>Ga0272446_1000028_pt1 | contig 169912 bp, 130 predicted proteins | sample YNPCB0061_FD_194587 | JGI IMG/M metagenome (GOLD analysis project Ga0272446, IMG submission 194587) | Hot spring microbial mat communities from Yellowstone National Park, WY, United States - YNP-CB-006-1 | ecosystem: Environmental > Aquatic > Thermal springs > Hot (42-90C) > Sediment | place... | reverse complement strand
GGCAAGGCGTTCTCCGGACTCTGGACCTACCGCCGCGTCATCGATCGCGCCAACTTCACGCCCGGCTTCTTCCCGAGCGATGTGTGCCTGGTGAACTGGCCGCTGATCGATTACCTGGAGGGCGATCTTTGCACAGCGGACGCGGCGCGCCGCACGCACCTGATCGAGGAGGCCCGTCAGCTCAGTTTGTGCGTTTTCCATTGGCTGCAAACCGAGGCGCCCCGGCCGGACGGCGGGGCGGGGTGGCCGGGATTGCGGCTGCGGCCGGAGCTGCTCGGCTCCGCCGACGGTCTCGCCCAGGCGCCGTACATCCGCGAGTCGCGGCGCATCCGCGCTCTCTACACCGTGACCGAGACCGATGTGTCCGCCGCGCGCCGTCCGGGACAGACGCTCGGCCAGCGCTATCCGGATTCGGTGGGCGTCGGCTACTACCGCATCGACCTGCATCCGAGCACCGGCGGCGACAACTACATCGATGTTCCGGCGCTGCCGTTCGAGATCCCGCTGCGCGCCCTCGTCCCGCGGCGGATCGAGAATTTGTTGGCGGGAGCCAAGAACCTCGGCGTGACCCACATCACCAACGGCTGCTACCGCCTGCACCCCGTGGAATGGAACATCGGCGAGGCCGCCGGAGAACTGGCAGCCTGGTGCCATCGCCGAAGGGTGCTGCCCGCCGAAGTAGCCGGGCGCCCGGGGGACTTCCAGGAGTTGCTGCGGTCCGCCGGCTTCGAGCTGCACTGGCCCGAAGGCCTCCGGCTCGAAGACGGCGACCCGCACATTCACGCGCGCTGACGCGGGCGACTTGGCGCCGGCTTCCCGGATGGCGCCCCGTTTCCTTGGCGGCATTTGTTTGACCGATCCACAAGCAGTCGGTCGCCCAGGCGCCGGGAGCGGGGCTAGCGCCCTTAGCCGCGAGCTCTTTCCGAAGCCTGCCGCCGCAGGCGGTAAACGGCGGCGCCGAGTCCGATCACGCCCAAGGCGGAAAGCGAAGCCACCGGCTGAAACAAGACCCCGTAAATGGTCATCCCCAGGCCGACCAGCACATAGAGGACGGGGATTAGGGGATAACAAAAACTCACCGCGCGTAGCCGCTGCCAGCCGGGACGCCGCCGGAAGACAAACAGCGACGCCACCGCCAGCACGGTGAAAATCGTCAAACTGAAGCCGATGAAGACAAACAGGTCGGGGATCGGCGTCAGGGTCATCAGCATGGAACACAGGCCCTGGCTGACAATGGCGAACACCGGCGTCCGCCACTTGGGATGGACGCGGGCGGCGGCGGCAAAGAACGCGCCGTTTTTCGCCATCGCGTAATAGACGCGCGGACCGATGGTCACCATGGCGTTCACGGTGGACATAATGGAAATCGCCATCAGCGCGCTGAACAGCGCCGCGCCGGAAGGCCCGAACAGATTCTCCGCGCTCAGCCTGCCGACGGCCACGACTCCCTGCATTTGCGCCACGGGCGTCGAGTAAATGAAAATCATGTTCAACCCGACGTAAAGGGCCGTCACCACCGCCGTGCCGATCGCCAGCGCCGCGGGCAGCGTCCGCTCCGGGTTACGAAGTTCCTCGGCGATGTAGGTGGCGGCGTTCCAGCCGCTGTAGCCGACCATGACCCAGAGAAGCTGAATCATGAAGGAAACGGGCAGGGACTGGGACGTATCGCGCGGCGCCTTTTGCGAAAAGTGTTCCCAGTCACCCTGTCCCAGCCAGAACCCGAAGACGATCAGGGCGACGATCACCAGCACTTTGGCGGCGGTCAGCGCGTTCTGGATGCGCGCCACGCGGGCCACGCCAAACAGGTTCAGCAGCGTGAACGCCCCGATCAGCGCGGACGCCAGCAACTGCGCGCCGCCCAGTTTAATGGTGAAAGCGCCGCTGCCTGCCGCGTAGAGGACGTTCGCTGAACCGACCGCGGGAAAGAAATACGCGACATAGTTGGCAAAGATCAGCGCCGCCGTGGCGACGGGCGCCGAGAACCCCGAGAAGAACGACACCCAGCCGGTCATGAAGCCCCAGGCGGGCCCATAGGCTTGCGTCAGGTAGACGTATTCGCCCCCAGAACTGGGGAAGTTCACGCCCAGTTCGGAATAGCTAAAGGCGCCGGCCAGCGCAAACAGGGCGCCCAGGAACCAGGCCAGGAGGATCAGCATGGGATCGCCCAGCGCCTGGGCCATGAAGCCGGTGGCGCCGAAAATCGCAGCGCCGATCATGTTGGACACCACCAGGGCGGTGGCGCTCACCAGGCCGAGTTGGCGGAGCAGGGCGGGGGATGCCTCGCCACGCGGGGAGCCTACGCTACCAGAAGCCATTGTGAGTGCCGGGCTACAGCTTTTCGGCAGTGCGCTGCGCGACCAGGTTTTGCGCGCCTTCCTTGCCCTTGGTGGTTCGTGTGAGCCGCAAGGTGTCGCCCTCCAGCTTGCCCGTAAACACCATGGTGTCCGGGCGGTAGCCCTCGTCGTACTGGAATTCGACTTCAAACGAAACGCGGTTGCCGTCCACCTTGCCCTTTTGGATGTACAGGTCGGCGGCAGGGCCGATCCGCACCTTGCCGGTCAGCTTGTCCTTAACCGTGGCGAACTGAAACCAGATCTGGCGGGAACGGCCCTGGCGATCCTGATATTTGGCCAGCCAAATCCCATCCAGAGGCCCCGCGAGCAAAGGCGCGGACAGCAGCGCCCAGGCGGCGAAGGCGCACAGCCGTCGGGAAAAACGCATCACACTGGAATTGTAACCGATGGCGGGCGCTCAGCAGCCGCTGGCCCCCCGCCCGTTGGCGCGCCCCAGGGAAAGGTACCGCGTCACGTTTTCCCATAACAACTGGCGGAAGGACTTGTCCAGATTCGAGCGGATGGCGACGTAGCACTCGTCGCACCGGTTGTGGCGGGTGAACTCCTCGACCATACGCGCCTGCTCGTGCAGTTCGTAGCGGTGGAACTGCATCGAGCAAGGCTGGAGCTTGCCGTCGGCGGTTACCACCAGGAAGCGCAGGCCGGCTTGACAGCCGGGCGCGCCGCCCGTCTCGAAATAGCGGCGGGTGGCTTCGAGGGTGCTGGGCGCGCTGACGATAAATCCCCCGCCGTTGCGCCGCTGTTCCAGCCGCTCGAACTGCTGGCGCAGCACGCGCAGTTGCTCCGGAGTGTTCAGAAAATAGGAGCGGTTCCCGGTGCGGCGCGGCGAGTAGGCGCTGTAACAGATGTTGACGCCCCACGCCTTCGCCTGGTCCGCCGCCGCGTTGATCTCTTCGACGTTGGCCGCCGTGATGCAGGTGTTCAGCACGATGTCGTCATAGCCATGCGCGGCGCAGCGCGGGATCGTGTCGTTCAGATGCGCGTAGAGGCCCGGATAGCACCGGAACTCATCGTGGCGCGCATCGGGAAAGTCCAGGCTGACGGAAAACTGATCGACGCCGGCCTGACGGAGTTCCAGGTAACGCTCCTCGGTCATCAGCGACCAGGACGACACCAGCAGAATATAGGGCAGGCCCGAGCGGGACTTGATGTTGCGGACCACGTCGGCCAGATCGTCGCGCAGCAAAGGTTCGCCGCCGGAAACCTGCACCACACACGGGCGCAGCGTCTCCATGTAGCGGCGGTAGTCGGCCGGTTTCAGGTTGCGGGATTCCTCGCGCGGGCCGCCGTGGTCGCAGTGGCGGCAATAGCACGTGCAGGCATCGGTGACCTCAAACGAGACCACGATGGGCCGCTCGGCGATCCAGTTATGGGCGCCCCGGGCGATGATCTGGAGCGATTCCCGCAACGGCACTTTACGCATGAATTCCGCGTCCTCTTTTTTGATCCGTCCTTACACCGCCGGCCCGCGCAGCGGCCCCCACGCGGCGGCCATTTGCCTGCCGCGCGCCGCCGCGTCGCTCAATTGCTGAGGCTCGAGCGGCCGGAAAGCACGGGCCGCGGCCACTCCCTGCCGCATCTCTGCCACATTGCGGAAGCCGATGATGGCCACCGAGACGCCCGCCAAGCCCCACACGTAGCGCAGCGTGGTCTCGTAATCGGCCGGGCTGGCCAGACGCGCGCCCCCGGGCGCGGGTCCGCCGAGCACTTTCATGGCGATCACGCCGATCTGCCGCTTGCGCGCCTCGGGCAGCACCTTTTCTTCGAAACCGTAAATGTACCGCTCGACGAAATTCAAGGTGCACATCAGCAGCTCAAACTCGCCGGTTTCCAGCGCCGGCAGCACTCGCGCGGGCCGCAAGTGGCTGGTCAAACCGATGTGCTTGATCATGCCCTGTTTCTTGGCTTCACGCAGGCCTCCCAGGGTGCCGGAATCGGAGAGGGCTAACTCCAACGTGGGATACCGGTCGTCGCGGCTGAGGTTGTGAATATGGACGCAATCCAGATAGTCAGTGCGGAGCTTGCGAAGGCTATCGCGGATCTGGTAGAGCACGTCGCCCTTGGTCAAGGTCTGCACCTTCGACACCAGGAAGACGCGGTCGCGGCGGCCCTGGAGCGCGATGCCTACTTTTTCCTCGGACAACCGGTAGGTGGGCGCGGTATCGATGTAGTTGATGCCCTGGTCGATGCCTTCCCGCACGACCTCGTCCACGGTGGCCTGCGGGACGTCGTCGTTGCCTAGGTGCTGCGCGCCCAGCCCGAGAATCGAGGCCTGGAACGGAATCTTGCCGAGGCGGCGGGTAGGCAAGGGAGAGCTTTGGGCCAGTCCCACACCGAGCGAGCCCGCCGCGGCCGCGCGGGCGAACCTTCTACGCGTGATTGCATCCATGCCGTCATTCTAGGCTGCCGCCGCGCGGCAGACAACCCCGCGCGAGCCGCGACGCATGGAGGGCCGCCCGGTCACGCCCCGCGGTAACCTAAGCCCAAAGCGCCGAATCCTACAATGAAGACATCGATGTCCAAGCGGCTTGCCCTCGTTTTTCTCCTCGCTCCGCTGGTGTGGGGCCGTTCCGCGCCACAGACTTGCGGCACGGAACCCACGACCCGCGCCGAGGAGATGTTTCTCCACCAGCGCGCCGAGCAGGCGCCTTCGCGCAAGGCCGCCCGGGCCGCCGGCCTGCCGCGCTGGACGCGGGCGCCCCGCGCCGACATCGGCGACATCGCCATTGTCGAGGATGCCGACGGCGTGGTGGCCCGCCGCAATCCCTTCAATCTGGACGGGCGAACGGTGGCGTTCGTTCCCGCTGGCGCCGGGGCCGCGGGCTATCGCCTGCAAGTCTCCGGTGGAAGCTACGACGCGCCAGCCTCGGCCGCAGCTACCCCTGTCGCCGGACTGGGCGATGACGACACCCGGCCGCAGCCGCTGCCGTTTGTCTTTCCATTTTTTGGCCGCCAGTACGACCGGCTTTTTATTAACTCGGATGGGAACTTGACCTTTGGCGAAGGCGACGGCGCCAGCGCGACGCGCTCGCTCGGCCGCCATACCAGCGGGCCGCCGCGGATTTCGCCGTTGTTCACCGACCTGGACCCCAGCCGGCGCCCCGATTCCGTGCGCGTGCTGGCGGAGGCGCAGCGCTTCGTCGTCACCTGGGATGGCGTGCCGGAATACAGCGACTTCGGCCTCGCGCCTCGGCACACTTTTCAGCTCCGTCTCTACCCGGACGGCCGCATCGAGATGGCGTATGCCGGGGTGACCGTTCAGGAAGCCGTGACGGGGATTTCGCCGGGCGGCCTGGGGACGCCGGTGAGCGTGCTGTCGTTTTTGGAAGGCAGCGCGGAAACCTTCCGCGGCGCGGTGGCGGAGCGCTTTTCGGGCTCGGAGGCCTTTGACATGGCCACCGCCGCGCAGAAGTTCTATCAGAACCACGACGACGCCTACGACTATCTGATGTTCTTCAACGCCCTGGGGCTGCCCACGCGTCCCGGGTCTTCCGCCGTGGCGCTGGAAGTGACGGTGCGCAACAACCGCACGGGCTACGGCGACTCGTTTGTGGAGATCGGCCAGCAGTACGGATCGGCCCACCGTCTGCAAGCGGTAATCAACATGGGGCCGCTAAGTCAATACCCACTCAACCCGAATGGGTTTGTTCCGTTGCGGGGCACGACGCGCGACACGCCCGTCACCATCATGGCGCACGAAGCCGGCCATCTGTTCCTGGCCTTTGCCAGCGTGCGCGATCAGGTGGGCGGTCTGCCCATGCTGGGCTTCCAAAGCGCGCACTGGGCGTTCACGTTTAACTCGGAAGCCTCGGTGCTGGAAGGCAACCGGATCCAGGATCTCGGTCCGGGCGCGCTTCCGCGGTTTCTCACCGTGGGCGTGACGGAGGGTTTTTCGCCGCTGGATCAGTATCTGATGGGGCTGCGCGCGCCGGAGGAAGTACCCCCTTCGTTCTATGTGGCCAACGCCGGTCCGCGCTTCACCAATCGTCTGCCCCAGTTGGATGTGGCCTTCGATGGACAGCGCGTGAACGTGCGGGTGGAGGAAGTGATCGAAGCGGAGGGGCGGCGCACGCCCGATCACACCGTCGCGCAGCGGCGTTTCCGCTTTGCGGTGATTCTGGTGGTTGCCGCGGGAACCGAGCCGCCGGCGGAAGTGATCCAGCAGGTGGAAGGGTACCGGCGCGAGTTTGAAGCGTACTACCGGCGCGCCACCAATGAGCGCGCCGTGGCGGACACTTCGCTGCGGCGGGCGCTGAAGCTGAGCGCCTGGCCTGCCGCCGGGGTAGTCGCGGGCTCGACGACGCCTATGACGCTCTCGGTGGAGCGGCCGGCGGAAGCGCCGCTCGCGGTGGCCCTGCGGACGCTGGCCGGCAACGCCACGGCGCCCGGCGCGGTGACGATTCCCGCGGGCCAGTCCAGCGTTACGTTTCCGTTGGCGGGCGTACGCGCGGGGGTCGATGAACTCGAAGCCGAGCCGGCCGATGCGCGCTTTGCGCCGGCCTTCGCCCGCCTGCAAGTCCGCGGGAACACCGGCGAGTTACGTCTGGCGACCGTGTCTGGCGACCGCCAGCGCCCCGTTCCCGGACAAACTCTGGCGCAACCGGTGGTGTTCGCGGTGACGGACCTCAATGAGCTCCCTTATCCCGGCGTCCGGTTGCAGGTGGCGGTCGCCGGCGGCGGCACCGTGGAGCCCGCCTCGCCGGTGACCGATGCCCAAGGCAGGGCGTCGCTCCGCTGGACTCCGGGAACGCAAGGCGCGCAAACGCTGACCGTGTCGCTGCCGGGAGGTCCATCGGCCAGCGCTTCCACCGCCGCGCCGCGCCTGTTCCACGGCGTGGTGAACGCGGCTTCGTTCAGCCCCGCCTTGGCCCCGGGGGCCATCGCGACCCTGTTTGGCTCGGACATGGTGGACAGCGTCCCAACGGCCGCGCGCACCGCCAACTGGCCCGTTGTGCTCGGCGAGGTGCGCCTGCTGGTGAATGACATTCCCGCGCCGCTGCTTTACGTCTCCCCGTCGCAAATCAATTTCCTGGTGCCTTCGGCCACGCCGGTGGGCGCTGCACGCCTGACGCTGCTGGTTGACGGGGGGGCGGCGATCGCGCTGCCGGAGGTGACCATCGCCGCCGCCGCGCCCGGCATCTTCTTCGACCCGGTGAGCGGCTACGGGGCTATCCTGAACGCCGGATCCACAGAAACGACGTTCGACCGCCCGGCGGCGCGCGGCGGCGTGATCGAAGTTTATGCCACCGGCCTGGGCGCGACGCGCCGGGAAGGCGCGCTTGCTCCGACGCTGGCCACGCCGGAGGTGACCATCGCGGGCGTGCCGGCGCGCGTGCTCTATAGCGGTTTGGCCCCCGGATACGAGGGCCTCTATCAGGTGAACGCGGAAGTCCCCGCCGCCGCAGCCACCGGACCTCAGCCGGTAAGAATCTCGATCGGCAGCGCCGTCAGCAACATCGTTACCGTGGGAATACGTTGATGCTCGATTGGTGGTATGGAGAACTGTTGCCGGCCGGGGCCAGCGCGCCGGATTTCTCGCTGCCCGACGACGAGGGCAAACGCTGGACACTCTCGGCGCTACGCGGGCGGCCGGTGCTGCTCGTCTTTTATCCCGGCGATAGCACTCCGGGATGCACCAGGCAATTGTGCGAAATCCGGGACGAGGCGGCTGCCTGGGAAGCGGCCGGCGTGCAGGTGCTCGGCATTAACCCGATGGGCCCGTCGAGCCACGCCCGTTTTCGCCGCAGGTATGCGTTTCCTTTTCCTCTGCTGGCGGACGCGGGAGGAAAGGTGTCGCGGCAGTATCATTGTGGATCGCTGGTAGTGCGCCGCACGGTTTATCTGGTAGGCCCGGACGGCCGCATCCTGTACGCCCGCCGCGGTATGCCCTCGAGCCGGGAGATTCTGCGGGAGTCAGGTTTGCAAGCAGGGTAGGCCGGGCGCGTCTCCGCGGGGATCCCGGCGTTCACCAAAGGCGTTTCAATGTGATCGCCTGCCCGGCGTCGTTTTTGGCTTGGACGGCGCCCGCATTGCCGGCGCTGGCGGACGCTTCGCGCCGGCGGATCAATGCGAGCGTTTCGCCGGCGAGCTTTCCTTCGAACCGGAAGCGAGTGGTGTGGATCTGATTGCCCGCCTGTTCGGCGGTGAGGACGACAAACCAGAGTGTGTCGCCAGTCACTTTGCCTTCGGCAATGCGGGTGCTGCCAAAGTCGCCGTAGAGCTTGCCCGTGAGCCGCTCGCCCCGCTGTTCGAACTGAAACGCGATGTCCTGCTCGACGCCCTCGCGCAGCGTGATGCGGCCCACCCAGATGCCGGTCAGCGAGGCCGCCGAAGCAGCCGGCGCCAAAACCAGCAACGCCAGGAAGAAAAACTTCGGCATCTCACGACCGCAGCAATCCGGGGAGTTTGCCTGTGCTGTCGGCGAACCGCTCGAGCGGCGCGCCGAAAGCGTCAAGCATCGACAAATAGAGGTTGGCGGCCGGGGTGTCCTCGGGGTATACCAAGTGCTGGCCTGCATCGAGACGGCCTCCCCCGCGGCCACCAAGCAACAGCGGCAGTTTGTGCGGGTCGTGCCGGTCACCGTCGCTCAGGGCGGAGGCAAACAGCACCATCGAGTTCTCCAGAACGGTCGACCCGCCCTCGCGCATGCTGCGGAGGCGGCGGAGCAGATAGGCGAACTGTTCGACGTGCCACCGGTTGATGAGGAAGTACTCGCGCAGCTTGGCGGGATCCTTCTGGTGGTGCGAGACGTCGTGGTGGCCGGCGGTGACGCCCTCCAGGAACCGGAAGCTGACGTTGCTCACGGCGTTGCCGAACATGAACGTGGCCACGCGTGTGGTGTCGGTCTGAAAAGCCGTGGCAATCATATCCAGCATGAGCCGGACGTGTTCGGCATGGTCGGCGGGATGGGGCGCGGGGGCCTGTTTGGGGTCGAGGGGCGCGCGGGGGCGCCATCTGATTTGCGAGTTGCTGGCGCGTTCCACCCGCTCTTCCAGCGAGCGCATGACGGAAAGATACTCGTCCAGGCGGAGCTGGTCAGCCGCGCCTACCTGGCCGCGCAGACGCCGGGCGTCGGCCAGCACCCGGTCGAGCAGCAGTCCGTCCAGCCGCCCGGACTGGACGGGCGTTCCCGCCGCGGCGCGAAACAGGCGTTCCCACACCAGGCGCGGATTGATCTCCCGCGCGAGCGGGGTCGTGGGACTGCTCCACGCGATATGCGAACCGTAAATCCGCGTGTAGCCCACCACCAGATCGACGCCGATGGCCACCGGCGTGACGCCCAGTTCCAGAGAGGGCAGCGGCGTTTGCCGCGCCACCGCCTTGGCCGCCACCTGGTCCATCGAAACGCCGTTGGCGATGTCCGCGCCGGGCGTCTTCTTGATAGTGGCGCACGTGAGGATGGCGGACTCCTTCACATAATGGCCGTCGCCTCCCTTGGTGGCTTCGTTCCAGAGGTTGGACAGCACCGTAATGTCGTCCCGCAAATCCGCCAGCGGCTCGAGGGCGGGAGAGAGCGTAAAGCCGCGGCCGGCGTCCGGGGGCGTCCACAGAGCGGTGTTCACCCCATTGGGCATGTACAACACGGCCAACCGGACGGGAGGTTTGGCCGGCGCGGAGGGCCGGGCCGCCATCGCCTCGAGCCACGGGAGGCCCAGCGCAACCCCGGCGCCACGCAGGAAGGTTCGGCGCGCGATGCGATCACTCACCGGACAGAGGACTCCTTTCTCGCTCGGGACGCCGCCGGAGAGGGCGCCTGCATCCGGAACGGGATGCTCCCTACGATACCATCAATCAAAGCCTGCGCCCGATAGTCCTGGGCGCGGACGTGTTCCACAATTTGTTCGACTGCGCAGGAATCGGTCAGGGTGAGGCCGCGGCCCAGTGCGAAGCCAAGCATCTTGGCCGCCAGGTTGCGCACGAAGGCGTCCTTGCGCTCGAGCAGAACTTTCTTCAACTCGGCCGGCCCGCGGAAGCGGACGCCCCCCGGCAATTCGCCGGCGTTGTCGACGGGTTTGCCGCCCTCCTGGTCGTGCCAGCGGCCCAGGACATCGTAGTTTTCGAGCGCGAATCCCAGCGGATCGATCCGGCTGTGACAACTGCCGCAGGCGGGATCGGCGCGGTGCCGCTCCAAGCGCTCGCGCACCGAGGCGCCGGCCAAGGCTTGGCCCGGTTGATCGAGCGGGGGAACGTTCGGCGGCGGCGGTGGCGGGGGCTCGCCCAGGAGGGCGTCCAGGATGAAAGCTCCGCGCAGCACCGGGCTGGTCCGGTAGGGATGCGAGGACACCGCCAGCACCGCCGGCATGCCCAGCAGGCCGCCCCGGTCCGAGCCTGCGGGCAATTCGACCCACTGGGGTTGTTTTTTCCGGTCCTTGCGGACCGCCAGTTCGAACCCAAGAAGCTTGGACAGATTGCTGGTGCCCACCGTGTGCCGCGAGTCGAGGAAATCGGTGAGCGGCAGGTCCCGCGCGAACACCTCCTGGAAGAACAGCACCGGCTGGAGGCGGACGTCGGACCGCAGCTCTTCGTCCGCGGCGTAGAAGGGAAACAGCTTGGCGTCGGGCGCCTTGTCGGTGAGCAGCGCGCGGGTACCGAGCCATTGCTCGACAAAGCGTTGCGCAAAGCCGAGCGCGCGGTCGTGCCGCAGCATGCGCCGGGTGAGGACGCCGAGCACCGCCGGATCGTGCAGTTTGCCGGCCGCGGCGACGTCGAACAGGAGTTCGTCCGGCATGCTGCCCCAAAGGAAGTAGGACAGACGCGAGGCCAGCGCGTAGGGATCCAGCGGCCGGGGCTCGGGGGAGAGGTTGGGAGGCTCCACGTGGAAGAGGAACGAAGGGGAAACCAGCGCGGCGCGCAGCGCGAAAAAGACCGCCCCATCGAAGGGCTGCCCGAGCCGGCGCGCCGAGTGGAACAGCCCGAGGTACGACGCCACCTCTTCGGAGGTGACCGGGCGGCGGAACGCTTTGGGGAGGAAGTCCGCGAGCACCGCCCGCGCCGCCTGGTCCTCCGTCCTTCCGTCGCCGGGGGAGGCGATGAGCAGCTTGGCGCGCGATTTGTGTTCCTTCGCGGCGTAGTCGATGGCGAACTTGGCCACCTCGAGATATTTCTCGGCCAGCAGCGGAGAGAGGAACAATGTTTCGGCCGCATTGTCGAATCCTTCCCCGCCTGCTCCATCGGCCGGCAGGGCGCTGGCGATGTCGAGATGGATGTCCAGCAGGTCACGCAAGGTGGCGGCGTATTCGTCGCGATTCAGGCGGCGGGCCAGCGCCGGACCAGACGCCGGGCCCGCGGCACAGACCTCGTGGCGCAGCGCCTGCTCGGCCCACCGGGAGAACTGCTCGATTTCCTCGAGAGAGGGCGCGGGCGCGCCGCGCGGGGGCATTTCGTGGTTTCGCACCCGGCGGATCAGGGAGGTCCACTTCGGCGCCTGGGAGCGGAAGCTGGCCTCCGCCGCCACGGACTCGAGGCGAAAGCCTCCCGCGGCGCTACCGCCGTAGTGGCACGCGCGGCAGTATTTGCCCAGGAAATCCTGGCCGTGGGTAAACGAGAACGGCCCCGCGCAGAGAGGCGCGGCCAGCACGGCCGCGAGCGCCAACAGATGGGCCGGGACAGAAGACATGCCACGAAACAAACCAGTTCGGAGACGGTTTGTTCGAAATTGTACCCCTTTTTTTGCGCGGCCGGCGGAGGATTACTGGCGGTAGCGGGTCCAGAGACGAAGCTGGGCTTGGGCTTCCGGCTCGCGCCCCGCGCGGCGCGCCACTTCCGCGCGGAGTTGGAACAGCCTGGGGAAGCCAAGGTAGGCCAGCACGGGCATCCCACTGGCGGGAATCAGCGGGGTAGTCGCGACCAGGGCCGGAACCTCGTCCCAGCGCCCGGTCTGCGCCAGCGCCCAGGCGCGGTAGACCGGGACGGGGTCGCCTGGCTGCCCGAAGCTCTGGGCGGTCCACTCTCGCAGGGGCGTCTCGGCTTCCGCAAAGTGGCCATGCAGCAGCAAGGCGACGGCCAGAAAGGTGGGGCGCAAGGCGGCGGCGCGGGGCTGCTGCGCGAACCACTGGTCCGCCCGGCGGAACCAGTCGGCGGGCCCCGGCGAGCTTTGTGTCGCAAAGGCGGCGAGGGCGACAATCGGGCTCTGGGCGCCCAGTCGCCCGGCGGCTTGGGCGTGGGCGCGGGCGGGCGCCAGATCGCCGGAGTCCCAGCGCCAAAAGGCGGCTTGGGCGTGCCCGATCGCGCGCAGCACGGGAGGCAAGGCGCCGCCTTGCAGCGCCGTTTCCAGGCGTGCCAGGGCCGCGGCCCGGCGTCCGCTCAAATACTCCCATTCCGCCCGCCGGAGCGGCGTCTGGCGGTCCTGCTTTTCTTCGCGCGCGCGGAGATATTCGGCGAATGTCCGGTCAGCGGCGTCGCGGTCGCCGTCCCACAGCAAGGCGAAGGCCGCTTTGTAGAGCGCGATCGAGTCGGCGAAATCCGGGTTGATCCGGAACGCTTCGCGATAGTCGGCGGCCGCCTCGCGGTAACGGTTGTGCAGGTACAGCACGTCGCCGCGGGTGTCGAGCGCGTTGGGATCGTCCGGCCGCAGCCGCCGGTAGCGGCCAGCGGCTTCGAGCGCGGAGGCGACCTTGCCGCCGTACGCGTGGGCGTAGGCAAGCTGGTTGAGCACCTCCACGTTGTCCGGATACAGCTCGAGCGCGCGCTCGAACAACTTCACGGCGGCGGAAACCTGGCCGGTGCGCAGGCGCGTTTCGGCCGCGCGGGCCATCAACGCCGGATCCTGGAGCAGCCCCGCCAGTCTGCCCAGCGCGTCGGCTTGCAACTTCCGGTCGGCGGCCAGGCTGGCGCCCTCGACGCCGATCCGGGCGGCGTCGATTTCATCGCGCACCGCCAGACTGCGCGCCCGCTCGAGTACCTCGTTGGCCCAAGCGCGGTCCCCGGCGGCGGAAGCGGCCTGAAGCGCGGCAGCGTAGGGCAAGCCGAAACCAGGATCCAACTCCATCGCCTTTTGCAGGCGAAAGCGCCTCTCCTGCGGGTTCCGCTCGAGCAAGCCCCGGCAGTACTGTTCGAGGGCGGCGGTGGAATCGGTCGTGAAGGGACGGGCTGCGGGATCGAGCGCCCGGGCGACGGCGGCGGTAACACCGATGATATCGCGCGTGGTTCCTGTAGCCCGCAACGGCCGCATCTGGCGCGGCGCCGCCGGGAACTCCACCGCCGCCTCGACCGTCAGCCGGCCTTCATCGTCCACCACGAACCATCCGGAGACGATGCGCGATGCGCCGCTGGCGACCGCCTGGTGCCGTTGGCCGCTGACGTCGTCGCCCGGAAGCAGCAGGATCGTCCGGCCAGGGCCTCGCAATTGTACGTGCAATTGTTCGGGAATCGCCCGCTCGATCCAGCGGTGCGCGTCGCTGGCCGAGAGATCATCAAAGCGCAGCAGCGCCAGCCGCTCCGGCGCCGGCGCGGACGGGCGCTGGCATCCTGCCAGCACGGCGCAAAACGCCGCCACCGGAGCAATCCGTCTCACAGCACCCGAGGCTGGTAGGCCAGCAATTCCTGAAACTCCGGCGACTCCCGGATCGCGGCGAACTCGTTGTCCTCCAACAACTTCTGGCGGTCCTTGAATCCCTCCTCGAGCGCCCGCCGGAGGTATTGCAGCGCGCGGTCCTTGAAGCCGGCCTGCGCATAGGTCTTCGCCATGTAATAGTGGAACTTCGCCTTTTCCTCCACCGAGCGTTCCTGGAGGACGGTGCCGTACCCGCTCCGGTGCTCGAACACCTCCGGGTCGAGTTCCAGAGCCTTCTGATACGCCTCCATGGCTTGCTTGTATCGCTTGCGCGCAAATTCCGCCGTTCCCAAATTACTGTAGATGGAAGCCGAGTTCGGGGCCAGTTTCAGGGCGCGCTTGTAGTGGGCGACCGCGCGCCGGTAGCTCTTCTCGGCGTAGTAGACGGTGCCGATATTGTTGATCGCCTCCGAATAGTTCCGGTCCATCTTGACGGCCTGCTGGTAGTAGCGCCGGGCTTGGCTCAGTAGCAGCAGTTGATGGTGGGCGATGCCGATCTTGTTGATCACCACCGCGGTTGGGGGTTGCACTTGGCGATAGGTTTCAATGGCTTCGCGATACATTTTTCGCGCCATCAGGATGTCGCCGCGATGTTCCAGGGTAAGCGGAGCGGGCGGGGGCGGAGCAACGGACGCGGGGGGCGGGACCGCCGGATTGCCCGGAACGAGCGCTTGTTGCACCGTCGCGGACTGCGGCACACCCACGCCCAGCGCCGCCATGAATCCGGCCAGCAAACGGGCGGTGACCATGTCGATTCCCCGCTTTTATTTGAACACACCCAGCAGCCGCTGAAAAATCCCCCGCCGTTCCTTCTTGGGCTCGGGCGTGGCCGCCGGCGCGGCCGCTGGCGTGGGATCCTGCTGCTGGCGGGCCATTAAGCCGACGCGTTCACTGCCCGCGGCGTCGGGTGATTCCGCCACGGTCGGGCCGGGCGCCGGCTGGTCCCAGCCAGCGACGTGCGTGACGGACCCGTGACCACCCCCGTGCAGGAAGCAGCGCCGGCCGACGGGTTCGGTGCCCGCGATGTACACCTCGGTGCGGGTGGCCGGGCAGTTGGGGGTCGCCGGTTCGCCGGACAGAGGATCCACCTCGATCGTCGTGATGCCTTCCGGTGCTTCGAAAGGCTTGGCGTCGCGATAATCCTTGAGTTGTAGAGCGCGCTTCATGAATTCCGCCCAGATCGGCAAGGCGGACTTGGCGCCCTCCAGCCCCAGGTCCCGGTTGTCGTCGAGGCCCACCCATACCACGCACAGCAGTTTGGAGGTAAATCCCGCAAACCACCCGTCATGCGAACTGCCGGTTTTGCCGGCGACCGGAACGGTGATGCCGCGCGAGCGAATCCCCGCCGCCGTGCCGCTCCGCGTGACCTCCTCCAGCATGTTGACCATCATGTACGCCACGCGCGGATCCAGCACCTGTTGGGTCTCGGGCTGATGGGCAAACAACACCTGGCTGTTGCTGGCCTTCACCAGCGAAATCCAATGCGGTTTCACCCACATTCCCCGGTTGGCGAAGATCGTGTAGGAACCCGCAACTTCGATCGGCGTTACTTCATAAGCCCCCAGCGCAATCGCCGGCGTCGGCTTGATCTGGTAATTCATGCCTGCCAGACGCGCGAGATCGGAGATCTTGGAGTAGCCCACCATTTCGGCGATCTTCACGGTAGGGATATTCAGACTTTTCGCCATGGCCTGCCGCAAGGTGACTTCGCCGTAGTATTTGTCGCCGAAATTACCCGGCTCATACGGCTTGTCGTCGAACCAGAACGTGGTTGGCTCGTCCATTACCCGCGTGGAAGGAGTCAGAATCTCCGCTCTTCCTTCTTCAAGAGCTGTGTTGAGCGCGGCCGTGTAGACAAAGGGCTTGAAGACGGACCCGGGCTGCCGCTTGGCCAAGGCGCGATTCAGTTGGCTGACCCCGTAGTTCCGCCCGCCCACCAACGCCTTGACCTCGCCGGTATACGGGTCCAGGGCCACCAGCGCGGCCTGCGCCTCGGGGGGCGTCACCCCTTTGAAGCGCCGTTGCTTGCGAAGCTGGGCGTCCACCAGTTGAATCCCCGCCTGGACGGCCTCCACGGCCGCCTGCTGGAGTTCCAAGTCCAGCGTCGTGTAGACGCGGTAGGCATCCGCCCGGAAGTCACGGTCCTGGAAACGCCGTTCCAGTTCGGCATTCACCAGGTCCACAAAGTAGGGCGCTTCGCTGGATTCGACCGCGCCGGGCGCGAGCTTGAGAGGCGCCTCGATGGCCAGCGCATACTCGCGGTCGGTGAGAAAACCGTTCTGGCGCATCAGCGACAGCACGACATTTCGCCGCTCCCGCATGCGTTCGGGATGGCGGAAGGGATTGTAGTAGCTCGGCAACTGAATCAAGCCCGCCAGCATCGCCGCCTCCGGCAGGTCCAATTGGCGAATGTCCTTGTTCAAATAAGCCTGCGCGGCCTGGCCGAAGCCGGCAATCGCGAAACTGCCGCGGCGTCCGAGGTCGACGTGATTGGCGTAATACTCGAAGATTTCCTTCTTGGTAAGCCGCTGTTCCAGTTGCAGCGTGATCATCACCTCGGCCAGTTTCCGCTTCCAGCTCTTGCTTGAGTTCAACCAGAAGCCCCGGGCCAACTGCATGCTTAGGGTGGAGGCGCCCTCCTTCTTGTACCCCTCGCGCAGGTCGACGTAGGCCGCCTTGAGAATCCGGAGCGGATCAAACCCGGCGTGTTGAAAGAAGCGCTTGTCCTCGGCCGAAATCACCGCCTGCACCAGCACGGGCGGGATGTCCTCGAAGGCGACGAGCCGCCGTTTTTCGCGCTTGCGGTCGGACAGGTTGGTAATGAGCTCAGGCTCCAGCAGGTAGAGAGTCCGGCGGGTGTTGTCCTGGGTCGAGACGATTTCCACGACGCGGTGGTCGCGCAGCTTGATGACCGCCGCCTCCTGTTGGAGGGCGTCGGGCCCGGGAAAGATCTCGACCGCGTCCGGGCGCACATGGTACCAGCCGGTGCGATTGGTGCGAACCGCGCCGTACCCGGCGCGCCGGAGCATCGTGACCAGTTCCTGGGCCGCCAGCACGTCGCCGACGGAAATCACGCGCGGCGCGGCGTAAATTCGCGAGGTTCTTGCGAAGGGTCCCTGGGTGAGCTTCTGATCGATGAGCCTGGCGTATTTCGTGTAGTAGAAGGCGAAGACGCCCGTTCCGGCGAGGAGGACAAGCACCGCGAGCGCCAGCAGGGTCTTGCCAACGGGGCCAAGCAGGAGCCGGGCCAGCCACGTGCCGGAGCGCACCTTCAATCGTTTGCCGGGCATGCCAACCCCCTCCATCTTCGCACAACGCGTTCCGGGGCAAAGGCGGCGGTCACTGCCCTCCCGCGCCCGGATAAAAGTGCAAATCTACCCGGTACGGACCTAGTTCGACCGGAACCCGGTAGCGCACCTCGACCCGCATCCGGTCTCCGGAACGGTCGATCCGGACATCGGTGGCCTTGACGGGAAGTCCGAGGTTTTGGGCGGCCTGTACGATCTGGATCCGCAGCATCGCGTCGGGACGGGTCCGGCTGTCCTCGCGTTGCGCCAGTTCCGCCACATACCGCTGGAGTTCGACGTTACGCGCGTACACGGGCAGGATTGCCGCGCCAATCGCCACCAGAACCACCGCCAGAACCGTAGCCGCGACGAGGCGGATACGCTTTTCCATTTCCCTAAGATTGTAGCCCCGGTTCGGGCCGGCGGAACCGCGGCGGCGTGGCGGACAGCGTGAGGCTGAGGTGAGCGATGCTTTCGCTACGGGGGCGGGAGGGACGGTGGAGTACACTGAAATAGTGGGAAGCTGCCACCAAATATGATTGACGCCATACTGGCCAAGCTGTTTGGCACCAAACACGAGCGGGAAGTCAAGAAGATGCTGCCTCTGGTTGCGGCCATCAACGACTGGGAGCCGCGTCTGGAACGGCTCCCGGACGCCGAACTTGCCGCCAAGACCGCGGAGTTCAGGCAGCGCATCGAGAACGGCGAGCCGCTCGACGACCTGCTGATCGAGGCCTTCGCCGTCTGCCGCGAGGCCGCCCGCCGGACCGTGCGCATGCGGCACTTCGACGTCCAGTTGATGGGCGGCATCGTGCTGCACCGCGGCAAGATCGCCGAAATGAAAACCGGGGAAGGGAAAACCCTGGTGGCGACGCTTCCCGTGTACCTGAACAGCTTGACCGGACGGGGCGTGCATGTGGTGACGGTCAACGACTACCTGGCGCGGCGCGACTCCGAATGGATGGGCCGGATTTACAAATTCCTCGGCTGTTCGGTCGGCACCATCGTCCACGACCTGACGGACCAGGAGCGGAAACAGGCGTACGGCGCCGATATCACTTACGGCACCAATAACGAGTTCGGCTTCGATTATCTGCGCGACAACATGAAGTTCCGCCTCGAGGATTGCGTCCAGCGCGAACATTATTTCGCGATCGTCGACGAAGTCGATTCCATTTTAATCGACGAAGCGCGCACGCCCCTGATTATTTCCGGCCCGAGCGAGGAGTCGACTGACAAATATTACAAGGTGAACCGGATCATTCCCAAACTCGAGCGCGGCGAGGTGCACGAAGGCAAAGAGCCGGGCCAGAAGTGGACGACCGGGGATTTCACCGTCGATGAGAAACACCGGACCGTGGCGCTCACTGAGCAGGGCGTCAGCAAGGTCGAAAAGCTGCTGAATATCCCCAATCTTTACGATCCGCAATACATCGAGATGAACCACCACGTGCAGCAGGCGCTGCGGGCGCACGTGCTGTACCACCGCGATAAGGATTACGTCGTCAAGGACGGCCAAGTGATTATCGTGGACGAGTTCACGGGGCGCCTGATGCCCGGCCGCCGCTGGTCGGACGGACTCCATCAGGCGGTGGAGGCCAAAGAAGGCGTCAAGATTGAACGCGAGACCCAGACGCTGGCCACCATCTCGTTCCAGAATTACTTCCGCATGTACAAGAAGCTGGCCGGCATGACGGGGACGGCGGATACCGAAGCCGCCGAATTCCAGAAGATTTACAACCTGGACGTTGTGGTAATTCCCACCAACCGGCCGCTGCGGCGGAAGGAATTCTCGGATATCGTCTACCGGACTGAGGAAGAGAAATTCCGCAACGCCGCCAAGGAGATCAAGCATTACCACGAGACCGGGCAGCCCGTGCTGGTGGGCACCATTTCGGTGGAAAAGTCCGAGCGCCTCTCGAACCAGTTGAAGCGCATGGGCGTGCGTCACGAGGTGCTGAACGCGAAGAACCATGAGCGCGAGGCGTTTATCGTGGCGCAGGCGGGGCGCAAGGGCGCGGTCACCGTCTCGACCAACATGGCCGGCCGCGGTACCGATATCCTGCTGGGCGGCAACCCCGAGTTCATGGCGCAGGAAGAGTGCCTGAAGCAGAAGACCGCCGAAACGCTGCTGACCGAACCCGAGACGGTCACCGCGGATGACCACTACTACTATTTCCAGCGCATGGGCGCCCATTACCGGGTCGCCCGCGAGCGGTGGGACCCGGTGTTGGCTAAGTACAAGGCGATCTGCGACGCCGAACATGACGAAGTGGTCAAGCTGGGCGGTCTGCATATCGTGGGCACGGAACGCCACGAGTCGCGGCGGATCGACAACCAATTACGCGGGCGTTCGGGTCGCCAGGGCGACCCGGGCAGCGCCCGCTTCTTCCTCTCGCTCCAGGACGACCTGCTCCGCATTTTCGGGGGAGAGCGGATGCAGAACCTGATGCTGCGCCTGGGCATGGAAGAGGACGTGCCCATCGAGTCGAAGCTGATCACCAAGCGCATCGCCGCGGCGCAGAAGGCCGTAGAAACGCAGAACTTCGAAGCCCGCAAACACCTCATCGAGTACGACGATGTCATGAACAAGCAGCGGCAGGCCATCTACGGCATGCGCCGCCAGTTGCTCGAAGGGCAGGACCAGCGGGAACGGGTGTTCGAGATGGTGCGCAACATCCTGGGCTCGTTCATTGACATGCGCTGCCCCGAAGACGCCCATCCCGATACGTATGACCTGGACGGACTGCGCAACGACGTGCTTACCCAGTTTGGCCACAAGATCGACGTGGGCGCGCTCCGCATGGAGAGTCGCCTTGACATCGAAGACGGCATCTTCGAACTGCTGGAGAAGAAGTACCAGGAGAAGGAGGATATTGTCGGCGCGGAGGTTTTGCGGCAGACCGAACGCATTGTCATGCTTCAGGTGATCGACGACCAGTGGAAAGACCACCTACTGTCGATGGATCACCTCAAGGAGGGCATCGGGCTGCGCGGTTACGGCCAGAAGGATCCGCTGGTTGAGTACAAGAAAGAATCCTTCAAGATGTTCCAGGATCTGATGGAACGGATCGAAGACGAAACCGTGCGCTATCTGTTCTTCCTGCGCCCGGTGCAGGAGGAACTGCCGGCGCTTCCGTTCGAAGATGAGGAACCGGAGGAACAGCCTCCGGCGTTGGTCACGCAGCAGCGGCACGCCGCGCAGTCGCAGTTCGAGGATTTTACGCGCAATATCCACCGCAAGAAAGAAAAGGAGATGGCCGAATTGCAAATGGTGGGCGGCGACGGCGGAACGACGGGGCCTCGGCCGGTGGTCACCGGGGCCAAAGTGGGAAGAAATGATCCCTGCCCGTGCGGCAGCGGCAAGAAGTACAAGAAGTGCCATGGCGCGTAGGAAGGGCCATTTCCTGCTATTGTTCGCGCTGTCCCCGGCGCTCGGAGCGATCCTGCCGGAGCAGTGGGCTGGCGCCACCCGAGGGGCGGTTTCCCGTCCCGCCTTGACGGACCGCAAGATCTGGGATGAGTATGGTGTCCTTGACTTGGAGCAGGCAACCTATGCGCCCAACCGCGGCGGGCCGTCCGAGCCTGCGCCCGCCGGGGGCGACCCCCCGCCTTTGATTGCGGCCAAACCGTTCACCATTCAAGCGTTGCGGTTGCGGGATGCGACGTCCGCCATGGCGGCGTTTCAATGGCAAGTGCCCGCCGGCGCGCAGTTGCCGAATCCCGATCAATTGCTGGCCCGGATGCCGGATGGAGGCGTGTGGGCCGCCTTCGGCAATTACCTCCTCCGCTTCTGGAGCATTCAGCCGGGCATGGCGGACGTGACGAGCCTGGTGGCGGTCCTGCCCCGGTTGGAAGATGCTCCCCTGCCGGTTCTCCCAAGCTATCTGCCCGCGGACGGGCTGGTTGCGGGCAGCCGGCGTTATGTGTTTGGTCCGGAAGCTCTGGCGGCCTTTGAGCCCAAGATCGCCCCTTCCCTGGCGGCGTTCCACACCGGCGCGGAAGGACAGTTAGCCGACTACCAGTTCGAGAAGGGGCCGGCACGTTTAGCCATTTTCAGCTATCCGACGCCAGCGATCGCTAAGGAGCGGTTCGCCGAATTCTCCAAGCTGCCCGGATCCCTTACCAAGCGCTCTGGAACTCTGGTCGTCGCCCTGCTTGATCCGCCCGACCTTGACGAAGCCGAGCGCTTGCTAGCCAAGATCCGCTTTCAAGGACACATCACCTGGAATGAGCGGACCCCCACCCGGCGGGACAATCTCGCCGACCTGATCCTCAATATTTTCTTGCTGGTTGGCTTCCTGATGGCCTTTTTCCTCGTAGCGGGCTTGGCCTTCGGTGGAGTCCGAACCTTCCTGCGCCGGGGAGGCAAAGCGGGTGAGGACGAAGCCATGATCACGCTGCACCTGAGCGATCGGTAAACCATCCGGGATCTGTACCTTAGATCCGAATCCAGGGTTCCGAAAGGACTCACTTGTCCGGTTTTGAACAGGTTGTGGAAATTCTGTGGAAACTCTAAGTGCCCTATTATGAATTGGTTGGCTGCCAACAAAACCCGTGGCCTTTTTGCTTGACTTCAACCCTGCCCGGAAATTAGTATCCAATTACCAAAGTTTTTGGCGGTTGCGTAGTCCGTCGAAACTGATTCTCCCAAAACATCACCCATCTTGAGGGGTGGGAAGAGGCCTACCATCGCTGGTAGGCCTTTTGCTTTGTTCGGTTTGACGAGTCAGCAACGTCGGGGGTCTAAGCTTCTGGAGAAGCGCTTTCCCAGCCGCGGCTGGAGAGCTGGCAATGGCTTACGTTAACCCGCAATCAGGAGGCCGGTCCAATGAGAGCTTTAGTGGGCGGGAAGCTGGATGTTGGCGCGTTCTTCGATGCGGCGTCCGGCTACGGTCTCGACTCTCAAACGAACCTCGACCTGACCGGTTCGCGAGAAGTAGTAGACGCTGCTCTGGCGCAGTTCGAACGGTTCCAGCGACGTGGTGGCGAGCGCATCCTCCTCCCGGATCTCGACGATCCCTCCCCGGACCTCCTCCAGGATGGGGGCGGCGCGATTCCAGTCAATGCGCACCCGTCCGCCGCTTCCGGAGACGCGAAGACCTAACGATTGGTCTTTAGGGGCCCAGAGAGCGCCAACCAGCATCGCCGCGACGGCCGCCAGGAACAGGCCCACCGCCAGAAAGTGGTGGGAACGCTGGACGAGGGTCCTGGTGGTCCCGGGTTCACCGTCCGGCCTCGGCGGGGGAGGAGGGCTCGCCGCCACCGGGGGACGCCATTGTTCCTGGGCGATCACCGCCTTGGCCAGTTCGATCTCCGCGAAACCCGAGTCGGGGTCCAGTACGCCTTCTACGGAGGGGAAAAACACCGTGACCCGGGTAGGCGAACCCAGATCGGGCTTCAGCACGAGCAGAAACTGAAACGCGTCTGGAAAATACTGGCTGTGGAAGGTGACATCTTCCGCGGCCGGCAGCAGCGGGCCGCGGGTCCGCGAGCGATACCACCCCACGACCACCATTCCGTGCAGCAGCGGATCCAGACGCCAGTCGCCCATCTGCCGGGACAAGCGGGAGTGGTCCGCAGGCGAGAGCACAAAACCGGGGCCCTGCGCGTGCTCGCAGAAGATCGGCCGGTGGGCTAGCAGGTCGACATGGTTGCCGGTACGCTTCCCGAACAGGAGACCGCCGATCTCCAGTCCCCCGCGCCGGAACGTCAGGAACGATTCGGTCACTGCGAGGTTGAGTTGTTCGAGCAGCCCGGTGGAGGTCCGAACGGCGAACGGACACCTCGGACTGGACCAGAAGGTGGTAGAGGCCGCCTCCGCCACTGGACTTATTCTAAGCCAGCGTCTGCCCCGTTGCCTATCCCCGCAACATCTGCCCGGCGGTGGCCGGTTTTTGCACAGATAGGCCGCGGGATTTCCATGGGTTGGATACACGGCCGAGGGCCTATAATAAGGGAAGTGTCCAAGCTGAAAGACCTCGAGCAGCGCCTCGAGCGTGCCGAACAGCAACTACGCCTCTTCCAGCGGGTTAGCCGGTTTCTCGTGAAAGATATCAGTCTCCCTGACGTGTTGCAGGGCATCGTGTCGCTGGTGGTGGAGTACATGCAGTGCGACTCCTGTCTGATCTACCTCAAGGACGGAAACGAACTGGTGCTGTGCGCCTCGAGCCATCCCAACCCGGGCGCCGTCGGCCGCGTCCGCCTGCGATTGGACGAGGGGCTCACCGGTTGGGTGTCGCGGGAGCGCCGTCTGCTGGCGATCTCGCGGGAAGCCTACAATGATTCGCGATTCAAGCGGTTCAACGAATTGCCCGAGGACACCTATGAGGCATTCCTTTCCGCTCCGGTGATCGCTCGCAACCGGGTGGTGGGCGTGATCAATGTGCAACATCGGGCGCCGCATCCGCACACCGGCGCGGAGATGGAAGCGCTCACCACGCTGGGCGAGCAGATCGGGTGCGCCCTGGTACTGGCGCGGCTGGACTCGGAGTCGCTCGCGGCGGCCAACCACGCCGAATGGGTGCTTGCCGCGGTGCGCCGCTAAAGGACGGATGCGGGTCCGGCTGATCCTCTGGCCGCTCCTGGCGGCGTCGTTGCTGGCGGCCCAGCCGCACTGGGAACTGCAATACTTCCACGATGAAGACGAATCCAGTCTCGCGCTTGCCGATTTGCAGTTTCCTTCAAACCGGCGGGGCATCGCCGTTGGGGTCCTGACCACCAAGGGGCGGACGCAGCCGGTTTGCCTCGTCACCGCCGATGGCGGCGCCAAGTGGAGCACCGTGCGGCTCCGGGCCGAACCGCTGTCGCTTTTTTTTCTGGACGACAGCCTGGGATGGATGGTCACCGGCGATGGGCTGTGGGTCACCGAGGAGTCCGGTCTCACCTGGCGGAAACTCGGGGCGCCCAAGGGTCTGTTGCGCGTCCACTTCCTGGATCCACAGCGCGGATTCGGCGTTGGATTGCAGCGGAAAGCCTGGCGGACCACCGACGGCGGCAGGACGTGGGAACCGATCGCGGAGACGGGCGAAATGAGCGGGGATCCCCATCGGGTGGTGCTGGGCTGGATCGCGTTTCTGGACCAGCGGCGCGGGCTGATTACGGGTTGGAACCGCCCCCGCAGCGAGGAAAGCGATTTCCCCGACTGGATGGACCCCAAGCGTCCCAAACGCCGCGCGCAACCGACTCTGAGCGTGACGCTCGAGACCAACGACGGAGGACTCACCTGGAACCCGTCCAGTTCATCCATGTTTGGCAGGGTGACCCGGACGCGCTTCGACCGGAGGGGCACTTTGTGGCTGATCGAATTCCCGGGCCAATTCGACTGGCCAAGCGAGGTGTTCTGGTCGCAGTGGAGAAGCTCGGAGGCGAGCAGGGTTTACCGGACCAGGGAGGTGCGGGTCACCGACGTGATGTGGCGCCAGGAGTATGCCTATGTAGCGGGCGTGGCGCACCGTGGCCAACTGGCGGAAACACCGGTGCCCACGCCAGTTCGCGTGCTCCGAAGCAAGGATTTGAATCACTGGAAAGAAATCGAGGCCGACTACCGGGCCGTGGCAAGGCGCGTGTTTCTGGCGGCGAGCCCGGAGGATGGTTTGTGGCTGGCCACGGATACGGGAATGATTCTGAGACTCGCGGAACGCTGAAACGTTTTCCTGTAGCTTTGTTTTTTCCACACCGGTTCCACTGGAGAGGCTTTGTATGCAATTGAAAACAAGCATATTATTTTTTGAGGAAATCGACACGAAATCGTCATTTTTCTCTTGAACTTCCGCCGCGGTTGAGCCATGCTGAAGACGGTTCCAAGAGGTTCGAGGAAGCAACGAGCCGCGAGGGACGTAGCGAACTGGAAGCGTTGAAGCTTCTCCTGAGCATTTCGATGGGCGGGGGAAGGGGAGCAACCGGGAATCGGGCGTGCTTCGACGGCGGGCTTCCGGAGGACGGTTGGGAAACCGCGATGAACCGGAGGGGTCGCCAGGCCCCGAAGGGGAGCGGGATTCTGATCTGAATCCGGACTGGGAACGAATCGGGGAGCAACGGAAGCCAGGACCCCCAGCGGCTCGAGAGCGAAGGGAAACGGTTTCGAACGGGCTCCAACGTCGGACTCGGGACTCAACCAGACGCGCCGGGAACGTTGACCTTGCGCCGGGCGCCGGTAACACGGCGGCTAGCGTGGGCGAGCGAAAGGCGCGCTGGAAGAATCGGCCCCGGATGTTCTGGATTTGCCGAGGCGGCTGGAAGCGTAAATCCGGTCTTCCGTAATCAGGAGGATCGGGGAGCGAGCAGCATGTCCTCCGTCCGGGATACTTCGCACCGTCCGGACTGAGCTAGCCGGTGGCGGACGGAGTTGGGGACTTGGGTCACTTGGAACCATTTTCGTTTTCGAGAGCGCTCTCCGAACCGGCTCGATTCCTTGGCGGGAAAACGAGCCGGTTTCGTGTTTTTGCGATCCCGGTCCCTCACTCGATTCCGGTTACATAGGCCAGCGGATACTGCGCCAGGCACGCGTACATCGCCAGTATCTTGCCAAATCCCCGTCTGGCGGGTGGCCCGGCCTCTCCGCCGAAAGACTCCATATTCTCGACCACGCGGGCCGCAGCCTGCCGCAGCACCTCCTTCAGCCGGTCGCCGCCGGTACGCCGGTGCGCGAAAACCATACCGTCCAGCAGCAGGAAATTCAGTGCATCGGCGGCCTCCAGCGCGCCGGTCCGCGGGCAGGAGCTGTACTTGAAGCGGCCCGCCTCCGGCACCCACAAGTGGGTTAACAGGAACTCGGCGCCGCGCACGATCGCCTGCGCGGCACGTTCGTCGCCCGTGAGGGCGAAGTACCGCCGCAATCCGGCCAGCATCACGCCTTGCATGTAGCCCAGTTCTCCGCGATGTTCGGGTTCGTTCGGGTGCGAGCAGATATGCAGGCGGTTCCACCCGCCATCGGCCTCCTGTCTTTCCAGCGCCCGTTCCACGATCAGCCTGGCGGCGTTCAAATGGACCGGATCCCGGGAGGCCTGGTAGACGGCGGTGGTCAGCACCAGGTGCCACCCCACGATGCGGGCGTCCGCAAAGTCGTACGCACGCGTTTCGTAAATGCCGTAGCGGTCCGCGACTTTGCGGCTGGTCTCGAGCGAACGGCGGTCGCCGGTCAGGTAATAGTAGTTGAGATGGCCGTCCACGAAGACGTGATCCACCGTGAGAATCCCCACCGCGATTCCCTGGTTCGGCGCCGGGCTTTGCGCCCAGTAGCCTCCGGTGTGGCCAATGGCGTGGTGATAGGCGCCGCCCACGCGCGAGCGGTCGCGATGGCACTGAATCGTGTCGACATCGCGATGGTGCCACTCGGCCTCCTCGGCAATCCGGAAAAACCGCGTATCCGCGGTGCGGGCGAACTGAAGCAGCATGGCGTTCGCCATGTCATATTCGCTGTTGCCCCAGTTGATCCCGCGCTCGCCCCACCAGTCGCCGAAGTTGAGCATGCCGTAGGCGTGGTCCCGCTCACGATCCTCCAGGTAGTCGTCGAGAGCGCGGGCGATGGCGGCGTCGTACCGCGCGGCCAGGCCCGGCGCGCCCGGCGCGGGCATCTCGCCAAAAACGCGGCTTTCCACATACCAGGCGGGTGAGGCTACCGCCAACAGCGGCGCGCGCTGCGCCTCGACCGGCGCGGTCTCGGTTGCGGCAGCCGGCCGGAAGTCCAGCCAGAATTCGTGCGTCTTGCTCATCCCTTGGCGGAAGTCATAACGGCCGTGCCGCAGGTAAAAGTACAACCGGTGCTCATCCACGGTGCCCCGCGCCTCGGCGTAGGAGTCTGCGGCGAGTTCCGGACAAAGGCCAAACTCGATGCCGCGGGGCGTCACGGCGATCTCCTTTGGGTAGTTCTGCCAGAAATCGCGGGCGGCAAGCGCCACGCGGTGCCGCGGATTGGACCATTCGGCCCACCCATGCGCGCGCCGGCCGCTTTCCGGCTGGCCGCCGCCAAACTGGAGCGTAAACCGGTCATCGGCGTCCTGTCGAAGCCGGGCGGTCTCCTCTGCCGGCCCTCCGCGCCGCCCTTCCAGTTTCCAGGCCGTACGCTCCCCGCCCAGCGGCAACTGGAACGTCAGTTCGCGGATGCGTGTGAACTCCGCCGCCCCGTCGTCGTTCTCGAAGGTGTAGCGCAGACGCAGAAAGGGCTGCCCTGCGTAGGCGTCCAGGCGGAGGCGATAGCCAAACAAGGACTCGCCGTTCGCATTTCGGTGGCGTCCGCGCACCAGGACGGAGGCGCGCACCGGACCCCGTTCTTCGACGGTGACCTCGTCGGGCGGGCCGAGCGTGCGGAACGGTTGGCCCTGCTCATTCCGGAGTACGAATTCGGCAGGGGCGGCGGGCGACAGGATCCGCTCCTGTTCGCGGAACACCCCGTCCCGGTCGGCGTCGAGCCACAGAGACTCCAGGAAGCCCGAGTTCCGCCGCGCGATGGTGAAGCGCAGCGGCCCGGTAGTAATGTCGACCTGACCGGGAGTTTCGTGGATCCGGAGCGGGCCTGCTGGCGCGCGCCGGCGCACGGCCGAGCCGTACTCAAGCCGGTACTGCTCGCCCGCCTTGCCCAGGAAGTCCAGCAGCGCCCACTTCACCGTGCCCCCCGGCCAGCGAGCCAGCACCGAGGCTTGCAGCGGCGTCTCCCGGCCAGCGGCGTCCAGCAGACGGAGACCCGCCGCCGAGCCCAGCGCGCCTTCCGGGAACGGAATCCCCGAAGACACTGGAAACGGCGCTTCCGGAGCCGTGGCGTAGGAACTCCTGACGGTCAGCGGAATGCCAGCCCGCCGGACCCCGCCGGCCGGTTCGCGCAGCGCGTCCAACCGCACGGTCTGCCAAGGCGTTTCCGCCGCTTCGCCAAAGCGGTTGCGCGCGCGGATCCGGAAGCGGTACGCGCGCCCCCACTCAAGGCCGGACCGGATGACGCGGTGGTTGCGTACGGGTGTGTTTTCCGCCTCGGTGTCCACTTGTTGAGTTCCCACCGGCTGCCACTCGAAGGCGCCGGTGGCCGGCCAGTTGGTCAACCAGCCCACGGCCACCCGGCGGCTGGGGGCGTCGGGTACGGCCATGACGTGGCTGATGGTCAACTCCGGCCGCCGGGGGGCGGGCTTGGCCGCGAGCAGGTAGATCGCTTCGATGCGATACGCGCCCTCCCCGGTGAGCGTTTCGAAGTGCACTGTTTCGCCCCCGCGAAACGCGATGGGCCGCGTGAGGAAGAACAACCGCTCCCGCCGGTCGTCCAGGTTGGCGAAAGCGGCGCCTTGCTCGCGGTCGTCCACGGAAATGCGGATGCGCTCGTCGCCGGGTCCATCGTAGATCTGAATCGCGGGATAGAAGCTTCCCGGCGTGCGGACCGAGACGGACAGACGCCCCCGCCGGTCACTCAGCCGGACCGAAGGAACCCGGACGGGCGACCGGTCGTCGGTGAAGCCTTCGCTCTGGGCCTCATGCGGCGGGACGCGGACGTTCTTCGGGTCCGCCGCGATGGATGCAAGCACGTCCAGTCCCCAGGTGGACTCGACGCGGTTTGGTGAATCGGCCGCCCACGCGCCAATCGCCAGCACCGTGAACAGGGCGCCTCGCGCCCACGCGGTCCGCATGCGTCTCCTCCTCTTCTCCACCGATGATCCGGCCGCGCGGCGCCGGCAGGGTGTACCCGGCGTGACCGGCCCTTGGGCGAAGGTCACCCAAGTTTCACGCGCCCAGCGATCGCAGCGCCGCCAGGGACTCGGCGACCGCCGCCGCGCCGGCATCGCGGGTGAACGGAAGCTCGCGGATCGCCTTGGGCACGTGCAGCGACGCGTAACTCGAGCGGTCCACCTCATAGGCGTCGGGCAGGTAGCTCACCGACCCGTTCGCGTAGCCAACGATCAGCAGGTCTTCGTGCGGCCAGCCCTGGCGGATTTCCAGCGCCAGCGTGCTGAAGAACTCGGCCGGGTTGGTCACCACCCACGCGTCGCCGATCCGCATCGCCTGGAAATGCGCGCGCCGCGTCTCCGGCCCGGTGTCCAGCCGCGGCAGCGCATGCTCGCCCCACCGCACCGCGAAGCGGGAGACCGCTTCCACGGCGCGTTCCACGCTGCCGCCGTAGCGTTCAGGCAGACGGTGAGGGAAGCAAACCACCTTGCTGGCGATGCCGGTGACCCAATCGGTGGTGTCCCCCGTCTCCAGCCGGTGCTTGCCCTCTTCATACATGCTCAGGACTTCTTCCCGGGTCCACCGGCGGACGGGCAGCCGTGCCTCGCGTTCCACCGCCGCGATGCCCGGCGTGGTGATCTCGCGGGCCGAGGCGAGCGCCCGGCGCGCCGCTTCGAACACCATGGCGCCCGCCTCGCGATAGCGCTCCGGGGTCCAGTATTCAAGCTTCGGCTGCGAGTCGCCGCACGATCCCTGGAGGTAGAGCGCCGTGACGCCCGGCCAGGTCTCCTCGATCAAGTCCACCACCTGACCAGGCCAGTCGCGGGAGACCGACCGGGGTTCCACTTGCCAGAACACCGTGGGGTGCGTATGGAAGTTGATGGCGGCCGCCAGCGGACTGCCGTCCGCGCGGGTGACCCACAGCGCTCCCAGCCGCTCGTCCACCGGCCCGCCCTCGCGCGTACGGTTGTAGCTGAATCCCCCCAGCGTGGCCGCTCCCACGTGCAGGCTCGCGGGCTCGCGGGCGCGCCACGCATCGATGATCGCTTGCGCCGTCTTGGCGATGGTCTGTTCGACGTATTCGGCGCTGACCTCGCCGGCCCCGTCGAACAACGCCATGGTCGGCGCATTGTGGCTATGGGAGCAGTTCACGCAGATCGCTTCCGGGCACAGGCCGGTCTCGGCCGCGGCCCGCGCGCGAATCGCCTCGACCGCCGGCCGGTCGGCGTACAGCACATCCAGCGCCGCCAGGGCTACGCTTTCCCCGCGCTCGTCGCTCAGCACCAGCGCCGTGGCGTGCAGGTCATCGTGCACGCGGTCCCAGGTGCGGTTCAGGTAGTAGCCGAGTCCCGCCAGTTCGACGCCGGGCGGCGGCGTAATGATCGTGCGGGCGATCCCGGCTTTCCACATCGGGGTCTGCTGCGTGGACATGGTCCCATTCTCCTGCCATGCGCGCCGGGGAGCAAACCTGGCCCATTTGCGGAGACGGTTCGGGGTACCCAACGTCCGCCCCGCGTTCCCTCGGAAAGAAGGCGGGTAGTCGTGCGCCGACTGGTGTGATCGAGCTTCTGAATGAATGAAAATCCCGGAATGCCCAACAGAGGACAGGGAGGGTTTGAAAGGTTCAGGGAGGCCCAGCATCATTTGCAGATCGAACCGTCAACTAAAAAGAGCGGGTCTCGCCGAATTGCTGCGGACAGCCGGAAAGCCCGAAACGCCTGAACAGGCCCCTGCCAAACCGGCCATGGGGATGGCCATGCGGATATACTAGGTGGTATTTGAAGCATATGTTCCGCCGGACAGATCTCCCCCAAGAGAAAGTCAGGCAGGCTGCAATCCGGATCAAATACCTCACCGCGTCCCTCGTTCTCCTGGCGGCCGCCGTTTTTCCCCCGGGCGCCGCTGAAGCCGTATCTCTCGGAGATGGCTATTCTGGCATCTGGTATTTCAACGAACCCTCCGGCGACCAGTACGTTTACAAATATTCCGGGGGATTAGCTACCTACCCGCAGCAGCAATCCCCTATCGCCATCTATATTCCCTCTCAGAATAAGACTTTCTTCTGTTATGGTGGCACCACGGACCCCGAGAACCGCGAGGGTAAGCGGGAACTGCTCCACATGGTGAGCTACTTTGATCATGCTACGGGCATGGTTCCACGCCCCACACGGCTGCTCAACAAACAGACCGACGACGCGCACGACAATCCGGTAATGTCCATTGACGAGCGGGGACACATCTGGATCTTCTCCAATTCCCACGGCACGTCTCGACCCTCCCCCATCCACCGTAGCCGAAAGCCCTACGATATCCGTGATTTCGACCTCATCACCACCACGAACTTCTCTTATGGCCATCCTTGGTGGCATCCCGGCAAGGGGTTTCTTTTCCTCCAGACCCTTTACGAAGACAAGGGCCGCAGCCTTTACTTCAACACCAGCACCGACGGCAAGAACTGGAGCAAGCCCCAGCTTCTGGCCCGCGCCGAACTGGGCCATTACCAGATCACCGCACATCACGCCGGTCGCACGGCCAGTGTCTTTAACGTGCACCCGTTGCCGGCGGGTCTCAACGCCCGCACCAACCTTTACTACGTCGAGACCCGAGATATGGGGAAAACTTGGCAAAATGCGGCTGGCGTGTCGATGGACATCCCCATCCGTTCTGCCGCCAACGCCGCCCTCGTCCACGACTACAAGGCTGAGAAGCGCCTTGTCTACCTGAAGGAGGTGGCCTTCGGCAACGACGGCCATCCGGTGATCCTGTACCTCACTTCCGGTGGGTACAAGTCCGGCCCTGCGCAAGGTCCTCATATCTGGCACACGGCTCGCTGGACCGGGAAGGATTGGGCGATCCGCGAGTTTACCCGCTCCGATCACAACTACGATTTCGGTGCGCTTTGGATTGAGCCCGATGGGACGTGGCGCATCATTGCTCCCACCGAACCGGGCGCCTCCCCCTATACGACTGGCGGCGACCTCGTCATGTGGCTTAGCCGCAATCAGGGTGAGACCTGGCAAAAGGTGCGCCGTCTCACGGCGGATCCCGTCCGCAACCACGGCTACGTCCGCAAGCCCGTCAACGCCCATCCGGAATTCTACGCCATTTGGGCCGACGGGAAGACCCTGGAGCCTTCCGCCTCCAGCCTCTACTTCACCAACAAGTCTGGTACCGCCGTCTGGCGTCTCCCGGTCACCATGACCAAAGACTTCGAAAAACCCGCGAAGTTTCCGCTGCCGCGCAACTAGCATCCGTCCCACGGACCGTCAACCCTGGCGAAGGGTCCGCGGGAGCACAAAGACTTACCTATGGCCCTATGGCGAGGATTTCGTGTGGCCGCAACGAATCGTGCAATCGAACCGCCGCGCGCACGGTGACTCCTGCTTACACAAACCCGCCCCTCACTCGCGCGCGGCAGCCCTTGTCCTTGGGCGTGGTGGCCGGGGGCTTCTCCAAGGGCTGATCGAGTGGCGAAACGGAGGGGTCGGTCTCGGCCACCTGCAAGCCGGGCGGCAAACGGGCGAGTCCTGTGATTGAGGATGCTGGCGATGCCCGCGCGGTCCGCGCGCTGCCGCAGAAACCAGGCAGGCCGCCGGCGGGTCCGCATGGTATCCTGAAGGGGCTACCGGAGGGGTAGTGTTTCTGCTTGCTACGTTCGTCCGCTGAGAATCCGGCCTAGACTAGCTCGCCAGTGTCAGTTCGCCCGCAAGGGCCAGTGAAGGAGTTCATTCGATGACCAATATCTTTGTAGGAAACCTCTCCTACCAAACCACGCAAGAGGAGCTTGAGGCGGCCTTTTCGGCATACGGCGCCGTAGACCGGGTGAGCGTGGTCCGCGACCGCGGCACGGGGCAGTCCCGCGGATTCGGGTTTGTGGAGATGCCGAACAGCGACGAGGCTGCCCGCGCGATCACCAGCTTAAACGGCCGCGAACTAAACGGCCGGGCGTTGAGCGTGAACGAGGCGCGGCCCCGCGAGGAACGCCGGGGAGACGCTCGTTTTGGCGGAGGCCGCCCTTCGGGCCGTCCCGGCGGTGGCGGATCCAGCGGCGGCCGTAACCGGCGCGAATCCCGCTGGTAGTTTCTATCCGTTCCAGACAGAGTTTGAAGGGGAGCGCCGAACGGGGCTCCTCTTTCCTTTTGGGGCCGGAGTTTGACGCCCGCCCCCGTGCTTCGCTATCCTGAGACGTCTGATAGAGGCGCGGAGGCGAACAGTACCCTGGCCGCGGTGACCGCCCGTTCGGGAGGGCAGGGGAAAGGCGCTCGGGAAGCAGTTTCCGCCGAAGCCGGAGCCGGGACGGGAGCGGCCAAGGCTGGGGGCCTGTGGCGAACAGCCGGGTCACTGTCATCCGCGGTTGCCGCGGATGGAGCGCTATCAGGAAGTGCCCCATCTCCGCCTACCCGCTTGAGAGCAGCCTTCCTGCCCGCTCCCCATCACGCTTATGGACCTATTCGCACTGACGCGCGCGCTGGTCGACATCGAATCGATCACCGGCAACGAAGAACGGGCAGGATTGTTCCTGCTGGACTATCTCGGCGCTCTCGCCTCCCGCTACGGCGGGCGGGTGGAGCGCATGGAGGTGGAACCCCGCCGCTTCAACGTGCTCGCCACGTTTGGCGAGACGCCGCTGGTGACCCTTTCCACGCACTTCGACACGGTGCCGCCGTTCTTTCCGTCGCGCGAGGACGAGGAGTTTATTTGGGGCCGCGCCGCCTGCGACACCAAGGGCATTATCGCCGCGATGATCAAAGCGGCCGAGGCGCTGCTGGAAGCCGGCGAAAACCGCGGCTTGGGGCTGTTGTTCGTCGTGGGCGAGGAGCGTAACAGCGCCGGCGCGTTCGTGGCGGCGCGCCACCCGCGCGGTTCGCGTTATCTAATTAACGGAGAGCCCACGGAGAACAAGCTGGCGTTGGGTTCGAAGGGCGCCCTGCGTTACGAGATCCTGGCGCGCGGCAAGATGGCGCACTCGGCGTACCCGCACCTGGGAGAGTCGGCCATCGAGAAATTGCTCGACGCGCTGGCGGCGATCCGCGCCCTCGAACTGCCGGTCGATGAGGTGCTGGGTCCCAGCACGTTGAACATCGGCACGCTCGCTGGCGGGCGCGCGCCGAATGTCATCGCCGACGAAGCCAAGGCCGAAGTCTTCATCCGGCTGGTGGGCGATTCGGCGGCGACGCGCGCCGCCATCGAGCGCGCCTGCGCTGGACGGGCGGAAGCCCGCGTGGTGCTGGAAATCCCTGCGGTGCGCCTGGGGTCGCTGCCGGGGTTCGCCACGGACGTGATGGCATACACCACGGACATTCCGGCGTTCGGGACCAGTTGGGGACAGCCGTTCCTGATTGGCCCCGGCTCGATCCACGTGGCGCACACCCTTGAAGAGCGCGTGCCGAAACAACAGCTTTTGGAAGCCGTGGAACTCTACAAGAACCTGGTGAGAAGTTTATGGAATCGAAAATCGAATGCGGCATCTTAGGCGCCACCGGCATGGTGGGCCAACATTTCGTCAAGTTTCTGCAAGGCCACCCGCAGTTCGCGCTGACCTGGCTGGGCGCCAGCGACCGCTCGGCGGGCAAGAAGTATAAGGATGCCGCCAAATGGCATCTGGGAGGCGTCACGCCGGAGTCCGTGGCGGATTTGACCGTCGAAGAGTCAAAACCTGGAAACGCCCCCAAACTGGTGTTCTCGGCGATGGACGCCTCGGTGGCGACCGAGATCGAGCAGGCGTTCGCGCAAGCGGGCCACGTGGTGGTGTCCAACTCCCGCAACCATCGCATGGAGCGCGACGTGCCGCTGCTGGTGCCCGAAATCAACGCCGACCATCTCAAGCTGATCCCGGTGCAACAGCGGCACCGCGGCTGGAAGGGGCAGATTGTGACCAATCCGAACTGCTCGACCGTGGTGTTGACCATGGGACTGGCGGCGATGAAGCCGTTCGGGATTCGGCGGGTAATTGTCACCACGCTGCAAGCCATCTCCGGCGCCGGCTATCCGGGCGTGCCGTCTATGGACATCAACGCCAACGTGATTCCATTCATCGGCGGCGAAGAGCCGAAAATGGAATCCGAGACCCAGAAGATCCTTGGCGATTTCGCCGGCGACCATATCGAACCGTTGCGGGCGCGCGTGAGCGCCCACTGTAACCGCGTGCCGGTGGTGGACGGGCACCTGGCCACCGTCTCGGTCGAGTTTGAAAAGAAACCCACCGAAGCCGACCTGATGGCCGCGCTCGAGGGGTTCACGGGCGTGCCGCAGCAGCGAAAACTGGCCAGCGCGCCCGCGCGGCCCGTGATCTACATGCACGAGCCGGACCGCCCGCAACCTCGTAAGGACGTCGAGCGCGAGCGCGGCATGGCGGCGTTCGTCGGCCGGCTGCGGCCGTGTCCCGTGCTGGATTGGAAATTCATCGCGCTGGGTCACAACACCGTGCGCGGCGCGGCGGGCGCGGCCGTGCTCAACGCAGAATTGATGGTTGCGGAGGGACTGCTCGACTAGATGATAGTGATGAAGTTCGGCGGGTCGTCGGTGGAATCGGCGGCCGCCATTGAACGCGTCGCCTCAATTGTGCGCGCACGGCTGGACCGCCGTCCGGTGGTGGTGGTGTCCGCAATGGGCAAAACCACCAACAAGCTGCTGGCCATGGCCTCGGCCGCCGCCGCCGGCCGGCGCGAGGAGGCCCTCGCGCAACTTCACGAGCTGCGCGAGTTTCATCTGCGCGAATCCGGCCTGCTGGTCGCCGCGGCAGGCCGCGCGGAGGTTCACGCCGTCCTGGAAGAGCACTTCCAGGAACTCGCCGAACTGGTGAAGGGGCTCGCGATTCTCGGAGAACTGACGCCCCGTTCGATCGACGCGATCTCCAGCTACGGCGAACGCTTGTCCAGTTACCTTGTGACGCACGCCTTCCAGGCGTTCGGCATTCCCGCGGTCCATCTCGATGCGCGGAAGGTAATCATCACCGACCGCCGGCACACGCAGGCGGCCCCGCTGTATGCGGCCACGTATGCGCGGCTCCAGGAAACCGTGCCGCCGCTACTCGGCGACCGCGTGGTGGTGATGGGCGGTTTCATTGGCGCGACCGAAGACGGTGTTACGACCACCCTCGGGCGCGGCGGCTCCGACTTTTCCGCCTCGCTGGTGGGGGCGGGCATCGGCGCCGAGGAAATCCAGATCTGGACCGACGTCGACGGCATGCTCACCGCCGACCCTTCCGTGTACCCCGGCGGCTTCCGCCTGAAAACGATTTCGTTCGCCGAAGCGTCCGAACTAGCCTATTTCGGCGCCAAGGTGTTGCATCCGTCCACGGTCCTGCCCGCCATGGACCGCAAAATCCCCGTGCTCATTCTCAACTCCCGGCGGCCTGACGTGGCCGGGACCCGCGTGGTGGCCGACCCGGTGCCCTGCCGGAATGTGGTCAAGTCCATCTCCTGCAAGCGCGGCGTGACGGTGGTGAACATCACCTCCACCCGCATGTTGATGGCGTACGGCTTCTTGAAGCGGATCTTCGAGGTGTTCGAGCGGTACGAGACTCCGGTCGACATGCTGGCCACCTCGGAGGTCAGCGTCTCGTTGACCATCGACCATGCGGCGCGCCTGGAGGCCATCTGCGAAGAACTCCGGGGTTTTTCCGAGGTCGCCGTCGAGGCCGGCCAGGCCATCATTTGCGTGGTGGGCGAAAACATCCGCCATACCCCCGGCGTGGGCGCGCGGGTGTTCAAGGCGCTGAATGGCGTCAACATTCGGATGATCTCGCAAGGCGCCTCGCGGCTGAACCTGGGCCTGGTGGTGGCGGAGGCGGATTTGCCGGCCGCCGTGGCGGCGCTCCACCAGGAATTGTTCGACGACCCCGATCCGGAGGTGTTCGAAACGTGAACCTCGCGCTGGTTGGGTACGGAAAAATGGGGCGCATGATTGAGAGTCTCGCCCCGGAGTATGGCGGCCGCGTGACGCTGCGGCTGGACGAACACAACAACGCCCGCTACGAGGGCATTACGCGGGAAAACTTCGCCGGGGTGGACGTCGCCATCGACTTTTCCACGCCCGAGGCGGCGGCGGAGAACATCGCGCGCATTGCCGCCCTGGGCGTGAACATGGTAGTGGGCACGACCGGCTGGCTCGACCGGATGGAAGAGATCCGGCAAACCGTGGCCCGGACCGGCATCGGCCTGGTCTGGAGCCCGAATTATTCGATTGGGGTGCAGATCTTTTTCCGGCTGGCGGCCGAAGCCGCGAGGTTGATCGCCGCGCACCCGGCCTACGAGGCTTGGGGCTACGAGATCCACCACTCCGCCAAAAAGGACGCTCCCTCCGGCACCCTGCTCAAACTGGTGGAAGAGATGCGGCGCGCGGGGTACGATCGGAGGATCGACGTAGCCTCGAACCGCGCGGGCACGATCGCCGGTACGCACGAAATCGGCTTTGACGCGGCGGCGGACACCATCACGCTGCGCCACACGGCGCGCAACCGGGAGGGCTTTGCCCGGGGCGCGCTGCACGCCGCCCGCTGGGTGGCCGGCAAACAGGGCTTTTACGATTTTTCGCAGGTGCTGTTCGGCTAGCCGCGCAGCGCAGCAGGAGGAGGAAACGATGTTCACTGGATGTGGCACCGCGCTGGTCACCCCGTTCTCGCGCGACCGGATGCTGGACGAAGAGGCGCTGCGGCAACTGATCCGGCGGCAAATCGAGGCGGGGATCAACTTCCTGGTGCCGTGCGGCACGACCGGCGAAAGCCCGACCCTCAGCCGCGCCGAGCATCTCCGCGTTGTCGAAATCACGGTGGAGGAGACGCGAGGCAAAGTGCCCGTGCTTGCCGGCGCGGGCGGCTACAACACCGCCGAGGTCATCGAACTGGTGGGCGATCTGGCCGACCGCGGCGTCGACGGCATCCTCTCGGTGACGCCCTATTACAACAAACCGACGCAGGACGGCTTGATCCAGCACTACGAAGCCATCGCCGCCAGCACGACGTTGCCGATCATCATCTACAGCGTGCAGGGGCGGACGGGCGTCAACGTGGAACCGTCCACGCTGGCGCAACTGGCGGAAATCGACAACATCATCGGCGTCAAGGAGGCGTCCGGCAGTATTCAGCAGATCGCCCAGGTGCTTCAGAAGGTTCCCGCCGATTTCCTCGTCCTTTCCGGGGACGACGCCCTGACGCTGCCCCTGATGGCCCTGGGCGGCAAGGGGATCATCTCGGTTGCCTCCAATGAGATCCCGGCGGAGATGACGGCCCTGGCGCAGTGCTGCCTGCGCGGCGATTTCCTTTCCGCGCGCGCCATCCATCACCGGTATCACCCCCTGATGGAAGTGAATTTTGTCGAGTCCAATCCGATCCCGGTGAAAGCGGCGCTAGGGCTGATGGGCTTGCTGGACCCGGTCTATCGCCTGCCGCTGACGCCGCCCCGGCCGGACAGCCTGCAAAAGATCCTGCGGGTGCTCGAAGACCTCGAACTGGTGCGCACGCGCAGCGCGCCGGTGGCTCATTAGAGTTCCCATGCCTCTCTCCACCGAAATCGAAACGTTGTTCGACCATCCGCCCGAGTCCTACACGGCGGAGCATTTTCAGTTGTTCCAGGCGTTCAAGGAGGAGCTGAACGCAGGCCGGATCCGGGCGGCGGAACCGGACGCCGCCTCGGTGCTGGGGTGGCGCGTGAACGGCTGGGTGAAGAAAGGCATCCTGCTGGGTTTCCGCATGGGACAAGTGGTTGACATGTCCGCGGACCGGGCGCGGCAGCCTTGGTTCGACAAGGCCACGTATCCGGTGAAGCAGTTCCGCGTGGACAGCGGCGTGCGGATCGTCCCCGGCGGCTCGAGCATCCGCGACGGTTGCTATGTGGCGCGCGGCGTGACGTGCATGCCCCCAATGTACATCAACGTGGGCGCTTACGTAGATGCCGGGACGATGGTCGATTCGCACGCGCTGGTGGGCAGTTGCGCGCAAATTGGCAAGAACTGCCACCTCTCGGCGGCCGCACAGATTGGCGGGGTTCTCGAGCCGGTGGGCGCGCTGCCGGTCATCATCGAGGACGACGTACTGGTGGGCGGAAACTGCGGCATCTATGAAGGAACCATCGTGCGGCGCCGGGCCGTGCTGGGGACGGGCGCCATTCTCAACCGCTCGACGCCGGTCTACGATCTGGTTCGCGGGGTCGTGCACCAGGCCACCGAGGATCAGCCGCTGGTGATTCCCGCGGAAGCCGTGGTGGTGGCCGGTTCGCGCGCGATTTCCAGCGGCAAAGGCAAGGAGTGGGGCATCTCTCTGTATACGCCGGTGATCGTCAAGTACCGGGACGCGAAAACCGATGCCAGGATCCAGCTCGAGGACATGCTGCGGTAACGGTTTTGCCGTTATGGCCGCCTATACTGGCGTAGTAGTCTAAGAAAAGAGAGATGCAGGCCAGCAAAGTTTTGACCGTAGGGGGACTGTTCGCCACCGCCGCCGGGCTGGGCGGCTGGGCGCTGACTGCTTTTCTGGGTTCCGGGTCCGCTCAATCTCCGGCCAAGCGCGGCCCGGATGCGCCATCTGCGCTGGTGCAGACGGCGGTTGTCGACCGCGGGCCGGTCGAGCGGACGGTTCGTGTCTCCGGTCAAACCATGGCCCGTAATTTCGTTTCGATCACCGCTCTCCGGATGCGCGGACCGGATTCCGGCCGTACGCTGGTGCTCATCTACCTGGCGGAAGGCGGCAAGTTCGTGAAGAAGGGCGAAATCGTCGCCCAGATCGACGCCCAGAGCTTGAAGGACCACGTCGATGACGTGCACTCCCAAGTGGTGCAAGCCGAGGCCGACATCATCAAGCGCAAGGCGGAACAGGCCATCGACCGCGAGAACTTGCGGCAGAGTCTGCGGCAGGCCAAAGCGGAATGGGACGCCGCCAAACTGGACGCCAGCGCCGCGGAGATCCGCACCCCCATCGACCGGGAACTTCTGCAACTCGCCGTCGACGAAGCGGCCGCGCGGTACAAGGAGCTGGAGCAGGATGTCAAGACGCAGGAAGAGGCCTTCCGGGCTGAGATCCGGATTTTGGAGCTGACCAAGGAACGCCACGTCCGCCATCGCGACCGGCACGCGCACGACCTGGAGCGGTTCACCATGCGTTCCCCCATTGACGGCGTGGTGGTGCGCGAGTCGTTCTGGCGCGGCGGCATGCAGCAAGGACAGTTCGACACGGGCGACACCGTCACGCCTGGGACCACCTTCCTGAAGATCGTCAATCCGGGCGATATGCAGGTGATGGCCTCCATCAGCCAGACAGTCGCTGACGAGGTGCGCGTCGGCCAGCCCGCCGTCATTCGGTTCGATGGCTACCCGGACCTGAAGCTGCCGGGCAGGGTGCGGCTGGTCGGTCAGATGGCGGCGGGTGGCTGGCGGCAGCAGTTCTGGACGCGCTGGATGTCGGTTACGCTCGACATTCTCGGCAGCGATCCCAGGGTCATTCCCGACTTGTCGACCAGCGCTGACATCGTGGTGGGGCGCAAGGAGAATGCGCTCCGTGTGCCCATGGCCGCCCTGACCAACGAGGGGATTCGCACCTTTGTGCAGGTTTTCCAGGAAGGACGCGCCGAACGGCGGCAAGTGGAAGTCGGCCTCCGCGGGCAAGATCACGCCGAGATCCTGAGCGGTGTGAAGGAAGGCGACCGCGTCCTGGTGCAGCCCGCTCCGGTCCTGCTGGACGCCCGGCCGGCAACATAGAGCTGGACCTCACTTTCCCGTTCGGCATTTCCCTTTTCCCCGCAGGACGCTACCCTCAGGCGAGGAGCACTCCGCGATGCACGCCCCCGCTATCCTTTGTTTGCTGGTTTTGGCCGCTTCCATTGCCGCCGCCGCAGCGCCCGGCGCCGGCCGGGCCACCCGCCACGGCCTGGATTTCCGCACCCCCGCCTCCACGTGGGATGAAGCTCTGCCCCTGGGAAACGGTTTGCTTGGGGCGTTGGTCTGGGGCGACGGGCAGCCGCTGAGGATTTCGCTGGACCGGTCGGATCTGTGGGATCTGCGGCTGGTTCCCGAGTTCCAATCCGAGGAATACCGGTTCAGCCTGTTGCGGCAGTGGAAGGAGGCCGGGCGCCTGCAGGACATCCGCCGGCTGTACGAGGAGCCCTACCGCCGGCCGGCGCCGACCAGGATTCCGGCGGGAAGAATTGAAGTCATGGTGAACGGCGCGGGGGCGTTTCGCGACACCCGCCTGACGCTGGCGGAGCCGGAAGCGTCGATGCGTTGGGCGGATGGTTCGGCGGCCGCCGTCTTTGTGCACGCCGTGGAACCGGCGGGCATGCTGCGCTTCACGGGCCGGGCCGCGCCCGCCTTCCGCCTGGCGCCGCCGCCCTTCTCCGGAACGGTGAAGAACCCCGCCCAGGGAAGCATCGCGGCGGGCGACCTCGCGCAATTGGGTTATCCCGCCCCCGTGACCCGCGCCGGCGAGCACTGGCAGGGCTATGAACAAGAGGGCGCGGAGGGCTTTCGCTTCGCGGTGTACTTGACCTGGCGGAAGGAAGGCGACGCGTGGGAAGCGGCCTGGTCGATCGCTTCGAGCTTCGACGGGCCGGATCCTTACGCCCGGGCCAGGCGGCAGGCCGAAGGATCGCTCGCCCGGGGCTACGCGGGTATGTTCGCGTCGCACCGGGATTGGTGGGACCGCTTTTGGAACCAGTCTTCAGTCGAAGTTCCGCACCCGGCCGTCGAACGGCAGTGGTACCTGGACACCTACAAGTTCGGCGCCGCGGCGCGGCGGGGTGCGCCGCCGATCACGCTCCAGGCGGTGTGGACCGCCGACAATGGCCAGTTGCCTCCCTGGAAGGGCGACTACCATCACGATCTGAACACCCAGCTCAGCTACTGGCCGTGCTACAGCGGCAATCGTCTCGAGGACGGCCTCAGCTACCTCGACTGGCTCTGGAAAACCCGCCCGGCTGCCTTCGCCTGGACGCGGCGTTTCTTCGGCCTGCCCGGCCTGAACGTGCCGATGACCGCCGACCTCAACGGCAACCAGATTGGCGGCTGGGTGCAATACACGCATTCGGCCACCACGGCCGCTTGGCTGGCGCATCACTTCTACCTGCACTGGAAGTACAGCGCCGACCGCCAGTTCCTGCAAGACCGGGCCTATCCCTATCTGCGGGACGCCAGCGAGTTCATCGATGCCTACACCGCGGAGAAGGACGCGGCGGCCAAACGGCGGCATCCGCTGAGTTCCTCGCCGGAGATCCATGACAACAAGCTCGAGGCGTGGTTTCCCACCATCACCAATTACGACCTGGCGCTGAACCGCTGGTTGCTCGCCGCGGCGGCCGAACTGGCCGAGGAACTCGGCCGTGGCGCCGAAGCCCGCCGCTGGCGCGCCGTGCTGGCGGAAATGCCGGAGTTCGCGCGGGGCGGCGACGGACGTCTGCTGGTGGCCGCGGGGCATCCGCTGGCTGAGTCCCACCGCCATCTGTCGCACCTGATGGCGATTCATCCGCTGGGATTGATCGACTTGGCCGACGGAGAGCAGGCGGCGCGCACCATCCGCGCTACCCTGACGGATCTGGACCGCTTGGGCACTTCCAAATGGTGCGGGTATAGCTTTGCGTGGCTGGCCAGCGTAGCCGCGCGCGCCCGCGATGGAGCCAAGGCGGCGCGGGCGCTGGAGATCTTTGCGACCGCGTTCGTGCTGCGCAACGGTTTTCACGCAAACGGCGACCAGTCGGGGAAGGGCTATTCGACGTTGACCTATCGCCCCTTTACGCTCGAGGGCAATTTCGCCGCCGCCGCTGGCTTGCAGGAGATGCTGTTGCAAAGCCATCGCGGGGTGATCGAGGTGTTCCCCGCGATCCCCGCAGGCTGGCGCGATGCGGCATTCGAGACTTTGCGTGCGCAAGGAGCGTTCCTGGTGTCGGCACGGCGGACTGGAGGCAGCGTGGAGTGGGTCGAGATCACGGCGGAACGTGGCGGCGCTTGCCGGTGGCGGCCGCCCTGGACCGGCCGGGTGGAAACGCTTGTCCTGAAGGCAGGCGAACGGCGGCGGTTCTCACCGGATGCCGATGGCCGGCGCTGAGCCCAGCGGACCTCCACCGCCGGCCGCGCGGCGGGTTGACGTGGGAGGCCCCAAAGTAGAGAGTGAAAGGGACATGATCTTCGGAGGGCGGCTCAAGAGCCGGTCCGCAGACAATCTTGGAACCTGGACAGGTACGTTGATGGCCTCGTTACGCCTTTTGTGTCTCCTCTTCACTTTCACCTTCGCCACGGCCGCCTTCGCCGCCGATCTCGCGCAATGGAATGCCGCCGCTCCCGCCAAGGCCGCGGGCGTGCAGTTGCTCCAGCAGGGCGAAGCGTGGAACCTGGAATCGTCGGCCGCCGGGCCGGTGGCGGCGATCAAACCTCTCCACGACTACTACCGGCGCGCCACCTACACCGTGCAACTCGCGCAGCCTTCGCCAGACGGCGCGTGGCTTATCCTGTCCTATCTTGACAAGGGCTACGGACTGATCACGCTCGGCACGCGCGCGGGACGCCGCGGCGGCGGGGGTGTCCGCGCGCAGGACCAATGGGGGATCACCCGGCTGAATACCGGCAAGATCCGCCGCGCCGGGTTCCGCCTCCCGCCGGGTTCCACCGAACTGCACGTCGCCGGGATTACGCACCTTTCCGGCGTGGCGGTCACCGGCCAGAAGCCCCCCTATGAGCCAGCCCCCATGGTGGAGCCATTCTTCAAACCGGATCGCCCGATCGATCTGGTCATCAACTCCGGCGCGGATGCGAACACGGTGGACGGCCTCGAAGACTCGCTGGCCAACCTGCGCAACCTGTTGCCTCTGGGCCGGGCCTTGGGATTCAACGGCGTCGAGAGCTATGTCAAATGGAACTTCGTCGAGCGCGAGCGCGGCGTATTCGACTGGAGCTTCTACGACGCGGTCGTGGCCGAATGCCAGCGGCACGGCATGCGCTGGTTTCCACTGCTCATCGTTGGTTCGGCCTACGCCCTGCCGGACTGGTTCTTCAATTCGCCGGAACACTTCCGGTACAAGTGCCTGGAGCACGGGCTGGAGACGGATATCCCCACCATCTTCCACGAAGCGCAGATGAAATATGTCCGGCGCTTCTTGCAGGAGTTCGGCAAGCACTATGGATCCAACCCCGCGCTGCAAGGCATCCGGCTGGGACCCACGGCCAATTATGGCGAGGCGCAGTACCCGGCTACGGGCAATTGGGGCTACAAAGGCCGGCCGCTCCACACGCACCTGGGCTACTGGGTCGGCGACGACGGCGCGGCAGTAGCCTTCCGCGAGCGGCTGCGCTCGCGCTACCCGACCATCGGCGAGCTGAATCAGGCCTGGGGCGGCGCGCGGTATCCGTCGTTTGAAGCCGTCAAGCCCTTCCTGCCGGTGACCGCGCTGAACCAGCGCATGCGGCAGGACTTTTCCACCTGGTACATGGACGCCATGACCGAGTGGTGCGACAAGTGGGCGAAGTGGGCGCGCGAGGCGATGCCCAACGTCCCGATCTACCAGTCTTCGGGCGGCTGGGGCGCGGTCGAGATCGGCACAGACTATATCGCCCACACCAAGAGCGTCGCGGCGCTCAAGGGCGGCATCCGCCTGACCAATGAGAACGACAGTTACGTGAACAACTTCTGCGTCACGCGGCCGGCGGCCTCGGCCGCGCGCTTCTACGGTGCGATGTTTGGCACCGAGCCGGCGGGCTTCGGGAGCCGCCGCGGCGTCATGAACCGCCTGTACAACATCATCACCAACGACGGGCGGCATCTGTTCTTCTACCAGGGCAACCTGTACGACAACGACCAGGCGATTGACGGCTGGGTGGCCAATGCGCCGCTGCTGAACCAGCGGGCGCAACCCATGGTGGACGTCGGCGTGTTCTACCCTGACACCGCCAATAAGCTGGATGACTCCATCATGCGGCACCTGCGCGGCTCCACGTTTTTCCACGCCGCCTACGCCATGCGCTCGGTGATGGACTACGACTTTGCCGGCGAGCAGATGATTCTCGACGGCGCGCTCGACCGGTTCAAAGTGCTGGTGATCCTCGAGGGGCGCGTGACCGAGAAGGCCGTCCTCGAAAAGATGGACCAGTGGGTGCGCGCCGGCGGCATCGTGATCTTCCCGCTGCGGATGGGATCGCGCACGCCGCCGCTGACCACGGTGGAAGAGGATGCCTCCATCTTTGAGCGCTGGAGGAGCGGCGATACCGGCAAAGGGCGCCTGTTGCTCTACGAGTGGCACCCGGAGCTGAAGTACTACATGGCGTACCTGCGGAAGACGCTGCGCGAGCTGCCCGTCATCCGGCCCGAGATCCGGCGGGCGCTGGCCATCGAGAAGCCCGAGGACACCTACTGGAGCGTGCTGGCGAACGGAAAGCTGGTGCTGCTCAGCTACGGCGACGAGCCGGCCATCGTCCGCCTGCCAAGCGGGAAGACGTTGCGCATGGAGCCGTACACGATCGCGATCGAGTAACCGCGGCGTGCGCGGAGCCGGCGCGGCGAAGGGCAGGCTTAGTTGAAGTCTCCCTGCACCCTGAAGGGTGCGCCACCAAAAGGGGTGCGCCACGCGCCGCCGGTGGCGCACGCTTCCGCGTGCAGCGGAACTTCAGTTCCGCTTCTCACGCGTCCCGCAGGCTCCGCCTGCGGTGGGAGCCTGAACTTAGGGTTTGTCAGGATCTTTGTCCCGGCGCAGCAAGGCCCGCTCGGTGGCCGCGCGCGGACCGGGCTCCTACGCGATTCCCGAGTGGATGCGCGGACCAGGCGTTTGCGCCGCCATCGTTTCGGCTTCGAGGGCCAGCCACTCGCGCCAGCGCTTGTCCACTTCTGACGGCCGCCCCGCCAGGCGCGCCAGCTTGACAAACACCGCGTAGTGGCCCATCTCGGACGCGGCCAGCCGCTGGTAGAACGCCGCGAGTTCGCGGTCGCCGCCGGCGGCGGCGAGCACCGCGAAGCGCTCGCAGGAGCGGGCCTCGATCAGCGCCGCCACCAGCAGCCGGTCGACAATCTCCCCGGTTCCGGTTCCCTTGCGCACCCGCGCCCGGAGTGCGTTGGCATAGGGGTTTTTGTGAACCCGGTCAAGCCGCCCCCCGCGGCGGTGCAGCAGTCGCGTCACCTGCGCGAGGTGCGCGGTCTCGTCGCGGGCCACATTGGCCATCGACTGCACCCACCCCTCCACGCCCGGTTCCGGCCAGCGGGTCAACATTTCCAAGGCGTTGGCCGCGGCTTTTTTTTCGAGAAACGCGTGGTCCACCAGCAAAGCCAGCGGCTCGCGCAACACTTGGCGCGCCCATTCCGCGGGTGTTTGCGACACGAGCGGCAGCGCGGCGGCGGATGGGCAGTCCATTGCTTCTTTTCAGAATAAGCGATTTACCCGCAGCGTGTTTGCATGGCTTGCATTCCTCGTTGTCACCATTCGGCGAGCATTCTATGAGCTGAACGCAAGTTCTGTCTTGACGGAGCGCAGACCTGATGCTAGCGTACGTGCTAGGATGTGGGGTGGATTGTGGAGGGGATTTTTACCTCTGGTATCGGCAAGTTCCCAATGGAATGTACGGCGCCGGCTACCAATTCACTGACTTCGAAACCTGTCCTGATCGTTGTCGATGTGAGGAACGTGGCTGCTTTGACTTAGGGTGACTCGATGACTAAAAAGCGCCTGCGATGTTTGGCCGCCGTACTGACGCTGAGCTGCGGGACTGCTTGGGGAGCGGCCGCCTTGTCACCTCCGGAAAGAGAGATTCTGGTCGGCCGTAGTTTCGCCAATCAGGCCGTCCCGAAGTGGGAAAACGGGTTTATCGTCGGCTACGATTCCGACCTTTCGATCGTCTATTCGTTTGACCGGCGTGGCGAACAGGCGATTTCCGCCCAGGTGTCGCCGCCTGGCGCGGTGCGCGCCTCGATTTTCGACGTCACCGTGTCTCCCGCTGGGGTGCTGGTGGCGGCGGGAGGCGCGCTGCATGCCGATGGCGCTCAGAGCGGGTTCCTGGCCTGGATCACCGCGTCGGGGCGGGTCGAGCGCTTTGTGCGCACAGCGCCGTTCGCTCCGCAACGCGTATGCTTCGCCACGGATGGCGGCGTGTGGGCATTCGGGTACACGCTCTCCCCGGATCTCCGGGTGGAAGTGGCGGCCGACACGTTGCGCCACTACGACGCCCAGGGCAAGCTGGTGCGGAGTACGCTGCCTAAGGACTCCTTCTCGGGGCCGTCGCCTTTTCCGGCGAGTTACCTCGCGCATCTGGTCTCGAACGGCTCCCGCGTCAGCGTCTACAGCGTCAATAAGGCCGAGTGGGTGGAGGTCACCGCCGCGGGGGAAGTGGCGGGGCGCTGGAAGACGCTCGATCACCTGCCGGAGGGCGCCGACCCGAACCGCGTCCGGGCTACTGGCGTTGCGTTCCTGCCCTCCGGCGAAGTCTACGCGAGCTATCAACACGCCGAAGCGGCGCCGCCATCGAAAAAGAGAGAGTACCGGACGGTGTTCCGCGTGCTGGACCGGAATTCCGGCCAATGGACGCCTGTCGACGCCGCGCCGTACCTGGAGTCGCGGCCAGGCGCCCTTTATGGGGCGGATGGTGAGTATCTGGTCGTGTCCAAGGGTTTGCCGTACTTCCACTGGGTCCGGCTCCGCTAGGGCGAGGCAGATGGACCTCGGGTAGGCAGTTTCAGGAAACTCGGCCAGACCCCTCGCGGTGCTGCGACACCCGCGCGCTTTGCGCATTCCGGCGCGATCGCGGTCTGCGGCGCGCCGCTCACGCCGAAAGCCCCGCTAACTGCTCCTGGAGGCGGTCGAGGAAGCCGGCCGGATCCTCCACGCCGTCCACCGGCAGACGCAAAACCCCCGCGGGGGTGAACTGCGCGCCGGGCGTCGACTGCACCAGGCGCATCAGTTTTTCCGGATGCACGCGGGCTTCTTTGTGGAATTTGACGTTCAGCATCCCCTGCCGCCGGTCGATCGCCTCGACGCCCAGATTTTCCGCCAGCGTCTTCACCATGCTGTATCCGAGCAGGCTGCGCACGGCGTCGGGCGGGGGACCGTAGCGGTCGGCGAGCTCGCGGGCCAGCTCTTCGCGCTCGTCCGGCGCCGCGCTGGCGATGCGCTTGTAAACGCGCAAGCGTTGGTTCTCATCCGCGATGTAGTCGGGCGGAATGCGAACGTCCAGGCCGAGGTTTAATGACGTGTGAATCTCCAAGGGAATTTCCTCGCCTTTGAGCTCGCGTACGGTCTCCTCGAGCAGCTTGACATACATGTCGAAACCGACGGCGTTGATATGGCCGTGCTGCTCGCCGCCCAGCAGGTTGCCGGCCCCGCGCAATTCCAGGTCGAGGGCGGCGATCTTGAAGCCGGCGCCCAGGTCGCTGAACTCTTTGAGCGCGGCCAGCCGCTTGCGCGCCACTTCGGTCAACTCCGTGTCGGCGGCGACCAGCAGGTACGCGTAGGCCCGCCGATTCGAGCGGCCGACGCGCCCGCGAAGCTGGTAAAGTTCGCCCAGCCCGTAGCGTTCGGCGTTTTCAATCAGAATCGTATTGGCCAGGGGGATGTCGAGGCCGTTCTCGGCGATCGTGGTGCAGACGAACACGTCGTACTCGTGGCGCATGAAGCCCAGCAGGGCTTTCTCGAGCGCCGCTTCCCCCATCTGGCCGTGGCCGACGCCGATCCGGGCTTGCGGCGCCAGCTCCTGCAACGACGCCGCGCGCGCCCAGATCGTGTCGACTTTGTTGTGGATGAAATACACCTGCCCGCCCCGGGCTAATTCCAGTTCGATGGCGGCCTTGATTAACTCGGGGTTATACTTCGTCACCGTAGTCTGAATCGCCAGCCGGTCCTTGGGGGGCGTCTCGATTACCGACAGGTCGCGCAGGCCCAGCAGGGACATGTGGAGCGTCCGCGGAATGGGCGTCGCGCTCATCGAGATAAAGTCGACGTTTTTGCGGAGTTGCTTCAGCCGCTCCTTGTCTTTCACCCCGAAACGCTGTTCCTCGTCGACGATGACCAGGCCGAGGTCGCGGAACTCGACATCCTTCGACAGCAGGCGGTGGGTGCCGATGACGATGTCCACCCGGCCCGCCGCCAGGTCGGCCAGCGCCTGTTTGATCTCCCGGGCGGAGCGGAAACGGCTCAGCATCTCGACCCGGGCCGAGAAGGGCGCGAAGCGGCGCTTGAAGGTTTCAAAATGCTGGAAGGCGAGCACCGTGGTCGGCGCCAGCACCGCCACCTGCTTGCCATCGCCGAGCGCCTTGAACGCGGCGCGCATCACCACTTCGGTCTTGCCGAAGCCGACGTCGCCGCACAGCAGGCGGTCCATCGGCTGGGGCCGTTCCATGTCCCGCTTGATGTCGCGGATGGCCGCCAACTGGTCCGGGGTGGGCGTGAACTCGAAAGCGTCCTCGAACTCGCGCTGCCAATTGGAATCGGGCTGGTAGGCGAAACCCTCGGCCATGCGGCGATGCGCGTAAAGCTTGAGCAGCTCTTCGGCCATGTCGCGCATTTTCGCCTTCACGCGCGTCTTGGTGCGCGCCCAGGTGACGCCGCCCAGCCGGTCGAGGGCGGGCTTGGCTTCGCCCCCGCCGCCGCGGAACCGTTGCACCAGGTCCAGGCGCGTCAGCGGCACGTAAAGCTTGGCGCCTTCCTGGTATTCGAGCAGCATGTAGTCGCCGCGGGTCTCGCCCTGGACGATTTCGCGCAGGCCGAGAAAGCGGCCGACGCCGTGCTCGGCGTGGACTACGTAATCGCCGGGCGACAGGTCGATGACGTCGGCCGAGAAAGCCGCCAGTTGCTGGGTGAGGGAAGGCGGCCGCGCGATCAGCTCGGATGTTTCAAACAGGTCCTCGGACCCGAACACCGCCAGCCGCTCGTCGGTGAAGAAAGCGCCCCGGCGGATGCCCCCCTTGACGATAAACGTCGACGCGGCGGCGCCGCTATAGTAGGCGCGCTCGGCCAGGTATTCCGGGGTCGAGCCGGCCTGGCGCAGCCCAAGCTGGTAGGGGATGGCGTATTCGTTCAGGACATCGGCCAGCCGCTCGACTTCCCCCGTAGAGGCGGCGAAGAAGACGACGCGGTGGCCTGCCGCCACCAGCCCCTTGGCCTCGGAAATGGCCACCTGCATGCTGCCGTGAAACGCCATCGCGGGACGCGTGGCCAAGTGCAGGCCGCCTTCCTCGAGGGACAACTGCCGCAGGGAAAGCGCGGGGCGCCGGGCCGCCTCGGCGGCCAGTTCGTCCCAGGTGAAGTAAATCCGCCGCGCTGCTTCGGCGAACGCGGCGCCATCTTGTTCCAGGCGCTTCCACAGCCGATCAGCCGCGCCGCGGATCTGTTCCGGCTCATCCCACACCACGACTGCCCGCGTGGCCAGCGACAGCAGCGAATGCTCCCGCGGGTCCTCCCGCGCCATCCGGAACTCCCAGCCGGGCTCCATCACTTTGCCGCGCGGCTTGGGGAATTCCGTCAGCGGCAGCAGCGCGCAGGATTCCAGCTTCAGCACGGAACGCTGCGTGGCCACGTCGAAGCGCCGGATGGACTCGATCAGATCGCCGAAAAACTCGAGGCGGACCGGCTGCGGCGCTTCCGGCGAGTAGACGTCCAGGATGCCGCCCCGCACGGAATACTCGCCCACCAGTTCGACCGGCTCGCGGCGTTGGTAGCCGATCGATTCCAGGTGCGAGGTGATCTCCTCGATGGGCATTTCCTCGTTGATGCGGAGATGGAGCGCCAGTTGCCGGTAATGTTCGGCGGGCTTGACGCGCAGCAGCGCCGCGCCGGCGGGCGCGACCGTGATAGGAGCGCGCCCCCCGGCCAGCCGGAGCAGAGCGAGCACGCGCCGCTCGAGCACCTCGGCATGCGGCGACAGACCCTGCCACGGCAGTACGTCCAGAGCGGGCAGCAGTTGCGGCGCCTCCGCGGGCGAGGAAGCCAGCAGCTCGAAGAACGCCGCCACCGCTTCGTGCAGCTCTTCGGCTTCCTTGGCCCCGTCGGTGATCACCACCACGGGGCGCTCGGTGTTCTGCCACAGCAGGACGGTATAGAGCGCCTTCGCCGTGAGGGTAAGCCCGGACAAGGACACCGGTTCACTGCGAAGCTGCGCCAGCGCCTGCTGGAACGCAGGGTGCTTGGCCAGGCCCAGAAACAGGTCGCGAATCGAAGGGTGGATCAAGGCCGGCTGAGCATCTGTTCCACCATCCCCGTGGTGGAGTAACCCGGCTCCAGCGCCACCGTCAGCACCTGGCCGCCGGCGGCCTCGACTTCCTCGCGGCCGGCGATGAAATGCGCCCAATCCGCGCCTTTGATCAGCACGTCCGGCAGCACCTCGGCGATCAACTCGCGCGGCGTCTCTTCATCGAAGAGGGTGACGGCATCCACCGCGGCCAGCGCCAGAGCGATTTCCGCCCGTTCCTGTTCCGGCAGCAACGGGCGCAGCGGGCCCTTGATCTTCCGCACGCTCGCGTCGGAGTTCAACGCCAGGATCAGCACATCCCCGAGCGAGCGAGCCTGCTCGAGCAACCGGATGTGCCCCGGATGCAGCAGGTCATAACAACCGTTGGTGAAGACGACGCGTTTGCCTTCGCGCTTCCATTGCTGGCGCGCCGCGAGCAAGCCCGCGCGATCATAGAATTGCCCCACGGAATTGAGTGTAACAGTCCGCGTCCGGCGCGGCCGCGCGCGCTACTTGGCGTCCCGCCAGTTGCGGCCTACGCCCACCTCCACGACCAGCGGAACGGCGAGGGCGTGAACCTGTTCCATCTCCCGCTTGACCATGGCGGAGACGCGCTCGACCTCGTCCGGCGGAGCTTCCAGCAACAGTTCGTCGTGCACTTGCAGCAGCAGCCGCGCGGCGAGTTTTTCGCGGCGGAGATGGCCGTCCACCCGGATCATCGCCAGCTTGATCAGATCCGCGGCGGTGCCCTGGAGCGGCGAGTTCACCGCGGTGCGTTCGGCGAAGCCGCGCGCGTTGGGGTTGCGGCTGTGGATGTCCGGAATCGGCCGCTCGCGGCCGAACAGCGTCCGGCTGACGCCGCTGCGGCGCGCCTCCGCCAGCGTTTCCGCGATGAACGTCCTGACGCCCGCGTACCGTTCGAAATAGCCGCGGATGTACCGCTCGGCCTCCGCCCGGGGAATTCCCAACTGCTGCGCGAGACCGAAGCCGCTGATGCCGTACACAATGCCAAAGTTGACCGCCTTGGCCGCGCGGCGCAATTCCGGCGTCACCAGCGGCGGCGCGACGCCGAAGACTTCGCTCGCGGTGCGGGTGTGGATGTCTTCCCCCTGCCGGAAGGACTCAAGCAACAGCGGGTCGCGGGAAAAGTGCGCCAGCAGGCGCAATTCGATCTGCGAGTAGTCGGCGACAATCAGCATCCAACCGGGTTCGGGCACGAACGCCGCGCGGATTTCCCGCCCAAGTTCCGTGCGGATGGGGATGTTCTGAAGATTGGGGTTCGACGAGGAAAGCCGCCCGGTGGCGGCGCCGGTCTGGTTGAAACTCGTGTGCAGGCGGCCGGTATCCGGGCGGATCAGGGCGGGCAGCGCGTCTACGTACGTTCCCTTCAGCTTGGCGAGCTGGCGGTACTCCAGCACTTTGCTTACGATTGCGTGCTCCCCGGCGAGTTCTTCCAGCACATCCGCGGCGGTCGAGAGGGCTTTCCCCTTGCCGGAGCGCGCCGGCGCGGGCAGCTTCAGGTCTTCAAACAGAACTTTGCCGAGTTGTTGTGGGGAATTGAGGTTGAAGGGCTTGCCGGCCAGGGCGTGAATTTCGGACGTGAGACTCTGGATGGTCTCCTCCATCCGTGCGCCCAGGACGCGAAGCGCTTCCGGATCGATCAGGACGCCCCACTGTTCCATGCGCGCCAGCACGGAGGCCAGAGGCAGATCGATCGTTTCGTAGAGCTCGCGGAAGCCGCGCCGCTCGACTTCGGCGCGCAACGGGCCGGCCAGTTCCCGCACGCAGTCGGCGCGGGGTTCCGGCGCGGATTGCAGCCTCAGGTCCAGACGCCGCTCGGCCAGGGCAGCCAGCGAACAGGCGGCGGGGTCGGCATCCAGGAGGAAGGCGTAGAGCACCACGTCGTCGGCGACGCCGCGCAGCGCCAGCCCCTGCCGGCTGAGTTCCAGGAAGAGCGATTTGCAGTCGGCGGTGATTTTCGGGCGGCTGGGGTCTTCGATGAGTGCGCGCACGCGCGGAGGGAAAGGCGCGGGCACGGCGACGGCGTTGCCCGGCGCCGCGCTGAAGGCCAGCATCGGCGGCGTGAGCAGATCCTCGCCCGCCGCGGCGAACACCACGGCGACCGGCGTTCCGGACGGCAGCGCCGCCGCCCAGCGGTCCGCGGCCTCGCCCTCGAGACGCCGGTACTCTTTCGGGCGGGTGTCTTCCCCGGGACCGAGCTCGCGGAGCAGACTGTGAAACTCGAGCTCTTTATAAAGCGCCTTGAGCGCGGCCACGTCCGGCTCGCGCACGCGGAGCGACTCGAGCGGCACGTCGATGGGCACGGCGGTGGCGACGGTCGCCAGGCGTTTGCTCAACAGGATTTGTTCCCGGTGGTTTTGCAGGCTCTCCCGGTAAGCCTTGCGCTGCACTTCGGCGGCGCGGTCGAGGGCCGCTTCGACGGACCCGAACTGCTCAATCAGGTCCCGCGCGCCCTTGTCGCCAATGCCCGGCGCGCCGGGGATGTTGTCCACCGCGTCGCCCTTCAGCGCGAGCAGGTCGGGAACCTGGTGGGGATATACCCCCAGGAACTCCTTGACCTTCGCCGGGTCGTACCAGGCGTCGTCCTTGGCCGGGTTGAGCATCGAAATGCGGTCATCGACCAGTTGCAAAAGGTCCTTATCGCTGGAAACGATGACCACCGGGACGCCCGCGGCGGCGGCGCGACGAGCCAGCGATCCGATCACGTCGTCGGCTTCATAGCCCGGAAACTCCAGAATGGGAATGCGCATCGCCTCGAGCAGGCGGCGGGTGTAGGGGATTTGCTCGATCAGGTCGGGCGGCGTCTCGGCGCGGTTGGCCTTGTAAGCCGTGAATTCCCGCTCGCGCAAGGTCGGCCCCTCGCTCTCGAATACCGCGGCCAGCCATGCCGGAGCGTAGGCCTTGGTCAGCTTGCGGAGCATGTTGTTGAAGATATACACCGCCTCGGTAGACAGGCCCGAGGCGGTGCGCATCGGGGGAGCGGCCGCGCGGGCGCGCGCGTGATACGCGCGGAACAGGAAGCCGTAAGTATCAATCAGAAAGAGCTCACCCGCCATCGCGGACGCCATGATAGCGCGATTCAGCGGGCCGCTTGCCGTTACGCTGGCGCGAGGCGGTTGGGACGCGACCAAATGACGCGCGCCACCCAGACGCTGCCATTGCCGCCCTGCGGCGTCGGCTGAAACCCGGCGCGGTACCAGAGGAACTCGGCGTCGGTCACCCAACTCTCCTCCGGCGTGATCGCGCTGGCGCCGAAGTTGCCCAGCATCAGTCCGCGCTCGGGAATCAGGATTTGCTCGGTGGCGCGGATGACATGAAGCTTTTCCGGATCCACCTGGCCGATAAACAGGGGCGCCCGGGCGCGGTTGATGTGGCGGTTTTCCGGGCGGCGCGAGGTGTAGCTGAGAAACAGCCCGTCGGAGTGGGCCACCCAATGTTGCTGAGTGTTGAAGCTGCCCAAGTCCGCCCCGTCGTCGAAGGTCCAGACTTTCAATGGCGTCCAATGCAGGCCGTCGCCGCCGGAAGTGACGTAGCCGCGCTCGTCGTGGCGGATAGTCAGGTAATAACGGCCGCGGTGGAAGGCGATGGAAGGTTCGGCCAGCCCGCGCTTGGTGTCTTCCTTCAACACCTCGCCATGGCGCACATACCGCAACGTTTCGCCGTCGAACCGGCACTCCAGCACGGTGACGGCGTCGTAGGGCAATCCGGGCTGCTGGAAGTAGACCGGCACCAGCAGCGCGCCATCCGCGCGCGTGATCCACTGCGAGCATGCGCTGCGGCAGTTTTGGAACATCGGCTCGGCCGGAAATTCGAGGGTACGCCACCCACTCCACCGGTCCGCCCGGGCGTCGTAGACCGCGTACGAAGTGCCGCCCTTGCGTAACTGGCCGCTGACATGCTTTCCCGCGGCGTCGTAATAGGTCTTGCCGCCGATGGCGAGCACCTTGCCGGTGGGCGGATGGTAGCCCGGAGTCACGTCGTGCACCGAGACGTGCAAGCCGTCCTCGGCGGGCTGAGCGCCGAGATGCTTGGGCTCGAACGGCCCTTGCCAGTTCTTGCCGAGGTCGTCGGTGTACATGTACCAGAGGCCGGAGTAATGATCGTCGGCGTCCAGGTGCTGGCTGAGCGTCATTACCACGCGCGGATGGCCCGCCTGGCCGGCGCCCGGCACGGCGGCGGCGCGCGGGTGGAACCAGCAAAAGTCCGGGCCGGCGTGCTGGAGCGGAATCTCGCGTTGGATGCGAAAACCGAGCCGCGGCGCGCTACACGCCGCGCCCAACCCGAGGCCGGCCAGCCACGCCCGGCGGGTCAGCTTCAGGCCTTCCATGCCGCCGCCGTCTCCGCTACAAAGTCCTCGAACCGGCGCGGCGGATGTTGAAGAACTTTTTCTTGCAAAGCGAACTCCTCCTCCGCCGCGGGCAAGCCGTGTTTCTGGAAGTAGCCGTACATGATGCGCAGGTCGTGCACCATCCAGGCGGGCAGGTATTGGCTGGACTGAGCCGCCCAGGCGTCCAGATCGTCGCCCGCGTAGCGCACGTCGCGTCCCAAATGCCGCGACCAGATCTCGGCCACCTGGACGGCGGTCAGCGCGTCGCGGCCGATGAGCGGATACGCAGCCCCGTGATGATCCTCTTGCGTCAGCGCGTTCACCACCGCGTCGGCGATGTCGCGCACGTCCACGCGGTTCATCCCGACGGCCCCGATCGGTTGGGGATAAACGCCGTACTGCATGATCGCGTCCCGGAACCACAGGTCGACCTGGAAGAAATTGTTCGGCTGGATGAACGTGTATTCCATCCCGGAAGCGGCGATGGCGTCCTGAATCGGCTTTTTCGAACCAAAGTGGGGAATATGCAGCGCCGATTCCAGGCGGTGAACGGACATGTAGACCAGCCGCCGGACACCCGCCTGGCGCGCCGCCGCGACCGCGTTCAGCCCCTGCTGCGTTTCGTCCGGGGCCAGGGCCGTCAGCAGAAACAGACGGTCGACGCCCGCGAAGGCGGCGGCCAGCGTGTCCGGTTTTTGCAAGTCGCCGGCGGCCGCCACCGCGCCGGCGGGCAGCGCCGCCGCCTTCTCCGGCGACCGCACCAGCACATGGGGCGTCAGCCCTGCTTGCAGCATGCGTTGCACCGTGGCCGAACCGACGGTGCCCGTGCCGCCCGTGATCATCACCTTCATCGTTGCTTCCTCCTCAGTGAACTTCTACATCCCCGCAAAAAACATCTGCGCCGCCGTGCGCTCGAGCATCCAGGCGCGGTCTTCCTCGCCGAGAAAATCGAGATGCCGGCGCACCAGATCCACCGACGCCTGCACGGTGTGGACGCCCTGCGCCTGGAACGGGCAATCCGTGGCCCACATCAGCCGGCGGGGACCATAATCCTCGAAAACCCGGCGGATGAGCGGCGCCAAATCCGTGTAGGGCGGTTTGCCCGCGCCCAAGGCATAAAATGCGGATACTTTGACGTAGACGTGCCGGTGTTTCGCCAGGGCGCACAACTGCCGTACATCGGCGTCGCGGATTTGCCCACCCACGCCGATGCGGGCCAAATGGTCGATGACCACCGGCGTTTCGGGAAAGCGCTGGCACATCCGGTCGACCGCGGGCAGCGCGTCGGGATTGATGAGCGGACACATGGCGAGTTGTTCCGCCGCGCCGCATCGCCACATCCGCGCCATGCCCGGGGTGTCCAGCCAGGTTTGGGGAGACGCGCCGGGAGCGATGCGGAAGCCTCGCACCCCCTGGCGTTTCAACTCGCGCATGGTGGCCTCGACGCCGGGCGCGCTCGCGTCCACCACGGCGACTCCCGAAAATACGCCCGGGTAGTCGCGCATGGCCTTCAACATGTAGCTGTGGTCGAAGCCATAGAAGCTCATTTGGATGAGCACCGCGCGGTCAATCCCCGCCGGCCGGGCCAGAGCCAGGTATTCCTCCGGCGTGAAGCTGGCCGGGGGATAGTTCTGCTCGCCAGGGAGACGTTTGAATTCTTCCTGGCGGGGAGTCCACACGTGGACATGGGCGTCGATGATTCCAGCCATGAATTTGCCTTCGCTCTATGATTCCACAGCCGCGGCGGCGGGAGCGGAGCGCCACCGGACCGGTTCGACGCGCGGCACCCAGAACCAGTAAGCCAGAGCGCCCAGCGCGCCGACGGCCGCCGCGCCGCAGAACGCGAAAAAGAACGAGCCCGTGCGGTCGACGACCACGCCGGTAATCAGGGGGGAGGCGACGCCGCCAAGATTGCCTACGGCGTTCTGGATGCCGGACCAGCGGCCGGCCGCGGCGGCGCCCGCCAACGTTTGCGTCACCGCCCAGACATTTGCGGTGTACACGCCCAGCGCCAGGTGCGCCACCACCAGCAGCACCAGCGAGACGACGCGGTCCTGCGCGGCGGCGGCCAGCACCAGGAAGAAACCGCACAAAACCAACCCCGCCATCAAAGCGGTGCGGCGGACGCGGGTGGGGGAGAGGCCCCGGCGAATCAAGCGGTCGGAAACCCACGCGGCGGTCAGTGTGGCCGCGCCGGTGCCCGCGAAGGGCAACGCGCCCAGGACGGCCATCGACCGCAGGTCGTAGCCCCGCTCCTGCACCAGGTAGGACGGCAGCCAGGACAGCAGGAAATACCAGACGTATCCCAGGGAGAACATGCCGAGCGAAGTCCCCCATGCCTCACGCCGGCGCAGGATTTCGCCAAACGAGGGCGAGGGAATCTTTGCGGTGTGTGGCGTGGCGCGCGGTTCCTCGTGGAACCCGGCCAGCCACGCCGGTAGCCAAAGCAGGCTGGCGACGCCTGCCCCCCAGAACAGGACGCGCCAGCCGTACTGCTCGACGATCAGGCCGCCGATCAGGGTGCTGAGCGCCGGTCCGGCTTTGGACCCCAAGTCGATCCAGGCGTTGGCCATGCCGCGGCGCTCTTCCGGCACGTGCCGCGCCAGGATGCGTGAACAGGCCGGGTAGGCGACGCTTTCCCCTGCGCCCAACAGCAAACGGCAGATCAACAGGGCGGTCAAGCCATGGGTAAACCCGGTGGCCAGCGTCGCCACGGACCAGACAAAAAAACCGGCGGCGTACACCCACTTCACGGAAAAGCGGTCCACCAGCCAACCCGCGACCACGAGGAACGCCGCGTAAGTCCAAAAAAACGCGGAAAACAGCAGGCCCAGGCTCGATGAATTCAGGCCAAGTTCTTTCGACAGGACCGGCGCGGCCACGCTCAGGCTGCCGCGGTCGACATAGTTGATAAAGATGGAAAAAACCAGGAGGACAAGGACTAGGCCGGGACGGGTGTGCACGCCAGCGCCATTCTACCCCGGAAGGCTTGCTTCTCGCGCGGCTGCGTCCGTGGCGCGGCGCCGGGGATCCGCGCTCCTGGCGCGGGCGCCTTGTCCGGTGAAGCAAGTCCCCGGCTTGCCCAGCGCCCGGACGGCATAAACCGTCGCCCGGCGCCACTCGGAGACGCCGGAACCTTAGTTCCTGCCGGGCTCGCCGCCGCCGGTTACCTGCGGGAAACGATGATGGCCTCCGGCGCGCCCTCCAGGCGGTGCATCTCGTTGCGCGAGAAACCCGAGTTCCTGTACATCGCGTCGTACTCGGCGAAGGTGTAAGCGTCGCCCTCCGCCGTCGTGGCCAGCATCATCATGGCGAACGCCGCCGGTTCCGGCGGCGAGATCCGGTCTTCGGCGGGAACGAACTCCAGGGTCACCACCACGCCGTCCGGATGCAGCGCGCCGTGCACTTTGCGCATCAGGGTCTCAATCGTGGCGGGGTCAAAATGATGGTGAAAGTTGGTGATGAGCGCGACGTCATAGTCGCCGCCGAATTCCACGTCGAAGGCGCTGCCCTCGATCTCGTGCCAGCGCCCGGCCACCCCGGCGCTGATCGCGTGTTCCCGCGCGATTTCCAAAACCGCCGTCCAATCCACGGCGTAAATGTGCGCCTGCGGATTCTGCCGGGCGATCGTAATGCCAAACAGGCCATGGCCCGCCGCCAGATCCAGAACCTTCATGGGTTTGCCCTCTTCCGCGCGCACCAGGCGCGCGATGGCCTCCGCCGCAGGCAGCATGAACGCCATCATGGACCGCGCGAAATCTTCCCATACGGCGTTCTCGCGCGACATCGTGCCGCCTTCGTCGTTGAGCAGCGTACCGCCCCTGCGCACCACCCCGGTCAAGTCCCCAAACGCCTGCAGGACGAGCGGCCCCGTCAGAAATTGCGCCACGTGGCCGAAATAGGCGGGAGACTTCCGGTCCAGGAACATCGCGCTCTCCGGCGTGAGTTCGTAACGGTTGTCCTGCTTGGCCAGGAAACCGTGAATCGTCAGGAAGTCGCAGAGGATGCGCATGCCCTTGCGGGAGGTCTGGCAGTGTTCGCTCAAGGCCTCGGCGGTGTCGTCGCCCGCACCGACCGCCGTAAACAGACCGAGTTCGATCGCAGCTTTGATCGCCGCGGTTTGTTGGTGCGCGGAAACGGCCTGCATCAGGCGCGCCGGCGTGGGATTTTGCATAGGGCAGACTCTGGATTCGTTTCGTGAATTGGCTTTCGGCGGGATCGCGTGTAGGGCCCGGTGCGCCCGCCTCCCAGGGTCCTTCAAGTGTACACCCTGGAAACCGCACTCGCCCGGGTTTTTTCTGTCTTTCCGCATTCAACCCACTCGCACCGCCGGTGGTCGCCGCCGCATGTCGGTCTCGCCCGCGTCCGGTGGCCCACGATGATCCTGCGGGCTCTCCAGCGGCGATCACTGGGTGTGGGCGCGGGATTGACAGTCGACGAATCCCGGTTGGGCAATCCGCGAGCGCTGGCTTTGGTATCGTGTCAGAAGGAAAAGTGGGAGATCACGGCTGTTCCACGTGCCCGGGTGGCGAAACCGGCAGACGCAAAGGACTTAAAATCCTTTTCTCCGTAAGGAGAGTGCGGGTTCAAGTCCCGCCCCGGGCACCAAGCGAAGCAGGGGCCGCTCGGCGCGGGACGCTGAACTGGCTGTAAAATCAGAAAATGCTGAGGCTTTGGCTTCTGCCGCTTGGATTGGCGCTAGCGCGCCTGGCCGCGGGAGCATCCGCGCCGGCGCCCACATTCAGCAAGGACGTGGCGCCCATCTTCTTCCGGCATTGCGCCGGGTGTCATCGTCCTGGCGAAATCGCGCCCATGTCCCTTTTGGACTACCGCTCGGCGCGTCCCTGGGCGAAGGCGATCCGGGAGTCGGTGGCGGCGGGACGCATGCCGCCCTGGTTCGCCGACCCGCGCTACGGACGCTTCTCCAACGACGCGCGGCTGAGCCCGCAGGAAATCGCCACCGTGAAAGCCTGGGTGGACGGCGGCGCGCCGGAAGGCGACCGCCGCCATCTGCCGCCCGTACCGCAAGTTCGCGATGGCTGGAAGTTAGGCACGCCGGACATTGTGATCGACATTGGCCGGGACTTCCGTGTCCGGCCCGGGCAGGACGCCTACGAGCATTTCGTGGTGCCCACGAACTTCACGGAAGGCAAGTGGATCCGTGCGGCTGAGATCAAGCCCGGCAACCGGCGCGTCGTCCATCATGTGCACGTCAGTATGGTGCGCGGCGAAGGCGAGGCGGGATCCACCTCGATCGAAGCCATGACCGAACTGACGCGTTTCATGATTCGCGAGGGCACGCTGACCCGGGTGCGCCCGGACGCGCCCGTGGTCAACGACGCCTGCGCCCCGGACGCGCCTCCGCTGCCCTACCTGCGCGGCGCGCAGGAAGGCGCGCTGGCGTCGTTTCTGCCGGGGCGGCAACCGGACGTGTTTCCTCCGGGCACGGCCAAGTACATCCCTCCCGGAACCAACTTCGAATTTGTGGTGCATTACGCGCGCATCGACGAAGAAGGCCAGACCGACCGCACGGCGGTGGGCCTGTACCTGGCGCCGGCTCCGCCCGCGCGGGTGCTGCGCCGCATGGACCTGCGCAACTTTTTCTTCCAGATTCCACCCGGCGCCGAGCATCACACCGTGCGCCGCTGCTACGACTTCGAGCGCGACCAACTGCTGCTCTCCTTCACGCCGCATATGCATTACCGCGGCAAGGACGTGACGTACGAACTGGTTCATCCCAACGGCCGGCGGGAAATTTTGCTGGCCGTGCCGAACTACCACTTCGACTGGCAGTTGGTGTACCGCCTGCAAGAGCCGGTGCTCGCGCGCAAGGGCAGCCGTCTGGAAGTCACCACACACTACGACAACAGCGTGAATAACCGCGCCAACCCCGATCCGCGCGCCACCGTCCGCTGGGGCGACAAGAGCGAGGAGGAGATGATGTCGAACTGGATCGAGTGGCTGGAACCCGAATCGCAGCCCGCCCCGGGCAGCGCCTCAGTGCGCTGAAGCCGCCGGCTTCCAAAGGAGCACGCGCAAGACCAGCCAGGCGATCAGGTGCATGCCGCCCATCAACACGAACATGGGCGTATAACCGAAGTGGCTCACGACGAATCCGGGAAGAATCGCGGAGAAGAGAAACCCGCCGATGCCCCCGGCGCAGCCGCCGATGCCGGTCACGGACGCGACGGCCCCCGAGGGGAAAGCGTCGGACGTGGTCGTAAACAGATTGGCGGACCAGCCCTGGTGGGCGGCGGTCGCCAGGCTGACGAGCGCGATCGCCAGCCAGGGCAGCGCGGTGAACACCGACGTGGCGGCGACGGGCATCGCCAGCGCGCACACGAGCATGGACAGTTGCCGGGCGCGGGCGACCGGCCAGCCGCGGCGGATCAGGCGCCCCGGCAGCCACCCTCCTCCCACGCTGCCGAAATCGGCCATCAGGTAAACCACGGGCAGGGCCCAGCCGATTTCGGTCATGTTAAACTGACGCACTTCGTAAAGGTACTTCGGCAACCAGAACAGATAGAACCACCACACCGGGTCGCTGAGAAATTTTCCCAGGGCGAAGGCCCAGGTAGCCCGGTAGCGCAGGGCCTGGGTCCAGCCGATCCGCTCTTGGGTGTGCGCTTCCTCCGGGTCCACGACCGCCGGGGGATGGCGGTACATCAGCAGCCACGCCACGACCCAGATGAAGCCGGTTGAGGCGGTCCACAGGAAGCAGTTCCGCCAGCCGTAATGAGCGCTCAACCAGACGAACAACGGCGGCCCGATCATCGAGGCGACGTTGGTGCCGGCATTGAAGATCCCGGTGGCGAACGCGCGGTCCTTGCGCGGAAACCACTCGGCCACGGCTTTGATCGCCGCCGGAAAGTTGCCGGATTCGCCGAAGCCCAGCAGCGCCCGCCACACCCCGAGGGCGAACGCACTGCGCACGGTCACGTGCAAGGCGGCGGCGATGGACCACCAGACAATCGCGGTGGCGTACCCCGCCCGGGTGCCGAAGGTATCGATAAACTTGCCGGCTACCAGAAAGCCAATGGTGTAGGCAGCCTGAAACGCCCCGGTGAGATAGCCGTAATCCTGGGTGGAAAGCCCCAGTTCTTTCTCAATCACCGGAATCAGCACCGAAAAGACGATCCGGTCCAGGTAATTGATCGTAGTCGCAAGAAACAAAAGAACGAGGATCCACCAGCGCCAGGGCACCCACGGATTATATCCGTGTGGACGAGGCGGACGCACCCCCGCTTGCGAAGGAGGCCGGCACCCCCAGAAGAGTCCTCGCGTACCCCCGCTTTGGATGGCCGGATTTGCGCCCGCGCCGCTCTACACTATCTGAAGGGAGCGGAGCAACCTTGCGCCAACAAGCGCCCTGGAGCTTCGAGGTCACGCTGGCTGCTGGCTCCCTCCGGCTTGCTCCGTGGCGGCGCGGGCTGATTTCCGCCCGGTGAAACGGGCGCACCCGGACGCCAGCGCCGCCGGGCCGGTAATGTGGTATCCTCCAGCGCAATGAGAGTTGAGCAGCAACTCGCCCCGGCGGACGTCCGCGCCCTGGCGCTTCAGGTGATGCGGGACGACCCGTTTCCGATGCTCGCGAGCGTCGACGGCGATCAGCCGTCGGTGCGGCCGGTTTCCCCCGTTCGTACCGAAGGTTTCCTCGTTTATGTCGCTTCCATGCGTACTTCCGGCAAGACCATCGAGTTGCAGCGCAACCGCAAAGTCGAACTCTGTTACCTGACGCTGGCGCACGATCAGGTTCGCATCACGGGCGAGGCGCGGCTGATCACGGATCCGGGGATCCGGCAAGAGGTCTGGGACGCCAACCCGTTGCTCCGCGCCTATCTGCAATCGATCGAGAACCCCGAGTTCATGCTCTATGCGATTGTGCCCAAGCGGGTGCGGTACATGAAAGAATGGGCGCTCGAGTACCAGGAAGTCCCGTTGGAAGCGGACGCCGCAGGGGGAGCTCCATTACCTAACCCGGGGACCTGAACAATCAGGTCATCGCCGGCAAGCAACGGGCGCAGGGATCATCGCTGCTGTCGCAGTCGGCCCGGAAATCGCTCCTCCCGCCAGGGCCTGCCGCGCGGTTGCCCGGCGCTGGCGGCAAGGGTCTTTGGACCACCGGAATGGTGACCAGTGAGTTCCCGGGCAGGCCGCTGGACGGCGCCCACCTCACGCTCAAAACGGCAGACGCCGGAGGGCGCTCATTCTCAGGCGGGCTTTCGATCTTCGTCGATGACGGTCCCGTCTTCTTCGAAGTAAGACTGATGACAGGGCATATCGCCCCTCCGCGGAGAGTACACTAGGGGGTAAATGATTGCTGTTTCTCGGCTGTTCTCCCTGGTTGGGGCGCTGGCCGCATATGCCGCGCCGTCCCTGCTTGCGCAATCCAAGTTACTGCGGTTCCCTGACCTGCACGGCGACCGCGTGGTGTTCACTTACGCGGGCGATCTGTGGACCGCTTCCGTGCAGGGCGGTCTGGCGGCGCGCCTGACCTCGCACCCCGGTTTGGAGCTGTTCGCCAAGTTCTCTCCCGATGGCAAGACCATCGCGTTTACGGGTCAGTATGACGGCGATGAGCAGGTGTATGTCATTCCCGCCACGGGGGGAGTGCCAAAACAGTTGACCTTCTACCCCGCGAAAGGGCCTTTCCCGCCGCGCTGGGGCTACGACAATCAGGTGTACGGTTGGACGCCCGACGGCAGCGCGGTGCTGTTTCGCTCGCACCGCGAGTACTGGTCGCCGGCGGACGCGCGGCTCTACACCGTCCCGGCGGCCGGGGGTCTGCCCACCGCGCTTCCCATGCCGGTCTCCGGCGCGGGCGACTTCTCGCCCGATGGCAAGAAAATGCTCTATTCGCCGCTGGGGCGCGACTTCCGCACCTGGAAGCGTTACCAGGGCGGCTGGGCCCAGGACCTGTACATCTTCGACCTCGCCACCCACGATCTCGAACCGGTGGCGCACCATCCGCGCACCGAGCGCGACCCGATGTGGATTGGCGGCAAGGTTTATTTCGCCTCCGACCGCACCGGCACGTTGAATCTGTATGAGTACGATCCGGGGACCAAAAAACTCCGCGCCTTGACGCAATACCGCGACTGGGACGTCCGCTGGCCGAGCAAGGGCGACGGAACGCAGATCGTCTTTGAGCGGAATGGCGAGTTGCACGTGATCGACACGCGGCTGGGCAGCCAGGCTCGGCCGATTCCGATCCGCGTGCCGGACGACGGGGTGGCGGCGCGTCCCGCCCTGGTGAACGCCGCGCCGCGCATCACGGGCATGGACGTGAGCCCGAAAGGCGAGCGGGTGGTGTTCTCGGCGCGGGGAGAGATCGTCACCGCGCCGATCGAGAAAGGCGCGCCGCGGCAGTTGACCTTCTCGCCCGGCGCGCACGACCGCGAGCCGGCCTGGTCGCCAGACGGCCGCCACATCGCCTTTTTCAGCGATGAAACGGGCGAGGAGGAGCTGTACGTCGTGCCGCAGGACGGCAGCGGCGCGCCGCAGGCGCTGACCAGCGGGGGCAAAGCCCGCCGCCACCGTCCGGTCTGGTCGCCCGATTCCAAGCACATCGCGTTCGGCGATAAGGACGGCAAGCTGTTCGTGGTCACCGTCGCGGACAAGAAACTGGTGGAGGTCGCGGACGAACCGCGCGGCGCGCTGCGCGAGTACGAATGGTCGCCCGATTCCCGTTGGCTGGCTTACACATTGAGCGATCCGGACGAATCGGCGTCCATCCACATCTGGAGCGCGGCGGAGAACCGGTCCCGCCGCGTCACCGTGCCGCTGTTTGATGAGTTCAGCCCCGCGTGGGATCCCGAGGGCAATTACCTCTACTTCCTGAGCACGCGCGAGTATGCCCCGCTCATCAGCCGGATCGAGTGGAACTACGCCGGTGTCCGGAATGTGGGGATCTACGCGCTGGCGCTCCGCAAGGATGTCAAGCATCCTTTCCCGCCGGAGAGCGACGAAGTCACGCTGGAAGCCGCGCGGGAAGAGAACAAGGACGGGCCGAAGAAGGACGCGCAGACTCCGAAGCCGGTGGGGATCGATTTCGACGGCATCGAGCAGCGGGTCAGCCGCGCGCCGGCGCCGGCGCACAATTACGTGTGGGTGCGGGCGGTGAAGGGTCACCTGCTCTACGTACGCGGCGCGCAGCTCCATTACGGACGCGATCCGGAGACGCCGGCGCAGTTGATGATCCTGGCGCTCAAGGACCGCAAAGAAACCCTGCTGCATCAGGACGTCGCCTCCGCGGCGGTGTCGGCGGACGGCAAGAAGGTGCTGGTCCGCCAGGGCGCGTCGTTCTATTTGTACGATGCGGCGCCACAGGGCAAGGACAGCCGCAAAACCATTTCGACGGCGGGCATCCAGGTGGAGCGGGTGCCCCGGCAGGAGTGGACGCAAATCTTCAACGAGGTTTGGCGGAGATTCCGCGACTATTTCTATGTCAAGAACATGCACGGCTATGACTGGGAGGCGCTGCGCCGCCAGTATCAGCCTTGGCTCGAATACGTGGGCCACCGTTCCGATTTGACCTACGTGATTTCGGAAATGATCTCGGAGCTGAACGTCGGCCACGCGTACATCGCGGGCGGCGACCTCTATCAGCCGGAACGGCCCAAAGTGGCCTTGCCGGGCGCACGGTTTGATCTGGACCCCGCCTCCGGACGCTACCGGATCGCCGAGATCTATCGCGGCCACAACGAAGAACCGCTCTACCGGTCGCCGCTCACCGAGACCGGCGTCGACGCCCGCGTGGGGGATTACGTGCTCGCCATCGACGGACAGGAACTGGCGGCGCCGCTCAACCCGTATCAGCTTTTGCGGGGCAAGGCCGACCGCCCGGTCCGGTTGACGCTCAACGGCGCCCCCAGCCGCGCCGGCGCGCGGGAGGTGGTGTTCCAGCCCATCGCAGACGAAACCAAACTCTTCTACCTCCGCTGGGTGGAAGCCAACCGGGCCAAGGTCGAACAGGCCACGGGCGGCAAAGCCGGCTACCTGCATATTCCGGACATGGCGGCGGACGGCATCCGCGAGTTCATCAAGTGGTTTTACCCGCAGGTCCGCAAGGAAGGCCTCATTGTGGACGTCCGCGGCAACGGGGGCGGCAACGTATCCTCGATGGTGATCGAACGGCTGCGGCGCGAGTTGCTGATGACGCGCTTTTCCCGGAACAACGACTTTGCCGGCACCTATCCGCAGTCCGTGCTGCACGGCCACCTGGTGTGCCTGCTGAATCAGACGTCGGCCTCGGACGGCGACATTTTCCCGGCGATGTTCCGGCAGGCGAAGCTGGGCCCGCTGATCGGGATGAAGTCCTGGGGCGGCGTGGTCGGCATTACCGATCATGGTCCGCTGATGGACGGCGGGACGGTCAACGTGCCGGAATTCGCGCATGCCGACCTTGCAGGGCAGTGGATTATCGAAGGCGAAGGAGTGGCGCCCGATATCGTCGTCGATAACGACGCCAAGTCGGTCCTGGCGGGCCGTGATCCTCAACTCGAGCGCGGCATCCAGGAATTGGTCGACCGCATGAAGAAAAACCCGAAGCGGCTGCCGCCGCGTCCGCCGGATCCGATCAAGACCAACTAGCGGCTAGACCGGCGAAGTGGGCGGGGGAGAGTAGGCGACGCGCACGTCTACCCCGCGCGGGGGAATCTTGCGCCCCAGCGCCCAGAGCAGTCCTTGCACCGCGACGCGCCGGACGGACGCAACGGTGAAGTCCTCGGGGTGGCCGAGCGTGGTGAAGAACAACCGCTTGCCGGCGCGTTCGCGAATCCAGACCACCGGGTTGGGTCCGTAATCCTTGCGCTCTGGATTCACGGCGCGGCCGATCAGCAGGGGCGTACAGTCAGCGGGCAGCGGCGTGACGTGATAGAGCCACGACCGGACGTGAAAAGCCGGCGCCACGCCGCGCAGGATCGGATGATCGTGCTGGCCCTCGGCCACGGTCACATCGGTGCTGGACCGGTGGCCGTGATGCGTCGTCCAGATCTGGCCAAACACTTCTCGGGGAAACTCGAGGTTCAGGTTTTCACGCGGATGACCCTGCGGGTAGCGGAAAGCGTGCGTGCTGGTGCGGAATCCGGCGATAGGTTTTGGCGAGGCGGCGTAGCGCAGGATATGTTGAAGCTGTTCCTCCGGCAGCGCCCGCCACCGCAGGTAGAACACGGCCAGATCGGCTGTCTCCAGCGCCTCCAAGCCCGGGATGTTTTCCTTGCTCTGCGGCGTGGGCTGCGCGGAAACCGTGGTGCAGCGCAGCCCGGCCTTCGCTTCGAGGATCGAGGCCAGCATGGGCATGGTGATTTCCGAGCGGTATTCATCGTCACCCGTGACAAACACGACGTGCGGTTTGGCTGCCGCCAGCGGCGCGGCGGCCAGGCAGGCGATCCATTCCCGGCGGCGCATCAACGCCATCATGGCAGATTTGCCGCCCCAGGAAAACGGCGCGGCGGCGCGCGATAATACGCCCGTGGAGCGCCTTTGTCTTTCCCTTGCCGCGGTGGCCCTGGCCGGGCTGGCCGCCTGCGCGGACCCGAAGCCTGCCCCGGAAGCTCCCAAGGCCGCCAAGCCAATCCAGGCGCCCGAGATTTTTCGCGTGAAATTTGAAACTTCCAAGGGCGATTTCGTGGTGGAGGTCCACCGCGCCTGGGCGCCGCGCGGCGCCGACCGTTTCTACGAACTGGTGGAGGCGAACTACTTCAATCAGGCGCGCTTCTATCGGGTGCTGAAGAAGTTCATCGCCCAGTTCGGCACGCACGCCAACCCGAAGGTGAACGCCCTGTGGAGCCAGATGCGGATTCCCGACGATCCGCCCAAAGAAAAGAACCGCCGCGGGACGCTGGCCTTCGCCAAAGAAGGCCCGTCCAGCCGGACCACCCAAATCTTTATCAACCTGGCAGACAATCGCATTCTGGACCAGACCGGCTTTGTGCCGTTCGGGAAGATTGTCGAAGGGATGGAAGCCGCCGACCAGATCAGCGCATTTTACGGCGAGCTTTCCCCCAAAGGCGGGGGACCCGACCCGCGGAAACTGGAAGGATTGGGTAACGAGTACCTGGAAAGGGAGTTCCCACGCCTCGATTACATCAAGAAGGCGCGCATTGTGCGCGACTGAAAGCCGACATGGTAGCGGCCGCCGCGCCGGTATGATGGCCCTGCGGCGGGCTCCGCGTTCGCCTGAACTGGGTGAGTTCACGCTAGGCGGTGGGCCAGTTCAGCCACTTCCGAATACATACCCCACGCAGCAGTGGGGAATATCTGCGGATAGCCTGCTAACTCTTTGCTAGTAAATCTGTTACGTTAGATCGCCGGGGCACTGCTGGCTGGCGAACGACGTGCAAGCCGCAAAAGAGGAAAGGCTGGGACTGCCTATGATTGTCGGCCTTCTGCGAGAGATCCGGGCAGGCGAGCGCCGGGTGGCCTTGATTCCAGCCTCCGTGCAGCGGCTGACGGAGAGAGGACACCGGGTCATTGTGGAGCACGCCGCCGGGGACCAGAGCCACTTTCCGGATGGCGCCTACGTCGCGGCGGGAGGGCAAATCGCGTTTACCGCCGCCGAAGTGATTGACCGGTCGGAACTGTTAGTGAAGGTCGAGCGCCCGACGCTCGATGAATTTACCCAGATGCATCCCTACCAGGCGGTGATGGGTTTCATGCATCTGGCGGTTGCCCGCCGTGGCGAGATTACGCAGGCGCTGGAGAAATCGATCACGACGATTGGCTGCGAGATCATCGAGACGGCGGACGGCGGCTTGCCGGTGCTGGAGCCGATGAGCGAGCTGGCGGGTCCGATGGCGATCGCCATCGCCAGCCACCTGTTGCGGTCGACTTCGGGGGGGCGGGGAATCCTGCTGGGCGGCGCGCCGGGAATTCCGCCGGCGCGGGTGGTGATTCTGGGTGCGGGGGTGGTGGGCACCTGGGCCGCGCGTGCCGCCCTGGCGGCGGGCGCTTCGACCCAGTGTTTTGATATTGACTTGGGCAAGTTGCGCCGGCTCCACCTGGCCGCTCCGGGCGTGATTACGCGTCTGCCTGATCCCTCCCTGCTGGCCGAGGCGGTGTCCGGGGCCGATGTCGTGATCGGGGCCGTCCTGATTCGCGGCGAGCGCGCCCCGCTTCTGGTTACCCGGGCCATGGTGGAAGCCATGCGGCCGGGCAGCGTAATCGTGGACGTCTCCATCGATCAGGGCGGTTGCGTGGAAACCAGCCGGCCCACGACGCTCAACGATCCGGTATTCGCGCATCGCGGGGTTCTGCATTACGCGGTTCCCAACATGACGGCGGACATCTCGCACACGGCCAGCATGGTGATTTCCCAGCTCTTCTTGCCTTACGTGCTCGAGATCGCCGAAGCCGGCGTGGAAGGCGCGCTCGCCCGCCAGCCCGATCTGGCCCGCGGGGTGTGCACGCACGCCGGCCACTGCACCCGCGCCGCGCTGGCCGAGCGCTGGCAGCTCCCCTACCAGGAACTCCCCGCTCTGCTCGGACAGGAAAGGAGGGTTCCCGCATGAACTGGCTGCGCCAATTCAAAGAAAAACTGACGACCCCCGAGCGGGCCCTCGAGTTGGTGCGGCCGGGAGACCGGGTGTACGTTCACCCCGGATGCGCCACCCCCCAACCGCTGGTGGACGCCCTGGTGGAGCGCGCCCCGGCGCTGCGCAATGTGGAAATCGCGCATATGCTGACGTTCGGCCGGGCCGACTACGTCAAGCCGGAGTACGCGGGCATCTTCCGCCACAACTCGCTGTTTACGGGCGGCAATGTGCGGGAAGCGGTGAACGCCGGGCGGGCCGACTACACGCCGATCTTTCTCAGCGAGATTGAGGAACTATTCCGCTCCGGCGCCCTGCCGCTGGATGTGGTGCTGATGCAAAGCTCGCCCCCCGACGAACACGGCTACCTGAGTTTCGGAGTCGGCGTGGACTGCACCCTCACCGCGGCGCGGCACGCGCGGAACGTCATCGTCGAAGTCAACCACCAGATGCCCCGCACGTTCGGCGACTGTTTCCTGCATGTCAGCAAGGTGAGCGCGATTGTGGAGACTTCCCGGCCGCTGCTGGAACTGGAGACCGAGCCCCCCACCGAAGTACAGCGGCGGATCGGCGAGTACGTCGCGTCCCTGATCACCGACGGGGCCACGCTCCAGATGGGCATCGGGGGCATTCCCGACGCGGTGCTGGCGTGCCTGGACGACAAGCGCGATCTGGGCGTGCACAGCGAAATGTGCTCTGACGGCGTCATTCCACTGATCGAGGCCGGCGTGCTCAATGGCGAGCGCAAGACGATCCACCGGGGCAAGGTGGTGATCGGCTTTGTCCTGGGCACGCGCCGTCTCTTCGAATACCTGCACGAGAATCCCGTTTTCGAGATGCACCCCACCCGGTACACCAACGATCCGTTCGTCATCGCGCAGAACGCCAACATGGTGGCGATCAACTCGGCGCTCCAGGTGGATTTGACCGGACAGGTGTGCTCGGATTCGATCGGCGCGAAACCCTACAGCGGCTTTGGCGGCCAGGTGGACTTCATCCGCGGCGCGGCCCGGTCGCCGGGAGGCAAGCCGATCATTGCGCTGCCGGCCACCGCGAAGGGCGGCACGATTTCCCGGATCGCCCCCGTGCTGGACCCCGGCGCGGGGGTGGTGACCAGCCGCGCCGACGTGCACTACGTGATTACCGAATACGGCATTGCCTATCTGCACGGCAAGACCTTGCGGCAACGCGCGGAGGCGCTGATCTCCATTGCCGCGCCGCAATTCCGCGACGAATTATATGAGTTCGCCGTACGCGCCCACTATTTGGAACGCCAGCCGGCGCTGGCGTCTTGAAGGAGGCTCCGAGGAGGAAGCCATGTCCTTGGCCACGATGCACCAAATCACCGTTCGCCGTCTGAGTGGCGCGGACCGCTTCGCGCTCGAAGAGGAAGAGATGGATGCGCGCTTCGTCCCGCCAGGCGAAGCGCTGGGCCTGCCCCCGCGCGATCCCGAGCGCCGCCGCGCTCGGCCGGATTTGCGGGCCGGGGGCGTTCAGTTTGTGTGTGCCGTTCCTGGCAAGTGAGGGCTCTATGGTGGAAGATCGCAAACCCGACCGGGGATTCGTGGAGATCGACGGCGAGGAGTGCAAGGGCTGCGGCCTCTGCGTCGAAGCCTGCGTGCCGCGCGTGCTCCGTCTGGCCGAATACCTGAACCGGTACGGATACCATCCCGCCGTGTACGACGGCCACGGCTGCAACGGCTGCGGCCTGTGTTTCTTTGTCTGTCCCGAACCTGGCGCGATTCGGGTCTTCAAACTGGCCGCGCCCGAGCGGGGCGCGCGCCCCGAGGCCGCCTTGGCGGCCGTGTAACGGAGGAGGGGATTCATGGCCAGACAGCTCATCAAAGGAAACGAAGCCATCGTGAAGGGCGCGATCCTGGCCGGCTGCCGCGCCTACTACGGCTATCCGATCACGCCGGCCAGCGAGATCGCCGAAGCCGCCGCGTTCTACATGCCGCAGGCGGGAGGGGTGTTTCTCCAGGCGGAAAGCGAGGTGGCCGCGGTCAATATGCTGTTCGGGGCCGCCGCCGCCGGCGTGCGCGCCATGACCGCATCCAGCGGACCGGGCATCAGCCTGATGCAGGAAGGCATCAGCTACCTGGCTGGCGCGGAACTGCCGTGCGTCATCGCCGACATCACGCGCGGCGGACCCGGCTTAGGTAATATCGCGCCCGAGCAGAGCGATTACCACCAGGTGGTGAAGTGCGGTGGCCATGGCGGGTACCGGACGATCGTGCTCGCCCCGGACTCGGCGCAGGAAATGGCCGACCTCACCATGCTGGCCTTCGAACTGGCCGACAAATACCGCAACCCGGTCATGGTGATGGCCGACGGCTACATCGGCCAGATGATGGAACCGGTCGAGTTCCCGGCCGAAGCCCGGCCGGTTCCCGTCCATCCCTGGAGCGCGGACGGCACGCCGGAGCACCGCTCCAACCTGATCTGCTCCATCGAGCTCCAGCCGGACGACCTGGAACGGCACATCCGCAAGCTGGAGGCCAAGTATCAGCGTGCCGAGCGCGAAGAGGTGCGGGCCGAGCACTACCGCACCGGCGACGCCGAGATCATCCTGGTCGGCTATGGCATTGTCGCCCGCCTGTTGAAGTCGGTGGTGGAGCGCGGGCGCGCCCTCGGCATGCCGCTCGGCCTGCTCCGGCCGATCACGCTGTACCCGTTCCCGGTGCGCGAACTCCGCCGCCTCAGCCGCCAGGCCTGCTGCTTTGTGGTGGTGGAGATGAGCACGGGACAAATGGTGGACGATGTCCGCCTGGCGGTGGAGGGCCGCCGCCCGGTGGAGTTCTACGGGCGCTGCGGCGGCAATGCGCCGTCCGCCGATGAGATTTTCGCCTTCGTCGAGCGGGTCGCCGCGCATCCCGCGGAAGCGCTGCTGGAGGAGGTGGCCGATGCCTGAATACCAGATCCTGCACGAGAAAGCCCGCAGTTTTTACCCGCGCTACACACGCAAAGCGGAAGCACAGCACCAGACGCACTATTGTCCCGGCTGCGGCCACGGCATTACGCACAAGTTGATCGCCCGGGCCATCGACGAGTTGGGAATTCAGGATCGCGTGGTCCTGATCAGCCCGGTCGGCTGTTCGGTATTCGCGTATTACTACCTCGACGTCGGCAACGTGCAGGTGGCGCACGGGCGCGCGCCGGCGGCCGCTACGGGCGTCAAGCGCAGCCGCCCGGACAGCATCGTCATCAGCTACCAGGGCGACGGCGACCTGGCCGCCATCGGGTCGGCGGAGATCCTGCACGCCGCCAACCGGGGCGAGCCGATCACGGTGTTCTTCGTCAACAACGCGATTTACGGGATGACGGGCGGCCAGATGGCGCCCACCACGCTCATCGGCCAGCAGAGCACCACCAGTCCCTTTGGCCGCAGCATCTGGAACGAGGGTTACCCCCTGCATGTTTGCGAGGTGCTGGCGGCGTTGGAAGCGCCCGTCTACCTCGAACGGGTGGCGCTGGGCAACACCAAACAGGTGATGGCCGCCGCCAAAGCCGTCCGGCGCGCCATCGAGAATCAGGTGCGCGGCCTGGGCTTCTCCCTTGTCGAGATTCTCTCGCCGTGTCCCACCATCTGGAAGAAGAATCCAGTGGAGGCGCAGCGTTGGGTGCGCGAAGAGATGACCAAGGTCTATCCGCTGGGCGTCTTCCGCGACCGCACCAAAGACGCGCCCGCGCGTCCGGCGCCTGCGCCGCCGCCCGCGCTCGCCGATCTGCCGCGCATCCTCGAGGTTGGCGACGGCGCCGGGGAGGCGCTCCCGCCGCTGCCCAAAGGCCGGTTCGCCGATCACCGGATGAAGATTGCCGGATTTGGCGGACAAGGCGTTTTGATGTTGGGCGAAGTGCTGGCGGAAGCCGGACTGGCCGCCGGTCTCGAGGTGTCGTGGCTCCCCTCTTATGGACCGGAGATGCGTTCGGGCACTTCCAATTGCCACGTCCGCCTCTCCACCCGCCCGATCGACTCGCCCCTGGTGGCGCATCCCACCCTGTTGCTGGCGCTCAACGAGCCGTCGTTGCGTAAGTTCGCGGCCACGGTCGAGCCGGGCGGCTGGATCCTCTACAACGGAGAGCAACTGCCCGCCGATTGCGCCCGGCAGGACGTCCGCGCGGCGGCGATTCCATTTACCAAGCTCGCCGACCAGGTCGGCGACGCCCGCGCCGGCAACATGGTGATGCTCGGCGCGCTGCTGGAGATTACCGGCCTCCTCCCGGAGGCTTATATCGACTATGCGCTGCGCCGGAAGGTCAAATCGGAACGCTGGCTGGAACTGGACCGCCGCGCGCTGGCCGCCGGGCGCCAGGCCGCCCGCCAAGGAGTCTGCCATGCAAACTGAAGCCGCCACCGACACCATTGTTTACTTCGAGAACCAGTTCGTTCCCATCGGCGAAGCCAAGGTCGGCATCCTGACCCACGCCTTGCACTATGGCACCGGCGTCTTTGAAGGCATCCGCGGCTACTGGGAGCCGGACAGCAACGAACTGTACCTGGTGCGCCCGGTAGAGCATTACCAGCGCTGGAAGGCCAACAGCGCGCTCCTGCGGCTGCACATTCCGTTGCCGGCGCCGGAGCTGGCGCAGCTCACCGCCGAATTGTGCCGGCGGAACGGCTACCGCACGAATGTCTACGTCCGGCCGCTCGCCTACAAGTCGGCGCAGCGGATCGGCGTCGCTCCCGACGACCGGGACGCGTTCGCCATCATCGTGGTCCCTTACGGCGATTACCTGGACAGCCGCAACGGTCTGCGCGCCGGCGTCTCGTCGTGGCGGCGGATCGAGGACAACGCGATCCCCGGGCGCGGCAAGATCTGCGGCGCGTACGTCAACAGCGCGCTCGCCGGAGACGAAGCGCGCCGCAACGGCTACGACGAGGCTATCTTCCTGACCGAAGACGGCCACGTGGCCGAAGGCGCAAGCTGCAACATTTTTATCGTGCGCCACGGCGCGCTGATCACGCCGCCGCCGACGGACAACATTCTGGAAGGCATCACCCGCGCCGCGGTGATGGAACTGGCGCACCGGGAACTGCACCTGGAAACGCAGGAGCGCAGCATCGACCGCAGTGAACTCTACGTTGCCGACGAGGTCTTCTTTACGGGCACCGCGGTGGAGGTGGCACCGGTCGTCGAGGTGGACCGGCGGCCGGTGGGCGCGGGCGCGATCGGCCCCATCACCGCCGAACTGCGGCGGCTCTATTTCGAAGCCACTCGCGGACGCCTGCCGGCCTATCGCCGCTGGCTCTTTCCGGTGTATCATCCGGCGCGGGTGGGCAAGGCGGCCTGAAAGAGGCGAGACATGCGGATTCATACGCTCGACAGCACGCTCTGCGAAGGCGTGCGCGGAGAGGGTGTGTACTTTAGCGTAGACGAAAAGCTCCTGCTGGCGAGAGAGATTGACGAGTTCGGCGTGGATTACCTGGAGGCGGGGTGGCCCGCCGAAGACCGGCGGGATGGCCGTTTCTTCGAGTGCGCGCGCGGCGCCGTTTTTCACCACGCCAAACTGGCCGCCGCCGCGCGGCTGCCCGCGCCGGGCGCGGCGGGCAACGGGTTGTTCGCCGCCGTGCTCGCGTCCGAGACCCCGGCGGTCTGCCTGTACGCGGGCGCGGGACAAGTCGCGGCGGAGCACGCGCGGAGCGCGGTGCGGTGGCTGAAGGAGGAGGGACGCGAAGTTCTCTTTCATGCGGAGGACTTCTTCCGTCATTACTACGCGAATCACCGGGCCGCGGTGGAATTGCTGGAGGCTGCGAAGGCGGGCGGCGCGGACGCCCTGGTGCTGTGCGACTCGAGCGGCGGTATGTTGCCAAGCCAGGTCTCCCAGGTATGCCACGAAGTGCGGCGCCGTTTCGGCGGCTCGCTGGGCGTCCGCGCCTGGAACCAGGCCGATGTGGCGGTGGCCAACACGCTGGCCGCCGTGGAGCTTGGCTTCGACCTGGTGGGTGGCGTCATCAACGGCTACGGGGACGCGTGCGGCGCCGCCAACCTCTGCTCGCTGCTGCCCAATCTGGAACTGCGCCTCGGCCACCAGACGGTGGGACGCGAGCGTTTGCGGGAGTTGACCCGCCTGGCGCACGTGGTGGCGGAGATCGCCAATCTCGCGGTGCGGCCGGACCAGCCGTTTGTCGGGCGGCAAGCGCCTGCCGGCGCCGGATACACAGTGCTGCGAGACCTTTCGCCCGAGGAAGAGGGCTTGGCCGCCGAACTCGAGGCCGTCGGCAACCACCCGCGGAGGGCTCTGCTGAATTCCTACGCCCGCCGCCATCCCGAATTCCGCGAGGCCGAGGATTCGCTGGCGCAACTTGAAGACCTGGACCAGGATCTCAAAGCGGCCGACGGAACACTCGAACTGCTGTTCCACCAGACGGTGAATCCCCACCTGCGTCCGTTCGAGGTGCTGGACTGGGAGGTATCGACGCGCAAGCCTGCCGGTGCGCCCGCCCGCAGCGCCGCCCAGGTCGCCTTGCGCGCGGGCGACCAGGTGCTCTCCGCGCGAGAGGAGGGCCGCGGGCCGGTCTACGCGCTCGACGCCTGCCTGCGCGCCTGCCTAGGCAAGGTCTATCCGGGAGTGCTGCCGCTGCGCCTGGTGGATTATAAAGTCCGGGTGCGGGAACCGCGGAAAGGCGCGGCCGCCAAGGTCCGCGTGCTGATCGAATGGTGCGGCGGGGAGGGCGCCTGGGTGACGGCGGGCGTCTCCGAGAATGTCCTGGAGGCCAGTTGGCGCGCGCTCACCGACGGCGTGAAACTGGCGCTGCTCCGCCAGTCCGCCCGCGGGGACGCCCCCGCGTTTCCCACGTGCGATTCCAGTTGGGCGGTGTAGCGGCCTTCGCCGGATCCCGGAGTATCCGTTTGCTTTTGTTCCCATGGTTTCCGCTGGACCGCCCCGCGCCGGGCAGCACGCCGCGCCGGGCAGTCTGTAAGAGAGCTGTTCGCGAACATGGTTGGGTCGCGGAAAGGCGCCTGAGCCCTGTTTCTCGCGCCCCCTCGGCGGTGCCAAGCACAGCGACGGAAAGATGCCGCAGCTCTTCAGACGGGCGCGCGGCGGCGCCTGCGTGTGGCCGCCGCCGATGAGAACCCGGCGCTTCGGCGGGAGGGGGCCGAGGGGTTGCCGTCGCTTCCCACCACGCCCTGACGTGCCACGTCTCCCCACGCCCGGGCGCAGGCCTCATCGTGGAACACCAAAGTCAGCGTCTGCGCCAGGGCCGCGGCGCTCGTCGCCGGGAAGGCCAGAGCAGGCGCCGCGGTTCCCGCCTGCGCCAGCATTCCCACCTGTTGTCAAGGGTTCACACTCGCTTTGTAGACCTTCGCACTCCCCCTTCGCGCGATAAGACTGAGGGCATGCCCCTCATCTAAGAGGCGTGCTGTCAACCATTCAAAACGGTCTTCGCTGTCTGACACCACAAGAAACTCCCGGTGCCTGGAAATGAACTCCGTGTAGTCTTCAATACGAAGCGGAAAATACCTCCGTATCACTACGAGATCAAGGTCCACTGAGTTGGTGCGAGTGTATTTGACCGCCGCCTTCGGATCCGCGATTGTGTACAGTCTGCTGCCGAACTCGACCGGCGTATAGTAGGCCACCGGCAAATAACGCCGTCCCGCCGAAATCACCAGCGGCAACTCGTACTCCGGGTGCGCGCGGACGATGGCTCGGATCTCATTGGCCGCCGCGGCGCGACGCGCAAGCAGAGTGTTCTTCAACCCTTCCTTTGCTTCACCCAACGAGGACGAGGCGTAACTGATCAGAATCAGCCCTAACAGCAGCCCCCTCCCCGCTTTCGGCAGCTTGCTGGCCAAAGATCCTACCGCAATAGCGCCGCCCAAGATGGTCGGCAGCATGTACCTGACCGTCATGCCGCCCTGGCCGACCTTCGCCACGGCGACGGCGATTGCTGGCAATCCCAGCAGCACCAGTGCCAACACGCGCTCCTCCATCGGTAAACAACTCTCTTTTTGCTCCCTTCCATTTCTGTTGTCCACTCCGTCAGGAGCCACTTGCTGCCTCGCCTGGACGAAATTCTGATAAGCGAATATGACGATCACACCAAGCCCGAAGATCATACCCGCTTGACCGCCAAAACTAAACAGCCAGTCGTAAGCCATCCACGCTTGACTGATTGCCGGTTGGGCCCAAAAGTTCGGTGCGTAATACTCACGCAGCTTCGCCAACAGAGGCGCAAAAAAGAACAACGGTATCGCGCCCCCCAAGAGCGCCACCCAGGTCCTTATCCGAAAACGGCCCAATCCCCATACGGAAGCTTCCGCCAAGACGAAGGCCGGCCACGCGAGACTCGCGTAATAGTGGGACGATACGGCCCCAGCGAGCAGGATCGCGAGCAGTACAGACCACAGCCTTGATTGATCGATGCGCTGCCACGCAGCGGCTGCGCCTGAGACGCAACAAACCATTAAAGCGTACGGCCGCGCCTCCGACGCGTGGTACACCAAGGGCGTGCATAAAACGAAGGTCGCACCCACCAGCGCCGCCAGACCGTCTACCCTCCTGACCAGAAACCAATACAGGCTGACCATCGCGCCCAACGCCGCCAGGATGGAGGGCAAGCGATAACCCAGGTGATCCTCCGGAATGATCCGCCGCGCCGCGCGGGCAATGGCATGATAGGTGGGCGGGCTAGTGTCCGCCGCCTGCTCCAGCGCCTTCCAGGTCTCCGCTCCACTCGGCAAGCGGCACATCATCACCGTGAAGATCTCGTCATACCAGAAAGGTATGGCTATGGCGCGCAGCGCGGAGCCGATGCCCACTGCCAACAGAATCACCACAAGGAGCGCCGTGCTCTTCTGCACAGCGAAGTCCATACCGTGTCTGACCACTTGTACCAGGACTGTCTTCATCGCCGCTCTTTGATCCTCCGACGCCAGGTCCCCACGATCGGCTTCCGGCTCGGCCGCTAGGCATCGGCCGCGCACTCGGCAGGCCAACATTATATAACGGTCCCCCCAAGGCTAACCGCCCCTTTTGGTGGCCGTCCTTCACTTCTTTGCGCGGGATCTTCTTCTCCGAGGTGCTCGATCCAGTCCTGCCCGGCCTGGTGGCTGGCGCGCGCCTTGGCCGGGAAGGCCGCCGCCCGTTGTCGAAAGACTCCTTCTGCCCGCGGTGGAACACGGTCGCCCGCAACCCCTGTTCGTCACAGAGCGTGGAGACCGGTTACCGCATATGGAGGCTCAGAATGGCCACCTTTTCTTCTGTTCTGCAATGTGGCGCTATTGTGGTTTCCGCACGCGTTCGCTTAACGGTAAAACCCTCCCTGCACTTCCAGGTTGAGGGGAGCAGGCGGGCGCGCGGCGCGTCTTGCAAACGGAGACCAGTTCGCAAACAGGCTAAGCCTCGCCCGATCCCCTGTGCTTTGCGGGGATTCTGGCAGCGGCGCCGCGTGCAAAAGCGGTTTTAGGGGTACCGCTGGCCGCATTTTGCGGCCCAGTCACCTGCGGACTAGGCCTCTTCGCGACAAAGTTCTTACTGCAAGTTCGGCCCCCGCCTTACACTCGGATTCTCTATTCATGTCGCGGATTGTGCTCATTGCGGCCGTCGGGGTGGTCTTTCTCGTGCGGGACGCGCTCTTGCTCGGAAAACTAGGAAGACGTGCCCTTGCGCTGTATAGTCTCGCAGCGACGTTAGTGTTTGCCGCGCTTGGCGCCATTGCCGAGTTGGTCTCCCGCGACCAGGTGATCGAGCTGCTCCGCGAACCACGTTTCTGGGTCCCCGCAGTCGCGATCCACTGTATTTACGGGCTGGTAACCATGCTGGCGCGGCGCAGCCGGTTCCTGCCGCCGTGGGTCCTGCTGATGGCTCCGGCGCCGATGTACCTGTTGGCGGCAGGAGCAGTGGGATGGCTTGTTCTGCAGCGGCTGTCCGGCATGGATGGGTGGGCGGCGGGAGCGCTGCTCGGAGCCGCCTGGTCGGGGGCGGTCGCGGCCTTGAGCGGGCGCGCGGCGCGGGGTTCCTGGAATCCGCAGGAATGGTCGGCGGCGGCGAATCTCGCGGCGATTGTGCTCGTGCCGTTGGAACAGCGCGGCGGAGAAAGCGGTGCGCCGCCGGCGCCGGTCGATTGGCTGGCGAGTCTGCTGCCGCTGGCGGCCGTGGTGTCCCTCGTAGTGGTTAGCTTCGCCGTTCATCGTTACCGGAGTTCCCGTCATGCAGCCTCTTCATGATCTGCTCTTCTTGATTTCGAATGCGTTTCTGCTGCCGACGCTAGCCGGCACGCTGACGGCGTTTGCCTACGGCGCCTACGTGCTGGGCCGCTTCCTGAGCGATTGGGTGGACCACCAAAGCAATCGGAAGCTGCTGGCTCGTTTCTATGGAGCGGCGCCTACTCAAGAGCGCTTTGAGAGCCTGGCGTGGCGCGGCGACTATGCGCGTTTCGCCAAGGCGCTCCGGCAGCACCAGGGATTCCCCGCCATGATCGAAAAACAGGTCGCGGATTTTGAGCACGACATGAGCGCGCGCGTGGACACGCTCGGCATCATGGCTAAAGTCGGCCCGATGTTGGGACTGATTGGCACGCTGATTCCGCTGCAGCCCGCGCTGGCCGGCCTCGCACGCGGCGATATGCGGGTCATGGGAGCCAACCTCCAGATCGGATTTACAACGACGGTTCTTGGCCTGCTGGTAGGGGGCACCTGCTACGCGATCGCTTCCATCATGCGCAACTGGAACCAGCAGACCGTCACCAATTTTCACTTTTTGCTTGATCTGTGGCTGCCCGAGCACAAGGTAGATGGTTATGAGTCACTTCCCGAATACGTTGCCGAAGTTAAAGCGGACCGGCTGGAAGTCAGCTGCGCGCCGCTTCGCCCAAAGGACGGCCGATGACCACGATCCGCTCATCGGACTGATCAACTTATTCGACGCCAGCATGGTGCTGGTGGTCGCCATGCTGTTGGCGCTGGTAGGGAAGGGAAGTCTTTCGGAAATCGCGGCACGGCTCTCCCAACAAGATGTCACGATCGTCACCAACCCAGGAAAGCCGGATATGGAAATGATCATCAAGCGTGGCAAGAAGATCGAAAAACTCAAGGCTACTGGCGACCAGGGGCGCGGAGTAGGGGAAAGGCTCGGCACCGCCTACCGGTTGGAATCGGGTGAAGTGATTTACGTCCCGGAAGGGGAGGTGTCGAGATGAAGTGGCGGCTGCGGATGCTGGCGGCGAGTCTCGCGGTGCTGGTGGCGTCGGCGGGTCTTTATTGGTATGGGTCCCGCCCAAAACTGCTTTTTATCGGCTTCCCAGGTTCCTATATCGCTTTGATGATGAAAGCTTCGAGCGAAACGGGGGTGAAGTACGAGTTTTGGGGGAAGCGGCAGATGGAGGATCCCAAACTCGACCCGGCGGCTTTACTTCGCTACAAAGCGGTCTTCGTTTCGGGACGGCGCAGTGAGCCCTTCGGCGAGCCGCTCAAACGGGCAATTTTGGCGGCGCAGAACAAGGGAATCCGGGTGATTGTGCTTCCGGCCGAGCAGGCTGCGGCGCTGGGCGTCGGGAACGCGGATTTCGAAGGCGCCGAGCAGGCCATTGAGCGCTATTTCCACTATGGCGGCCCGGAGAATATGGCGGGCCTCTTCCTGTATGCGGCGAAGACCTACCTGGGACGGAACGTAACGCCGCCGCCGCCCGCGCCGACTCCCGAGGACGGCTATTACCACCCGGCCGCGCCGCGCCCGTTCGCGAGTACGCGGGAGTACGCTGATTGGTACGAAACGTCGAAGCGGGCCAAGCCTTCTGGGCCGCGCGTGCTGATCGACTTTGCCGACGGTTGGAAGATCGGCTCGACCGCGGCGACGGATGCGATCGTCGCCGCCTTCGAACAGAAAGGCTGGAATACGGCGGCGGTCTTTGGCAGGCAGAAGACGGCCGAATATGCGCTGGAGTGGAAACCCGACGTCCTGGTCACGCGGACTCACGGCCGTTGGTATCAGGGGGAGCGCGGCGTTGAGTTGCTTGCTTCCCGGTTGGATATTCCGCTGCTCCGCGGGCTGCAGTTGTTCTTCAGCGGAGAGATGCTCTCCGACTACCGCCAGTCGAAAACGGGAATCCGGGGGGCGGGACTGGCGGTCGGCGTCATTGTGCCGGAATTGGATGGGGCGATCGAGCCTACATTGCTTGAGGGGCTCGACGCCGAATGGTATGGCAAACGCTACGAGGCCGTCCTTAGCGACCGCATCGACCGGCTTACGGACCGGGCCATGCGCTGGGTCCGTCTGCGGAAGACGCCAAATGCCGACAAGAAGATCGCCATCATTTACGTTGCGGGAGTCGGCAAGGGCAAAGTGGTCGCCGCCAGCCTGAATGTGCCGAACTCGCTGACCCGTTTCCTGCGCAGTCTCCAGGATGCGGGTTACGGGGTAACTCGGCTGCCAGCCAGTCCCGAGGCGTTGATCGAAGAGATGAACGCCAAGGGACGCAACATTGCCGAATCTCAGGTCGGAGACCTGGAGGAGTTGTCGCGGATGCCCGGCGTCGAGCTATTGCCGGCGCGCGAATACATTACCTGGTTCGAGCAACTTCCCGAAACATTACGCAAACAGGTCACGGATGCGTTTGGGCCGCCTCCTGGGCGGTTGATGGTAGTCGAGCGGCAAGGAAAGCAGTTCCTCGTGATCCCGAAGCTTGACTTTGGGAAGGTGGTGGTGATGCCGCAGCCTGCGCGCGGCGCCAACTACGACTCGAAGCTGCTGCATAACGACAAGGTTCCGCCGCCGCACCAGTTTTTGGCTGTGTACTGGTGGATCGAAAAGAAGTTCCAGGCCGACGCCATCGTGAACTATGGAACGCACGGAACCCATGAATTCCTGCCGGGGCGTCCGGTGGGACAGTTGAGTGATGACTGGTCTGATCTCACTCTGGGCCGGCTGCCGAACATTTACGTCTATATTATGGACAACATCGGCGAAGCGCTGATCGCCAAGCGCCGCGGGTCCGCCGTAACCGTCAGCCACCAGACCCCTCCCATCGTCGCCAGCTCTCTGCAAGAGGCGGATCCGGCGGTAGGGGAACTGTACCGCGCTGCGCAACAGTTCGCCTCGCAAGACGAGGGCGCCTTGAAGGAGAAGTTGCGGGAACGCATTCGTGATCTTGCCGTCGCAAAAAAGTTCGACCGCGACTTAAACAAGGATTGGTCCAAGACGCTGCCCACCGATCAGGAAGTGCGGGATCTCGAGCTGCACATCCACCTTTTGGATGACGAACGGATTCCGCTGGGCTTGCACACGCATAGCAAGGCCAACACCAGCGAAGAGTTGGCGCCGGTGATCGTCGAAGTGCTGGGCGAGGAATTTCAGAAGAAAGCGGGTAATCGGCAGCGTGCCGTGGCGATGGTCCGCGACATGCTCAACCGGCCGTCGGCGGCGCCGGCCTCTTCTCCTTCTTCCCAGACCGGCGTGTATCCGGCGGTCCGACGTGCGCCTGGTCTCGAGCCTCCGCACGTGGCGAGCGCGACGTGGCAGAAAACAACCGCGCTGAGGCCGATTCCGGGCGAGGATGACGCCGCCCGGGTACGCGCGCTGAAGGCGGCTTTTGCGGCAACGACGAACGAAATTCCGGAAACACTGCGCGCCTTGAATGGCCGCTTTATCCGGCCCGGCGGCGGCGGCGACGTGGTCCGCAATCCGATGGCGCTCCCCACGGGCAAAAATCTCTACGGGGTCAATCCCCAAGAAGTGCCCACCCGGTCGGCATGGGAGCTCGGCAAGAAGCTCGCCGACGATCTGATCGCCGCCGAGCAAAAACGGCTCGGCCGCTACCCGCGCAAGATCGGATTTACGCTGTGGAACACCGAACTGATCCGCCATTACGGGGCCGACCTCGCGCAGATCCTGTATTTGATGGGTGTGAAACCGAAGTGGGACGAGCGCGGCATTGTGCAGGGCGTCGAGGTGATTCCCATGCGGGAGTTGAAGCGCCCCCGCATTGACGTCGTCATTCAGGCCGCCTCTTTATTCCGGGATACCTTCCCGGACCGCATGGAATTCCTTGACCAGGCAGTGCGGCTGGCCGCGGAGCTCCGGGACGGCGAGAACTATCTGGCCGAGAATAACGCCGCCAACGAGCGCCAGCTCAAGGAGGCGGGCTTGTCGGCCAAGGATGCACGCCTGCTGGCGGGCGCCCGGGTGTTCTCCAATGCTCCGGGCGGCTACGGAACCGGCGTCATAGACGGCATTGAGCGCTCTGGCAACTATGAGCATTCGAAGCCGATTACGGAGGAATACTTGGCCCGAACCGGCGCCGTCTACACTGCCGGCGTGGAATGGGGCAAAGCCGTTCCCAAGCTCTATGAGCAACAGCTAAAGTCGACCGATGCCGTCGCCTTGTCGCGCTCGTCCAACGTGGTCAGCGCCCTGACGCTCGATCACTACTTTGAATATCTGGGCGGAATGACCATGGCGATTCGCGACACGACGGGTAAATCTCCGGAAACGTATGTTTCTGATGTCCGCGACGGCGCGCGGGCGTCCATGCTGACCGCGCAGCAGGCGCTGCGCAGTGATATGCGGACCAAGTACTGGAATCCAAAGTGGATCGCCGCGCAGCAGCAAGAAGGGTTTTCCGGCGCCGCCGAAATCGCCGAAACGACCAAGAACCTTTTCGGATGGCAAGTCACCAAACCGGAGGCGATCGGCGGCGACGTCTGGGACACCGTGGAACAGATCTACGTCGAGGACTCCCTGCGCCTGGGCATTCGCGAATGGTTCGATCAAAAGAACCCGTACGCCTTTCAGTCGACGACCGCCGTCTTGCTGGAAAGCGCCCGCAAGGGTTATTGGAAGCCGTCTTCCGAAGTGCTGGTGCGCGTCGCCAACGCGTACGCGCAATCGGTGGCGAAGCATGGCCACGCGGGCGATTTGCGGACCACCGACAACAGCGCGTTTCAGTCTTTTCTGAAAAAGCAGTTGAACGCCCCTGGTAATTTCACGGGAATCCAACTGTCGCAGTCTTACCAGGAGTCGCTCGAAAAGAGCGCCGGAATGGCCACGAAGCTGCTAGTCGCCGGCCAACGATTGGCTCGGGAAGCTTCCCGTCCCCGCAACCAGACTCTCGTTTCGTACTCGCTTTTGTCCGCCGGCGCGCTGATGGCGCTGGCCACCGTATTTTATTTTGGCTTGCGTAGGAAAAACCGTTTATGAGAACCTTAATCGCCTCTACCGTACTGTTGCTTGCGGCGTCAAGTAGTTTTGGCCAGGGTGATAGCTCGACCGTCTCGGGCACTGTATTGGACCCCGCCGGCCAGAATGTGCAGGGCGCACGCGTCACCGTGAGATCGCAGCAAACCGGACACACCGCCTCCGCCTTGTCCAGCTCCGCCGGGCTTTTTCGCATTCCGTCGCTGCCCACGGGCTGGTATGACATCACCATCGAGAAAGAGGGCTTTCGGGTATATCGCATCGAACAGGTCCAGTTGCTCGCCGGGCAGGAGGTGGCGCGTACCATCCGGTTGGAGCTTTCCGAGGCTCGCGGCGAGGTGACGGTGGTGGGTGAAGTGGCCCAGATCGAACGGGACGCCTCTGCGGGCGCCCGGGGCGCTTATTACGCTCCCGACGAGGTGCAGAATGTGCCGCTGCTCGCCACCAACGTGGGCCGCAACTATCGCGTGCTCTCCTACCAGACCCCGGGAGTCGGCTTTTCGCGGGCGGGCCACGCGCCCTTCACGGTGAACGGCAACCGGCCCATAGGCGCGATCAATACGATGGTCGACTCGGCTGAGTACAATGACGCCTTCTCCGGAAACCTGCTCGGCCGGGGGATGACGGAGCAGCCTGTTTCGATGGAAACCGTAGAATCGTTTCAACTCCAGACTTCGAACTTTAAAGCGGAGTACGGACGTGCGTCCGGCGCGGTCGTCAATCTCGTCACGCGCCGCGGGGGCAACGAATGGCACGGCTCTCTCTATCACTTCTTTCAGAACGAGGCCCTGAATGCACGTAATCCGCTGCTGAGTGAGCGGGCGCCTTTGCGGCTGAACATGCCGGGCATCACGGTGGGCGGCCCGCTGCGCAAGGACCGCCTGTTCTTCTACGGCGGCTATGAACTCAGCGTGCGCAACGCCTTTCGGGCGTCTTCCACGGTCACCACGCTTACCGCGGAGGAACGGGCCCGCGCCGTGCCTACCGTGCGGCCCCTCCTGCGCTACTATCCGGAGCCGAATATTCCCGGAACAAATCTGAACAGCCAGGCAATTGAAAGCCCGACCACAACCCCGACGGGTCTGCTGCGTCTGGACTATCACCTGAGCGATTCCCATCGCCTGGGCGCCCGTTTCAACTTCGTCAAGAATATCGGCAACTTAAGAGAACGCCTGTGGGGCGGCGACGCGGATTCGAGCAACGAATCGCGCTCCGGAGTAATCCACCTGGAATCGGCCCTGGGCGCAGCCCTCTTTAATCAATTGCGCGGGACTTATAGTCATTTTCAGACCTCGGTAGAGCCGCTCCATCCGTCCCCGGGGGGTCCCGCAATCAATGGACAAGTGGGATTGCTGATCGTCACCGGCCTCCCGATTCTTGGCCAGTTTCGGTACCGTATCGCCTCCACTTTTCATAACTACACTGTGGCCGACGACCTGACCTTTTTCCGGGGCTCGCATATGGTCAAAATGGGTGGCATTTACCGCTTTACCCAAGCGAACAACGAAACCGACCGCAACTTCAATGGCACGCTGGTGTTTCCCTCGGTCGCCGCGTTTCTCGCCGCGCAGCCGATTTCCTACACCCGGGCGGTGGGCAACTCGCGGATCGACATGCGCAACCGCGAACTTGCCGGATATCTCCAGGATGATTGGCGTGTGCGTCCTGGTCTGACCCTGAATCTCGGTCTGCGCTACGAGTATTATGGGGTGCCCGGCGAGAAGTACAACCGCATCGGCAACCTCTACGAGTACGATCGGAACAACCTCGCTCCGCGCCTCGGGTTTGCGTGGGATGTGGCCGGGAGCGGCCGGACCATTCTCCGGGGGGGATACGGGGTCTTTTACTCTCCGCTCCAGATGGATTTCGTCGGCCAGACCCGCTTTGCGCCTCCGCTGGTGACCAGCCTGTCGCGCGTGCGGCCGACGTTTCCCGACCTGCTCGCCGGCGCGGCCATTAGCTCCGACGCCTTCGTTCTCGACCGTGCGATCCGCAACCCCTTCATGCAGAATTGGAACCTCACCGTGGACCGCCAGCTTTGGAATCAAGGTACGGTGTTCAGCGCCGCCTATGTAGGCAATCGCGGGCTGCGGCTTCCCTTGACGTCCCAGCCAAACGGAGGCGACAATTTGCCGCCGGCGCAGCGCCCCGACCCGAAGCGCGGCGTCATCAGCTACCTCACCGGCGGCGCCGCCTCGTCTTATCACAGTGCGCAGTTCTCGGTGCGCACGGTCCTCCGCAACCGCTTCAGCCTCCGTGCCGCGTACACCTTCTCGCGCTCAATTGACAGCGCGTCCGACTCCGCTTTTGTCCCCATCGACGAACGCAACTGGAGGCTCGACCGCGGTCTTTCGGATTTTCACCAAAAACATTTGATCACTTTCTACGGCATATATGATCTTCCGTTTTTGCCCAGGAATCGATTGCTGGGCGGCTGGCAGCTCGTCACGCTCCTGTTTGGCCGCAGCGGCACCCCTTTCTCGCTGCTGGCCAATACCAATACGCCCGGGGGCGCGCTGATCAACCGCATCCACGACATCCCGGGCGCGATCGACCGCAAGCCGGTTGGCTCCCGCTGGTTGGCGCTGGCGCCGGGCGTCGCTCCCCCGCAGTTGCAGCCCGCGGCGGGCCAGATTGGAACGCTTGGGCGAAATACGGAAATTGCCCCTAACTTTGTCGAACTCAATCTTGGCGTGTACAAGCGATTCATCCTGACCGAGCGGTTCGATCTGCAATTCCGCATCACCTCTTTCAATACGCTCAATCGCGCGAACTATGACGCGCCCGTAAACAACGTCGCCAACGTCGCCTTCGGCAGAATTCTCACCGCCGCCGATCCGCGTAACCTGCAACTCAATCTCCGCCTGGGTTTTTGATCACCATGGAACGCGCAGGCGTTTCCCGCAACGCGGGCAAGTGTTTCCGTTCAAGATGAAATGGAGAGCGTACTTTCTCCGTTTTCGTGAGCGGGCCGCATGGATTCCTTTCGGTGATTCTGTGGTCCCGCGGCGCCATCACGGTGTTGGCGCTGAACGGCCTGGAGACGGCAAGATCCTGGTCCGCACCAAGCCGCGTCACATCCATGTCGAGTGGCTGCGTGCCCGGAGCAGACCGACTTTGAGATTCCTGATCTCCAGCCCGAAAAGGATCGTCCTGGCCCTCCAAAGGCCGAGCAGGGCGGTTACTTAGAGGCGGGCGATCACGGCGTCGGTGAACTGCGAGGTGGATACCGAGCCGCCGACGTCCGGCGTCAACCTCTTTCCTTCGGCGTAGACGGCCTCGATGGCGGCCTGGAGCCGTTGCGATGCTTCCCGTTCGCCGAGATGCGCGAGCATGAGCACCGCGGACTGCATCAAAGCCGTGGGGTTGGCGATCCCCTTGCCGACAATATCCGGGGCGGTGCCATGCACCGCCTCGAAGACCGCGTGCTCGGTTCCCAGGTTGGCGCCCGGCACGATTCCCAGTCCGCCGACCAGCCCGGCCGCCAGATCGGAAACAATGTCGCCGTAAAGATTGGGCAGCACCAGCAAATCGAAGGACTCCGGCCGCATCACGATTTGCATGCAGGCGTTGTCGACAATCAGTTCCCGGTATTCGATATCGGGGAACTGCTCGGCGACCTCGCGGCAGCAGCGCAGAAACAGGCCATCGCTCAGCTTCATGATGTTGGCCTTGTGGATGGCGGAGACTTTCTTGCGGCCCTCGCGCCGGGCGTATTCAAAGGTCGCTTGCGCGATGCGAAGCGAAGCGGTCCGGGTGATGACTTTCAGGCTCTCCACCACGCCCGGCACCACTTCATGCTCGAGTCCCGAATAAAGGTCCTCGGTATTCTCGCGGAAAATCACCAGGTTGATCGGCAGGTCATGAAACCGCGTGTAGAGCCCGGGCAGCATCCGGATGGGCCGGAAGTTCACGTAGAGGTCGAGGCGCTTGCGCAGCGCCACGTTGACGCTGGCATGGCCGGCGCCCACAGGTGTGGTGGTGGGACCCTTCAGGCCGACCTTGGTGCGCTGGAGCGATTCCACCACCGCGTGAGGCAGCACCGTGCCGTATTCGGCCAGCGCGGCCGCCCCCGCCTCGGCAGTCTCCCATTCGATCTTCACGCCCGTGGCCTCGACGGCCCTGACGGTGGCGGAAGCGACTTCCGGGCCAATCCCGTCGCCGGGGATCAGCGTGACTGGATACGCCATCAACGCTATTATACTGGCGGGCTGGCATGATCCCCGACTGGACGCACGAACGCCAACAGATGGTGGAAGAGCAACTCCGGCGGCGGGGTATTCGCGACCCGCGCGTGCTGGCCGCCATGGCGGCCGTGCCCCGCGAAGCGTTTGTCCCGGATGAGCAGCGCATCGCCTCTTACAGCGATCAGCCCCTGCCCATCGGTTACGGGCAGACCATTTCCCAGCCTTACATGGTGGCGCTGATGGCCGAGGCGTTGCGGCTTCAACCCACCGACCGGGTGCTGGAGATCGGCGCCGGCTGCGGCTATCACGCGGCGGTCCTGGCGATGCTTGCCGGCCACGTCTACACGGTCGAGGTTGTGCCCGCCCTGGCAGTGCTGGCTCGCCAAAACTTGGAGCGGGCGGGCTTCGCCGGCCGGGTCACCGTATTGGTCGGCGATGGTTCCAACGGCTGGCCGGAGTTCAGCCCTTACGACGCCATCTCGGTCGCCGCGGGCGCGCCGGAAGTGCCCGAAGCCCTGGCCGCGCAGCTTGCCGACGGTGGCCGCATGGTGATCCCGGTGGGCGAGATGGATTACCAGGAGTTGCGCCTGGTGACGAAACACGGCCCGGAGTTGGAGTGCCGCACAATCGCCGCCTGCCGGTTTGTGCTTCTGCGCGGGCAGGCGGGTTGGCGCTAGCCGGCAGCGCCGGCGCGGCGTTTATGGTTTCACCGAGTCCGCGTAGAGCGCCATGGCCACCCGGTACGTGACCAGCCCCACCATCCACAGCAGCAGACCGGCGGAGGCGCCCGCCAGAGCTTTCACATACGGATTCAACCGGTTCAGCCGCGCCTGGAGCTGGCGCTGCTCCTCCTCGAAGCCTCTCTCGACATTGTCGAGGAATAACTGGTCGTCCTCTTTCATGCCGATCACCGACCGGTAGATCAGCAGCAAGGCGAGGATTCCCGTGACCACTCCCCAAACCAGGAACAACCAGCCCAAGAACGTCAAATTGGGCATGCGCACCCCCTTCCAACCGCTGTTTGTTTCTATACAACAGAATCCGGCTCCAGCGCCAGGGCTGCCCGGGCGGCCCGAAAAGTGTACCTTGGATAAGAACACCGCATGGCCGAGACCAAAACGTACAAGATTGCAGTGATTCCCGGAGACGGGGTGGGGCAGGAGGTGGCGCCGGAGGCGCGGCGGGTCCTGGCTTGCGCCGCGGACCGGCATGGATTTCAACTGACGTTCGACGAGTTCGATTGGGGCGCCGATTACTTTTTCCGGCACGGCGCGATGATGCCGCCCGGCGCGCTGGACCTGCTGGCGCAAGCCGACGCGATTCTGCTGGGCGCAGTCGGCCATCCCGATATCCCGGACCACGTCACGCTGAACGGTTTGCTGTTGCCCATCCGGCGCGCCTTCGATCTGTACGCCAACATTCGTCCGGCCTTCCTGTACCCGGGCGTGGCTTCCCCGCTCGCCGGCCGCAAGGGCGGCGACATCGACCTGGTGGTGGTCCGGGAAAACACCGAAGGCGAATACGCGCAGGTGGGAGGGTTTCTGTACCACCACACGCCCGACGAGGTAGCCATTCAGACGTCGGTCTTTACCCGGCGGGGTTGCGAGCGCGTGATCCGCGCCGCCTTCGAACTGGCCGTCCGGCGCAACAAAAAGAACAAGGTCACCTCGATCACCAAGTCCAACGCGCAGGGCTATTCGATGGTGTTGTGGGACCGGGTGTTCCAAAGCGTGGCGGCGCAATTCCCCGGCATCCGCACCGAATCGCTGCTGGTGGACGCGGCCGCGATGAATTTCATCCGGCGGCCGGAAAGCTTCGATGTCGTGGTGGCCTCGAACCTGTTTGGCGACATTCTCAGCGACATCTCCGCCATCGTGGTGGGCAGCATGGGCATGGCGCCGAGCGCCAACCTCGATCCCACGCGCCGTTTCCCGTCGATGTTCGAGCCCGTGCACGGCTCGGCCCCGGATATTGCGGGCAAGGGCATCGTCAACCCCATCGCCACCATTCTGAGCGCGGCCATGATGCTGGACTTTCTGGGCGAAGAACCCGCGGCGCGGGAAATTGAAAAAGCCGTTGCGGCCACGCTGGCCGAAACCGGCGTGCGCACCGCCGATCTGGGGGGCGCCCACTCAACCCGGGAAATGACCGACGCGATTCTGGCGCAAATGGCGGCGGCTTAGAAATTCACCAGGTAGTGGTCCAGCTCCCAGCGGCTGATCGTCTGGTGGTAGTTGCGCCACTCATCCAGCTTGACGCGGACGTAATAGCCGGCATATTCGTCGCCCAGGGCGCGGGTGAGCACCTCATCGTGTTGCAGGCAGTCGAGCGCCTCGCGCAGCGTGGTGGGCAGAAAGCCGATGTTGCGGCGGCGCAACTCCTCCTCGGGAAGTTCGTAGAGATTCTCGTGGTTGGCCTCCCCGGGGTCGATGCGCTGGTCGATGCCGTCCAGACCGGCGGCCAGGAGCGCGGCGCACGCCAGGTAAGGGTTGGCGGCTCCGTCGACCGCGCGCGCCTCAATCCGGCCCGGACCGGGGATGCGGATCATCTGCGTGCGGTTGGACCGGCCGTAGGTGACGTACACCGGCGCCCAGGTGGCCCCGGAACGCGGCGCGCCGCGGATCAGGCGCTTGTAACTGTTGACCAGCGGCGCGACCACCGCCGAGAGCGCCCGGGCGTGGCGCAGCACTCCCCCCAGGAACCAGCGCGCGGTTTGCGACAAGCCCAGTTCATCCTGCTCGTCGAGGAACAGATTGCGGCCCTCCTCGCTGGCCAGGCTCATATGAAAGTGGGCGCCGTTGCCGGTCAGGTGCGCGAACGGCTTCGGCATGAAGGTCGCGTAGAGTCCGTGCTGCTCGGCCACCGTCTTGACCATCCAGCGGAAGAACACGTGGCGGTCCGCGGTGGTGATGGCGTCGGCGTACGTCCAGTTGATCTCGAACTGGCAGTTGGCGTCCTCATGATCGTTGGCGTACGGCTCCCAGCCAAGTTCCTGCATGTATTCGAGCAGGGTGGTCATCACGTCGAGGTTCCGGTGGAGCGCGCGCAGGTCGTAACAGGGCTTCGGCGCGCAATCGAGCGGATCCCAGGGGCGGAATTCCTCCCCGTCTTTCTTGAGGAGCATGAACTCGGGTTCGACGCCCACGTGAAAGATGTAACCGCGCCGCCGGGCGGCGTCCAGTTGCCGGGCGAGCACGGTGCGGGGGCAGTAGGGCCAGGGCGCGCCGTTGACGTGCAGGTTGCCCGGCACCCACGCGACGTCCTTGCGCCAGGGCAGCACCATGGCCCGCTGCATGTCGGGCATGCTGATGACGTCGGGGTCGTGGGGTCCCTGGTTCAGGTCGCCCGCGGCGAAGCCGGCAAACCCCGCGCCTTCGCGCACCAGATCCTCGAAGTGGGTCGCCGGCACCAGTTTGGCCTTGGGCGCGCCGGTCAATTCGACGAACGAACAGAGCAAATACCGGATTTTGCGGTCCTGAATCAGCGTGCGAATATCCGCCATCATGTGCGCATCACCTTTAATGCGATACGGCCGCGGCCGCTTTCTCCCCCACCAGGCGCCCCTGCCGGAAGCGGCCCGGTGCGAACGGCTCCAGCAGCTCCGGCGTGCGGCCGGTCGCGATCAGGGCGGCCAGCAATTTGCCCGAGCCAGGGGCCGCTTTGAAGCCGTAGGTGCCCCATCCCACGTCCATATAGAAATTCGCGAGCTCTGCGGCCCGCCCGATGATGGGCGCGAAATCCGGCGTCATGTCGCACACGCCCGCCCACTGCCGCAGCACCCGCAGGCTATGCAACTGCGGGAACAGCTCGAGGGTGTAGGTGGCCATTTGTTCCAGCGTGGGCAGCGTGCCGCGGAAGCTGTAGGACTGGTAGGGATCGATCTCCGCGCCGATCACCAGTTCGCCTTTGTCGGTCTGGTTGACGTAGACGTGCAGCGTCGCCGAGACGATCACATGGTGGAGGAAGGGCTTGAGCGGCTCGGTGACGCAGGCCTGCAACGGGTGGGTGACGATGGGCAGCGGCACACCCGCCATTTGCGCGACGGTGCTTGCCCAGCCCGCGGCGCAGTTGACCACCGCGCCGGCTTCGATGTCTCCGCGGGCGGTCCGCACGCGGGCCACGCGGCCGCGGGCGGTTTCCATTCCGACGACCTCCGTGAAGGGATGGATCTCCACGCCCATCGCGTCGCAGGCGCGGGCGTAACCCCAGACCACCGCGTCGTGGCGGATGACGCCGCCGGGCGGATGGTAGAGGGCCGCCACGACCGGCCAATGCGCCCGGGACGAGACATCCATCGCCGGCACCAGCCGGCGGATCTCCTCAGGGTAGATGATCCGGCTGTCGACGCCCAGCAACTGGTTGTTTTCCGCGCGCACCCGGAGCCCGGCCACCCCGGAATCGTTATGCGCCAGGGTGAGATGCCCGCACTGGGTGAAAAGCACGTTCCAGCCCAGCTCCGCCGGCATTTGCTCATAGAGCCGGAGGGAAAGCTCGTAGAAGGGAATCCCTTCCACGGTGCGGTAGTTGGAGCGGAGGATGGCGGTATTGCGGCCGCTGCTGCCGCAGCCAAGATAGCCTTTTTCAAGCAGCGCCACCTTACGGACGCCATGTTCCTTCGCCAGATAGTAAGCCGTGGCCAGGCCGTGGACGCCCGCGCCCACGATGGCGACGTCGTAACGGGGTTTCAGCGCGCGCTGCCGCCACATGCGCCGGCTTTGAAACAGTTCGTCCATGCTACTCTTCCAGCCTTGCGGCGGCCTCCTGTCCGATGGGCGCGAGTCCGAACTCCTGGCCTGCGTGCAGGAGGGCTTCCCAGAGGTATTCGGCGTAGTCGCGCGCGGCGAGCAGCAGAAAAGCCGGCAGCCCGCGGCGGTCCTGCCGCAGGATTGTCGTGTGCACGCGCGCGACGCTGGTTTGGGCGGCGGCGCCGTCCCGGAGGCTGTGGTCCGACAGATTGAGCGAGCTCAGCTTGCCGAGCACGTCGCGGCTGCGCGGTCCGGCCAGCAGGAAGGCGGCAAACACCGAAGTGACATCGATGCCATAGGGGGCGAGCGCGGCGCGCTGGCCGGGCGGTCCGGTCAGCAGGTAGTGGCGATCTCCCAAGACCCAGCAGGCGGCGCCCGCGGCAGGAGGCGGCGCGGGCGCGCAAACATCCACCTTGGTGAGGTTGCTGAGGTCGGCCAGGCCGGCGCCCGCCCGCGCCGCGGCGGCTTCCCGCTCCGGGTCGCCGTAATGGGCGGGCGCCTGCCAGCCCGCGGCTTCCACGAGGTGCGCCTGCGCCGCAAGATGCCAGTGATGCAACGCGGATTGCCGCATGGTTCAAGCGCGCAGGCGCGCGCCCTCCGGGTCGTAGAACGCTTCCAGGGTGACGCGCGCCGCGGCCGCGCGCCCGCACACCCGCACCTCCACGCGCGCGCCCTCCGCCGCTTTGGTCTCCGGCACCCAGGCCAGCGCGATGGGTGCGCCCACGTGCGGCGAAAACCGCGCGCTGGTGACGCGCCCGGCCGGCCGGCCGTTCACCATCACGGCGGCGCCGTCCTCCGGGTTCTGCTCGCCTTCCACCACCAGGCCCACCAGCGCCTCGCCACGCGGACTCCGCCGGCCGCCCGCCAGCGCGTGCCGGCCCACGAAGTCTTCCTTTTCCAGCCGCACCACCCAGCCCATGCCGGCGTCGTAGGGGGTCGTCAGCGCGTCGGTGTCCACGCCGATAATCACGTGCTTTTTTTCCAGGCGGAGCAGACGCTGCGCTTCCACCCCGAACGGGCGGATGCCGAACTCCCGGCCCGCTTCCAGCAGGGCGTCCCACAGGTCCGGGCCGCACTCGGCGGGAACGTGGATCTCCCAGCCGGTCTCGCCCACGAAGCCGATGCGAAGCAAAATGGCCGGAATGCCGGCCACCTCGGCCTGGCGGCACGCCATGTAGGGAAAAGCCTTCGCACCCAGGTCGAGCGCAGTCAGTTTGCGGAGCGTGTCGCGCGCGCGGGGACCCGCCAGATTCACCGCCGCCAGTCCGCCGGTGACGTTGGCGATGTGCACGTCCTGGCCGGTCCCTGCCAGCCACCAGAGCAGCCACTGCTCGACGAAGTCCAGGTTGCCCGTGGTGGTGGTCAGGAAGTAGCGGTCTTCCGCTAGCCGCGAGATCGTCCCGTCGTCGAGCAGAATTCCGTGGTCGTCGCAGAGAGTGGCGTAGCGGGCGCGGCCGGCGGCCAGATCGGAAAACCGGTGCGTGTACACCTTGTCGAGCAGACGCCCGGCGTCGCGGCCGCGCACTTCGAGTTTGCCGAGCGTGCTCACATCGATCAGGCCCACGCGCTGGCGGACGGCCTCATACTCGGCGCGCACGCAGGTGGTTTCGTCGCTCGCCGCGGCGGACCGGTAATAGCGTGGGCGCTTCCATTCGCCCATGTCGAGCCATACCGCGCCATGCAGGGCGTGCTGGTGGTGCAGGGGAGTCCGGCGGACGGGGTGATGCCGCGGGCCGGCGAGCGCGCCCAGCGTCACGCCGGGATTCGGCGGGCGCGAGGTGGTGACGCCGGTGTCCTGCATGCCGCGCCCCGTCTCTCTGGCACACACCGCGATGGCGTTTATCTGGCACATGCGGCCCTGGCAGGGGCCCATGGTGGTGGTGGTATACCGCTTCAACGTTTCGATGTGGTCGAAGCCTTCCCGCACCGCGTCGCACAAATCCTGCGTGGTGGCGTCCGTACAGACGCAGACGAACTCCCGCTTGTGCGGTTCGCCGGGGACCGCGGGAAGCGCCACCGCGGCGGAAAGTCCCGCTCCCGTAACTTCTCCGGCCGCGCTGACCGTGGGCGGCAGGCCGGTGGGACAAAACGCCCCCGCCGCGGCGTCCCAGGCGAGGCGCGCACCCGCCTGGCTGAGCAAGCCCGCGTCGGGAACCAGGTGGCCGCAGACCACGACGAGATCGCACGGGAATCTCTCGCCGCGCGCCCGCAGCGCGACGACCGATGCGGCGCCTTCGGCGCGCTCCACCTGTTCGGGCGCGATCAACGGATATGCCTCGAGGCCCGCGCCGCGCAGGTCGGCCAGCACTTCTTCGGCGCGCGCGCCCCGCCCGATCACCGCCGCGCGCCGGCCGGGCGGCAGGCCGTGCAGGTGGATCAACCGCTGCGCCGCGGTGGAGAGCATGACGCCCACCAGATCGTTGTGCGGAAACAGCAGCGGCGCTTCGTAGACGCCGGTGGCCACCACCACGTGCGCGGCGCGCAGGTGCAGCAAACGCTCGCGGCAATGCGCGTGCGGCGCGGGTTGCACCACGCCCAGCAGGTTGCCTTCATACAGGCCGAAGCAATACGCGCCGGCGAGCACCGAGATCCCGGGGTGGCTCCGCACCCGTCCGATCAGCGCCGCCGGCGCCGGACCGGCGCGCTTGCGGTAACGGCGGTGGCCGCCGAGTTCGGGTTGATCGTCCACCAGGACGACCTGGCTGCCCGCCTCGGCATGGGCCAGCGCGGCTTCCAGACCGGCAGGACCGCCACCGATCACCGCGACATCGGCGTGGCGGAACGCGTGCTCGTATCGCCCGGCGGGATCCGCGGGGACCTCTCCGAGTCCGGCGGCGCGCCGGATGAACGGCTCGGCGGCGCCCCACAGCACATGGCTGCGAAAGGTCTTGTAGTACCAGCCCACCGGCAGAAACGCGTCGAAACACTGCGCCAGCGAAAGCCAATCGAAATCCAGCGAAGGATACGCGTTCTGATGGCGCACCACCATGCCGTCGCGCGCGGGCGTCACGCAGACGCGCACGTTGGGAACCCCGTCCACCTGCATGAGGCAGTTGGGGCACTTGCCCGCGCCGCACAGCAGGCCGCGCGGACGGTGGTACTTGAAGCTGCGGCTGAACACGCGCTGGCCGGCGCGATACAAGGCCGAGGCGACCGAGTCTCCGGGTTGGGCCTCCACCGGCGTGCCGTTGAACTCAAAGCGCATCCTGGCCGGAGTCCTCCTTCACCCGAAACGCGCGCAGCACCTGATTGGTCACCGTGTGCCGTTCCGCCTGAAACCATTGCCGGCATCCCGCGCGGTGGAACCACCATTCCGTCTGCACGCCGGCGGCGTTGCGGCGGACGTGCAGGTACGCGCTCCATGCGGCGGAGGCCGCTTCCGGGGCGGGACGCTCCCGCGCCTCGCCGCCGAAGCGGAATTCGTACACGCTGCGCGGTCCGCAATGGGGGCAGGGAATCAGGAACGACATCAGCGCCCGAACACCTTTCGCGTGCCCACCAGCGGCAGATTGCAGATGGCGGAAGCCTCCAGCGTCAACGCGGCCATATCCTCCGGCTCCAGGTGGCGGACGTCGGACTTGCCGCAGGCGCGTGCGAGCATCTGGATCTCCAGGGTCATGGCGCGCAGCAGGTTGGCCACCCGCTCGGCGCCCTCGTCGATGTCGAGACGCCGCATCAGCTCCTCATCTTGCGTGGTGATGCCCACGGGACAACGCCCGGTATGGCAGTGGTGGCAGGCATGGGGAGCGGCCCCGATGGCGGCGTAGTCGTCCTCATATACCGGCTTATTGCAGTTGAGGGCGATCAGCGCCGCGGTGCCGATATATACGGCGTCGGCGCCCAGGGCGATCGCCTTGGCCGCGTCCACGCCGTCGCGGATGCCGCCCGCGATGATCAGTTGCACCTCGCCGTAAAGGCCGATGTCCTCGAGCGCCGCCCGCGCTTCGCAGACGGCGGCCAGGGTCGGCACCCCGGTGTGTTCCTGCAAAATGGCCGGCGACGCACCCGTGCCACCCTCCATGCCGTCGACCACGACGACGTCGGCGCCGGCTTTGGCCGCGAGTTTGACGTCATCGAACACCCGGCTGGCGCCCACCTTGATAAAAATCGGCACTTCGCCTTCGGTGGCCTCGCGCAGTTCTTCCACCTTGATGATCATGTCGTCGGGACCCAGAAAATCCGGGTGGCGCGCCGGGCTGCGCTGATCGACGCCAATAGGCAGGTCGCGTTGCTCGGCGATGCGGTCGGAAACCTTGGAGCCGAGCAGCAACCCGCCGGTGCCGGGTTTGGCGCCCTGGCCAATCGTCAACTCGATCGCATCGGCCATCCGCATGTGATGCACGTTAATGCCATAACGCGAGGGCAACACCTCATAGATCAGCGACCGGCTGTGCTCCCGCTCCGCCATGAGCATGCCGCCGTCACCCGTCGTGTTGGACGAACCCACCGTGGAGGCGCCCTTGGCCAGCGCGATCTTGGCGTTGAACGAGAGCGCGCCCCAACTCATGCCGGTGATCATCACCGGGATGTCGAGCGCCACGGGCTTGCGGGCGAAACGCGTGCCCAGCGTCACCTTGGTGTGGCATTTTTCGCGATAGCCTTCCAGCGGGATCCGGGTGAGCGTGCAGGGCAGGAAGGTCAGATCGTCGAAGGTGGCCCACCGGCGCTCGCGCAGCGTGCCATAGCCGCGAATCTGGTAGAGGCCGGTGGCCGCCTTGCGCTGGATCTCCTCGATCACGCCCGGCGCGAAGATACCGCTCGGTTGCCGTACGGACATGGTTAGAGAGCCTCCTGCCAGGTCTTCCAGTCGCGGTGGCTGAAGTTCCAGAGTTTCCTGCCCGCCACCACTTTGCGGAAGTCCCGCGCAGCGGGTTTGGTCGCGCGGGCGGCTTCGCCCAGGTGGGCCCGCAGCGAAGACTCGACCAATTCCACGTCGTCGTCCGACATCGGTTCGATCACCGCGTCGTTGCCCAGGTCGGCGATCCGCCCGCCGACGTAGCACACGGTGGAGTACATCGAATCGGCAAACGCCTCGCCGGCGTCGCCGCAGACGATCATCGTGCCCTTCTGCCCCATGAAACCGGCCATGTAATCACAATTGCCCCCCACGACGATCAGGCCGCCCTTCATCGAGACACCCAAGCGGGAAGCGGCGTTGCCGTGAATCACTACGGTTCCACCGCGGATCGCCGCCGCCGCGCCATTGCCGGCATGGCGGCGGACGGTCACCGTCCCGCTCAGCATGGACTCGGCCAAGCCCCAGCCCGCGCTGCCCTCGACGTGCACCGTGGCCCCGTCCATCAAACCGCCGCAGTAGTAGCCCACGCTGCCGCGGATCCGGACCGTCCCCGGTTGCAGCAGCGCCACGGCCAGATTATGCCGGGCGTCCGGGTTCAGCAGCTCGATTTCCCCGGACGCTAAGCCGGCCCTGATCCCGCGATTGATCTCGCGAATTTCTTTTCCCCGGCAATCAATGGTAATCATCCGTCAGACCGTCCAGACCCTGACCTCGCGCACCGGCGCTTCCACCACTTCATAGTCTCCGGGCAACGCGGACCGGATGGCCACCTCTTCCGTCGCCACCGCCACAAACCGTTCGGTCTCGGCATAGACGAGGGGTTTGAACGCGTAGGGATCCTTCACGAAGCCAATGGCATTCGAGGTCGTGGCCAGGCAGCTAAAGCTCCCATCGAGATCCTCCAGCATGCCGTGCAGCGCGGCGGCGAGCGAGTCGCCGCGCCGAAGGCGCTCGCTGAGGTACACGGCGATCACTTCCGAATCGTTTTCGGTATAGAAGCGCACGCCGCGCTGCTCGTAACGGCGCCGCAACTGGTGATAATTCGTGATGTGCCCGTTGTGCACAATCGCCAGGTCGGGGCAGCCGTGGCCCCAGAACGGCTGCGAGTGGCTGAGGTCGACGCGCGACTCGGTGGACAGACGCGTATGCCCGATGCCGTGCGACCCGCGGAAGGCGCGGACGCGAAACGCCGCGTCCAGGTTCGCGGGCGAACCCACCTGCTTGGCGATCTCCAGGGAGTGGCCGGCGCTGAGCACTTCGATTTGTGGCGCGATCCCTTCCAGTTCCGCGGCCAGCGCAGGCAAATCCTCGCTGGACGGGACGGTGAAGCGGGCGTAGGCGCCCAGCGTCGAGAAGTCCGCGCCCCGGTGGCGCGCGGCCACGGCGCGCACCTGGTCTCCCCGGCCTTCGTCCGTGGTCTCGCCCAGTTTGACGCGCAGCGTCCAGACGTCCGGGCGGGGCGGCGCTTGCAAGGCGACCCCCGCCGAGTCCGGCCCGCGGCAAGCGAGCGCCTGCAACATGCTCAGCACGACTTCGCCCAGGGGATTCGGCGCTTCCCCGGACCGGTCAAGGTAGCCAGCGATTCCGCACATGCAAGGATTGTTGCAGTGTATCTCAACCCGCCCGGCGTTTGCAGAGCCGCGCGCGCGCACGCCGCCCTGGGCTACCCTGGGAATAAGCGCGCGGCGCAACGCCGCCGCTTCCCGCAGGAGGAGAATATCTCGCATGGCGCGGTTGACTTGGGATGACGCGGAAGAGATCGGTTTAGCGCTCTATGAGAAGAACCCCGGCACCGACCCGCTGACGGTGCGGTTCACGGACCTGCACAAGTGGGTGGTCGAACTGGAAGAATTCGGCGACGATCCGGCCGGATCCAACGAGGGCAAACTGGAAGCCATCCAAATGGCCTGGTACGAGGAGTGGAAAGATAACCAGTAACGTCTTCCCGGGACGCCGCCTCCGCGCGGCGCGTGCCCGCGGGAAACCCGGTATGCTGAGGCACAGAGGCGGTCCTGATGACTAAGTTTCTGATCGGTCTTTTCACCGGCGTCGCGCTGACGATCTTGACGGCCGTGATTGTGGTGTTTGCGCTGGCGCGGGCGGGGGGCGAGCGCCAACCCGCGGTCGAGCAGGGCTCGATTCTGGTGCTGCGCCTCGAAGGCGAGATCCCCGAGAAAGCGCCGCTTCAGTTGCCCCTGCCTTTCTTCGAGCGGCAAGCGCCCCCCACGGTAAAGGATTTGTGGGACGTCTTGCGCAAGGCGGCGGTGGACCAGCGCATTCGCGGAGTGCTGCTCGAGCCGCGCGGCGTGCAGGCTGGTTGGGCGAAGTTGCAGGAGATCCGCGCGGGAGTGGAGAAGTTCCGCAAATCCGGCAAGCCCATGGTGGCTCACCTGGAAGCGGCGGGCACCCGCGAGTATTACCTGGCCTCGGCCGCGGACCAGGTGTTGATGCCGCCCGAAGAACTGCTGGACATGAAGGGGCTGCGCGCCGAGCTGACGTTCTTCCGGCGCACCTTCGACAAGCTGGGCGTGCAGGTGGAGATTCTCCACGCCGGCAAATACAAAGACTTCGGCGACATGTTTGTGCGCGACAAGATGAGCCCGGAAACCCGGGAAGTTCTCGATTCGCTGCTGGATGAAATCTACGGGCACCTGGTAGCGGCCGTGGCGGCGGCCCGCAAGAAAACGCCGGAGGAGGTCCAGGCCATCATCGACCAGGGTCCGTTTCTCGCCAAGCGCGCAAAGGAACTCGGCCTGGTGGACGACCTGATGTATGACGACCAAGTTCTGGAACTGCTGAAAAAACGCACGAATTCTTCTGAAATCAAGCAGGTGTCCCTCCGGGACTACGCCAAGATCCCCGCGGCTTCTCTGGGACTGGAAGGCGGGTCGAAGATTGCGCTGGTCGTAGGCCAGGGCTCGATTCTGCCAGGCGAAATCAACGAGGATCCTTTCACGGGGGACAGCGGCGGCATTGGCGCGATTACGTTTAACAAACTGCTCAAGCGCGTGGCCGACGACGCTTCGGTCCGGGGCGTGATTGTGCGCATCGACTCGCCCGGCGGCGACGCCATGGCTTCCGACGCCATCTGGCGCGAAATGAAGCGGCTGAGCCGCAAGAAGCCGCTGGTGATTTCGATGTCCGATGTCGCCGCCTCCGGCGGTTACTACATCGCGATGAGCGGCGACGAGATCCTGGCGTATCCCGGAACGTTCACGGGCTCGATTGGCGTCGTCTTCGGTAAGGCCAATCTGCGGGGGCTCTACGACAAGCTTGGCATCACCAAGGACTTTCTCACGCGCGGCCGGAACGCCAACATTGATTCGGAGTACTTTCCGCTCAGCGAAGAGGGACGCCGCAAGCTCCGGGAAGGAGTCGACCATACCTATCAGACCTTTGTGGCCAAGGCGGCAGAGAGCCGGAAACGCAAGACGGAGGAGCTGGAACCACTCGCCCAGGGCCGCGTCTGGCTGGGCGCGCAGGCGAAGGCAAACGGCCTGGTGGACGATCTCGGCGGCCTGGATCAGGCGCTGGAGCTGATTCGCAAGAAAGCGAAGCTCGCCGCCGACGACAAGCTGACGCTGGTGATGTATCCGCCGCGGCGGAATGTGTTCGACGTGCTGTTCCGGGAGAGCAACGAGACAGTGCTGGAGCTGGGGATCGCGCGGCGCTGGGCCGAACGGATCGGACTCCCGTGGGATCAACTCCAGCTTTGGTCGCGGGGCGGCATGCTGGCGGTGATGCCCTTTGACCTGGCGGTGCGGTAGGAGCGAATCCCGGCGCTAGGAAGCCAGCGCTTCCTTCTGGCGGATCATGCGCAGCAGCAGGAGGTCCGTCGGGCGGTAGCAGGCCACCACCCCGTCGCTGTCGGAGTCTTCCGACACGACATGTTCGCGCACGAGCGCGCGCAGTTCCTCGATCGTCACGCCGAGCAGGGCGGCCGCTTCGTTCTCCGTGTACTCCGTCTTGCCTGCTTCCCAAGGGATCATATCGCCTACCTCGCTGGCGTTTTGCTTCCTTGTCGATTGTATGAAACGGGCCCGCGCCGCCCAATCGGGCAGAGCACCTAAGCCTCTCAGCACCTCACCTGAGGGAGCGGAAATAATCCTTTCACAAGATAGGACTTACGGGCAGCGCGTTGCAGTACCAGGCGGCTAGTGCAGCCCGCGTAAAAGGCCGTAGAGGTCCGCTCGCCCGTCGCTTGGCGCACCAGGACAGGCTCGGCAGATCTGGTGAAATTAAGGCGCGTCGTCCCGCGCGCGGGGCGGCGGCGTGCGAGCCGCAGGATCGTCAGCTTGTGCGGGCCGCAAACGGAGATCATCCGCAAGGGCGAGCGTGGCAAGCCAGCCGGCTGGTGATGGCGTCTCGCGGCCACAACATCCTATTGCTGCGCTAGCGGTCTTGCCCCGCGCAGGTCTTCTCGCGCCAAGCCCGGCCCGTCGTCGGCCCTTCGATGACGAAGGCGTACGGCTCGCGTCTGGGGCTTTGAAACGGACCGCGCTCAGGCGGGGGTTGGGACCGGCGTCCAAACGCCGCCTTTGGCGCTCGAGACGAGCAGAGCCTCGGTGATTTCGGCGGCGCGCAACCCGTCGTCGAAAGTAGGGAAACGAACGGAGGCGGGATCCATGCGGTGGCCGCTGGCGATGAAGCGGAAGATCTCGCGCATCAAGTTGCGGAAAGCGTCGGGCCAGGCTTCGTTATGGCCTCCCGGCAAGGCGATGAACGGACGCACCTCGGGGTCGACGAGCGAGGCGTCGCGCGTCAGGACTTCATCGGGCGCGTTGCGCCGGCCAATCCAGAGCCGGTTCGGGGTCTCCTGCTCCCAAATCAGCGAGGCGCTTCGTCCGCACAATTCAAAGCGCAGGTCGTTCTTGTGGCCCGCGCAAAGGGCGGACGAGAAGAAAACTCCCCGGCAGCCGTTGGCGAAACGCAGCAACACGGTGCCGCGGTCCGGCACCCGCACCTGGTAGTCGGCCGTTTCCTCGGAGGCGGCGTCCGCGAAGGCTTCCCGGCTTCCGGACCGGGGCCGTTTGCGGACGGGAATCGTGGTCGACAAGTCGGCCAGGACTTCGCGGACGCGAAGCCCGGTGACGTACTCCACCAGGTCGAACCAATGGCAGCCGGCATCGCCCATCATCGCGGCGGGGCCGGTGTTCTCCGGCTCCACCCGCCAGTTGAAGTCTTCCGGATAGAGTAGCCATTCCTGCAAGTAGTGGCCATGGATCAGGTGCAGCTCACCTAAGGCGCCGCGGTGCACCATGGCCCGTGCCTGCTGCACCATGGGGTTGAAGCGGTAGTTGAAGGTGACGGCGTGCGGAACGCCCGCCGCTGCGGCAGCGTCGCGCAACAACCGGGCCTCGGCGGCGGAGAGCGCCAGGGGTTTTTCGACAATCACCGCTTTGCCGGCCTGGATGGCGGCAAGGGCTGCGGGCACGTGATACCGGGTGGGCGCGGCGACGTCCACCACATCGATCTCCGGATCGCGCACCATCGCTTCGACGCTTTCATAGACCAGGGGGATCCCATCGCGTTCGGCCTTGGCGCGGGACTCTTCGATCGATGCCGTGCAGATGCCGCGCACTTCCACGAAACCAAGCCGCCGCATCGCGTCGGCGTGATGGGGACCAATGAAGCCGTAACCCACAATGCCGCAACGCAGTTTACGCATACTCGCTCACCTCTTGTTCGGTCTTTCCGGGCGCGGGGAGCAGGGGATTGAGCACCACCTTGATCGCGGCGCCGTCCTGCGTCAAGCGAAAGCCCTCCGCGAAGGACTCGAGCGGCAGCTCATGGGAGATCAGCGCCTCGGTATTGACCATGCCCGCCGAGAGCAGACGAACGACCCTCTGCCAGGAAGTCCAGACGTAGCCATAAGAGCCGATCACGGTGAGTTCTTTCATCATGATCTGGCCAAAGTCGGTGAGAATCGGCTCGGGGTGAGCGCCTAACGGAACCAGCGTGCCCTGCTTGCGCACCGCCTTCCAGCAGGCCTCGAGCGAGGCTGTCGAGCCGGCGCATTCGTAGGCGAAATCAACTCCCAGGCCGCCGCTGAGATCCATCACGACCGCCTGCAGGTTCTCTTGATCGACATTCACGATCACGTCGGCGCCGATCGTCCGCCCGCAGGCGAGACGTTTGTGGTCTCGGGACAGGCCAGCAAGAATCACTTTGGCGCCTTGGAGCTTGGCTACCTGGGCGGTCAGAAGTCCGATGCAGCCAGGGCCAGACACCAGCACGAGATCGCCCGCACAGACCGTGGCGCGCTCGATCACTCCGTGCACCGCCACGGCAAGCGGCTCGCCCAGTGAGGCGGCGCGGAACGAGACATGGTCAGGAATGTGATGGCACCGGCGGTAGTCGATACAAAGGTACTCGGCGAAGGCTCCGTCGATCATGTAACCGGCGGATACCCTCTCCGGGCACATGAAAGGATTTCCGGCCAGACAGTAGTAGCAATGGCCGCAGGTGCGGCTGGGGTTGGCGGCGACGACGCGGTCGCCTGGCCGGAAGCCTTTCACCAGAGATCCGGTCTCGACCACGGTGCCGCACCACTCATGACCGAGCACCACCGGCGGATGGCAGCGCCACTTGCCTCTGACGATGTGGATGTCGGTCCCGCAGATGCCCACGCCGGCGATTTGGATCTTCACCTCGCCAGGCTCGGGATGGGGCTCCCGCCATTCCCGTAATTCCAGGTGGCCTTCGCCAGGCGCTGTTTTGACAATGGCTCGCATGTGGACATCTCCTTTGGTTACTGGGACTGCGCGTGTAGCGCCCGGGCTTGGCGAACAATTTCGCGCGCGCGAAGCCCGTAGCGGTCCAGCAATTCGGCCGCCCGGCCGGACTCGCCGAATACATCTTGAATGCCGATCCGGCGCAGAGGGCGGGGACAATGGTGGGCCAGGCAGGCCGCCACGGCCTCGCCCAAACCCCCGAACACGTTGTGTTCTTCCACGGTAAGAAAAGCGCGGGTCTCGCGGGCGGCCAGCAGCAATTCGCGTTCATCCAGCGGCTTCACTGTGGGCAGGTGCAGCACCCGCGCCGAGATGCCCTCCCGCTCCAGTTCTTCGGCCGCCGCCAGGCCCTCCGAGACCAGAATCCCCGTCGTGACAATGGTGAGATCGCTGCCTTGCCGCAGGCGTTTGGCCCGGCCGATGACGAACTCCTTGTGCAACTCCGGAACCACCGGATAAGCGTCGCGGCCGGTGCGGATGTATACGGGGCCCGGCCACGCCGCCGCCGCATGAGTGGCCAGGCGGGCCTCTTCGTAATCGCCGGGAACCAGCACCGTCATGTTCGGCAGCGAACGCATGACCGCGATGTCCTCGTTGCATTGGTGCGAGGCGCCATCTCCCCCGGTCGTGATGCCGCCGTGGGTCGCGCCGATTTTGACGTTCACCTTGGGATAGGCGATGGAGTTGCGCACCATATCGCCGGCGCGGAAGGCGGCGAACACCGCAAACGTGGTGGCGAAGGGGATGAATCCCTCCAGCGCCAGCCCCGCGGCCACGCACATCATGTTGCCTTCCTGCACGCCGCAGTTGAAGAAACGCTCCGGGTACACCGCTGCAAAGTCGCAGGTTTTGGTGGCCTTGGCCACATCGGAATCGAGCACCACAATGCGCTCGTCCGCACGAGCCAACTCGATCAGCGCGTCGGCGTATCCTTGGCGGGTGTGTTTTCGCTCAGTCGGCAAGGAGTTTCTCCGATTCGGCCAACGCGGCCATGGCGCGGTGGAATTGAGACTCGTCGGGTGGCGTCCCGTGCCACATTGCCTGGCCTTCCATAAAGGGAACGCCCCGGCCTTTTATGGTGCGGGCGATGATGATGGTGGGCCGGCCCGGATGGCTCTCGGCGCTCTCGACGGCCGCGATCACCTGGGCGAAATCGTGCCCGTCGATGGCAAGCGTCCGCCAGCCGAAGGCCTCCCATTTGGGCGCCAGCGGTTCGAGCGGCATGATCTGTTCGGAGTTGCCGTCGGTCTGGAGGAAGTTGCGGTCGACGAAAGCAATGACGTTATCCAGCTTGTACTTGTTCGCAAACATCGCCGCTTCCCAGGCTTGGCCCTCCTGAATCTCGCCGTCGCCGCAGAGAACGAACACCCGATGCGTAAGCCCCCGAAGTTTAGCGGCCAAAGCGAGGCCCATGGCGGTCGAGATCCCCAAGCCCAAGGTGCCGGTGGAAACGTCGACGCCGGGGGTCTTGGGAGCGTAAGGGTGGCCCTGCAAATGGGAGCCGGGCCGGCGAAAGCTCCAGAGATCTTCGCGGGGGAAATAGCCGCAATCGGCGAGCGTCGCGTACAGTACCGGCGTGCAGTGTCCCTTTGAGAGCACGAAGCGGTCGCGGTGGATCCAGTCCGGGCGAGTCGGATCATGGCGCATGAGGTGGTGATACAGCGCCACCAGGATATCGGCCGCCCCGAGGCTGCCTCCCACATGGCCGGAGTTGGCGCGGTAGACCATCTCCACGATGTCCCGGCGGATGCGCAGAGCGGCCCGCTGGAGTTTCCGCAACAAAGCCGGATCCAGAGGCCGGGCAAGGACCATGACCCTACCATCCTACCGAGGCGATGCGGCGCCAGGCCAGTTATTTACGGTAAGTCTCGGAGCGAACCGGCGGGGAAAGGACGACGCACTCCTCCAGCGCGACGCTGGCCACATCGTCGTCGATATCCACCGTCTCCACCCGCAGTAAGAGCTGGAAAAAGCGCGGCACAGGAGCGGTCCCGGCAATTCCCAGCGCGCGCAACACGTCCTCGACCCGGTCGTCCAGCGTCAGGTTGCGGGCGGCGCCTTCAATCGCCCGTCCGTGATTGGCGGCGATCATCATGACGGTGGCAGGGGAGAGCACGCCGGGCCGCACGGTCACCACGGCGTACTCGGTCATTCTTTGCAAGTCCCCCTGGCGAAACCGCTTTCCGCTAAGAGTCCGCGTCCCTTCGCTTTGCCGGTCCCGGACGACGATGCGGTCCTCCTCGACGATCATGGGAGCGTCAGCCTGCATCTGGCGCAAGAAGGGATTCGTTCTGGGGCTGCCCAGGAGAATCAGGTTGCAACTGCTGAGTTCCGTCCAATGGCAGTTGCGGGAATTGCGAGTTTCCACGGGCACGCCCGCTTCATGAAACATGCGGGTCAGGGAAAGCAGACCGTGCATCTCGCCTGCGGAAAGGTAGTGGTAGACCGGCTCGAGCTCCCGGCCGGCGGGAATACCGAAGCTCTCGCGGATGCGCTCGATTCCGTCGGTCACGCGATTGATGGACCAATCGCGGAAGTAGCGTCCCGCATCGTCGCGAAAAAAGAGCGGTTCGGTGAAGACAATCACGTTTGGGGCGGCGCCATCGAAGTACGGTTGCCAGAATCGCGCCGTCGGGCGCAAGGACAACTCCTCCTGTTGCCTGGAGATGGTGTTGGGCGCGAAGCGCAGAAGGTACTGGCCCCTGGGAACTTCGATCCGCCAAGTGGATTCCCGGCCTTCCGTGGCGAAGAAGGCGAACAGGCGCTCCCGGATCACCCCCATCGAGACGCGGACAATTGGATCGAATCGAGAGTCAAAGCTTTCGGCCCTGCCCAGAGCGCTGACCGCGATGTCGTACTCCTTCACGGAGGCGGCAGGATCTTCCCGCCAGCGTTCGACCAGGTAGCGGAGGATGCGCTTGAGGTTGTCCGCATGCGAGAACTGCCGGCTGCTGAGGACCGCTCGCAACAGTTTCTCCTGCTCTTCCAAAGGGGGACCAGTCCGCGCAGTTGCGGCGGGCCTCGGAGCGACGTCTCCCATGGCTGTCTACTAGCATAAGCCTCGGACCGAGCAGCATGGCGTGTTCGGCGCAAGCCCGGCGCACGGGCGCCGGCCGCGGCCGCCCCGCTGCGGCCGATTACCGTTATTAACTTCCTCCGTGCCCCTGCTTCTGAGATGCTAAGGCTGATGTCCACAGCGATTCCGGGCCGCGCTTTCCGCCTGGCGGTCGTCCTGCTGTTTGCCGCGAGCGGTCCCGCGTTTGACCAGGTTACCTGGAAGTTCCTGTCAAGCAGCCAAGGAGATCTGCCGAATCCCGGCGGCTCGCACCAGCAGACCGGTCTCCTCGTTGCCAACCTGGACAAACAGAAGGCCGCCAGCTTCGTGATCAGCTATCGGGTCCGTGGCCCGGCGCTCGTCTGGATGCGGCCGAGCGGGAAAGGCTGGGAGCGTTACGTCATCGAGAAGGATTTCCTCACCGTGGAAGCGGGCGGGGCCGCCTGCGACATCGATGGCGACGGCGATCTCGATATTGTCTTCGGCCAGGACTCCCAGGGCAACCAGCTTTGGTGGTGGGAGAACCCGTATCCCAACTTTGCCCCGGACGTTTCCTGGAAGCGCCGGTTGATCAAGCGCAGCGGCGCCCACCAGCATCACGACCAGATCTTCGCCGACCTGAAGGGTACAGGGAAGCCGCAATTAGTGTACTGGAACCAGAGAGCCAAGACTCTCTTCATTGCGGACATTCCGGCAAATCCGAAAAGCGCCGCCGAGTGGCCGGCGAAAGTGGTTTACGCCGGTGAAGCGGGCGAGGCGGCGAACAAAGCGGCCCAGTACGCGGAGGGGTTGGACGCAGTTGACGTCGACGGCGATGGGAAAGTCGACCTCCTGGCGGGCAACTATTGGTTCAAGTACCGGGGCGGCGACCGTTTTGACCCAATTCGGATCAGCCCCACTGGTGGCCGCATTCGCGCCGGCAAGTTCCGGAAGGGCAAGTACCCCCAGGTGGTGATCGCCCCAGGCGATGGAAGCGGACCGCTGCGGTTGTACGAAGCGAAGGGCGATCCCGCCCTCACCTCCTCGTGGGTGGGGCGTGACCTCCTGCCCCGCGAGATGGTGCATGGCCATACCCTCGATCTCGGCGACATCGACGGCGACGGCAAGCTCGACATTTTCGCCGCCGAGATGGCGAAATGGACCAGCAAGGAAGGGGTCGACCATCCCGGCGCGACGGCCTGGATCCTGTACGGAGACGGGAAAGGCAACTTCCGGACCACCGAACTGGTAGTCGGCCATGGGTGGCACGAAGGCCGCCTGGCAGACGTCGACGGCGACGGGGACCTCGATGTCGTCAATAAACCGTACACTTGGCAAGCGCCGCGAGTGGACGTCTGGCTCAACCAGGGCGCCGGCAGGAAGAAGGCGGCATCCGCTCCCTTTCGCCGGCATCTGGGCATGGAGCTGTGGAGTTTCCGCCATGAGCTTAAGAAGGATTTGCCGGGTACGCTGGCAATGATCCGGCGCTTAGGGTTCACCGACGTCGAAACGGCTTCGTTCTATGGGCGCTCCCCCGCCGAGTTTCGCCGGATCCTCGATGAGGCGGGACTCACTCGTTCGAGTTACATCACGGGCTATGACCGCCTGAACGCCGATCTCGCCGCCGTGGCGGCGGAGGCGAAAGCGCTCGGCGCCAAGTATGTGCTGACGGCCGGCATCCCGCGCAAAGGCGAATTGACTGAGGCTCAGGCCAGGCAAGCGGCGGCCGATTTCAATCGTTGGGGGGAAACACTGCTTGCCCAGGGCCTCAAGTTCGGCTATCACCCGCACGGATTCGAGTTCGTCAAGACGGCGAACGGCAACCTGTTCGACCTCCTGCTCGCCCAGACCGACCCGCGCTGGGTCACCTTCGAGCTCGATGTATTCTGGATGGTCCACGGCGGCGGCGATCCGGTCCGGTACCTCAACAAGCATGGCTCCCGTTTCGAATTGATGCACCTGAAAGATATGGCCAAGGGCACCCCCACCGGGCTCACCACAGGCAAAGCTCCCGACGAAGCCAGCGTCGCCCTGGGAACAGGGATGATCCCCTGGCCGGCGGTCCTGAAGGCGGCGAAAAAGGCGGGGGTGAAGTACTACTACATTGAGGATGAGAGCCCCTTGGCCTCGACGCAGATCCCGGTCACGCTCGAGTTCCTCAAGAAGCAGCGGTTTTAGGAATCCATGGGCCTTCTCCGCGCCACGATGGGGCTGGTGGCGATGCTAACCAGCGCCCCCTCGGCGTCCGCCAAGGTTACGATCGCCACGGCGCAGTATGAAGGCGCGGAGCATTTTGTGGTGCGGACGCGCTCCGCTACTTACTGGTACGACCGGGCCGGGGGCGGATTCTCCCGCCTGCTCGACGCCGACGGCCGCGACTGGATTTCCTTCCGCCGGGAGCCCTGGAACCAGACGCCCGCCGCCGCCGCCTCCTCCTACCGCGGCATTCCCAATTTTGTTTTTGGCGCCGGCGAGAGCGGCGCGGGTCATCCCGGTTTCTCCCACTGTGTGAGCGTCCAGGCCGGCGAGTCGATCATCACCACCAGCCGCAGCGGAAACTACCGCTGGATCTGGACCTTCTTCGAGGATCACGCCCGCGTCACCGTCGAGCGCGCCGGTCCGGCCGGATACTGGTTTCTCTACGAAGGGACCCCCGGCGGCAGCTATGCGCCGAAGAACTGGTACTGGGGGCATGACCGCCAAGGCCCCCTTCGCGAGATGCCCGACTTCCTGAAAGGGGAGCGGAGCGTCGGCGCTATTCGGTGGGTCTATTTCGGCGACGACCGCTCGCCGCGAGTCCTGCTGCTGGCGCAGCATGAATCCGACACAATTCCCGATTCGTTCGGCGTCATGGGAAACACCCGCGCCGGCCTGGCCTCGTCCGACGGAATGGTGGTATTCGGCTTTGGCCGCGCTAAGGAAGCCAAACCGCTGCTGACGGAAGTTCCCCGCACCTTCTCCCTGGGCTTGGTGGCCCGGAAGGCGAGGGGCGCGGCGGCTCACGCCGCCATCGCCCGCATCGCTGACCAATGGCTGGCCCCTCCGCCCCTGTCCATCCGGCTGTGGTACGGCCCGGTTCAGCACTTTGGCCGGCGGGGCGTTCCCCAGCGATGGGTCAACCTTCTGGGCCGGGTCGACGGGCCCGCCCGGCGCCTTACCTGGTCGCTGAACGGCGGTCCTGCCGAACCGGCGAGTCTCGGCCCGAACGACACGCGCCTGGCCGCGGCGGGTGACTTCAACATCGAGCTGGACTACCGCGCTCTCCGCGCGCGCGCCAACACCGTGGATTTAGTGGCCGAGAGCTCGGCTGGCAAACGGGTCCACCAGAGAGTCATTGTCCACTTCACCCCGAACCGGTTTTGGCCGCTGCCTTACGAGATCGACTGGAAGAAGGTAAATGAGATTGCGGATGCGGCGCAAATCGTGGATGGCGATTGGGTGCTCACTCCGGACGGCGTCCGCACCCGCCGCCCCTATTACGACCGGGTGCTCGCCGTGGGCGACCTGAACTGGCGCGACTATGAAGCCGCGGTGGAGGTGACCTTCCATGGGTTCGCCGAGCCGAAGCCGGGCCCTCCGACGTACAACGTCGTGCATGCGGGCCTTGGGTTGCGCTGGCAAGGGCATCAGGAGGACGGCAGGCAACCGCGGGTCCAGTGGTACCCGCTCGGCGCCGCGGCGGAGTTCCAGCTCTTCCCGGATCTTTCTCGCAGTCATTGGCGAATCCTGCCCGGCCGCGATTCGGGCCCCACGGTGTATGCGCGGCAGCGCTTCCCGCCGGAACTGAACCGGAAGTACGTCTTTCGCGCACGCGTGGCGAGACAGCCCGACGGCCAGACGCGGTACGGCGTGAAGCTCTGGGCGGCAGGTGAGCCGGAGCCGGCCGGGTGGGCGGCGGAAAGCACCGAAGGCGCCGGAGATTTGCAGCACGGTTCGCTGCTGCTGGTGGCGCACCACACCGACGTGACCTTCGGCCGCGTGCGCATCACGGCGCCGGGACCGGCTTCTGGCGAAGGTCTGGGGATGGGTCGATGAAGCGCGCGCGGCCTCGCCGCGTAGGCTTGTGCTTCGTCTCGGGTCAAGACGCCGTTTCTGTAGGCGTCCAGCCGACCGAACGCCGCGCCCGGGAACTCCTGGTTGGTCAACCCCTGCACGCTCAACCCTGCGTCGCCGCGGTCGTCGGCCAGAATGAGCACGATGCTGGGTTTCCGGGGATTTGTTCCGAAGAGCGTTGCTGGCAGTAACGTGCTGCCAGCGAGGAGTTCGCGACGGCTGAGCATACTTGTTGGTCACCTGTGCAACGCGCAAGAAGTGGGTCCGCGGCGACCGCGCATCCGGAGAACCACGCGGAAAAACGCAAATATTCGCCAATGTGTGGAATAACGGACGGGCGCAACAGCGATGCAGCCAAGTCAACCGGCGGCGTCGGTTTGTTGGCTGGTCTTTTCACCGACATTTGTCATCTTTCGTCTGTTCGCCAAGCGTAGCAGTTTTCATCAAGTTGTTAACGTTATGAAACAGGCTGATGTTACAATACTGCAGCGAGGGGTGGGACGCGGTTTCGAGAAACAGCGTTCGCGTTTTCCATTCATCGCTAGCTTTCAGGAAATTGTAACGAAGGAGACAATGGAATGCGTCAGGCTCTTCGCTGGGCTACTGCCTTGTTCGCAGTGCTCTTGTGGGTCGGCGTCTCCGCGATGGCCCAGTCCGACAACGCCGCCATTTCCGGCATCGTCCGCGACCCATCGGGTGGGGTGGTCGCTAACGCAAAAGTAATCATCAAGAATGAGGCCACGGGATTCGAACGCCAGGCAACCACCAACGAGTCCGGTTTTTACTACGTGCCCAACCTGCCGCCCGGCTATTACGAGGTAAAGGTGGAGGCGCCCGGGTTCAAGACGCTCGTCAAGACCCGCAATAAGCTGGACGCTGCGCTACCGATCCAGGTGAACGTGGACTTGGCGGTCGGCCAGGTCACCGAATCGGTCACCGTCGAGGCTACGGTTGCCGTGCTGAACACGGAATCGGCCACGGTGGGTAAGACGGTGGAACAGACCCAGATTCAGAACCTTGCCTTGAACGGGCGCAACCCGTTGTTTCTGGCGATGCTGAAGCCGGGCGTGCGCCGTGGCTCGCCGATGAACAACCTCAGCTTCGCCATGGATTCGGGCGGCTTCACAATCAACGGCAGCCGTTCGCAGGACAACGTGATCACCTTTGATGGCGCCGTCGCCGTCCGTACCCGCGCCAACGGCACTTCGATCGGAAGCGTCGATCTCGACTCCATCCAGGAAGTGCAGGTGTTGACGGCCACCTACGCGGCCGAGTACGGGCGGTCCGGCGGCGGACAGGTGCGCATGGTCACCAAATCCGGCGGCAAGGAGTTCCACGGAACGTTTTATGAGTATTTTCGGAACAACCAGTTGGACGCCAATAGCTGGGCGCGGAACCGCAATGCGGCCACTAACTTTACTCCGCCTCTGAAATATAACCAGTTCGGCTACAACGTCAACGGCCCGGTGATGATTCCGAAAGTGTTCAACCAGAACCGCGAGAAGTTGTTCTTCCTGTGGAGCCAGGAGTGGGTGAAGCGGCGCGTTGAGGACACCAGCTTCCAGCGCGTGCCGACGGCCGCGATGCGCGAAGGCGACTTCAGCGAGCTGCTCCAGCCCAGCATCTTTTACGGCGCCGCGCGCATCCTGCGCGATCCCGCCACGGGCAATCCCTTCCCGGGCAATATCATTCCCAAAGCGCAACAGAGTCCGAACGGGATGGCATTCCTGCGGACCTACCCGCTGCCAACGGGCGCCTACCAGGGCAACACCAACTGGTTCAAAGTCCGTCCCGCACGGCAGGATCAGCGGAAAGACACCATTTCGATCGACTACAACCCAGCCACCAATCACTTCCTCAAGTTTCGCCATAATAACTTTACTTACACGGCGCTGGACAGCTTCCGTTCGGGCTTTGACTACGCCATCACGGATTTCTCGCGCCCGAACAAGACGGCCAGCCTCGGCCACACCTGGACGCTGTCGCCGACCTCGATCAACGAATTTCTGGTGACGGCGTCGGTGGACCGCGTCTACATTGGCGTGGACCGCACCGGCGAGCGCTACCTGCGCAGCCGCAGCGGGATCAACTATCCCTACATCTATCCGGAAAGGAAAGAAATTTTCGATAAGATCCCGACCATCGAAATCCCGAACGTCGGCACCATCGACGGCGGTCCGTACCCGGCGCAATCCACCGGACCGATTTATCAGATTTCGAACAACTTCACCAGAATCATGGGCAACCACACCTGGAAGTTTGGCGTGCTGTTCGAGCGCAGCGGGCAGAACGACTTCGACCAGATCAACGTGACCGGCGTGCCGGGCGGCACCAACAACCAAAACGGGCGGTTTGTGTTTGACGACACGCGCCCAGGTGGCGCTCCGGGCACGGGAACGGGGCTCGGCAATGTGGCGCTGGGACTGTTTTCGACCTATGCCGAGATCGGCCCCCGCAGCTTCACGCCCTACCGCGGCCATATGTTCGAGTTTTTCGGCCAGGATTCCTGGCGCGTGAATTCCAAGCTGAAGCTGGAACTGGGCGCTCGCGGTACGTGGATGAACGGCTACTACAAGTCATTGTGGGGCAACATGAGCGTGTTCCGCCCGGACCGCTACGACCCGGCACGGGCCGCGGTGCTCGACCGGGCGACCGGCAACGTGCTCTCCGGCGACCGCTACAATGGCGTCATTATCCCGGGCAAGAAGTTCCCCGACGCCGGGCGCGGCCGGGTCCCCGCCATCGACAGCGGCGAGTTCGACCGTCTGCTCAGCGGCGACAGCCCGTACCCCTCGCCCAACCAGTTCAACCTCGTGCCGCGCGTTGGCCTCGCCTACCAGTCCAGCTCGAAGAACGTTTTCCGCGCCGGAGTTGGCGGTTTCGTTTCCCGCCCTGGCGTTTACGACAGCGTATTTCTGGGGGGCAACCCGCCATGGCAGCCGATGGTTTCGGTCACCAATGGCATTGCCGACAACCCCGGCGCGGGACCACGCGTGGCCTTCCCGCAGTTCTTCATGACCATCGACCCGGTCTACAAAATCCCCTATAGCTATAACTGGAACGTAAGCTACCAACGGCAGCTCACCGGGGACACGACGGTCGAGGTCGCCTACATCGGCTCGGCGGGCGTCCATCTGTCCCGCGAGCGCGACCTCAACCAGTTGCCCACGGGAACGACCTTCCAGCCGGGGGCCGCCGGCGCGAACGTCAACTGGCTCCGCCCCTACAAGGGCTTCGCCAACATCCCGATGCTCGAGCACTCGGGTCGTAGTGAGTACAACGGCCTCCAGGTGGAAGTCAACCGGCGTTTCTCGAAGGGGCTGCTGTATAACTTCGCCTATACGTACTCGAAGCTTATGGACAACAATTCCGGCCCGCGCGATCGCTTCATCGACGTGTTTAACCAGCAGCTCAACTGGGGCAAATCGGGCAACGACACTCGCCACGTGGCCATTTCCAGTTTCGTGTGGGATATGCCATTCTTCTCTAAAGCCCAATCGCGCGTGGTGAGGACGGCGATTGGCGGCTGGCAGTTCTCCGGCACCATTCACTTTCAGACGGGCGCGCCGATCACGGTGGGCAACAACGACGACTACCTGGGTATCGGCGACTCGAACTTCAAGCCCTGGAACCTGAACGGCACGCCAAACCGCCCGAAGAAGTTCGCCAACGTCAATGCGAGCGGCAACTACTCGGGCATCACCGATTACTGGTTTGAGCCGAGCGTCAATGGCCAGCCTTGGGCCACGAAGCCGGCCAACGGCACCTACCCGAACCAAAACCGCAACTCGATTTCCTTCAATAACGTGGGCTTTCAGAACTGGAACCTGACGCTGTTTAAGAACTTCCGCCTGACCGAGCGGCACAATCTCCAGTTCCGCGCCGAAGCCTTCAACTTCCCGAACCACCCGAACTGGAACGGCGTCGACACCAACCCGACGTCGGCCACGTTCGGCATGGTTACCAGCAAGTCCAGCGAGCGCAACATGCAGTTGAGCCTGCGTTACAGCTTCTAGTTGGTTTCCGGCAACCACCGTCCGGCGGGCCGGGGCGTCCCTGCGCAGGGCCTCCCGGCCCGTCGTCTTTTTAGGGCCGGTGCGTTTGCGCGGCTACGAGGAGGGCGGGGCTGAGTTCCCGCCTTACAGACGATGATTCCCCCGAAATTGCAACTATCTGTAACAAGTGAGACAGAGGCATGGGTTGGCGTGATTCGAGCAGGTGGAGTAACTGCTCTGTCCCTCCCCACCCACTCCGCAACCCAGCCATAACCGCTTGCCCTTGGCCAGAACGGGATGTCCGCCTTTTGCCAAGTACCCTGTAGCAGCTCGTTATCAGTTGTTCACCGCACGCTGATCAACATGTTACTCGTGGAAGCTAGACTCTATTCCTATGGGTCTTAAGCTCATCGGCGCAGGTATTCTGCTTTCTGTATCTTTATTTGGCCAATCCTACGGGGAGATTACTGGCGTCGTCCAAGATGCGTCGGGTGCGGTGATCTCGGCTGCCCAGGTTCGCGTGGCCCATCTGACCACGGGGCGCGAATACCGGACCGTGTCTTCCGATTCCGGAGTGTATCGAGTGCCTTTCCTGCCGCCAGGCGGGTACGTCGTGGAGGCCTCATCCCCCGGCTTCCGGACCGCTCGCGCCGGACGCGTGGAGGTGCAGGTCGACAGCCCCGTCAGAGTGGACTTCTCCCTGGAAGTCGGCACGCAGGCGGAAAGCATTGAGGTCATGGAAAGTGTCCCGTTGATCAACGGCGAAAACGCCAACGTGGGGACCGTGATCGAGAACCGCAGAATCGTCGAACTGCCGCTGAATGGGCGGAACTGGCTCCAGATGGTCGCGCTAGCGCCCAATGTGTCAGCGGAGATGCGCGCGGGGGGCCATGTCGACTCCCGCCAAGGGGGTGAGCGTGGCCGCCAGCCCATTTCGGTGGCGGGGCAGCGGCAGTTCTACAACCGTTTCACGCTGGACGGCGTGGAGAATACCGATGTTAACTACAATACCTACGTCATCCGGCCTTCGATCGACGCACTGCAAGAGTTCAAAATCCAGACCGGCATCTACTCCGCCGAATTCGGCCGGGCCACTGCCCAGGTCAATGCCACCACCAAGAGCGGCGGCAACGAGTTTCACGGAGCTGTCTTTCACTTCCTGCGAAACGACAAGCTCGACGCCAAGGAGTGGCAGGTCCGCGGAGACAAAAACCCGTTCCGGCGAAACCAGTTTGGCTTTGTCTTCTCCGGCCCCCTCCGCCGCGACCGTGCGTTCTTCCTCGCCAATTATGAAGGCGCCCGCGATGTGCGGACTCTGCAAGGCATTGCCAATGTCGCTCCGTCGGGCTGGCGGCGCGGCGATTTTTCCAACCAACCGGTCGTGATCTTTGATCCGCAGACACGCACCTACGCGGTCGGAGCGGGCGGCGTCGAGCGCGCCACGGGCGCACTGCCGTTTCCCGGCAACCGCATTCCTGCGGCCCGTCTACATCCGGTCGCGCTGAAACTGCTCGAGTTCTATCCAGAACCTAGCTTGGGCGGCGAGAACATAGTAGCTAACTACATTCGCCAGCGTAAGCGCCTTATGCCGGCCGACCAGTTCACCCAGCGGTTGGACTTTAACGAGTCGAGCCGCTCGAGCTGGTTCGGACGCTTCAGTTGGGCCGACGAGTTCGAGCGCCGCTTGGAGAATTTTTCGCAACAAGAGGGCGGCGTCGAGGTCAAGGTCAGTCAGATGATGGTGGCCAATACGCGTACGCTGTCTCCGACCGCCTTCAACGAAACACGCATCGGCTATAACCGGTTTAACAGCGACCTGCTGCTGCACTTCGCCAACCGTCGCGACGTCACGCAAGAGCTTGGCATCGCCGGTCTGGTCTCCCCGCCGAAAAACGCCTGGGGAACGCCTTCCATTTCGCTGGGCAGCGGTCTGGCTTCATTTGGGGAAAGCGGAAATGGCCCGTGGATCTACCGCAACCGCACGTTGCAGGTGCTCAACAACACCAGCCTGGTCCGGGGGCGTCACACGCTGCGGTTCGGCGGCGAAATGCGGCGTGACCGCTACAACGGCGAAGGAAACACGGTGGCGCGCGGCCGCTTCTATTTCAACGGGCTGCTGAGCATCAACCCGGCGCCTGGCTCGCCCCGCGCGGCTGCGCCCAATCTGTTCGCCGACCTGATGCTCGGCCTTCCCCAAAGGAGCGAAAGAGCGCTCGGCGTGGCTACCGGCGATCTGCGCGCGACCTCCTGGTACGGGTATTTCGAGGATAGCTGGCGTGTGCGGCCAAGCGTAACGCTGACAGCCGGCTTGCGGTACGAATTCACGCCGCCGTGGCACGAGCCCAACCGCAAGATCATCAACATTCAAATGTTCGGCTGGGGGCCGGACGCGCGGACGCCGGTCATGACACGGCCGGGGTCCGGTGACTTTTACGACGGTTTTCTCTTTCGATTCGCCGACGTGATTCCCGTCCAGACGGGAGACGATAAGATGGGGCGCGCCACCATCCGGCCGGACCGCAACGACTTCGCTCCGCGCCTGTCAATCGCCTGGGCGCCCGGCTCGAATTGGAGCATTCGCAACGGCGCCGGCGTCTTCTTCACCCAGGATCAAGGCAACCCTCGCTTTGATATGGTGCGCAACATCGCCGGCCGCGGCGACTTCACTGCCAGCGACCAGCGGCCCAATTCTTTTCTCGACGATCCTTGGCGCAACGAACGCCAGACGTTCACCTGCACCGGTTGGACGGGCCAATGCGTCGGCCAGCCGTTCGTTCTCGGCAACGTCAACAACCGCCGGACGCCCTATGTTATCCAGTGGCTGGTGAACGTCCAGCGCCAGCTCACGCCCGACTTGCTGCTTGAGTTCGGATACATGGGCAACATCGGGCGCAAGCTCGAGCGGCTGCGCGGGACCAACGAGCCCCGCCTGCGAACGGGGCCTGAGGACACCTCTAGCGTTCAGAGCCGGCGCCCATTCCCCGTCTACGGCATCATCCAGCAAGTGGACGGCGTGGTGAACAGCAACTACAACGCCTTTAACGCCAAGCTACAACACCGCTTCTCGCGCGGCTTCACGCTGCTGGCCGCCTGCACCTTCTCCAAGTCCATCGATGACGCCAGCGGCATCCGCGTCTCCACCGGAGACCAATCCATCGCCAAGTATGATTGGAACTTGCGCGATGAGCGCGGCCTGAGCCAGTTCCACACCGCTCACCGTTTCGTGGCGAGCTGGATTTACGCGTGGCCGGCGCCTCGGGCAGCGCCGCGCCTGGTGCAGGCCACCCTGGGCGGCTGGCAACTGGGCGGCATCGTGACCCGCTCGACAGGCAATCCTGTCCGCGTCGCCTCGATCGGAGACACCAACGCAATCGGCGGGGAGGGCAACTATCCGGACGCCACAGGAGTCAGCCCCTTTTCCAATGCTGGCTGGGCGGACCGGTTCTGGAATATCGCCGCATTTGACGCCTCCAGCCCGGAGCTGCGGTGGCGATTCGGCAATGTGGGACGCAATACCCTGATCGGGCCCGGCTACTTCCAGTGGGACGCCTCGCTGGTCAGGAACTTCGCGATGCCCTTTGAAGATCACAGCCTTCAGCTTCGCTGGGAGATCTTCAACACGACGAACACCGCCAACTGGAACGTCCCGTCATCCGACGTGCGCAATCCGGCCACCTTCGGTCGCGTGTTGTCGGCGCGGAATATGCGCGAAATGCAGATAGCTCTTAAATACATTTTCTGACCATGCGAATCTATATCTGCCTGGCCCTGACAAGCACGCTGGCGTGAATGTCCGGACGGCGGAGGCGGGTTTGTCCGCAACCAGACGCGCCAGCTACGGGCCGGGCCGCCTAGGCGCGGTCGCGAACCGGTTTGAACGAAACTTAGTCCGGCTCCGGACGGTCGAGCGCTTTAGCCGAGCGGCAGGGGAACAGCTTGTGCCCACGCAAGACCAAGCGGCACTCAACCACGAAGGGGCCGGCGCCACGCAGCTCAAAACAATCCAAGCAAAAATGCGACTGACCAGTCTGCCAAATTCCTTTCGTCTCCTTCCGTGCCATTTCTGTTTCCTGCTTCTCGAGGAATACAGAAGTTCTCTGACCATTCTGGTGTTTCTGCGCCATGCGGGCGCGCGAGAGTCTGGCATGGGTGCCCTCCCGCTTGGCAGAAGTTCTGGAGTACCTGGCGGACGGCTCGGGCGGAAAGGTCTTCGGCCGCCAGATGCGGAGCCCCGCCCGTCAGGGCGCTGCGGGAAGTGACTGCAACACCTCGGCCGCCTCACGCCGAACCGCCGGGTTCCCATCGGCGGCCGCCAGACCCAGGTGACGCCGCGCGCCCGCGAGGTCGCCCGATGCGGCGAGGACCATGCCCAGTCCGAGGTGGGCGCGCCCGAAGCGGGGTTGGATGTCGATGGCGGCGCGGTAGCGCTCGGCGGCGCGCCGCCACTCCTGCCGCCGCGCGTACAGGCTGCCGAGCACCTCGTGGGCTTCCGGCAGACGGGGATTCAGTTTCACGGTCTGCTCGAGCTGGCGCTCGGCGTCGGCGAACGCCCCCCCCGCGGCCAGCACGGCGCCATAGCCGTAACGCGCGGTGGCGTTCGCCGGAGCCAGTCCCACGGCCTTGCGAAAGTGCCATTCGGCCGCGCCGAAATTGCCTTGCGCCGCGAGGGCGTTGGCGAGATTGGCGTGCGCCGCGGCGAAGTCCGGCTGGAGCCGAATGGCTTCCCGCAGGGCCTGTTCGGCGGCCGCGCGGTCGCCGCTCTCGAGGAGCATGTTGCCGAGCGAGTCGTGAATTTCCGGCAGATCCGGGTCGCGCCGGATGGCTTCCCGCAGCACGGCGGTCGCCTCCGCGCGCCGGCCGGCCTGATAGTAAGCCCGGCCGAGTTCATGCAAAGTGGGAGCGTCGCTGCCGCCGAGCGCGCGGGCCTGTTCCAGGGTTGCGGTGGCCCGCGGCAGGTCGCCCGCGTCGAGCAGGGCCGAGCCCATGCCGCGCAGCGCCGGCAGGAAGCGCGCGTCGCGCTCCAGGGCGCCTTGATAAAAGCCCAGCGCCTTGGTCCTGTCCCCCGCGGCCAGGTACGCTTCGGCCAAGGCGAAGTAGAATTCCGGCCGCGGCGGCTGGTGGCGCTCGATCGCGGCGGCCAGGCGCGGGATGCCGGCCGCCAGGTTGCTTTTCTGGATCACTTGCGCGACGGCGAGGTACAAATCACGGTCCGCCTCCGGCGTGACGGCCTCCGGATAGTACAGCATGACCTCGCCGCGGTACGAGACGCCGGCGGTTTCGTGCCGCTCCTCGCGCGGGTCCAGCAGACCGCGGCCCGGTTTGCGGACAATCCGGTGATCGGTCATCGCCACGTGGACCACATCCTCGGTGCGGCGTTTGGGCATGTGGCATCCGGCGCAATCCGCGCCTTGGGGATGCCGCCCGGCGGCGGTGCGCGCCGCGATCCGTTCCGCGTGGCACTGGCCACACGCCGCCGCGTAGTGCGCCGCGGCCTTTTCCCCGCGCGGCGCCTCGTGCGGATTGTGGCAGGTGGTGCACGTGAGTTTGCCGCCGCTCTTTTGAAAGCACGCGGACTGCCGGAACCGGTAGCCGGCGCCGGCGATCTCGAATTTGTCCTCGCGGCCGCTGCCGGGAGCGTGATCGAAGTGCAGCAGGTAGGCGTTCAGCGGCTCATCCGGACGGTAGGAGAATGTCCCCCGCCCATAGCGGTGCAGCGCATTCGGCAGCGGGAACGTCGTGGTCTCCAGATGGCATTGCAGGCAGACTTCCATCCGACGCCCGGCGGGGAGGCGGCCGGGATGCAGAATCCGCTGCCGGATTTCGGCCGGTTCCCGCTTTTGCTGCGCCGCCTCGATGTGCGCCCGCCCGGGGCCGTGGCAGCGCTGGCAGTCGATCCCTTCGGGCAGCCGGTCCGGGAATACCGGGTCGGCGCCGGCCTGGTCGGCGCCGGCAGGCAATCGCGGATAGCCGTTGTGACAGAAGAAACAGTCGTAACTGATCTTGCGGCGGAAGTCATAGTGGTCGGGGCGGTCGTATCCGGGACTCATCGCCAGGTATCCGCCGTTGGCGGGATACCAACTGACCGGCAGTTCCACCAGACGATTTTCCGCGGTGCGGTGCAGATAGGTCCGGGAGTGATTGCCGGAGCCTACCACGTAGTGAATTTCCACCTCGACGACGTTGGTTTCGGTTCCGTCGGGGCCTGTTTGGTGACGGCGGAGAAAGAACTGGCCCCCGCGCCGGAGGAAGCGGTATGTGCGGTCGGAGCGGGCATGATGGAAGGCGCCCAACTGGTCCGGGGCTTCCGTAAGCTCCGCGGGCGTGGCGCGGGCAAACGAGCGCCCCATCCCGGTTCGCCGGTAGGTGACGGCTTGTGCGGGGTGGCATCCCGCGCAGGTTCTCCCCTCCACGTACTCGGCAGTGGCGGCTGGCCGCGGCGGGGTTGGGGCGGGGCGGCAGGCCAGGACGGCAAGCAGCGCTGCCAGGCACACGGCTCGCGCCGCCGGAGGCCGCCGCGCTTCGCGCTCGAGGTCTGCGTTTCGCACCCGCTGCATGGTGAAGCGAAGAGACCTGATTCTACCAAGCCGCGGCGGACGCCGGCCGCGAAAGCGCGGCATTCCTCTGCGGGCGATTTCGTATTTTCGCCGGCCAGGATCACATACGGAGGGAATTTCTCCTTTCACGCTATGATGAGTTCAACAGTCACCTGCATCGGCATGAAGCGGATTGGACGCTACGAAGTCCTCGCGGAGTTGGGCCAGGGTGCGATGGGTGTCGTCTATCGCTGCCTCGATCCTCACATCGGCCGGGAGATCGCGGTCAAGACGATTCGGATGGCCGACGCGGCGGATCCCGGTTTGCGTGCCCGCCAGCGGGAACGCCTGTTTCGCGAAGCGCGGTCCGCGGGGATTCTTAGTCACCCTTTCATCGTTACGGTTTACGACATCAACGAGGAGGATGGAGAAGCCTACATCGCCATGGAACTGGTCCGGGGCCGGTCGCTGGAGGCGCTGCTGGCGGCAGGGGAGACGCTCTCGGGTGCGGACCTGCTCCGTGTGCTGCGCCAGACGGCGGAGGGTCTCGACTACGCTCACCGGCAGGGGATCATTCACCGGGATATCAAGCCCGCCAATATCATGGTGACCGACGGCGGGCAGGCGAAGATCACCGATTTCGGAATCGCCAAGATCGCCGACCTGGAACGGATGACGGTTTCGGGCCTGATCATGGGCACTCCCAACTACATGGCCCCGGAGCAGGTGCAGGGGAAGCCGGTGACCGGGCAGGCGGACCAATATTCGCTGGCGGTGATTGCCTACGAGTTGATGACCGGCGAGCGGCCCTTCGTCGCCGAGCAACTGCCGACGCTTGTTTACAAGATCGTGTGTGAAGAACCGGTGCCGCCTCAGCGTCTGAATCCGAGCCTGGGCGGGGGAATCGATGCGGTGCTCCGGCGCGGTTTGGCGAAAGCTCCAGGAGACCGCTACGCAAGTTGCGGCGCTTTCCTGGATGCGCTCGAACAGGCGTGCCAGGCCACGCCAGACTGGAAGGGATTGCCGCGGGGAGGGAGTTTTGCGCTGCCGACCCAAAGCGACACGGGGCCGGCGCCCGCGGTGGCGCTGCCGGCCGCCGTCGCCACGCCCGCCGCCGCCGCATCCGAGACGCCCATCGTGTTGCCGCCTCCTCCGCCGAAGGTCTACGTCGCCGAGGAACCGCGCCGCCGCGCACCCGCGTTGTTGTTCCTGACGCTGGCGGCGGTGGCAGGGGGAGGCTACTGGGCATGGCAGAGTGATCTGCTTCCGTTGGGACCCGAGCCGGAATTACCGGTCGCCAGCCCGGTGGAGAGGGTGAGCAGCGAGACGCTAACGCCAGTGGCCGTGCCGGGAGAGCCGGCCGCCCCGGAGGAAGCGCCTGCCGTAGTGGAAACGGATGCTCCGCTCGGCGCCGAACCCAAACCGAAGCCCGCGGCGGCCTCTGCGCAGGAACCGGCGGCCCCTCCGCCGGCGCCCGCCAAGCCAGCCGTCCTCGCGAAGCCGGTCCCGGAGACTCGGCGGGCCGTAACCAAGCCGGAGCCGGTGAGGACTCCCCCCCCTCCGCCCGCGTCCGAACCGGTCGTGGTCTGGCGGGACGTCCGCGTGCGCACCGACCCGCCGGGCGCGCGAGTGGTGATAGATAACCTGGCGGGAACCGCCTGTCGCGCTCCGTGCTCCTTCAAGGCGGATCGCGGCAATCACTTCGTCTCGGCGGTCCTGTCCGGCTACCAGGAAGCGCGGCGGAGCTTCTACGTCGCCGACGAGCCCGTTGATCTGCTAATTACGCTCACCCCTTCCGGTGGCGCGGCCACCCCCCCGGGCGCGGCCGGCACGGTGCGCAACGGTCAAGCTACGGTGTTCGTGCAGTCCATTCCTTCGGGAGCGGCGCTGACGGTGAACGGTAAGCCCTGGCCCCAGCCAACGCCCGCTACCCTGACGCTGCCACCGGGTGACCACCGCCTGGCGCTTGAAAAGGACGGCGCGCGTGCGGAGTATTCCCTCAGGTTGCAGGCCGGGGACGTGAAGCAGATTTCGCTCACCCTGGCCCGGTGAAGCCCTTCGGGCCGGCGAGGCATTTCCGAGCCAGCCGAAGTTCGTGGCGGCTCCTCGATTTGAAGGCTTCTCACCTGGCCGGCAGAAATCTGTGTCTGACCGGATACACCGGGATCGGCTCGAGGCTTCAAGTCTGGCGCGCAGACCTTACGGCTCTGCGCGAGAATCTACAGGCGAGTCGATCTGACTGGGCTTTGGCGTAGGCACAGTTCTCGGCTACCCCCGGCAGTTTGCGAGATAACGACTGGACGAGGATTCTGGGATGGCCCGGCTATCGGGTGTGGCGAGGCGAGATTGATGAAACGGCCAAACGGTTGAAGCTGTGGGTGCGGCGCAAGCGTGGGAATCGGGTGCTGATCTGCTCCGGGTGCGGGCGCCGCACCCAGGAGATCGCCGACGTCAACGAGCGCGAGATGCGCCATCTTCCGTGCTTCGAAGACCGGACGACGGTGGTGATCGAGTAGTACCGGGTGAAGTGCCCGGACTGCGGACTGAAGGCGGAGAAGGTGGCGCAGTTGCCGAGCAAAGCGCCGTTCAACAAACGGTTCGAGGACGCGGTGGGCCAGGCTTGCGAGAGTGTGGCCGCGCGGCGGGTGGCCGAACAGTTTGGCTTGGCCGAAAGCACGGCGCGAGGCATCGATCTGCGGTATCTGGAGCGATGGGCGGCGTCGCGGCGGAAGCCGGCGCTGCGGCGGATGGGGGTGGATGAGATCCATCTCGGCAAGAAGCAGAAATTCCTGACGGCGGTGAGCAATCTGGACAGTGCCGAGCCGCTGTGGTTTGGGCGGGAGCGAAGGAAGGAAACGCTGGACGAGTTCTGCCAAACCGAACTGAGCGCCGGTCAGCGGATGCGGATCACGGCGGCGTGCGTGGACATCTGGGACCCCTACCGGCGGAGCATCGCGCAGCATGCCCCCAACTGCCGGATCGTGGATGACAAGTTTCACGTTCTGCAACATGCCAACCGCGCAGTGGACGAAGTGCGCCGGGCCGAATTCTTCCACAAGGGCGGCCGCATGCGCGCCCGGTGAAGGGGAAACGCTGGCTGCCGCTCACGCGCCGGGTGAACCTGCGCGGTCCCCAGCGCCAAGAGTTGAAGACTTTGTTTTTGATGAATCGCCGGCTGCTCAAGGCTTACCTGCTCCAAAGAGAGCCTGGAGCGCCTCTGGTTTTACCGCTACGAGGGGGCAATGCCGCGTTATCTCCAGCAGTGGATCGACCAGCTTCGCTGGCAGCGTCTGCGGCCGTTCGAGAAGCTGGCGATGATGCTGCTCGATCACCTCGACGGGATCCTGAACTACTGCCAAACCAAGCTACCGCTGGGTGTGGTGGAAGCGGTCAACGGCAACATCAAAGCTCTGTTGCGTCGCGGGCGCGGCTATAAGAATCTCCCCTACCTGCTGCTCAAAGCGCAACGGCTGGCCGCGACGAGGACGCAATTTCTCGTTCTTCAGAAAAGCTGCGTAAAGATGCGAGGGCTTGTTCCGCTCCTGCGCTAGTTTCGTTTGGCCCCGGGGAGGCCAGATGGGTAGGCGGAGATCTGCCTTGGGCGACGAGCGGTTCCACTACAGATCGTAGTCGGGAACTTGCCCATCAGGTCTTTCGGATTCCCTACGGCGAGATCAGCCACCTGATCCTCGAGTTCCGCGTGGCCGCCGAAGCGTGCCGCCCAAGACGCGCAGCCCAGCCAGCGATTCCGACGGGCGACCGCGAGCCTGCGCCGCCGCCGATTGCTGCGTTGCGCAGGGTGATTCCCGTGCAGGAGGTGGAGGCGGACACTTCTTCCGTGCCTCTCCGCCGGCCTTCGCGATGGCACAGAATACACAATGCCAGCAACGACAGTTCCGGCCCGCCGGGAACGGCGCCGCGAATCCATCCGGCTTTCGTTGCAAGAGCAACCGCTCACCTCTCGCGGCCCTTGTCGGGATTCGGAGTTGCCGCCAAGTTAAGCGACCGGACGGCTTCCGGGCCGCTTAGCTGCTCGATAATGGTCCGGGCAAGTCCCAAACCTCCGCGGCTCGCCAGTAACTCCGCCAGTTGGTCTTGCGCCATCTCCAGCAGCGACGTGGCCGAGCCCTCGCCCTCCCAGGCTTCCCGCCTGACGGTTCGCAGCAATTGCCCGAGCAGCAGCGCTTCAAACTTGTGGGCGGCGGCGCCGAGATCCTCCGGGCTCCTTCGCGGGGAGACCGGTGGTGAGCCGCCACCCTTCTCAAGCGGAGAACCTGGGCCGCTCAAACCCGACATTTCCACCACTCAGATCACCTCCAATTCCGCCTCGAGCGCTCCAGCCGCTTTCAGGCTTTGCAACACCGCGATGACATCCCGGGGGGTGGAACCGATCTTCGCCAAGGCGCGCACCAGTTCATCCACCGTCGCACCCTCCTTCAGAACGACGTTGCGAGCCTGTTCCTCGCGCGAGGTAACCCGCACCTCCGGAACCACGGCCGTACTGCCTTGCGAGAGCGCCGGCGGTTGAGACACCGCGAAGCGGGTCTCAATCTCCACGCTTAAGTTGCCGTGCATCACCGCGACCGGCGAGATCCGGACCTCTTTGCCCATCACGATGGTCCCTGTCCGCTCGTTCACGACAACTTTCGCCGTGCGATCGGCCTCCACCGGCAGGACCTCGAGTTCGGCCAGGAACTCCACCGCGCGCGCGGAATACTCCGGTGGAATCCGGACACGGATCACGGCGGGATTGTCGGCGTGCGCCAGCGGCGGGCCGCCAAAACGGTTGTTTACGGCGGCAGCCACGCGGGAAGCCGTGGTGAAGTCCGCCTGGCGAAGCTGAAGCCGGATCGTTCCGGCGGGCGGCGCCGAGGGGGCGGGCCTTTCCACGAGCGCGCCATTGGCGACCCGTCCGACCGTCGGATGGTTCACGGTTTGGGTGTTGCCCGCGCGTCCGGCGCCGAATCCACCGGTGACCACGGGGCCTTGCGCCACCGCATATACCTGCCCGTCGGCCCCTTTCAGCGGCGTCAGCAACAGCAGCCCCCCTTGCAGATTCATCGCGTCGCCAATCGACGCCACGGTAATGTCGATCCGGCCGCCAGGCTGGGCGAACGCCGGCAAAGTGGCGGTGACCATCACCGCGGCGGTGTTGTTCACCCGCAGGGCGGCGCCTGGCACTTGGACTCCCATCCGTTCCAGCAGATTGGCAAGGCTTTGCGCGGAGAATACGGTCTGGCGCCGGTCGCCGGTTCCATTCAACCCGACCACCAGCCCGTATCCGATCAGTTGGTTCTCCCGCACGCCGGCCACTTCCGCCAGTTCCTTGATCCGGGCCGGCGCGCTGCCCGCCGGAATCGCACAGACCGCCACCAGCAGCAGGCGCCCGATCAGCCGCTTTCCCATCTCCGTCTCCCTCAGAAAGGCAGCAGGCCCATCAGCAACCGGTAGAGAAACATGGGCCGCCGGATCGCGTCGCCCACCACTCCTTTCCCGTTCACCCGCACCTCCAGCATCGCCAGCCGGTCGGACCGCACCTGGTTGGCCGGATCGAGATCGATCGGCCGGACGATGCCCCGCACCGTCACCACCTGCCGCTCCGAGTTCACGACCGTTTCTTTGGTCCCTTCCAGAACGAGATTGCCGTTTGGCAGGACATGCGTCACTCTTGCCGACAGCGTGGTGAGCAGGACAGTCTCCCGGCTGGTGGTTCCCTGACTGTCCAGGGAGGACTCGCCGCCGAAGCGCGCCAGGTCGGAAAGGCCCGGCTTCCGTACTGCCCAGAGAGAGGTGACGTTCCCCTTGGCCGCTGACGAACGCGACGCTTGCGTGACCCCGCGGGAAGTGGCGGAGGCACGGTCGGCGATGAGTACGGTGACCAGATCATCGACGCGGAACGCCCGCGGATCTCGCGCCAGGTCGGCCAGAGGCGCCTGTGGGCTCCACAGCGAACCGGAAGATGCGGCCTCGGCGGCGGCGTCAACGCGCGCCATCGCCTCCTCGACATACTGCGCCAGCGGAGATGGCGCATCCCGGCGTCCTGCTGCCGCCCAGGGCGTCAGCAGCGCGATGTAGAACAGAACCATATTTCTTGACATAGGCTTTACAAAGCGGGTTCCGCCGCCCCCTTTCCTGTCACCCGGATCCGGATGCGCCGTCCGTTTTGCAGGTTGCGCGCCGGAATCCGGTCGCCGATCTGTCCGGCTGCCTCCGCTCGCACGGGCAATCTCAACCGTGCGCCGCCTTCTGCGACCTCCAGCGTCAGCGCATCTCCGCTGCGAACGGCCGGCGGAAACCAGAGGTCATCGGCGAGCAGCGGAACGCCCGCCAGGAGGTGACGCCGCGCCCGCGCCCCCGCGACCCCTGCGGCGGGGTCTGCCAGTCTGGCCAAGGGATGCGCGCGCAGAGACACTTCGCGCACGCTCTCGCGCGCCAGCACGGACCCAGCCGCAAGGTCAGCAACCGGCGCCAGCGCCCGCCGTTCGACGCTCAGATGCACACGCGCCCAGATCGGCATCGACTTCCCCGTGCCGTAGACCACGCGGCCGCGCCAGAAGTCCGGGGCGGTCCCGGCGCCGCGTTGCAGCCCCCCGACAGGAAACTCGATTCGTCCCCGGGGCGCTGGCCGGTCACTGAACGAAACCAATTCGATGGACACGCCGGCCTCGTCCCATGCGGCCTGCAAGGCCGCCAGCACCTGCTCACGCTCCAGCGGGCGGGCCTCGCGCACTACGCAGACCCCTTTGGAGACTGTCTCCGTGCGGCCCGCCCGCCGCAACAACGCGTTGACCTGCCGGGCGGAAAAATGCCGCACCGCTCCGGGCGCCGGGGCCCAGCCGGCGGGCTCGCGGCTGCCGGCGAGCGCGGGTACGCCCAGGGCGCCAGCCTCCAGCAGCTCGTCCGATACCTCCACGCACTGCGCGAACGCCAGCGCCGCGCAGAGCAAACCCCAAATAGCCCGCCGCCTCATCGCGTCAGATTGTTCACTTGCTGGTGCATCTCGTCGGCCGCGCGGACGACCCGCGAATTGGCCTCGTAGGCCCGCTGACTGACGATCAGGTTGATGAACTCTTCGACGACGCTCACATTGGACTGCTCGAGGTAGCCCTGGAGCAGCGTGCCGGCGCCCTCTTGTCCCCCGGGGTTGCCCACGGACGGGTCTCCCGATGCTTCCGTGGGCAGATATAAGCTGCGCCCGATGCTGTTCAGGCCCGCCGGGTTCTGGAACACCGCCAACTGGATCTGGCCGATGCGCTGCGCCGCGGTTTGGCCGGGCAGGACCACGCTGACCGTCCCGTCCCCGGAGATGGTGATCGATTGGGCTTCGGGCGGGATGGTCACCTGGGGCTCGAGGGGGTCGCCGTCCAGGGTGACCAGATTCCCGTCGCGGTCGAGATGAAACTGACCGGCGCGGCTGTAGGCCAGCTCGCCCGTCGGACGCCGGATCTGAAAGAATCCCTTTCCCTCGATCACCAGATCCAGCGGATTTGCCGTTGTCACGAAATTCCCTTGCGAAAAGACAATCTCATTGGAGGCCGGCCGGGCGCCGAGACCGATCTGCAAGCCGGTCGGCACCACCGTCTGCGCGCCTGCCGCCGCGCCCGGCTGCACCAGGTTCTGATAAAGAAGGTCCTGAAACTGCGCGCGCCGCATCTTGAACCCCACCGTATTGGCGTTGGCCAGATTGTGCGCGATGTTATCCACGTTCAGTTGCTGCGCGGCCATGCCGCTGGCCGCACTGTAAAGCGCCCGCATCATGAGTTGCGACTCCTCCTTTCTATCCCGTTACCCGGGCGACTTCGTCGACCGCCCTCCGGTTCATTTCGCTCCCCAGCGTGAGAGCCTTCTGCAGCATTTCGAACTGCCGGAGGATGCTAATCAACCGAACGGTCGTCTCCGCCGGCCCGACGTTGGAGGCTTCCAGCCTTCCCTGCAACACTTCGGCAGGCGCGTTGGCAAGAAGAGCGCCGGGAGAAAGCCGGTAATAGTTCGCCCCGTGCTTGGCCAGGGTGCGGGAATCTTCCGGTTCCAGTACCGCGATCCGGCCGCGGGCTTGCCCATCCACGAATAGGGCGCCGTCCGGACGCACTTCCACCTGGGCCTGGGCGTCGAGGGTAACCGGCTGCCGCCTGCCTTGCGCATCCACGATGCGGACCGGGTGTCCTTCCTGCGTCTCGATCACGCCGCGGGGGGACAGATGAAACGCGCCGTTCCGCGTGAGCAGCGGGCCCGCGGGGGAGTCGGCGACGAAGAACCCCGGCCCGTGCAGCGCGAAATCGAGCGGCTGCGAGGTCGTTTTCAAAACGCCTTGCGAAAAATCCGTCCACGCGCGGTCGATCACCGGCAGACGGGCCGCGGGATCTCCTTCCGCTTCGGCGGATACGAATAAATTATAGAACTCGCGATCGGCTTTATATCCGGCCGTGCCGACATTCGCCAAATTGTTCGCCAACAGGTCGAGCGACTCCGTCAACGATCGCATCCCGCCTGCCGCATTGATGCCGAGTTGATCCATCTTCCCGGAAAAACCTTTGCAGCCTCCTTGCCAAACGTGGTTGTGTTTCGATGCGGCACAAATCCTTGCCAAAACGGAACGCGAACCTATCGGTGGCGGATCACAAAGGAACACCCCTTGGCGGAAATTCCGGCGGTTTTTTGTCAGATGGCAAAAAGATGACAGGGTTTTGTCATCGGAGAGGGCGCGAACAAAGAGAAAAGGCCGCGGCAGGCGGGTTTTTTCCAATTGGCGATCTGCTTGCAAGCAACCGCGCGTGACCGTCTCCACCGTACTGCTCTTCGGCTTGGCGGCGCTGCATCCGTCCGAGGCCGGCAGCGCCAGCGATTCGGCTGCCGGGCTGTTTCCGGCGCTGCTCGGCCAACTGCGAGATGAGTTCGCCAGCGCCGAAGCGGACCAGTACGGGGAGTCCCCCGGCGCGGCCGACGCGAAATCGGAGCCGTCCCGGCAAAGGAAGACGGACGACGATGGGGAGGGCGAAGTCCGCAGCCCGCTTGGGTCTGCAATCGCACCGCTTGCGGGATCAGATCTTTTCGCGGGCCCGGACCAGAAGGTGCCGGTATCGCCATCCGGGAGGCCAACCTCGACGGGGGACAGCGTGCGGGTGGCGATCGAGGCGAAGGTCTCGGGCGATCCCGGGCAACTCGCGCCAGATGGAATCTTCCATCGGGACCAGGGCGATCTGTCTTGGCCCCACCCGGCAAGCCCGCAAAGGGCTTTGCCGGCTCTTGATACCCTCGCACCACCGCTGGCGGGCTGTCCGCCGGGACAGGCCTCGTTTTGCGGCGGATTACTGAGAAGCCCGCTCGTTGTTGACCTCGCGAAGCCTGCGCAGGCGGCTTTGCGTGCCGCGTCTCCCGGAAAGGGCGGGACGCCAGGGCCGTTTGCGCAAGAGGAGGCGTTCGCCGGCGCTAGCCGCCGCGGGCAGCCAGAGACGGAGGGCGGCGCACCGGAAGGGCAGCCATTCCTTACCAGCCGTGGGCCGGCGCCTTGCCAATGGCCTTTCGCAGCCTCTCTCCCTGCTGAGGACGGGGATGCCGCCCGCCCTTCAATTCCGGAGGCCCCCGCAGGGCCGCAGGCGGCCGAGGAAAGGCCGTGGCCGGAGGAAACGCCGCGGAGCCGCGCGCGCGCGTCCGCGCTCGCGGAACGAAACCCAATCGCGCCTCCCTGGGCAACGATCTCCGGCCCCGCAGAGCAGCAAGTTGTGGCGGACCGCCGGCAGTGGGCCGCAGGTGAGGGAAACCGCTTGCCGGAGTCTCCGGCCCACGTGGCCCAACCGCGGCGCTACCACTTGGAAGACGCCTCTTCTCCGGCGCCGGCGCCTTGGGGCGCTCCCTTTCCGCCACAAACCAGACGCGGCGGACCGGACGCGGCGCAGAGCTTGCCGGAACCAACGCCAGACGCACCAAAGCCCGCCAGCGCGGGCAAGACGGATGGTGGGGCTGGCTTCGAATTCGCTCTCCGACACCCGCAGGGCCAGTATGCGGAGCCGGTCGCAACCATGAATACATCCCCCCCCGCAGAGGAGAGTAACCTCACCGCCATGGTCGGCGTCCGCCAGAAACCGGATGTGCCCACGGCCACCGACTCCGTCGTCCCCGACGAGGACGCCGAACCGGCCGCGACATCGCGGTTTCCCGCAACCAGGCCGTTCTCTTCCTCCTCGGTACGGTTCACAGGCGGAGAGATACTGGACCGTTCGCGAGCTGCCCCTGCCTCGCTCCCGGCCATGTTGACATTCGGGCAGGGCCGCGGCGCGACGGTGAAACCCTGCCCCGAGCCGAACGGTGGACCGGACCAGCAGACCCGACGCTTCCCGGACCCCGCCGCTGGGGCCAGGGAGGAAATCCAGCCCGCAGTTACCGGAGAGACTCTCGAACGCCGACTGCCTGCCGCACAAGGTTCTCCGAAGGCTCGGGGGCCGGAGGGCGGTTCGGCGCCTGGCGCGAGCGTCCCGTCTGGGCTTGGGGACACGGGCAACGCCGAGGTCCTGCGCACTGCCGAAGCGGACGTTCCGCGCCGAGGCGAAACGACGCACTCCGTGGCCCCGGCGAGAGAGGAAGCGCCGCTCAGCGGGACGCTGGCGAGGATCTCCAAGCCGGAGTCGGCCGCGGGCGGTTCGACCGTACACGCGCTGCGGGTGACTCTTGCCGACGAGAACACGGGCAGGCGCGTGCACGTGCACTTGGCCAGCGCCGGCGGCGATGTATCGTTGCGGCTCAGCACTGCGGATCCCGCGCTGCGCCGGGAGCTTCACGATGATCTCCCGCGGTTGGCGCAGCGGCTTGAGGAAGCGGGCTACCGCCCGCTCCCGGCGAGCGAGACCGATCCGGCTCCCCTGGAGCAGAGGTTCCGAGGCAAGGGGAGCGGGGATTCCAACGGGGAATTCCAAGACCGAGACCAGCGGCCAGCGGCCGGAGCGGATGAGCACGACGAATCCGGCCGGCGGCGGACGCGCCAGCAGTGGATGGAAGCATTCGCAGCAGCCAAAGACTAGGAGAGACGATGACGCAGCCTGTAAGCAGCATGCCAGCTCCCGTTCCGACCCCAGAGACGGCCTCCGCGGTCTCTCAGTCGTTTGTCAACAAGGACACGTTCCTCCGCCTGTTGGTGGCGCAGTTGAAGAACCAGGATCCGCTGAACCCCGCCGACGGAACCGCCTTCGTGGCGCAGTTGGCGCAACTGACTCAACTCGAGCAGACGATCGCGATGAAGGAAGATCTGGCCGCCATCCGGAGTCTGCTGGCGGGAGCGGCCGCAGCCGGCCACGAACCGGCCGAGATGAATCCTTAAAACGAAACGATTGGAGAACAAACGATGCCCTCTGCCTTTTCCACCGCCCTCGCGGGACTGACCGCCCATTCGATTGGAATCGACGCGGTCGGCAACAATTTGGCCAACTTGAATACGACCGGTTTCAAAGCCTCGAGCGTCGCCTTCCGGGACCTGGTGACCCAGTCGATCGGGGTCGGCAACGAAGCGGGACTGGGAACCTCCTTGCCACAAACCTCACGCTATTTCACGCAAGGTTCGATCCAGTCCTCGAGCGGCAGCATGGACGCGGCGCTCAAGGGTGACGGGTTCTTTGTTGTACGCAGCCTGCTGAACAATGCCATCGAATACACGCGGGCCGGCAACTTCCGCGTCGACCGGGATGGTTTTCTGGTGACCAGCACCGGTGAGCGCGTCCAAGGCTGGGTCGCCGTGAACGGAGTATTGAACACCAACATCGCCGCCAATGACATTCAACTTCCGGTGGCGGCGCTGCAAACCCCGGTGCCTACCTCGCAAGTATCGCTCGACGCCAACCTGAACGCGTCGGCCGAAGTGGGAGACAGCTTCTCGAACCCGATCGAGGTGTTCGACTCCCTCGGAAAGAGCCACATTCTGACCTTTACGTTCACCAAAACCGGGACCAACACGTGGGATTGCAACATCTACATCCCCGCCCGGGACTTGAACGCGTCGGCCGCCGCGACCGATCCGCCGGTGCTGGTGAACGGACCGATCGCTCTCGAGTTCGGCGCCAACGGGCTGATGAGCAATCCAACGGGGAATGTCACCGGCATCACCGTGGCGGGGCTCGCCAACGGCGCCTCCGACATTACGTTTGATTGGAATCTGTTCGCGGGCGCGGTGCCGCGGCTTACCCAATACGATCATCCGTCGGCGGTGAGCGGCAACGCGCAAAACGGGCGGGGCGCGTCCCAGCTGGTGAAAGTCGCCATGGCGGACAACGGCGCCATCATGGCGCAGTTCTCGAACGGCCAGCAGAAACAGGTAGGGCAACTCGCCGTCGCGGCGATTCGCAACCCGGAGTCTCTCCGCGCCGTGGGGAACAACTTGTTCCAGCAGGGCGCGAACACGGCGGATCCCGCCATCGGCCTGCCGAATACCGGCGGCCGCGGCCAGGTGCTCGGCGGCGCGCTCGAAGCATCCAACGTCGACATCGCCCGCGAATTCACGCAGTTGATCATCTTGCAACGCGGCTACCAGGCCAACTCCCGCGTGGTCGTCACAGCGGACGAGGTAAGCCAGGAAACCATCAACATGAAACGGTGATGAAAACCCATGACGCCTGCGGAAGAGATCGCTCACCTGGCGGACGTGCCCATCGACCTCGAGGTGGAGCTCGACCGCAAGAACATGCGCATCCAGGAAATCCTCGACCTGGACGCCGGGCACGTGATCAAGATGGTCCGCTCCGCCGGTGAAAACGTGGACATCCTGATCGACCGGAGCGTGGTGGGCTTTGGCGAGATCGTCATCATTGAAGACGCCATGGGAATCCGCGTGACTGACTTCAAAGGAGACGATTAGGGAGGGACAGGCATGCTCTTAACGTGGCTTCCCTTGGGCTTCCCCGTTAGCCCCGGCTGCAACCGTCTGGGCGGAAGACCCGCGGCCGAAGACGCTGTGGCGCCGGAACTCACCGGCCGCGGCCGAGACGATGGCCAGCGCGGCCCGCTCACGCAAACGCAAGGCGCGCGGAAAACCCCTTGGTACGCCGCGGCCCCGCCGGCGCCGCGGTTCGCCCTCCTGGCGGTTTGTCTGGCCGCGAACGCGCTCGCGGCGCAGGAACGGCCCTTGCTGGGCGTGACCTTTGATGGCGGCAAGCAAGCCGTGAGCGTACCGATGCAGGTCACTCTCCTGCTGGCGGCGCTGACCTTCCTTCCCGCGATCGTGATGGCGGTGACGCCCTTCCTGCGCATCACCATCGTGCTCCATTTTCTTCGTCAGGCGTTGGGAACGCAGAACACGCCCTCGAACCAGGTCCTGCTGGGGCTCGCCTTGTTTCTGACGGCGCTGATCATGACGCCCTTGGTCGCCGAGATCCGCGAAAAGGCATGGGACCCGTTCGCGGAGGGCAAAATCACCCAAAGCCAGGCGCTCGACCTGGCTACGCCGCCGGTGAAGAAATTCCTGTTGCGGTATGCCCGGGAAAAAGACATCCAGTTATTCCTGCAAATCTCCCGTAAGCCTTCGCCAGCGTCCGCCGACCAGCTCGAGTTGAGCGTGTTAGCGCCCGCCTATGTTCTTTCGGAGCTCAAAGCCGGCTTCCAAATCGGAGCAGTCTTGTTTCTGCCGTTTCTGGTCATCGACATTGTCGTAGCCTCGGTCACTTTGTCGATCGGGATGGTCCAGTTGCCTCCGGTGATGCTCTCGGCGCCGTTCAAGATCCTGCTCTTTGTCCTGGTCGACGGCTGGAATCTGCTGGTGGGTTCCCTGGTGCGGAGTTTCTACGCCTAGCGCGAGGAGGGAAGACCGATGTCTCCGGAAAGCGTCGTCGAGATCGTGAGGCGGACGTTGCTGACCACGTTCTGGCTGAGCGCGCCCCTTCTGCTGGTCGGACTCGCCGCCGGCATCGCCGTCAGTCTGTTGCAGATCGCGACTTCGATCCAGGACTCGGCGTTCAGCACGGTACCCCGGCTGGCGGCCTTCTGGCTCGCGCTTGCGGTCTGTCTGCCGTGGATGCTGGCCAAGCTCATGTCGTTCACGGTGGGCATTCTCGGGAACCTGGCGGCTTATGCGCATTGAATTGTCCACGGCATGGCTGTGCGGTTACCTGCTGGTCCTCGCGCGCGTGGCGGGCATCTTCGCGCTCGCCCCGGTCCCGCAATTCCGCGGCGCGGCGGGCGTGGTGCGCATGGCGCTGGCCGCCGCAATCGCCGCCCTCCTGACGCCGGTTTGGATCACCGCGGGCGTGCCGCTGCCGGCGGTCGGCCCGGGATGGCTGCTGGCGGGAGCGCTGGGCGCGGAGAGTCTGTTCGGCATCTCCGTCGGCCTCGTGCTCTCGCTGCTGTTGGAGACGTTCATGCTGGCGGCGCAGTTTCTGGGTCTGCAGGCGGGATATGGCTACGCGTCCACGATCGATCCGGCTTCGCAGGCGGACGCGGGGGTGCTGCTCGTGCTGGCCCAACTGGCCGCCTGGATGCTTTTCGTCGTCTTCGGTCTCGAGCAAGACGTCCTGCGGGCGCTCGCGCTGAGCATCGAGCGTTTTCCGCCCGGTACGTTCTGGGTGACGGAAGGCGCCCGCGCGGCGGTGCTGGCCTTTGGCAAGAGCGCCGTGGACGCGGCGTTCCGGCTGGCCCTGCCCGTAATCGCACTCCTCGTCCTGATCGATCTGGCGTTCGCCGCGTTCGGCAAGTTGCACGCGCAACTGCAACTGCTCAGCCTCGCGTTCCCCGTGAAGATGCTGGCTGCCCTGATCATGCTCGCCGCGGTGTTTGACGCATGGCGGAATTTGTATGGCCGACTGGGCGTCCAGGCCGTATCCGCGCTGGCGCGGCTTGCGGAGGGCGGGTGAGCGACCGGGACCAGCGGACCGAGCAGCCGACGGCGCGGAGATTGGAAAAAGCCCGCGCGGAAGGGCAGTTTCCGGTCAGCCGGGATTTCCTGGCCGGATGGCAGTTCCTGCTCGTCGCGGCGCTGGCGGCCTCGCTGGGCGGCGCCCTGCTCGACCGCGCCGCGTCGCTGACGCGGGAACTGTGGCTGGCGGCGTTTCGCATCCCGGTGACGCCGCTCGACGTGGTCCGGTGCTTCGTGCTCGCCGGATCGCGCATTTTCGCGCCCCTGGTGGCGGCCGGCTTGGCTGTGGCCGCCGCGACGCTGGCCGTGCATCTGGCGATCACGCGTTTGGGCTTCGCATGGAAAATACTGCGGCCGCAAGCGTCCCGGCTTAACCCGGGCCGCCGGCTCCGTGAGCTGCCCGCGCAGAACCTCCCGCAGTTGTTGCAGGCCGCCGTGCTGATGCCACTCATCTGCGGGGCGGTCTGGCTGCTCATCCAGGACCGGTGGGGCGCTTTCGTCCGCCTGCCCCTCGAGAGCTCCGGTTCCGCGCTGCGGGTCGTCGGCGAATCGGTGCGGACGCTGCTGCGGGACGCCGCCTGGCTCCTGCTGCTGTTCGGCGCCGTCGACTTGTACCGCCAGAAACGGCGGCATGCACGCGGCCTGCGCATGACGCGCCAGGAGGTGCGGGACGAGGCCAAAGAGTCGGAAGGCAACCCGCAGGTAAAGAGCCGCCTCCGCCGCTTGCGCAGCGAACTGCTCCGCCGGCGGATGATGGCCGAGGTGCCCGCCGCGACGGCGGTGGTGGTCAACCCGACCCACTATGCGGTGGCGCTGCGGTACGACCTGGACCAAATGGCGGCGCCCAAAGTGGTCGCCAAAGGCAAGAACTATCTGGCGCTGCGCATCCGCGCCGTCGCCCGCGACCACGGGGTGCCCATTATCGAGAACCCGCCCCTGGCCCAGACGTTGTACCGCGCGGTCGAGGTCGGCCAGGAGATCCCGCCGGCACTTTACCGGGTCGTCGCCGAGGTGCTGGCGTATCTGTTCTCGCTGCGGGGTTGGAGGAGATAACCCGTGCCTCAGAGCATCGCCGCCGCCCGCCCCGGCCTCGACAACCTGGGCGTGCCCGTCGCCGTCCTGGCCGTGGTGGTGATCATGATCACCCCGATTCCTGCGTTCCTGCTGGATCTGCTGATCTCGGCGAACATCACGGTATCGGTGCTGGTCCTGCTGGTTTCGATGTACATCGCGCGTCCGGTGGAGTTCAACGTGTTCCCGACCGCGCTGTTGCTGCTGACCCTCTTCCGCCTGGCGCTGAATATCTCTTCCTCCCGCGCTATCCTCCTGCACGGCAGTTCTGGCACGGCGGCGGCGGGCGAGGTGATTCAGGCCTTCGGCAGCTTCGTGGTCGGGGGCAACTACATCATCGGCGTGGTGATCTTCCTGGTCCTGATCGCCATCCAGTATGTGGTCATCAACCACGGCGCCGTGCGCATATCCGAGGTCACGGCGCGCTTCACGCTGGACGCGATGCCCGGCAAGCAGATGTCGATCGACTCCGACTTGAACGCCGGGCTCATCGATGAGCAGGAAGCGCGCCGCCGCCGCCGGGAGATCGCGCGGGAAGCGGAGTTTTACGGCGCGATGGACGGCGCCTCGCGTTTCACGCAGCGCGATGCGGTGGCCAGCATCATCATTACGTTCATCAACATCGCGGCCGGCTTTCTCATCGGCGTGTTGCAGCACGGCATGGACATCCGCAAGGCCCTGGAAACGTACACCGTGCTCACCATCGGCGATGGGCTGGTGACCGTGATTCCCGCGCTGATGATTTCGGTCTCCGGCGGTCTGGTGGTCACCCGCGCCAGTTCCGACGGACGGCTGGCGCACGACCTGCGGCGGCAGGTGTTCGGCGAGCCCCAGCCGCTGCTGCTGGCGGCGGGCGTGCTGCTGGCGTTGTCCGGCTTCCCGGGTTTGCCGAAGCTCCCCTTCGCACTGTTGGCGGCGGGGGTAGGATGGGCCGGCTGGCGGATGCGCCGCAACCAGGCCGCCGCCGGCTTTTCCGCCGACGCCGAGCCGAGGGCCGAGCCCCGGGAGAACCTCGAGGCCACGCTTAAGGTGGAGCCGCTCGCTATTGAGATCGGGCTCGGGCTCGTCTCGCTGGTCGAAGGTGGCCCCAACTCGGTCCTGCTGCGCCGCATCAGCGCCATCCGGCGGCAACTGGCTGCGGAACTGGGCTACGTCCTGCCGCCGGTGCGCGTGACTGATAATCTGTCGCTGCGCGCCCGCGAGTACTTGATTCTGGTGAAGGGCGTAGCGATTTCCCGGTTCGAACTCCGGCAGGGCTGCGTGCTGGCCTTGCAAGCGGGCGCCGAGCCTTCCCGCGTTCCCCTGGCGGTCGAGGGGACGCCCACCCGGGAGCCAGCGTTCGACATTCCCGCGCTCTGGGTGCGGGCCGAGCAGGCGGAAACGGCCCAAGCCGCCGGCTACACGGTTGTAGATGGGCCGAACGTGCTGGGTACGCACCTGCTCGAAGTCGTGCGCCGCCACGCCCACGAGCTGTTCTCCCGGCAGGATACTAAGAAACTGCTGGACCGGGTCGCCGAGGACCAGCCCAAGGTGGTCGAGGACCTGGTGCCGAAGTTACTCCCGCTAGCGACGGTGCAAAAAGTGCTTCAGAATCTGCTGCGGGAACGGGTCTCGATCCGGGACGCGGCGACGATCCTGGAGGCGCTGAGCGAAGCGGCGAACATGACTCGCAACCCCGTACTCCTGACCGAGTACGCCCGGCAGGCGCTGGGGCGGGCGATTGTGCAGCCCTACCTCGGTCCGAACGGCGAACTGCAAGCGTTCTTTCTCGACAGCCGGATCGAGCAGATGATCGAGGGCGCCGTCGAACACGGCGAACACACCAGTCAGCTCCATCTTCCGCCGCAGCAGTTGCGGGAAGTGCTCGACAAGGTGCAGCGGGTGGTGGGTTCGCCGGAAGGGCCGGTGCCCTTGCTGACGACCACGGGCGCGCGCTTCTTCGTCCGGCAGTTGGTTGAGGCGCAGGCACGGAACTTGTTTGTCCTTTCCCACAACGAAGTGCCGGCCGGAACCCGCGTCGCCTCCCTGGGGCTGATTGCGTGACCGAGCCTGCCGCAGGAGATCTAAAGACTTGGCGCAAAAAGAACGATGGAACAGTAGGGAGAGCCGGGCGGCGCGGGATGGGCCCCGGCGGCCAGGATATGCGACTGAAGAGCTATTTCACGCCCACCGTGGAAGCCGCCCTCCGGATGGCGCGGGCGGAACTGGGCGAGAATGCGATGCTCGTCCAATCGCGCAAGGCGAGTGCGGAGGCGCAGCATCTGGGGAGCTACGAAGTGGTGTTCGCCGTCGACGAGGGCGGGGCGCGGCGGCCTGTTCCGGGCCGGCCGCCGGGGCCGGGTGATTCGCCGGCCGCGGTCGAGATTCTCACTCGTCAGGTGATGCAACTCCGCCGGCAGGTGGAGCGGCTGGCGGACACCCTGAACAGCCCCCCGACCGGCGCCGGAACCGCGGGCCAGCGGCTGGCGGACCCCGCTGGCGAGGACCTCTACCGCGAGCTGGTCCGCGCGGACGTGGCGCCGGATCTGGCCCGCCGGCTGGCTGAGCGCGCGGCCGGCGAGGATCCGGCCTGCCCGGCGAGCCGCCATGTCCTCGCCCGGGCGTTGGAGACGCTCGTCAGCATTTCACCGCGCCTGGGCGCGCCGCGCAAAGACGCGGAGCGGGCGCGCGTGGCGGCTCTGGTGGGACCGGCGGGCGCCGGCAAGACCAGCATGCTGATCAAGCTGGCCGCCCGCTACGGGCTGGGGGCCAGACGCTCCTGCCAGTTGCTGTCGGCCGACACCAGCCGCATCGGCGCCGCCGAGGAACTGCGTTCGTACGCCGCGATTCTCGGCGTGGGCTGCGAGATCCACGAAACGGTGCGGGCGCTCGAGCACGGCATCGAAGAATGCCGCCGCAAACATCTGATCCTGATCGATACGCCGGGATTCGGCGGCAAGGACCTGGGTCCCGGCCAGGAGCTCGCAGAGTTTCTGGCGAGCCAACCGGAGATCGACGTCCACCTGGTGCTCCCGGCCACTGCCCGGGCGGCGGATCTCAAGCGGATGCTGGAACGGTTCGCGGCTTTCGAGCCCGACCAGCTCATCTTCACCCGGCTGGATGAGTGCACGACTTCGGGGGGACTGCTCACGGCGGCGGCTGAGTCAGGTCTGCCAATATCCTTCCTTTCGGACGGCCAGACCATTCCGGACGATTTTGCCGAGGCATCGGCGCTCCGGCTGGCGGGAGCCCTGCTCCCGCCGGGTCCCGATGCCGGCGTTTGGGACGGCGCCCAGGCGGCGGGCTCGGCCAGCGCCGCCTGGGCTGCGGCTCCCGGCGCCGGCCCGCTGGCCTGGACGCCCGCTACGGTTTGAGGGTCGATCCTATGCCCGCCAATCCCTACCAAGCATCAGCGCGCGCCGGAAGCCGGGAACGGGACCGGCTGATCCTTGAGAACCTCCCTCAAGTTCGGCTGATCGCGCGCCGAATCCATGACAAGCTGCCAGAGAGCGTCAGCTTAGAAGACCTCATCTCCACCGGCATCATCGGCCTGATCACCGCCATTGACCACTTCGACCCCAGCCAGAACGTCAAGCTCAAAACCTACGCCGAATATAAGATTCGGGGCGCGATCCTCGACAGCCTCCGGGATCTGGACTGGGCGCCCCGCCAGAAGCGGAAGAAGGCCAAGCTCATCGAGGCGGCCATCAGCGCCGCGGAACGGCGGCTGGGGCGGACGCCCGGCGAGGAAGACATCGCCGAGGAGTTGCGCCTCTCGCTCGACGAGTACCACCAGTGGCTGGTCGAGATCCGCGGCGTGAATGTCGGCAGCCTCGAGCGGGTGGGAGGCGACGAGGAGAGCCGTGATTTGCTCCAGTTCATCGCCGACCGCGAGGAAGACTGGCCGAGCGAGATCTTTGAACGCTCGGAGCTCGAAAGAATCCTGGCGAACGCCATCGAGCGCATGCCGGGGGTCGAGCGGACGGTGTTGAGTTTGTATTACCGCGAGGAACTCACGCTGCGGGAGATCGCCCAAGTGATGGACTTGCATGAGAGCCGGGTTTCGCAGTTGAAATCGCAGGCGATTCTGCGCCTGCGCACGTACCTGGAACGGCGCTGGCCGCGCCGGCGGGGCGGAGCAAGGAGCTAGGCGCATGGGCGCAGCCGCTCGCCAACGGCTGGGAACCGAATGGGCGGACCAGTTCCGGGCCGCCGCCGCGTCCATGCTCGGCCGCCAGCCTGACTGCCGGCTGAGCGCTGCGGCGGGCGCTGCCGCGCTGGAGGACTGGCTGTGGCAGGAAAGCGGATTCGCTGGCCTTCCGGACGCGGTGCTCCGGATAGGCGCCCTCCGGGACTGGCTCGCCGCGTTCGGACGGGCCGCGCTCGAAGCCAACGGGCTGCCGGAAGCGTCCGCGGAAGAAGCGCTGGCCACCGCGCGCGAAATCTTCTCCCAGGCCAACTCCGGGCTCGCCACGGTTCTCGGCAATGAGCTCGGCCGCGACGTCCCGGCGCAGCCGCCAGCGGACTGGTCGCCGCCGGATTCGGCCGCCTTCCGATGGGAGGACGCGCTCCGCTTGGACGTCAGCTTCCCGGGCGAGGGTTTCCTCGTGCTGCTTTTCAGCCCGGCGCTCGAGCAGGTGTGGGAGCGCCACGAGGGCTCCGGGCGCGCCGCCGGAGCGGCGCCGCCCGCCGGGATTGTCCCGCCGGCGTCGAAAACGTTCGGTCTGCTCCTCGAAGTGGAGCTTCCGGTAAGCGTTTCTTTTGGCCGGGCGCAGTTGCCGCTCCGCGACGTGCTGAAACTGAACTCCGGTTCCATCGTCGAGTTGAACCGCACCATCAGCGAGCCCGTCGAGATCATCGTCAACAATTGCGTCATCGCCCGGGGCGAAGTGGTGGTGGTGGACGGAAACTACGGGGTCCGCATCCAGCAGGTGATCAGCCGGGAAGAACGGCTGCGCACGCTGCACTGAGGAGCCGCACGAGGATGCCGCCGCATCTGCACTTACCGGAGCTGGCGCTCGCCACCGGACTGCTGGCCTTAGCCGCATGGATGCTGGCTGCGCGGCGCGGCCAGCAGCGGCGCGATGCCGCCTGCCAGCGGCAACTGCTGGCGCTCGACCGGGAATGGCGGCTTCGTGCGGAGCAACTGGAGCAACGGCTGGAGCAGTTGGCGGCGGAGGCCGAGACCGTGACTCCTTGGCGCCCCGCCGGCGGACTCAACCGGATGAAGCGGACCGAAGCGCTCTTCATGCTGCGGCGGGGCGACGCGCCCGCTTCGGTAGCGGCGGCTTTGGCGATGCCCCGGAACGAATTGGACCTGCTCCTACGCATTCAGGATTTGCGGTCCGCCCCTGCCGCGGGACACCCGGCCAAGCGGGAGTCAGCCCCGTAACGGAGCCGGGCCTCAGCGCCAGAGCGAATGGTGACTCTGCGGGCCTCGTCTTCGGCCTGCCGATTCGAGACTCAACCAGCCGCCCCGGGCTATGGTTTGGTTGCGAACTCGGGACAGATTGCATCGACGTGGTCTGCCGCGAGCCGGTGGCTCGTCGCGGCACGGGGCCGGTTTGGGAGGAGCAGGGCATTCCGGCAGTGTTGTTCAAGCAAGGACAACGGAAGGACGGCGTGATGGCCGTGCGGCGGAACGAGTTCGGGAACGAGGAAGGTGTCGTCTGCGTGGGCAAGGCCCAAGCGAAGGCGCCGTCGTTCCGCACGGAGGCGCGGCGCACTCTTTGGACCGGGCAGACTGATGAACCGCTTCGGCCTCTCTCCGCGGTGGCCGGGACTTCGGGCGGCTCTTTCTGAGGTCCGGCGCGCACTTCCCCGGGCTGCGCGTCGGCCACGCCTACGCCGGGCGGTGAAGGGAGCGCCAGGGGATGGCGCTTTCCAGGCCTGCGGCCAACGGGTTGCTGGGGTGCTCCAATCCCAAGCGGCTGGCAGCCAGTCGGTGGTGTTCTGACGGCAGACAAGATCGACGTTTTGGCGCGGAAGTGGCTGCACCGGTTGCCGCATTCGTTTCACGGCGGGTCACCGAAAGACGGGCGGGCGGAACAAAGTCTCGATCTTGCAGGCCGAATTCTCCCAACTCTTGGACCGGCCTGCACCCGGCCTGAGGTTCTGTGAGGAGGTAATTCGCGAGAATCGGCGCGCGCTGCGAACCCGGACCAAGACAAACAGGACCTGGGTCTTCCGGGTGGGCAAGCGGCGGCACAACCTGCCGAAGCTGCGCGAGTCCGGCTTCGCCGCCAACCGCAAGCTGCGGGAAGTGGAGCAGGTGAAGCACTCTTGCATCCTGGCCGACTTCGACAACATCCCAAAGGTGACGAACCAACCGAGCAAAGCTCCTGCCTGGTTCTTGATTCATTCGAATCACGGTTGGTGGTTCATGCCTGAGTTGGCGGCAAATCAAGACACCGGCGGGAAGGAGGGCAAACGTGAACCAACCGGGCCAAAAATCTCGCGCTTACGGCGCTCGGGTTGGTCTTAGGGATGATTCTCTATCGGCTCCTCTTCGGTGGATGAAAGGTTCCGGCCGCGGAGCGGCCTTTGCCCCAACTTCGGTGTGGCCGCGCTAGCCGGGCGCCGCCGCCTGCTTTTCTTGAGCCGCGCGGGAATGGCGGGAATCACCCCTAATTGGGCCGTTGCCAATGGACTTCCGTGAACGTCCTGGCTGCGCGCCTCAGCGTTTGCCGTAGCCGGCGCGACCTGTTAGATCGGCGGCCGTCTTGTGCCGCGGCTGCCGGACGAGAGGCACCGCGTCATCTGCCTCGCCCGCACGCCCGCCAAGCTCGCCGACCGGCCCCGGGGCATCGCATCCCAACGTTGAAATCCGCCAAAGGGATCCGGCGGATGCCGTTACGCTAACGGCAAGGCTGGAGGGCTGCGGCGCCGCCTACGCTCTTGTTCACTCGAGGACCGCCGCCTCGCCGGGCGGTTCGCCGCAGCGGCGGGCGTGGCGCGCATCATCTACCTCGGCGGGTTGGGCGAAACCGGACCGGACCTGAGCGAGCACCTCTCCTCGGACCGGGAAGTGGAGAGCGCGCTTGCGTCCACGGGTGTACCTGTCACGGTGTTCCGCGCGGCCATGATCATTGGCTCCGGCTCGGCTTCTTTCGAGATTCTGCGCCACCCGGTAGAGCGCCTCCCGGTGATGATCACGCCGAAGTGGTTCAGCAAGCCTTGCCAGCCCATCGCGGTCCGCAAGGTCATCGGCTACCTCGCCGGTGCGCTCCGCGTGCCCGCCACCACCGGCGGCGTATTCGACATCGGCGGTCCGGACGTGATGCCGAACCGCGACATCATGCGCTTCATGGCCCAGGAACTGGGCCTGCGCGCGCAAGGGATTATTCCCGTTCCAGTGCTGATCCCGCGGCTCAACATCGCCAGGCCGCTGGCCGAGGGCCTTGGAAATCCGTTGGTCCGCCGCGGCAGCCGCATTACGCAACTGATCCCGCAGCCTCTGCTCGGTGTGCGCGACGCCATCCGCGCGGCTCTGTCTAAGGTCGCCGGGCACCAGGTGGAGACCAACTGTTCGCTGGCCGGACCCATCCCGGGCGACCCCGACTGGGCCGGAGGGGCGGTTTGTCGCGATCTGCGCGAGATCTCCGTCGCCGCACCCGGTTGGACGGCTTTCGGCGCCGTCTACCGCGTCGGCGGAGGCCACGGCTGGTACGCGGCCGACTGGCCGAGGGCGCATTCGCGGGTGGCGCGAACAGCTAGCCCGCAAAGGGCCGTCTCGGCCCTCCATACACTCGAAGAATCGCTGGCTGGCTCGCTCGCCGGGACAGGTTCCGTTTTGCGGGCGATCACTTAGAAGCAGGCGGCCCCGGCCTGGGCCCCGGACGCCGCGACCCCGAGCTGCAGCTACGGCGAAGCGCTCGACTTCTGGCGCGTCACGGGTCTCGAACGCAACCGCCGCCTCGCCCTGCGCGCTGAAATGAAGCTCCCCGGCGAGGCGCTGCTGCAATTCCGGATTGAACCGCGCGGACCGGATGCGTGCGTGCTGCACCAGGAAGCGCTCTTGCAGCCGCGCGGCTTGTTCGGCCTGCTCTACTGGTACGCCGTGGTGCCTCTGCACCACATCGTATTTCGTGGAAGGCTGCGCGGGATTGCGCGCGAAGCGCTGCGGATCGCCGCTTCCGGGCAGGCGGTGACGCGGTCGGCGTAAACCGTCACGCCGTGCGTTCAATGGCGAGGATCGAGGAATCATCCGCCGCGCCCTTCTCGCCGAGCCATTCCTCGACGCGGTACATCAGGGAGACCAGGCTGTCTTCCAGCGAAGCTCCCCGGCCGGCGTGCAGCGCCTCGATCAGCCGCTCGACGCCGAACTCCTCCTGCGCGCCGTTCTCGGCTTCGTACAAGCCATCCGTGCACAGGTAGAGCCGGTCGCCCGGCGCCAACGTGATCGTCTTCTCCTCATAGGCCGCCTGGGGTAGCACGCCCACCGGAATGCCGGTGGTTTCGCCGGTGACCGGCGCGGCGCCCTCGGCAATATGAATCGGGCCCAGGTGCCCGGCGGCCACGTAGCAGAATTCCCCCGTCTGCTGCTGCAAAATCCCGTACAGCATTGTGAAATAGCGGGACATGGGGGAATTGGGCGAGAACTGCCGGTTGAGCCGGGCGACGACTTCCGAGGGCCGCGTGACCGCATACGCGCCGGAGCCGTCCGCCGCCGGATGGTAAAGGAACGATCGATCCGGCGCCGCCGACAGCATATACGTCAGCGTGACGGAAAGCAGCGCCGCCGCCACGCCGTGCCCGGACACATCGAGAACGTAAACCGCCAGGTGCTGGTCATCGAGCGAAAGCACGTTGAGCGAATCCCCGCCGACATCGATACAGGGGCGCGAACGGTAAGCGAAGCGAAAGCCCCGGTGACTCGGCAGGTCCACCGGCAACAGCGCCCGCTGCGATGCAGCCGCGGCCTCCAGGTCCTGCTTGATGATCTGGGCCGCGGACTCCAGCCGCTTGTTTGCCAGCCGCAGGCCTTCTTTCGCCTCTACCTCCGCCGTCACGTCAGACTGCACGCCGATCAGGTGAGTCATCACGCCGGCTCGGTCGCGCACCGGTGTGATCGAAAGGCGGTTCCAGAACGGCGTGCCGTCCTTGCGGTAGTTGAGCAACTGCACAGTCACCGCGCGCTGCGCGCGAATCGCCTCCCGCAGCGCCTGCACCGTGGCCGGATCGGTCTGAGGCCCTTGCAGGAAGCGGCAGTTGCGCCCAAGCACCTCGGCCGCCGCATAGCCTGTCAGCCGCTCGAAACCGGCGTTGATGTAGATTAGCGGCTCGTCGGGCAGGCGGGCGTCGGCGATCGTGATACCTTCGGCGCAGGCCGCCAGCGCGCGGTCCTTCAGTTCGAGCTGCGCCTGCGCTTCCTGCTGGTCGAGCAACTCCGGGGGCATGACCTGGGGTTTGGACGGAATCATCGCCGGTGCATTTAGCAGCATACTACTTCGCCCGGCGGGGCTCAGCGCAGAACGATCCTGGCGAGACCCGGGGTGCCGGCCGCGTCCAGCGCGCGGATCACCAGCGTGCGCTCACCGGCCGGCAGGTCCGGCAGGCGCAACGTGAAACCTGGAGACGTCCAACGAGTTTCTTGGTTTTCCTAAGAGCTTCCCACGTCGCCGCCACTTTCTTCGCAGCAGGCCCCGGATGCCTCGGGCGGTGCAGGCGGAAGTCGCACGCCACCTCACCCACCGCGGCGTGAACCGCGAACGAATTTTCCAGGCGGCCGTTCACGCAAGGCCCGCTCTCACCGAATCCCGCGCCATCCGCGCCGGCCCAGCCCTCGTTGTGGGCCGCGGGTTCCAAAACGTCAAAACGCGCTGGACGTCCCCGGTTTCGTGCACATCTTCGCTCTGGGTGGCGCCGTGCTACTTCCGTCCCACTGGCGAAGGCGATCTCGTCGAGCCCGCCGCATGAACGTCGAGCACCACGTCCTGGCCGCGCCGGCCGGCCCAATCATCAGCGCCATGTACAAGGGCGGCGACCGGGCCGCCCGCGATCCCCAGTGGGCCCTGGCGCTCCACCAAGCCGCCCACGCCGCCGTCGCCACAGCCCTGGGTATCCGGCGGGAAGCAGTCTCGATAGTTCCCACTGCCGGCACGCTCGGCCACTGCCGCTATCGCAGCGATGCAGCAGGCCTCGCCCCACGCTCCGACACATCCCAGGCTCTCTGCATGCTCTGGCTCAGCCAAGGCTGCGCGCACTGGCCCGAGACCCGCCGCCACCGGCGCCAACTACGCCAGCGTGCCACGATCTGGTCCGCACCGGACTCTACCCATCCACCGCCTCGCCCAGGCGCTGCGCCAACGCCACGAACTCCCCGGCGACGAGGCCGAACAGCTCCTCGCTGCTGCCCGAGCCGATCTGGCGCACACGACCGTTAGTACCTCTACATTCAGATTCTGTGCTTTGCTGGCAGGAAGTTGGCGTCACGCCACGATGCCCACGCAGGCATCATAGCCCCGCCTGTTTGGTTCCGGCTATGCCGGGTTAGGTGCAAACTGGTTCATTCCAAGCGCCTCCGCGATAACGCCGCTCCCGTTCCACGCTCGCATCTCGCGGAAGTAGTGGTTCATGTTGAGCGTGCCAGTGGTGAAATGGCCGATTAACCAAGTGTTTGCGTCCGCGACATGCCGCCCTTCATGGGCCACGGTGGCGGCCAGTTGGTTGCCCATCAGGTTTAAGTTGAAAGTGGCAACAGTGTTGTCGCTGTTGGCCAGCAACTGGACACGCGCCGAACTGCCCGACTGGCTGGACCATCCGACCGAGACGTTGTTTCCGTCATTCTCGGTCTCCCAGGCGGCTACCGATTGCTGAGCGGAAACATCATGCGAGGCAGCCGACGCAGCTTCCGCGGAGTCGCGGGCGGCGCGGAAGTTCGCCCCGAACGTCACTGCGTTCTTGGCATCGTTTCGCTCCCGCCGCGTCAGATTCTTGTTCCGCCTTCGCTCCTGCTCCTCGTCTGTGTATGCGCCGCCAGCGGTCGCGTCCCAGTTCCACAAACCCGGCTGGGTCATTGTACTTGAGGGGATTGTTTGTGGCGTACGAATAACGGTTTCAAGTTTGTGGATCCTCCAGATGCGCGGAGCCGTGGAGAGGTCAGGTGTCGTAAACCTACCTTGTGCAGAGCTCAAGTACCTGGCCCCGAAGTAATCAGAGGCCCGTCTCCGTATTCCTCTCTTTGCCGGTAAACAAAGCTTTCGAACCATCCGCCAACAGGCTGTCGGTGTACTTCATCGCCGCCGTCCGTCCGCCGTTCGGCGCATGGATCGTCTCCCCGAACGGCAGGTAGTCATACCGCCGGATCACCTCGCCGTCCCGAGCCGTGACCGGGCGCGTCGAGCCCAGGCGGTCCGGAGTCACATACACCCGGCCAAACGACCGCTGCGCCGCCGTGGCGTACTGGATGGCGCTCGACCTCGGGATTGGTCGCCCGGCGCAGCCACCCCATCGTGTCATAGCCGCACGCGCGGGACTGGCCTCCTGGAGTGACACTGGTCAAACGATCCGCGGCGTCATAGCCGTAGGTCGAGGTGAGGACGGGTTGGGAGAAGAGAGCGTTGAGGTTCTTCTCCACCAGGGTAAGCCGGCCGAGGGCGTCGTGGCGCGAACGGCGCTGAAGGGAGGCCGGGTCGGTGATCGTCGTGAGGCTCCCGGAGTACGTCGTGGTGGTGGCTCCGGCGGGCGTCGTGACGGAAGTGATGCGATACGGGCCGTCGTAGCCGTAGGTGGCCCAGGCCGTGGCCACGCCCGCGTGGGGAAGCGACACCCGCCACAGCCGGCAATTCCCGCATTCTCGCCTTTCGATATGTCTCGGCCATTAGTTCGTGAACCTCCTGCCGTTTCCGCCCGGCCGCGCCTCCACGTATCCGGCCCCCTTCCTGCTCTGGTTTTCGTGTTATCCCTCATGCGCTCTCTCACTCAACCCCAAAGGGCCGTTTTTCGCCCGGGCCGGGTAAGCGCGCTTGTGCCCACTAACTACCGTCTTTTCAATACAACCTGGGCCGCTTAAGCGTGCCACAACCCTCCAAACCGGTCCCTTATCCGGCCCAAAAAGCCACATTTAGACCATATCCGGCCCATTTGGCTCATTCACTGCACACTTTTCTCCGCCCCCCTTTTCTGGTTCATCTGTTTGCCCCGCACCCGGTCCCGGCCCACCTCGCCCCGCCCGCGATACTCCGGGCAGGAAAGCGGCCGCATGTCTTCTCTCTTCGCCTTCGCCGCCGACCCCTTCACCTTCGCCCGCGCCTGCTTCGGCTTCTTCCTCGGCCCCGCTCAAGAAAAGGCGAGGGCCAGGATGACCCTTTTTGCCTTTCGGCTTCGCCGCCGGCAGACCGCGCCGCTACTGCTGGACCGCGCCGTACCGCCTCAGGATCTGCACCGTGCGGCCGACGGGCAGCGCTTCGACGCGGCGGCCGAGATAGCCGGTCATGGAAACGGCCTGAAACAGGGAGTTGTACACCGCTTCCTCGACGGCCTCGATCGCCGCGAGAAACAGGGGCGACATGGCGTCGTTGCCCAGCACCTCGGCCTGCCGCCGCGCGGCGCCGTGGCGCAGGCGGACGCCGGGCGCGGCGCTGAACGCGATGACGTAATCGCCGCTGCCGTTACTGCCGCCGGATCCAGTGCGGGCCAGGCCCAGCATCGCGCGGGCGGCCAGGCGATAGAGATTGCGGTGTTCGAGAGGCGCGTCGGTCGCCACCACCACCATGACGGACCCGTCGGCGCCGCCGCCGAGTTCGTCCTTCAGGTAGTACACGCCCAGTTCCAGTCCTACCGGCGCGCCCTGAATCGTCAGGACGCCGCCGTAGTTCGATTGCACCAAGGCGCCCACGGTGAAGCCACCCGCCGCCTTGGGTACCACGCGCGAAGCAGTCCCGATGCCGCCCTTGAAGCCGAACGCGACGGTCCCTACGCCGGCGCCCACGCAACCTTCCGCGACCGGACCCGGTGCGGCCGCCCGCAGCGCGGCAAACACTTCGTCGCGGCCAATGGCCCGCGCCCGGATATCGTTCAGGTAGCCGTCGTTTGTTTCGCCGACGACGGGGTTGATCGACCGCACTTGCTCATTGCCGGGCAGGGCGAGCATCCATTCAAGCAGCGCGTCGGCGGCGCGCGGCACACTGAGCGTGTTGGTAAGCAGAACAGGAGTCTCGATTTCGCCAAGTTCGTTTACCTGCGTGGACCCCATCAGCTTGCCGAACGCGTTGCCGATGAACACGGCGGCGGGAACTTTCTCCTGAAACAGGTTGCCGGCGTGCGGCAGGATGGCGGTCACGCCGGTGCGGACGCTCTCGCCCCGGATCAGCGACGCGTGGCCCACTTGCACGGCGGCTACGTCCGTGAGGGCGTTGTGCGTTCCGGGCGGAAGAATGCCGGGCCGCAATCCCAGGGCGCGAGCGCGCGGGCGCGTCTCCTGGGCGGCTAACACCGCGGCCAACGGCGCGACCAGCAGACGCCGGCGGCTCCATCGAGACAAAGGTGAACCTGTCTCCATCGCTTGAACTCCCGTGCCACCTGGTATACCAGCTTTGGCGCGGCCGGTACGGGGCGCTGGGCGCCGCCTGAGTTCGGACAGGCGGCGGACGCGGCTATGTTACGATCGCATGGCCTGTTACTCCGCCGCACCTGGCGCAGTCCCGGGAGCGGACTTGCTGAAATGCGGCGTGCCATGAACGTCAGAATTCACGGGCTCCTGTTCTCTGCCGTCCTGCTGGGCGCGGCCTTCCCGGACGCAGGGAATGCAACGGGCGGCAACGCCGCCGCGGCCACTTTCGAACAGCAGGCCAAGCCCTTTCTTCAACAGAACTGCGTCCGGTGCCACAACGTGGACCAGATGCTCTCCGGCGTGCGGGTCGACCACCTGGGCGGCTCGCTGGAAGAACGCCATCTGCCGCTGTGGGAAGCCATCCGGCGCCGCGTTTCGGACGGCTCCATGCCGCCGAAGGGCGCGCCGCAGCCAGCCACCGGCGAGCGCGAGCGGATGACGGAGTGGATTACCCGGGCGCTCGACATCGCCCGTTCGCGGCCGGCGCCCAAGAACGGCCTGGTGCGCCGCCTGACCGTAGCGCAATACCGGAATACCTTGCGCGACCTGCTGCTGCTGGAGGACGAACTGGCCGAAGCGCTGCCGCCCGACGCGGTCTCCAAGGATGGGTTCGTCAACAACACCGAGACGCTTCAGCTTTCACCCTTGCTGTTGGAGGCGTACCTGGAGACCGCCGGGGAGGCGCTGCGCCGGGCCATCGTCGACCCTCAGGCCAAGCCTTCCATCCAGAATCTCCGCCTGGACCTGGGCGCATCCGTGAATCCGCGGCCGTACCCGGAGCCGCTGATTCTGGGCGCCAACAGCATGCTGCTCGATAACCAGGATTTCCTGGTGACCCAGCTCACGCCCAGAAAGCCGTTCGCGTTCGAACCGTTCTTCATGCGCACCCGGTACCGGTTTATCGAAGGCTACCAGGGCAATGACACGGTGCGCGGCTGGCGCGACTTTGACGGCATCTACCACGCGGTCTTCGCCTGCATGCACGGCAGCGCCGGCTATCCCAAGGGGAAGGCGTACAGCACGGTGCCGCAAGGGCTGCTGCTGCGGCCGGCCATTCCGAACGATGAACTCTTCGAGCAGGATGGCACCTACGGGCCCAAGGCGAATTTCAAGATCTCGCTGCGTGAACTGCCGGACCACGGCCGGTTTCGGGTGACCGTGACGGCGGCCAAATACCGGGACGGGCTGCTGCTGGACGAGGGCGCGCCTCCGCAGACGTCGCCGGACGCGTTGTCCGCGGACGCAGCGCCGCGAACACTGATCGTCAAACAGCCCGGCATTTACCAGGTGGACGCGTATGCCGCCCCGCACTCGGCTCCGCCGCCGCCCGCCTGGGCGAAGGGCTTTCCGGGGTGTGGCCGGGCCAGGGCGGGGCACGGCTCGAGGGAAACGTTCGGCTGGTTGAGTCGCCGGTGGGCCGGGCGGCGGCGCTGGATGGCAATGGCGGCGCGGTGACGATTCCCCGCGAGGAATCCATGAACGTCGGCGAGGGCGAATTCACCGCCGCGGCCTGGATTCACCCCAAGCTACTGCGGCGCGCCGGCATTCTGGCGCTGGGCGCGCACGACTGGACCCATGGCTGGTTCCTGGACATGCCCGACCACCGCGGCTCCCTGCGCCTGGAAAGCGCGCGTCCCGATCAGCAACCGAATGGCGCGGTTTCCGCTCCGCCGGGGGTGATTCGCGCGAATGTCTGGCAGCATGTCGCGGCGGTGGTGCGGCGGGGAAAGAATGAAACCCGGCTCTACGTCAACGGCTACCTGGTGGCGAAAGGCGCGATCGGGCCGGCAAACCTTGACAACCCGCGGATGAACCTGCAACTCGGCCGCATCGCGAAGGGCCAGTCGTGGCAGGGCGAATTGGCGGACGTGCGCCTCTACCGCCGTGCGCTGGACGAGGCGGAGATTCAACGGCTGGTGAAACCGGGCCGCCGGTTTGCGCAAGCGCCGCCGGAAAAGCCGCCCGAGCTGACGTTGACGCTGGGGGATCGGGACTTCTCCGGCGCTTTGCCGCAACCAGCGTTTCTCGTGGTGCGTTTGTCCGCCGGCCCGCTGCCGGTGCGCGCCCGGCTCACCGGCGTGCGAGCTCTCGAGCGCATCGTCCTGACACCGCTGGCCGGCCGGCACGAGGCCGCGCGGAAGTTTCGCGCGTTCGAGCAGCGTTCGCCGCGGCTGGGCGTGCATGTTGGCCTCCGCCGCGACTGCGGCAGCACGTTCGCGCCCGTGGGGCCGCCCCAGGTGGTCGCCGGCAGCGCCCTGGCGCGTTATACGTTCGAAGGGACCATCCGCAACTTCCCCAGCCCGGACGTCGAGAAGGACAACGTCAACTACCTGGCGGGCATTCGGGAGATCGCGGTACGCAGCGAGTACACCGACGGGCGGGACATGCCGCGGCTGTTGATCCGCTCGGTGGAGTTCGAAGGCCCGCTGTACGATTCCTGGCCGCCCGCGCCGCACCGCGATATTTTTATCGCTTCTCCGGCGCCGCCCGCATCAGCGGCCTACGCGCGGCAGGTTCTGCGGCGGTTCGCCACGCGCGCCTACCGCCGCCCGGCAACCGCCGCGGAAGTGTCCGTGTTGATGGCCGTGTTTGAAGAATCCCGCGCGGCTGGCCGCGGCTTCACCGGCAGCGTCCAGGACGCGCTGCAAGTGGCCTTGACTTCGCCGCAGTTCCTGTTCCTGGCCGAGATCAGCCGCACTCCCGCGCCGGAGCCGCTAGAGGAACAAGAACTGGCGTCCAAGCTGTCGTACTTCCTCTGGCACAGCCCGCCCGATGCAGTCACCCGCGGCTTGGCCGCGCGGGGCATGCTGCGGCGGCAGTTGTCCGCCGAGGTGGACCGCATGGTGGCCGATGTCCGCTTTTCGCGCTTCACGCGCGAGTTCGCCGCGCAGTGGCTCAGCCTGGACAAGTTTCAAGTGCTGGAGCCCGACCGCAAGCGTTTTCCGCACTTGACGCGCGACCTGCGCGCTCACCTGCGCGAGGAGCCGGTTCAGTTTGTCGAGTATCTGTTCCGGAACAATCTGCCCGTGCGCAACCTGATCCAGGCGGACTTCCTAGTCGCCAACGAGGCCGTGGCCAGTTATTACGGCCTGGGGGACCGGACGGAAAGCGGCTTCCGGTTCGTGCCCATTACGCACGGACGCCGCGAGCTCGGCGGCGTGCTGACGCAGGCGGCGATCATGGCGGGCCTGTCCGACGGGCGCGAATCCAATCCGGTGAAGCGCGGCGCGTGGCTCGCCCGCCGGATCATCGCCGAACCGCCCGATGATCCGCCCCCGAATGTCCCCGCGCTTAAAGAGGAAGATGGCCGCCATCTGACCCTGCGCCAGCGCCTTGAGCAGCATCGCGATCAGGCCGCCTGCCGCCAGTGCCACGCAAAGATTGATCCGTGGGGCATCGCCCTCGAGGAATTCGATGCCGGCGGGCGCTGGAAGAACCCTCCGGTTGACGCGCGTTCCCAGTTGCCGGACCGGACCGAGGTGGCCGGGATCTGCGAATTGCGGCGTTACCTGGCCGAGGACCGGATCGATCAGGTCGCCTTCAGCGTGCTCAAGCATTTGGCCACGTACGCGACCGGCCGCACGTTGACTTATCAGGAGCTCAACTTCCTGAAGCAGGATGGGAAGAAACTGCGGGCCACCGGCTACCGGATGAGGGACCTGCTCAGCTACGTCGCCGCCAGCAACATGTTCCTGGAGAAGTAGTAAACTTTGAGACTATTCGCATGCGCACCGCTCCCCTGCTCGACCGCCGCGCCTTCTTGAAAGGCATCGGAGGAGTTACGCTGGCCCTGCCCGTGCTCGACGCCATGGGCGCCGAGGTGACTTCGCGGCCGCCGCGCCGCTTCTGCGCGCTGTACACCGCCAACGGCATGTCGCCGCCGAAGGCCGAGCAGGGTATTGACGAATGGAGTTGGTTCCCCACCGCGGAGCGCAACGGCGAGTTTGTATTCGGCAAATCCACTGAACCACTGAGTCCGTTCCGCAAGCAGGTCAGTTTTCTGGGCGGGCTTCACCACCCCAGCGGGCCGAAGGCCGACCCGCACACCTGTTCGGATATGTGGCTGACCGGCGCGCCGCTGCACAATCCCAAGCCCTGCGCGTACAACACGGTGAGCCTCGACCAAGTGATCGCCCTGCACACCAGGCAATACTGCCGGCAGCCATCGTTGGTGCTGTCGATCGACGCGGGCACGGGGTTTTTGTCGCGCACCGGAACCATCGCCTACAACCTGGAAGGCCGGCCCATTCCCGCGGAGAACAACCCCCGCCGCGTGTTTCAGCGGCTGTTCCGCGGCGACCGCGATTGGCTCGAGTCGGAACGCGCGAGCCTCCGGCGGCGGATCAAACTGGTGGATGCCGTGGTCGAGAGCGCCCGCACCCTGGACCGGCAACTCGGCAAGTCCGATCGCGAACGCATGGACCAATATCTTACGTCGCTCAGCGAAGTCGAGGCGCGCCTGATCGCGTCCGAGCGCTGGATCGACGTGCCGCTCAAGCAGCAGGACTATTCGCACCTGAAGCTGGACGCGACCTCCGAGGGCGAGCCCGCCGACTACTACCGCACGATGTTCGATCTGATCGCGCTGGCCTTCGACGCCGACATCACGCGTTCGGTTGCGTTCATGCTGAACCGCGAGGACGGCATGGGGATCAGTGATACGTTCCCGTTGAAGCTGGGGTTGACCAAGACGCATCACAACCTGTCCCACGCTTCGGACAAGGACGGACAGTTGCAGTTCGCCCGGTACGATTTGTTCCTCAGCCAGCAGCTCGCGCATTTCCTTGGGCGGCTGAGCAATGATCGGGACCGCAACGGCTGTGTGCTGGATAACACGATTGTGCTGTTCGGCAGCGGCGCCAGCACGACGCACAATCCGCGCAATCTGCCCACCCTGGTGGCCGGCGGCGCCAACCTGGGCCTGAAACACGGGGTTTTCTGGCGGGGCGGGGAAGCGCGCATGGCGAACCTGTATGTGAGCATTCTCCGCGCGCTGCGGATCGAGCAGGAAGCCTTTGCGGACAGTACCGGGACACTGGGCGGGCCGGTGTTCACGGCGGCCTAGGGGGTACACACCGACCCCTCTTCAGTGGACCGGCTTCAATTGGGCGAGGGCGTCTTCGGCGTATTCGCTTGTCGCCGCCCGCATTGTTTGATTCCCTGTCACAAGCAGTGCGAATTTCACGCGCTCAGTTTGCCAGCACCAACAACGTGAACGCGGGTCCGGATGGCAACGGGAATCAACTCCGCAGGGTGTACCTTCGATCCCCTCGAAACCGTCACACCAACGTCCTGAGAAGCGCCAGCCTTCGGAGGGAAGCGCGAATGGCGTGGCTCGCCCCCTGGTGCGGCGGCCCTCCCGGTTCCGTCGGCGTCCGCGGCAACTTGGTATACCAAAAGAATACAGGGTAACCACGGTGAAACGATGCAACGCGAGATTCTGACCATTGTGCCGGCGCTGGCGCTGGCCGCAGTCGGCGCGGCCGCCGAGTTGCCGGCCCCGGCGCCACGGCCGGTCGACTTTGCCAAGGAGGTGGGTCCGCTGTTGCGGAGCCGCTGCCAGGGTTGCCACGGCGCGGCGCAACAGTTGAGCGGCCTGCGCGTGGACTCCCGCGAGGGCTTGCTGCAAGGCGGGTACGCGGGACCGGCGATCGTGCCCGGCAAAAGCGCGGAAAGCCGCTTGATTCACATGGTGGCGGAGTCGAAGCCCGGCGTGGTGATGCCGCCCGCCGGCCCCCGTTTGACGAGCGAGCAGATCGCCGTGTTGCGCGCCTGGATCGATCAGGGGGCGCAGATGCCGGAGTTGCCGGCGGTCCGCGCGGCCCGGCCCGCCGCTCCGCCCAGCCACTGGTCGTTTGTGCCGCCGCGCAAGCCCACGCCGCCGCAGCCCCGCAACGCCGCCTGGGTGCGCAACCCGATCGACGCGTTTGTGCTGGCCAGGCTCGAGGCGGAAGGGCTCACGCCCTCGCCGGAAGCCGGGCGCGCGACGCTCATCCGCCGCGTCAGTTTCGATCTGACCGGCCTGCCGCCCACGCCGCGCGAGGTCGCCGATTTTGTCGCCGACCAGCGGCCGGACGCCTACGAGCGCCTGGTCGACCGCCTCCTGCAGTCCCCGCATTATGGCGAGCGTTGGGCCCGCCACTGGCTCGACCTGGGCCGTTACGCCGACAGCGACGGGTACGAGAAGGACCAGCCGCGTCCCCACGCCTGGCGCTACCGGCACTGGCTGATCGAAGCGCTGAATCGCGACCTGCCGTTCGACGAGTTCACCATCCAAACCATGGCAGGCGATCTGTTGCCCCAGGCGGCGGCTGGCCCGCAACTCGCCACCGGGTTTCACCGCAACACCCTGACCAACCGGGAAGGCGGCACCAATCCCGAACAGTTTCGCTTTGAGCAAACCCTGGACCGCGCCGCAACAGTGGGCACTGTGTGGCTGGGCTTGACGATGGGCTGCGCGCAGTGCCATGACCACAAGTACGATCCCATCTCCCAGCGCGACTTCTACCAGCTTTTCGCGTTCTTTAACACCGCCGACGAGACCTATCTCGACGCGCCGCTGCCGGGAGAGGAAGGCCCGTACCTGCGTGCGCTGCCCGAGTACCTGAAGCAGCGCGAAGCCCTTTTCCGCGAGTACCGCGTGCGGGAATTGCAGGCCGAGTGGGAGGCCGGCCTGCGCGAGGCGATCGCCAACCCCGGCAAGTCGCACGAGTGGGATTTCGCGCTCAACGTGGCCCGCGTGATGGGCGACTACGCCGACCGCCGGATCCTCGCGGGTCCCGAACGCCGTACCGCGCGCGAGAACGAAGAAATGACGCGCCTCTTCATCCAGTATTACGGCGGAGCGATTGTCACCAAGGAGCGCCTGAAAGAACTGCGCTGGGAAGAGTTCAAGGAGAAGTTCAAAAAGCTGGACGAGACGCTGCCCTGGTATAGCCAGGCGCCCGTGCTGCACCCCAGCCCGGAGACGCGCAAGACGCACATTGCGATTCGGGGCGACTGGCGGGAGCCGGGGATCGAGGTGCAGCCCGCCACCCCCGCCGCCCTGCCGCCGCTGAAAGCCGCCGGCGCGCCCACGCGGCTGGACCTGGCGCGCTGGCTGGTTTCCCGCGACAACCCGTTGACGGCGCGCGTGACGGTGAACCGGTTTTGGGGCGAGTTCTTCGGGCGCGCCCTGGTGCGCACCACCGAAGATTTCGGCAGGCAAGGCGAGCCGCCCTCCCATCCGGAGCTGCTGGACTGGCTGGCCACCGAGTTCATGGATCGGGGCTGGAGCATGAAAGCCATGCACCGGCTGATCGTAACTTCGGCCACCTACCGGCAGAGCTCGGCGGTGCGGCCGGAACTTCAGTTGAAGGACCCCGCGAATGTGTTGCTGGCGCGGCAGGCGCGCCTGCGGTTGCCCGCCGAGTCCCTGCGCGACGCCGCGCTGGCGGCCAGCGGGTTGCTGAACCCGGCCATTGGCGGCAAGAGCATCCGGCCGCCCCAACCAGCGGGCGTCACGGCTTTGGGGTACGCCGAACAGGGCAAATGGGTGGAAAGCGAAGGCCCGGATCGCTATCGCCGCGGCCTCTACATTCAGTTCCTGCGCACCACCCCCTATCCGATGCTGATGAATTTCGACGCGCCGGATTCCAACGTGGCGTGCACGCGCCGCCAGCGCTCAAATACGCCGCTCCAGGCGCTCAACCTGCTCAACGACCCCGTGTTCTTCGAAGCTGCGCAGGGAATGGCCAGCCGCCTGCTCCGGGAGGCGCAAGGAGCGGTGACCGAGCGGATCAATTACGGCTTCCAACTGGCCGTCGGGCGCGAGGCGACGGCCAGCGAAAAAGACAAACTGGCAGGCTTCTTCGCCAAACAGCAGCAGGTGTTCGCGCGCGACGCCGAAGCGGCGCGCCAGGTTTACCCGCTCGCGCGGGAGAAAGGGGACGCGGAAGCGGCCACCTGGGTGGCGTTGGCGCGCGTGCTGCTGAACCTCGACGAGTTCATGACCAGGGAGTGATGACGGCGATGGACATCCGCGAATTTTTGCGCATTCAATCCCGGCGCGATTTCTTCCGCCAGACGGCGGGACTGGGGACGATCGCGCTGGCGCACCTGCTCGCCACCGAGGGCCGCACGGCGGAGACGCCGCGCTCGGATCCGATGGCCCCCAAACCGGCGCATTTTCCCGGCAAGGCGAAGAACGTCATTTTTCTCTTTATGGAGGGCGCTCCCAGCCAGGTCGACCTGTTCGACCCCAAGCCGGGCTTGCAGAAATGGCACGGCACGGCGCTGCCGGAGTCGATGACGAAGGACTTGAAACTGGCGTTCATCAAACCGACCGCCAAGGTCATGGCCAGTCCGCGGGTGTTTACGCGGCATGGCCAGTGCGGCATGGAACTGTCCGACTTTCTCCCGCACCTGGCCACCGTGGCCGACGACATTTGCCTCGTGCGGTCTCTGGTGACGGACGCGTTCAACCATCACCCCGCGCAGTTGATGCTGATGAGCGGCACAATGCAATTTGGCCGCCCCAGCATGGGCGCCTGGGTAACCTACGGGCTGGGCAGCGAGTCGCAAAGTCTGCCCGGCTTTGTGGTGCTGAGTTCCGGCAAAGGCACCAGCGGCGGAGCCACCAACTTCACCAGCGGGTTCTTGCCCTCCACATACCAGGGGGTGCCGTTCCGATCGAGCGGCGACCCGGTCCTGTACCTGTCCAGTCCCCCCGGCATCTCGGCGGAGACGCAGCGCAACACGCTGGACGTGTTAGCCCAACTCAATGAAGAACACCGCCTGCGCACCGGCGACTACGAAATCGCCAGCCGCATGGCGGCCTACGAACTGGCGTTCCGCATGCAATCGGCGGCGCCGGAACTGCTCGATTTCTCCAAAGAGTCGCCGCGCACGCTGGAGATGTACGGCATCCACGACGAGAAGAAGAAGGCGTTTGCCACCAATTGCCTGCTGGCGCGGCGCATGGTCGAGCGCGGCGTGCGCTTCGTCCAACTGATGCACGCCAGTTGGGATGATCATACCCAGCTCAACAAGAATCTGAAGAAGAATTGCGACATCACCGACCAGCCGGTCGCGGCGCTGATCAAGGATCTGAAACAGCGCGGACTGCTGGATTCCACGCTGGTGATCTGGGGCGGCGAGTTTGGCCGCACGCCCATGGTGGAGATCCGCAACACCAAGGAAGAGGGCAACGAAGGGCGCGACCACCATCCGCTGGCGTTCACCATGTGGCTGGCCGGCGGCGGCATCAAGCCGGGCACGATCGTGGGTAAGACCGACGACCTGGGTTTCAACGTTATCGAGGACAAGGTCCACGTCAACGATTTGCAGGCCACCATTCTGCACTGCCTGGGCTTCGACCATACCCGGCTGACGTTTCGCCATCAGGGACGCGATTTCCGCCTGACGGATATCCACGGCCACGTGGTGAAGAAGATGCTGGCCTGAGAACCGAGGAGCTGTGTTTCAAGGCGTAATCCCTATTCTGCATACTCCGTTCCGGGAAGACGGCGAGTTGGATTTGGAGTCCCTGGGCCGGGAGGTGGACTTTGCCTGCGCGGCGGGCGTCAAAGCGCTGGCTTTTCCCGGTTTCGCCAGCGAGTGGTGGAAACTCGCGGAGGACGAGATCTTCCGGGCGGCGGCGGTGATTCGCGAGCGCAGCCAGGGGCGGGCGCGCGTGATTTTCAACGTGACCGCGCAGGCCACCGTGCGCGCCGCGGCGCAGGCCCGGCGCTTCACAGAAATGGGCGCGGACGGGCTGATGTGTCTGCCGCCGTTCATCGTACCCGCCGGCCAGGCGGCGCTGCGCGCCCATCTTCGCGCCGTGATGAGCGCCTCCCCGCTGCCCCACATCTTGCAGTACTCAGCCTCGCTCACCGGCATCCGGATGAGCTCGGCGGAGATTCAGGACCTGCACCGCGAGTTCCCGCACTTCGGCTGCGTGAAGATCGACTACATTCCGCCCGGACCGATGGTGACCCAACTGGTGAACGACCTGGGGACTGCCGAATTCACCTACCTGATCGGCTACTCCGGACTGCAACTGGCCGATGCGCTGCGGCGCGGCGCGCACGGACTGATGGGCGGCGTGGGACATGTCGCGGAAGACCTCCGTGTGTTCCGCGCGCTGCGGCAGGATCCCGCCGGCGGGCTGGAGTTGTTCCACCGCTTGTTGCCCGTGCTCAACTTCGAGATGCAAACCGTGGACACCACCGTGGCAGTGCACAAGCAGTTGCTGTTTGAACAGGGAGTGTTCGCCAGCCCGCATGTCCGGGAACCAGGCTGGATGCTGGACCCGGCGGGAATCGAGTATCTGCGCGAGTTGATGGCGGTGGCGCGCGCGGTGCTCGAGGTGGGGTAGCCGGGCAGGGGCGTAGCGCCGCAGGTCGGAGATTTGCGCTAAGTGGAGCCGGTCTCCGACCGGCCAGATCAACGGGCGATACACGTCGGCCCGGGAGTGGCGCAACTGAAGTTCCACTGCACGCGGAAGCGTGCGCCACCAGCCCCCCGTGGCGCCGGTCCCCGGCCGGCGTGCGCAAGTCAGAGACTTGCGCTACGTGGCAGGGTGGGGCTCAGGGACGGAGAAACATCGCGCTGTAGATGTGATCCCAGTCGGCGTCGGGTTGGGCCGTGGGCAGGTCGTCGACCAGCAGGCCGCCGTCGGCCAGGGTCGGCCCGACCGCCGCAGGCGCCAACAGACCCTGCAAACGTTCAAGTTCGGACTGGAACCAGGCCGCCACTTCCGGTCCGTGTAGCAAGTGGCGCAAGTCGAGCTTGCCCTCCGGCCGGATGCGCAACAGCCAGCCCCGCTCGCGCGAGCCGGTTTCTTCAACGCGTCCGGAGATGGGAGCAAGCACACGGGCGACGGCGCCCTCGCGCTGCACCTTCCACGCGACGGAATGCGTGTCCAGCACCGCGCCGGGCGGCGGCAGTTCCACCGTGGCGGCGGGTCCGGCGAGCCGCTCGGCCAGCTCGTCCATGCCCACCAGCACCGTTCCGTCCGTTTGCGGCTCCACCCACGTGTGCCCGCGGTGGTAGTAGCGCGCGGGCGAGTAATCGATCCCGTTCGGAATGGCTGTGAGTTCCCGCGTTTCCCGCGCGGCGAATTGGGGATGCTCGGCGCAGGTGCGGCAATCGAACCCGCGCTCGCACAGCCGTCCCGGCGCGGCGCCGGTCAGGGCGTGGCGGCACAGGCGTTCGGCGGGAGGCAACTCCTCGAACTCCGCGTGCCAGCGGATCGCCGCGGCGCGGCGTTCCCGCCAAACCCGCAGATAGCGGGCGGCCGCCGCCGCCAGGCTGATGAGAATCACTGCCAGAACCGTGAAGAAAGCGCCCAGAAAAATAACGTGTGCGACACTCCACTCGAAACCACTAACGCCTGGAAACATGGATCTCCTCCTCTTGCGGCCCTGCTTCTGTGGCGAGGGCCAGTTCTTTCTCCTGGGGGAACAACGTCAGGTAACGGAACGAAAGCGAGTACACGATCACCGCGTATGCCACCACGCCCAGGAACGTGGCCACCTCCACCCAATTGGGAAGGTACGTCCGAAACTCGTCAAACGGCAAGGTGGGCAGCGCCAGGGTCTGGATGGTGAACACCAGGCGGTTGACTACGATGCCCGCGCAGGCCAGCGCCGCTCCGCCCAGCAGCCAGCGGCGCGGCCCCTGTTCGCTGGCGCGGAGCAGGATGAGGGCCGGCAGCAATCCCAGCACCACGATCTCCAGGAACAACACCCACGAGCCGAACGGGGCCCAGGCGTAAAACTCCCACGGACGGAAGCCCGCCTGCTGCGAGGTCGAGTTCAGCCAGATCACCGTGTCCACGCATTTGAAGAACACATACGCGGTCAGCAGCACGCCGGAAGTCCGGGCCATCAACCGGTAGACCGAGCCCCGGACCAGGCGGTGACCGGAGATTTTCTCCGTCAGCCAAGTGGTCAACATGAGAAACGCGGGCCCGGCGGCGATCGCCGAAAGGATAAACAGGAAGAACGTGGCCGGCCAGATGCCGAAGCCTTCCCGGTAGGCGAACGGACGGCCATACATGACGCCGAATAGCCCGCCGAGCGACCCCTGGTGGAAGAACGACAGGAACGTGCCCACGCCCGCCAGCACCGGCATCATCTTGTGAAGCTGGAATTCGAACACCAGGAACGACGGGATCTGCGACAGCTTGCGGTTCTTGAGCACCAGCGGCAGATACTCGATGGAGAGCACGATCAGGTAACAGGTGATGCAGAACGTCACCTCGGCCAGCATCGAGTGGGTGTTGGGGTGCCAGAAGGTGAACCAGGCGCGCAGCGGCTGGCCCACATCCACCATCAGCACCACCACCGCGCCGCTGTAGCACAGGAAGCCCAGCACGACGGCGCTGCGGATGACCGCGCCCATCTCCCGCCAGCGCAGGATATAGAAAAGGAAGCCGCTGAAAAAGGCGCCCGCGCCCAGCGCGATGATGGCAAGGTCCAGGAAGATCCACAGTCCGAAAACGAACCGGTGGTCCATGTTGGTGTGGTACAGGCCGTCGCGCACGCACATCCATCCGGCGTAGACGCCAACGAGCAGCAACGCCACCCAGGGCGAAAGCCAACCCAGGAATTGCCTCGTTGAACAGCGCGAGACGCCGCGCGGGATCCAGCCTTTGTCCAGGACGGCTGGCTGGGAAAAACGGGAGACGGCCAGGTCAGCCACGGGTCACCTCCTGATTGGGGGCCGCGCCGCCATGGCGGGCCAGATCGCGCACCCAGCGGCGCTGGGTGCGGTAGTACACTTTGGGCCCGGTGCCCAGGCGCTCGAGCCAGCGGAACGATTCCGGTTGCGCGGCCAGGCGGCTGACCTCGCTGGTCTTGTCGGCCAGGTCGCCGAACACGATCGCCTGCGTGGGGCACGCCTCGACGCAGGCCGGCACGTACTCGCCCGGGTTCAGGTCGCGGCGGCCCTCGGCCGCCGCCCGGTCCTCGGCGGCATGCAGCCGGGAATGGCACAGGTCGCACTTTTCGACGACGCCGCGCATGCGGGGTGCGACGCCTGGATTCAGCGTGGTTTCCATCCCCTCCGGCCAAGCCGGATCCCACCAGTTGAAGGTTCGGGCCTGGTAGGGGCAGGCGGCCATGCAATAACGGCAACCCAGGCAGCGTTGCGGCATTTGCTCCACGATGCCGGTGAGCGGATCCACTTCCACCGCCTGCTGCGGGCAGACCGTTTCGCAGGGAGTCCGGTCGCCGCACTGCATACACAGGATGGGGATGAACGCCGTCCGCCGCGAGTTTCGTTCCCGCACGGTAAAGACGCGCATCAGGTTGATCGCCTTTCGCTCATCGGCTTCCGGAGGTCCGGGGGGCACGTTGTTTTCCACGGCGCAGGCGGTCATGCACGCGCCGCAGCCCGTGCAGCGGTCCAGGTCAATGACCATGCCATAGCGCCGAGTTTTTTGGGGTGGGGGAGTCGGGGTCTTCGCTTGGGCTGCCATGTTCATGCTCTCCTCAGTTGGGCCGGCGACCAGCGCCACGCGCCGTCCTCAGTTACCGGAAACAGGGCCAACGTCTCCGTGCCGCGATCGCCTTCGACCGCCACCTCGACGAGGCCTTCAGCCATGCCGGGGTCCGTGCGGACCACCACCGCCATCTCTCCTTTGGGAGTGGCCATCACGGCGCGTCCGCGGTGGGTCAGACCCCGAGACTCCGCCGTGCGCGGGTGCACGCGGACTTCTCCGGCGGCGGGCTCCAGATGCGATTCGCGCGTCAACTTGCTGGCCAGGGGCGGCGCAGGCATCGACCCGGCTCCTCCCCGGCTTCCCGAGGGCGTCGCCAGCAGCGGGAACTGCGGCGTGGAGGTAACCGGGGTTGGGTCCGGCAGGGCGGAGATGGCGGCGCGGAGCGGACGCGAAGCCGGCTCGGCGTCATCGACCCAAACGGCGCCCTCGGTGAGTTGGTCCCAGAGTCCCTCCCCCACGGGAGCGGATTCGTCTGGCGTGGCCAGCGGCCGCACTACGCCTCGTCCGGCCTTTTCGATCGCCGCAGCCTTGGCTTGCAGCAGCGCCTCCAGGGTTTGATCCTCGGGCAGGCCAAGACGGTGCAGCACGGCTTCCGGCGGAATCGCTTCTTCCGGCGCCGGAAACAGGGGCTTCGCCAGCGACCAGGAAGCCGCGCGGGCGCCGGGCGGCCCGGGAATCTCTTCCAGCGCCTCGAAAGGCGCGGGAACCGGCATCGTCCAGGTGGCCTGGGCGGTCCAGGCGGTGCGGAACGCCGACAAGTGAATCGTGACGGCGTCCGGAGCGAGTTTATCCTGGATCAGTTCGAGCGGCCAGGCGCACCCGGAGGAAGCCGAATCCACTATCAGCAGGCCGATCGAGCGGGCGGGCGCCCGGGCAAGCGTGGTCTCGGCAGGCAGACCGGACGGGAGCGCGGGTTCCGGAACCGGGCGGCGCTCGACGATGCCGCCGGGCGTGCCCAGCGCGCCCAACAAGGCGTTGAGCACCGCCAGCGCCTGTTCCGTCGCCGCGGGCAGGGGACCGGCAACCGGGTCGCCGCCGCCGACCGCCACCGCCGGTTGCGCCGTGGCCAATTCCTGTGCGAGCTCCTGAATCTGGGCGAGCGGTACGCCGGTCCGCTCGGCGGCTTCTTCCGGAGCGAACGCGGCCCAGCTTGATGGCAGCGCCATGCCGGAACCGGCGCCGTGCGCGCGGATCAGAAGCGAAATCAACCCCCGCACCAGCGCGTGTTCCGAGTCCGGGCGAATGGCCATCCACCGGTCGGCCAGCGCGGCCGTCCGCGAATTGGTGGTGGCGGCGTGCCAGAAACGCACCTTCCGTTGCGGAGCCCCCCACAGGCGCAGCAGGCGTCCCGGCGCTCCCCAATGGTCCAGCAGCGGCGCGCCTACGCCGAAGATTGTGCGGGAACCTTCGAAATCGTAGCCGAGGGAACTCAGCGGGCGGCCCGTCAACTCCGCCACGGCGCGCAGCGTGCCCTCTTCGGGCGTTGGTAGCGTCACATACAGCGCGCGCGGAAAACCGGTGAGAAACTGGCGGTACAACACGGACACCATGCGCCCAGGCCTCTGGTCCAAGACCGCAACCACCGCGCCGGACCGGCGAGCCTGCTCGACCGCCGCTGCGGCGCCTGCGAGCGCTTCCGCCACCGGCGCCGGCTGTCCTTGGTGGAGAGCGGTGCGCAAGCGGCTCGGGTGAAACGGCAGTTGGTGTCCCGCGAATCCGCGGGCGCACAGCGCGCCGCCGGGCGTGCTGGACACCGCGAACGGCACTTCATTGACGCGCCGCACCTTCAATCCGCACCCCGCCGGGCAGAGCGGGCACGCCGTGTGCGTGATTGTGATCTCGCCGCGGGGGTGCCTGGGGAGCCAAGACCAGTTCTGCGTCCAAATCGAGACGTCGTCCAGCAGTTTCCACGGCACGGGACTGAACACCACTCCCACGCCCGCGCCGGCGGCAGTCATCAGGAAAAGCTCTCTTCGTGTGGCAGACATGGTTCCTCCTCCGTTCACTTGTGGCAGCCCAGGCAGCCGGCCACTACGGAACGCTGGCGATGGCAGTCCTCGCAATCGCTCATCTTCATGCCTTCCCCGGGTTTCCAGCCGGTCCGCAACATGCGGGGGCCCCAGATGTCTCGGCTGTAGCCGCTAATCCCGTTCTGTTGGAAATCCTTCAGCCGTTCGCTTTCCCCCACCGGTCCGTGACAGTCCTCACAGGCCATCTTGCCCACCTTTACGTGACGGGCATGCGAAAAACGCACATTGTCCGGCTGGCGCGAGTAAACCAGCCACGGCACCTCCCGGTTCGGTTTGACGAATGCTTCGATGAAGTGTTTCTCCTCAGGGGTCTCGCCTGCCGGTTCGGTATGGCAGGGCAGACAGGTCTCCAGGCGGGGAATCCCGGCGAACGACCCGTCTTCGCGAAACGCGTGGCAGTCGGAGCAACTCATGCCGGCTTCGCCGGTATGTACTTTGTGGCTGAATTGCGCGGGCTGAGGCGTCCGTTGATATAACACCGCCGGAAACACCAGCCAGCCCAGGGCCAGCATTCCCGCCAGCCCCGCAAGAAAAGAAAAAACGGATCGCAGGTTCATGACTCTTGCATCCAGCCCCTTTGCGGGGAGAAGAATTCGTGAAGGACTTCCAGGATTTCGTCGCGGGACAGCGCGCTGGCGAATCCCGGCGCGAGCGATCCGCCGTCGCCCGCTAAGGCAAACACTCCCGCGTGGCGCGTTCCCGCCAGGCGGTGGACACGCTCATTCAACCTCTGCACCTCGGCGCGCATCCAGGCGGCGGCGCGCGCGCCGCGCATCAGGCCGGCATCCCGGCCATTGTCCGCGGGCAACTCCCAACCTTCGAAGAGCCACCCTGTGCGATACGGATCCCGCAACAGGCGGCCGGGATCCGCGCGCAAATACAGGTTCGGCCGCTCCAGCAGGACGGTCTTGGGAAAAGTGACCGGCCAGTCAACTCCGTGGGCCGAGATCACCGCGCTCGGCCGGCACGCGCCCCGTACCGTAATGAAGTGCACCCGGTCCACCTGGGCGAGGACACTCGCCAGCAAGGCGTCCACCCCGATGTGGCACATCCCGTCCTCTTCCACATCCAGCCAAAGGTGATTGGGCGTATAAAACAGCCTCCCCGGCAGGGCGATCCCGTCGATATTTGGTACGGCCTCCGGCCCGTCGAGCGAAGGGCGGGCCAGGGACAGATACATCTCGCAGTAGCGGTAAGCGCTCGAACCGCAGCGCGTAATCTGCGATTGGCTAAAGGGGATGTACTTGGGCGTCTGGGCCGCGGCGCAGTACTGTACGAGGGTCTCCTCCAGCAGCGGGCAGCGCCCCGTGGGCGACGGGCTTACTTTCCGGTCCACCAGCACCGGGCAAGTGGCGTGAGCGGCCGTCAGGCATTTGTCCGTGGCCGCGGCCGTCGCCTCGCAGACGATTCCCCGCCGCGCTGGCATCGCGTGGCAGTTCCTCGTCCGGGTTTCCTTCAGGAAAGGGCAGCCCATGACCAGCCTCGCTCTCCTAGCGGGTCTTCTTCGGCTTGGAAGCCTCGGTGGAGTTCGCAGTGTCGGCCGGTTCGCCGCCATCCGCCATCGTCAGGCCCAGTTCGGGAATCTGCAACGTATGAGGATCAGTCTTGCCAAAGAACTGCCCGACTTCGCGATCGATCTGCATGCCGCGTGCGTGCAGTTGCCACCGCCGCCGGATCTCGACCAGGAAACTACCGCCCAGCGCGGCCACGCAGGCCAGCATGACCAAGCCTAAGGCGACATTCGTCAGATTCAACCAAATCGTTTGTGGATCGCTCCAATCGATGCCAAACATGGCGTTCTCCTATGATGGTTTGTCAACTCCTATGATGGTTTGTCAACTCCACATTTATCGAGCAGCTCGGGGCCGACCAACGGGAGGCCGCACAGAGCCGCAAACGGAGAAGGGTTTGCGTTTGCCCGCTTTC
>Ga0272446_1000027_pt1 | contig 170911 bp, 153 predicted proteins | sample YNPCB0061_FD_194587 | JGI IMG/M metagenome (GOLD analysis project Ga0272446, IMG submission 194587) | Hot spring microbial mat communities from Yellowstone National Park, WY, United States - YNP-CB-006-1 | ecosystem: Environmental > Aquatic > Thermal springs > Hot (42-90C) > Sediment | place... | reverse complement strand
TTTCCCATTGTCATCAAATATTAAAACATGTAAGATAATTAACTTAAAAAAATCAAATAGCAATTTAAAATACACGCTTGCGTAAACAATATACTCATCAAAATAAACCATCATTTATGAACACCAGTCGCAACAAACTGATCATTCTTATTACTGTCTTTATTGACATCATCGGGATCGGAATCATCATCCCTGTAATACCTTTTTATGTTAAGAGCTTTGGAGTTAGCGAAATTACCGTAACCTGGCTTTTCGCGATCTACTCATTTTTATCTCTTTTTAGCACACCATTTTTAGGAGGGCTTTCCGACAAAATCGGCCGCAGACCAATCCTGCTGGCAAGTCTCGCCACAACTTGCGTTGGATGGCTAATATTCGCTATGGCGGGAAACATATGGATGCTATTTCTTGGAAGAGCAATTGATGGACTCGCCGCGGGCAACATATCAACTGCGCAAAGCTATCTAGTAGACATATCCGCGACACCAAAAGAAAGAACCGCCAATCTTGGCCTCATAGGCATGATCTTTGGACTAGGCTTAATCATTGGCCCCTTGCTTGGAGGTTTGCTTGGCACAATCCAACTCGCGCTGCCTTTCTATGTCGTCGGTGTAATGGCGGGAATTAACACACTGCTTGCTTTCAAATTCTTACCCGAAACCCTTAAAACTAAGAGCAATCAAAAGCTCTCTCTAAATCCACTAACCCCGTTCGTTAAAGGACTTAAAAACCGTTTACTGCGCCCCAGCCTATTGGCCTTTTTCATTTTCGGCATGGCAATATCAATCCAACAATCCATCTTTGCCCTTTATCTGGACAAAGGATATAACTGGAATGAATTGCACTCCGGAATCATCTTCGCGGCGATGGGATTACTACTAGCCATTAACCAAGGCGTTCTAATACGCCAATTTTGGATCAAAAAATTCAAGGAACCTGACCTTGAACAATATCTGTTCCTTGGACTAGCCGCGGGCTTTGCGACACTTGGCGTGATAAATATAACCGCCTTAATCTTGGGACTTCTGCTTGTCACTTTGTCGCAATCAGTACTGCGCGTAGTCATGGTAAGCCAGATGGCCGGGAACAACCTCAAAGATCAAGGCGCGATTCTTGGCATCAGCAACTCAATCATGTCACTCAGCATGATTATTGGACCAATAATCGCGGGGCCTTTATTCGCCTTAAACATTTGCGCTCCATATTGGAGCGCGGCAATTCTAGCCATAGCAGGCTTCATTGTTATCACAGCCAAACGAAAACTACTAGCTAAAATCCAGCTTTCTCCAAAAACAGAGATACTAATACCACAATAACCATACTTAAACAAAAACAACCCATCAGCTTTTACCTTCCCTAACCCAGCCCATTAATCGGCCAACGGGCGTTTCTGCCTCTGTCTCCCCATACATCAATAATTTGTCTTCAAACACTAATCGGCCAACGCGAGCTAAAAAAAATTCCTGCTATTGTATTTGATAAAATTATTTTACAAAAGGCAACTAAATAAAGTAATCTTTCAAAAAAATTGCGACAATCAAAAATCCCACAAAATCAATCATTACAATGAAAAACATTTATAAACTCCTCAGAATAACAGGCGCGATACTAATCTTCCTCATGCCTTTGATGATTTTCAGCGGCTTTTTTATGACAAAAAACTGGCTCGTGCCATGGATAAACTATAACATAGCCGCTACAACACACAAGATCATCTTACCTATCTTACTATTGCCAGTACTTTACCTCCATTCACTAGCCGGCGCGCTTATCGGCATACAAAGAACACCTAATATCAACAACAAAACCATTAAAATAACTATTGTGATTGCGTGGACCTTGCTACTAATAATAATGGCTTATTTCTTATTCGCCACAGCGCCCGCCGCCACGCCAGCCGCTTCCCAAAACACGCCGTCACAATACACGGCTTCTAATACCATCATGAATGATAGCTTCAATAACAAAAGAACAGACTCACTGCCAACATTCACGCTAGCTGAAATCGCCGCGCATGACACCCCCGATGACTGCTGGATAATAGTGAATAACAAAATCTACAATGTAACATCTTACATTCCAACGCACCCGGGCGGGAGCAAGAACATCACAGACTACTGCGGCAAAGATGCCACTAACGCTTTTAACACAAAAAACAATGGCATTCCGCATTCCCCACAAGCCCGCGAAATGCTTAACAACTTACTGGTGGGACAATACATGCGCTAAACACAGTTTAAGCCTCGGCAACCGAATCTTGCTTGTGCTTTGAATTGTTTACTCCAAACGCAAACGGATTGAAATCAGTATCTACATCATAATAATCTTCATTTTCCAGTTGCTTCAACTTCCCCGTTACCAAATAAGTCAAAGGAGTGAACAAAATTTCAACAGCCACCTTAAAGATATAATTGGACACAATCACCGTTAGTAACAGATCGTTGCCTAACACGCCTAAGAAAGCAACCATCACGAATAAAAGCGTATCCACCGCCTCACCCACCAAAGTAGAACCAATCGTCCTAGTCCAAAGATAACGACCTTTGGTCAAGATCTTCATCTTGGCAAGAATGAATGAATTAGAAAATTCTCCGGCAAAGAACGCTAGCAAACTTGCTGCCACGATCCGCGGCGTCAACCCCAAAATGGCGTCATAAGCTTCCTGGCCCTTCCAGTCACTCGCGGGCGGCAAGGCCCCAACCACGCTAAAAACTAGCGACGCCAAAATGATCATGGCAAATCCAGTCCAGATCACGCTCCTGGAACGCGCGTAACCGTACACCTCCGTCAGCACGTCCCCGAAGATATAGCTTAAAGGGAAAAGGATTGTCCCGCCGTCAAAAGTGAAAGGGCCCAGCGCCAATATCTTGCTGGACGCGATGTTAGAGACCAGCAACACGGTTACAAAAAGCGCTGTTATCAAACCTAGGTACCTGTAGTTTTTTGCCATACTTTTCATATAAAAAGAGTCAAATTTGTGCTATAAATCAACAATAATCGCAACAACATGCAAGAGCTTATTTACATTGCGCTAGCGCCAATCATCGCTTTTATCTGCTGTCTTCTTCTATGGCTGGCAATTGGCCGCGACGCCAAATTAGACCGCGCCGTTTATCCGCTTTACGAGCCGCCGTCAAACCTCGACGTGCTGAATGCGGCATTCTCCTTGATGATGTCATGAATCGCAAAGATCTTGCTTACGAACTTTACAATCTAATTCTAAACGACTACATCAAACTAGGAAACGACAATTACATTTACCTGCAGATAACTCCAACAAGCCCACAATATAAAGCCCTCTCCGGCGGACAACAGCGATTGCTGGACACGCTTTTCTCTCATTCTTAGGGCAGAGTCGCCACCCCCGCAATGCGGCTAGCCTCTCTCAATCTAAAAACCTCCAAAATCAAGAAAGCGGTCTATGAATACCTTACGGAACTGGGTTATTTCAAGAAATCTCCTCAAGGCCAGCGGCAATTTTTCTACACAGTCGCCTCACTCCTGATGGGCGGAGGAATATTTTATAACCTCGCGATCCTAACTCTTACAATTCATTGCCGTTACTGCTGAAACTGCGGCTAAAATCTTTTATAACCTTGCGATCCTAACTCTTACAATTAGCAACTGGCACAGTATTACCAGCCTTAATCAGAAAAACCTGCCTAATTGGCTCCCCGGATGGATATTGCTAGGGTTTTTCCTTGCCGGACTGATCGTGGAACTATTTGGTAACTTGATGGGGAGCAAAACCACGGAAGGCGTGAAGAAAAAACTTGAAATCCAAGGTTTCCGCGAATTCATCATTACCGCGGAACGCGACCGCGTTGAACTTTTCGCCAAAGCAGCGCCGGAACAATACAAGAAAATCCTGCCTTACACGTTTCTATAAAGAAAACATCTTTTTCTTCATCATCAACCTTATCCTTAAAAACGCTTTTGAAGGAATATCCATAGCGCTAGCGCGCATTTTGGACCGCAACGGTGAATACCGCGACCTTGCTGACAAAGAATTCAGCGACAAGCTTGCGATGGAAAGATGATTACAATTGTCCGCGCGCCTGCCTGCTGAAACAAAAAAGAAGCTTGTTGATAAGGCTATTAATGATCGCAACGCTAGTTAAAAAAGTCAAATTATGATATATCATGACCAGCTAAACCGATTTAAAAATACCACGAATGTCTATACTACTTACTATCGCGGGGCTCGCCCTGTTTGAGACAATCAGCAGTATAGACAACGCCATCATCAACGCTGAAGTGCTTTCCAAAATGAGCGGGCAGGGTCGCAAATGGTTCCTGTTTTGGGGACTGTTGTTCGCGGTCTTCATCATCAGGGGCATCTTGCCGTGGCTAATCGTCTGGGCGGTTAACCCCGGACTAGGGCCCGTCGGCGCACTCACAGCCACCTTCAGTTCCGACCCCAAGGTCATCACCGCCATTGAACTATCATCGCCGATCCTGCTCATCAGCGGAGGCGTCTTCCTGATTTTCCTCTTCTTCCATTGGTTGTTTCTAGAAGACAAGCATTTCGGCCTGCCCGGCGAAAAGTTTTTTCTTGAACAAGGGATCTGGTTCTATGCCGTAGTTTCAGTATTATTGAGCATAATCGTATGGTTCGCGCTTGGCAAAGATCCAATGATGGCATTTGGCGCGGTAATAGGCTCAACAGCTTTCTTCATCACCCACGGATTCAAGCAGAACGCCGAAGAGAGCGAAAAAAAACTATTGCGCAAACATCTATCCGACCTCAGCAAAATCATCTACTTAGAAATAATAGACGCCACTTTTTCCATAGACAGCGTCTTGGGAGCGTTCGCTTTCACCCTGTCCGTCCCGCTAATACTCTTGGGCAACGGACTGGGAGCCTTCGTAGTAAGACAAATTACCGTTGGCAATGTGGAAAAAATTAAACAATACATTTACCTAAAAAACGGCGCAATGTATTCCATCCTTTTTCTCGGCACAATCATGATACTGGACAGTTTTGGCGCGCCAATTTCGGACTGGACATCTCCTCTCATCACCTTTGTCGTGATTGGATATTTTTATTACCGCTCAAAAACTAAATTCACTTCAAATCACAATCCATAAGCGCAAAACAAATGAAAAAATTAATTTTATTGCTTGTGCCAGCCATACTAACCCTGCTCTCTCTTAGCGCTTGCGCCAGCAAGGTTAACTCACCAGCTCAAAAAGAAGTTACGGGAGAACAAAGCAAGTCCACCGCCGTGATCACCGTTGAACCGCCACACTCCGACAAATAGGCCACAACCATCATTGTTAATCAGTGAAGACTTGATCGCCAATCCTCTAAACCGTCAACATCGGATGTTAAAAAGAATCGTCTTAGCTTCGCGTTCACCAGCCCGCCGAGCCCTTATGAAAGAGCTTGGCATTCCTTTTGAATGCCATTCAACTGAAATTTTTGAAGACATGAACGCAAAGAAAGATCCGACGGAACTGGCTATGCACTTGGCATCGCAAAAAGCCGAAGCCGCCGCAACCAAATTCCCCTCCGCGATTGTGATCGGCGTAGACACCTTTATCGTAATAGGCAAAGAAAAGATTGGCAAACCAGCGACTATTGAAGAGGCAAAAAAAATCATCGCCAAAATGAGCGGCAACACGATTAAAGTCATCAGCGGGATGGCAGTACTAAAAACAGACAAAAAGGGCAAAAAAATCAAAGAATACATCACTAACGCCGTAACTTCTCTGAAAATAAAAAAAATGACCGAACAAGAAATCAACAAACTTGCTCACCACAAAGAAGCTCTGCAAATTTCCGGAGCATTTTCCATTGAAGGAGAAGGTGGAAAAATGGTAGAACAAATCCAAGGCGACTACAATAATGTTATCGGCCTGCCACTCTTTCAATTAAGAGAAATTCTGCCAAAATTTGGCATAAAACTTGATTGAAAAAGCCGCCTTGATTATTGTATCTGCGTCCTTTAGCGCATTTCAACCAATGCTTACCACAATCGCAAAATTAGCCGAACACATTAACCAAGAAGTCACAATCCGCGGCTGGATGTTTAACAAACGCGGCTCTGGCAAAATCTATTTTTTACAGCTGCGCGATGGCAGCGGCTTTACGCAGGGCGTCGTAGAAGCTTCCAGCGTTAGCGCCAAAATCATGGAAACAGCTGAAAAACTTACCGCCGAATCTTCAGTAAAAGTCACAGGAATAGTCTCTAAGCACCCGAAACTTGAAGACACCTATGAATTGCGGGTCAGTCAGATTGAAATTATCCACCTGAACGATCATGAATATCCAATCTCAAAAAAAGAACACGGCCCTGACTTTTTGATGGACAACCGCCATTTATGGTTACGTTCCCAAAGACAATGGGCAATCCAGAGAGTACGCAACACTATCATCAACGCCACTTACGAATACTTAAACCAAGAAGGCTTCATCAAAATTGACGCGCCTATCCTAACACCTAACGCCTGTGAAGGCACCACTGAACTTTTTGGCATCGATTATTTTGACTTAGGCAAGGCTTATTTAAGCCAATCTGGCCAGCTATACATTGAAGCAGCTATTTTCAGCGTTGGCAAATGTTTTGACTTCGGACCGGTCTTCCGCGCAGAAAAATCCAAGACACGCCGCCATCTAACTGAATTTTGGATGATGGACGCTGAAGCGGCTTTTGTTGAGCATGAAGAAAACATGCGTATCCAGGAAGGGCTAATCAGCCATATTGTGAAACGTGTCCTTGAACGCAATAACAAAGAGCTAAAAATTCTTGATCGAAACATAACTCCACTCCAAAAAATTACCCCACCGTTTATCCGCAAAACACACGCGGAAGTGGTTAAAGAATTGCGTGAGATGGGATCAGACATTCAAGAAAATCACGACTTAGGCGGCGATGACGAAACCATCCTCACCAAAAAATACGACAAGCCAATCTTTGTGGAAAAGTACCCAGCGGAAGTTAAAGCTTTTTACATGAAGCGAGACCCCAAAGACCCGTCGCGCGCTCTTTGCGCGGACCTGCTTGCGCCCGAAGGCTATGGTGAAATCATCGGCGGCAGTCAGCGCGAAGACGACTATGACACCCTGCTAGCTCGCATTAAAGAACACAAATTACCCTTGGAAGCATTCAATTGGTATCTTGACCTACGCAAATACGGCTCAGTACCGCACAGCGGTTTTGGCTACGGACTGGAACGCCTTGTTGCCTGGATCTGCGGTCTTGAACACGTCCGCGAGTCCATCCCCTTTGCCAGAATGATTAATAGAGTGACTCCTTAATCAATCAATAACAACATACTTCAAACCGCGCTTTGAACCATTCTTCAGATCAAACTTCTCTATCACTAACAAAAGCGGCAAACCTCTCTCAATTCCTCAACAAAATTATCCTCTGCCTCAACCGTATTTGGAAAGGAATTATTTATAAAACAAGATTGAAGACTTTAAGTCTCAAATTTTAATGGTCGGCAAAAACTAGTTAGCTATTACAATTTCTCCTCAGTATGATAACCTTATTACGCAAGCTGCTATTAAAGACCAGCCCACCCAAATGGTAGAAAAATCAAACAAACTTACATTGCTCGCCCAAAACCGCAAAGCTTTTGCTGACTACGAAATCCTAAAAAAATATGAAACAGGTATCGTGCTAAACGGACCGGAAGTCAAATCGGCAAGAGCTGGACAAATCAATCTAAAAGGCAGTTTCGTGGAGATCACTCCTCGTCTGGAGGCATTTGTGCGCAACATCCACATCTCGCCATACAAGATGTCAACACAAAATAAGCAAGACCCAATTAGAAAACGCAAACTACTGCTTCACAAAAAAGAAATACTCGCGATGAAAGCTCATCTTGACACGCGTGGACATACCATCGTCCCTTTAGACTTTCACTTGAACAAAAACCACATTAAAGTAACCATCGGCGTCTGCAGAGGCAAAAAGCAATACGATCGCCGCAACGACCTTAAAAAAAAGGCTCAAAATCTTGAAATCAACCGAGCATTAAGAAGATATTAATCAATTAAAGGCGCGACTTAAGCAAAACAGTAAGATCGTGAACACCGCCGCTAAAACAAACCATACGCGAACAACAACGCATTACAGTTCCAAACCGACTTCTTATGCAGGAAATCTACCAAAAACTCATCCAAGGCATCAAAAACTATTTTGAACACAGCGGCACAAAACGTGTTGTCTTAGGCATTAGTGGAGGACTAGACTCATCACTAACACTTAAACTGGCCGTTGACGCGCTCGGCACCGCGAAAGTCACCGCGCTTTCCATGCCCGAAAGAGGCATTTCCTCCCCAATCAACGCGGATCACGCCAAAAAGTTGTGCCTCGCGCTAGGAGCGGAATTCTATCACGTGCCAATCAACCAATTCACGGAAAGCTTTAAGCATTTACCATGGGGCACAATACCCATCGCCAACCAAAACGTTAAAGCCCGTCTGCGCATGATGATACTTTATCATTTTGCCAACTGCCACAACGCGCTAGTACTAGGCACATCCAATAAAAGCGAACTCCTGCTTGGCTACGGCACCAAATACGGAGACCTTGCGGCCGACCTTGAAGTAATTGGAGACCTTTACAAAGAAGATGTAGTCAAATTAGCCGATTTTATTGGACTCCCGCGAGAGATTATTGAAAAAAAACCCTCGGCGGAACTATACGAAGGACAAACCGACGCCGCCGACCTTGGCGCGAGCTATCAAGAGCTAGATCCTATTCTCAAAAAAATTGACTTAGGCATTGAAAACCTGATTGCTCAAGGAATGAACGCCGCGCTCGTACACGACATCTTCACGCGAGTGGAGAAAAACAGCCATAAAACGGCAATGCCGCCCATAATCAAAATCGCATGAACGCTTTATTTATTGGCCGCTTCCAGCCTTTTCACTTAGGACATCTTTCCGTCATCAAAAAAGCCGTGGCAGAAAACAACCGCCTCTTCATCGGCATCGGCTCAAGCGAATCCAACTTTGAACCAGCCAATCCCTTCACCTGTTCCGAACGCTTTCAAATGATAGAAGCGGCGCTTGATTACGCCAACATCAAGCGTGAAAAATACACAATAGTTACCATTCGCAACATCAACAATTACGCACTCTGGGTGCGGCATCTTGAACTTTATATCCCGCCATTCAACAAAATTTACACCGGCTCTGAAACCGTAAAATACCTTTTTGAAAACGAAAACATCAATTCAACAACCCGCCATGAAATCATCAGTGTCAAAAAAGAACGGGCGATTTCCGGAACCAAAATCCGTGAATTAATGCTAAAAGACGGCTCATGGGAGATGCTTACCCCTCCGCCAGTCGCCGCGTTAATCAAAAAATGGAACGGCCCGGCGCGCCTCAAAGCCGTTCAAGGAGGCTAACAAGATCTCCAAAACCTCACGCGGCAACATCAAACCAAGTCCCACTCCATCAAAGTAACAGGGCTAATATTATGTACAAAACCCATGAGGACGGCCGCGCTGACGTTTTGGCAAAGTTACAGAGCTAATATTATGCGCTAAACCTCCAACATCAACCCTCATCACGCGGCATGAAAGTAACAAAACAAACAACATCCGCGAAGCTCTTTGCGGCTAATGCGCATGGACCGCCGCGCGGACCATCGCGCCAATGGGCGCTGAACGTGCTTAAAAATGATTCCACCTCAAATCGCGTGATCAACACCACTTGGTTGCCTTTTTAGTTGATGCTTGTATAATAACCGCGTTTTCTAGCCGAAAACCACCTTAATATAGAACTGATGGCAAAAATCAATCCACTTATTTTTCGCGCCTACGACATCCGCGGTATCGCCATGTCAACATCCGAGGTTGACAAACAGCGAAATCCCCCAGAATTAGATCTAACACCAAAAACCGCCAACCTGATCGGCCGCGGCACCGCGACTTACCTAAAACGCGCATACGGCGTCCGCAACATGCTTGTGGGCAGAGATAACCGCCTGCACAGCGAAAACCTCCACGAAGCGTTCATCCAAGGAGTGCTGGCCACGGGCGTGGACGTTACCGACGTCGGACTTTCCACCTCACCTTTGATTTATTACGGAGTATGCAAATTTGGTTTTGACAGCGGTGTCAACATCACCGCCAGCCACAATCCCAAACAATATAACGGCATTAAAATTGTCGGCCAAAACGCCCATTCAATCTGCGGCGACGAGTTACAAAAAATCCTCAAAATAATAGAAAACGATGATTTTGAGACAGCCATCGACAAGACTAACACGAACAAAAAACCCCATAGATCTCAAAAGACCTTCAACAACAAGACAAGCACGGACAGCAACACCGCTACTCCCGCGCGAACACGCCCTAACACTTCAAACGGTACCGCCAAATCCATTACCACCACCACAACAATCGCTGGCGCAACAATCAACACCGCGCCGTTAACCACCGCCACGACAACCTCCGCGATACTTACCAAAAAAACGGACAATTTCCAAACCTACCTCGCAGACATCGCTTCCCGCGTTAAGATCGCCCGCAAAATGAAAGTAGTCGTGGACGCTGGCAACGGCACTGCCGGCATATTCGCGCCAGATCTGATCAAAGCAATCGGATGTGAAGTTATTCCTCTTTATTGCGAACCGGACGGCAACTTTCCAAACCACGAAGCCAACCCCGAAGAAGAAAAGAACATGAAAGACCTTTCCGAGGCGGTTTTGAGACATCATGCCGACCTTGGCATCGGTTTTGACGGCGACGGCGACCGCGTCGGAATTGTTGACGAAAAAGGCCGGCACTATTCCGCCGACTACCTATTAATCCTCCTTGCCCGCGAACTACTTGAAAATAGACCAAAAAGCCAAATTGTCTTTGACGTTAAAGTCTCGCGCATTTTAATAGACGAAATCACCAGACTGGGGGGAGTACCAGTGATGAGCAGAACCGGCCATAGTTTCATTGAGACCCGCATGCATGAACTCAATGCCCCTCTTGCCGGAGAGATCAGCGGCCACCTTTTTTTTGGAAAAGATTTTTACAATTATTATGGTTTTGACGACGCCACCTTTGCCGCCTGCAAGATCGTGGAAATCATCTCAAAATCCAACAAAACATTTTCCGCGCATTTCAATGATTTGCCAAAAATGGCTACCACTCCCGAATTCAAAGCTCACTGCCCCGATGATCGCAAGTTTGAAATCGTGAAAGACCTAACCAGCCATTTTAAGCAACTTTACGACTGCGTCACCATAGACGGCGTCCGCGTGAACTTTGACGACAAATCATGGGGAGCAGTCAGATGCTCAAATACTAGCCCAAACCTGACTCTCCGCTTTGAGGCGCCCAACCAAAAAAGACTAAGCGAGATCCAAGCAATCATGGCGGAAGAGCTCAAGAAATACCCCGAAGTCAGCCTTGATTGGTATCGCCCATGACATTAACCTCCAACACCGCCACTTGCCTCGCCTGCTCCAGCGACACCGAACACCTCATCCGCAAACATCGCCTCTGGCGCCTGCTTGAAATCATTCCAGGCGCGCTTTCATGGGGAGCAATTTTCTTGACACTGATCCTTTCAATGCTTACTCCAAACCTAGTTGCCAGCCTCGTCATTATTTACACTATCATCTGGCTTTTTAGATCAGTAAAACTTTCCATCAACCTTTACCGCGGCTGGAAAAAAACTCGTGAAGCCATGACAACCGACTGGCAATATTTAATAACACTCAATGATTCACCCGAAAAGATTGATTATGAGATCCGCCACAGCGAAAAAGAAGAAAATCCACAGCGGCATTTCACTCTTTTACACTTAAAAAAACAAATTAATTCTCTAATACAAACGGGAGAATGGAAAAAATCAAAGGACATCTACCACGCCATCATCTTTGTCACCTACAAAGAATCCTACGAAATTATCCGCGAGTCCGTAAAATCATATACTGAAAGTCTTTATCCTCCCTCAAAAATAATCATGGTCATGGCCGGGGAAGATAATGACCGCCACAACTTTACGGAGACCGTGCGCAGAATCAAGAACGAATTCGGGCACAAATTCATGCGCTTCATAGTCACAATTCATCCTTCAGGAATACCCGGCGAAATCAAAGGAAAAAGCGCCAACGCGACCTGGGCGGCCAAGGAATTAAAAAAATACATTGATGAAAAAAAAATCCCCTACGACAATCTGCTCATCTCCAATTTTGACGCCGACACAGTCGTTCATCCCTTTTATTTCAGCGAACTTACCTTTAAGTACCTCACCACGTCTCGCCGCACGGAACAGGGTTACCAACCAACGCCAATGTTCCACAACAACATTTGGGAAGTTCCGGCGCTAGTGCGTCTTGTTGCTCAGGGATGCACTTTTTGGCGCATGGCCGAAAGTATGGACAAGGATAAATACAAGAGCTTCTCCAGCAGATCGCTTTCTTTCCAAACCGTACTGGACGTTAATTATTGGGACCCTTCGGTGATCCCGGAAGATTCTCGCCAATACTGGACCGCCTTCGCCATCTACGACGGACGACACCGCATCATCCCGATCTACTCGCCAATCTACATGGACGCCGTCCTGTCTGAGACCTACATTAAAACCTTCCAAAGCCAATACAGACAGTTACGCCGCTGGGCTTGGGGAGTCTGCGACTTCCCGTTCGTGACGCTAAATCTCTGGTATCATCCCAAAATCAAAACATCAACCAAGATCTACCGCGTCTTTGAATTTTTGGAAAACAGCTTCTTCTGGGCCACCGGCCCAATCCTCCTCACCTTCACCGGATTCATCCCCGGCCTGCTTAACGTTGATTTCCGCGGCACCGTCTTAGCTTATAACCTGCCGCACGTCATGAGCGAGATTTTGACATGGGCCTCCACCGGTATCGTGATGTGCGCGATCATCAGTTTGAGCCTCGTCCCAGTTAACAGAAAAAAAAGATGGATTGGACGAGTGACACTATCACTGCAATGGATATTAGTCCCAATCGTCAGCATTTTTTTAAGCGCAATTCCTGCTTTGGACGCGCAAACGCGCCTGATGTTCGGCAAATATCTGGAATATAACGTCACCCAGAAATCGCGCAAAGGAATCTGATTTTGACCGGATTCATTGTGCCCAGTCTGGCGCGGTAAAATCTTACCGCGGTTTGCAAATGAACTGATTATTACAGGATTCATTGCGGACCAATCTTGACCTCCGCTCCGGTCTGCGCCCCAAATCCGGGCAGTGTGGGTGTCGGCGGGTCAAAAAGGATGTATTCGGGGGCGTAAGAATTGTCAGGCAAACCCTTTGCCGCAGTACCGGCGGGATTCGGAATCATGTCGCCGTCAGGAAAAGCTTCCGGGTCCAAAGTCCCATTCCCGTTTTTATCCACGGCATTCCCATTCTCATCTCTTTCATAAACCAGCCCGTAATAACGCAGGAAGTTCAGGTCATACAACCGAGCCCTTGAACGGCCAGATGGATTTTCCCCATATTGTCCCTCATCAGCGGACACAACTGTTCCATCTCCCAGAATCGGGTTTGGGTTATAAACCGCCCCCCCGATGGTATTTTGCGAAGCAAGCGAACCCTCAATAAAAAGCTGATTTTGAAGAACCGCGTGTCTCCTTTCTTCAGATTCAAACATTGGTTCACCATTAGCATTGATAGAACCTGTTCCCGGCACATAAGAGAACAAACTACCATCCGCGTAAATGTTCGCCTGAATATTCGTTACATTCGGCCCCACATAGATGTTCCCTCCCGTCTTGAACTGCTCGTCCTTCAGCACGATTATGCCAAGTTTCGGCTTGGGCGTGACTCCGCTGGCCGGATCGACATAAATATTGGAGTTTATATATACATTCGCGCCAATCACAATCACGGTCCTTTCCCCCGTCCACCTGATATCGTTTGACCCGTTGTCAAAAACCACATCATGGCCATTAGAATACAGAACCCTCGGAAGTCCCGAATCATCATTCAACAGAGTGTTGATTTTTCCCGCCGGCACAGCGACTAAACGGTCAGAAATCGTTATATCCCCAGGCCCGCCAGAAGCCTCTTTCACCCCAGCGATCAAACTATAAACATTTTTGGCGATGGTCTCACGCAACACGTTCGTGCTAATGTCCCCCAAGGACCTGTACGCCACGTTTGTCTGCGGGTTACTAACCCCCGTTGAATAAACACTTCCTTTAATGGTCGCAACCGGATTGTAAACAACGGCGCCAGTCTTCCTGGGAAGTTTATTGGAATAATATTTTGAATCCCTAAAAGAAGAGTTCGGCTGGGTCACGACTGAATAGATAGTTGGATCCTTGGCCGTCGGCGGACCTTCGGTCAAGCACCCTCCCGCCCCATCATCAGTAAACACTGGCGTTAGTGCAAAAAGATTTGGCCAAGCAGCCCAACCAAGATTCGTCGGAATTGAAACCATATTGGGATCATGGCAATCCGCGCCCGCATCCTCAGACTCAGGAGCATCGTCATCATACACCAGCTTAAAATGACTATCCACGCTTGTCCGGAAATCCACAGTCGCTCCGCCGCACTCTGAAGAAAAGACGCCACGGCACACAGTTGAATATTGCAACTTATTCGGCACCGAATAACTCGCGGTAATTGTGTCATTATTAATGGAATCAGCTAAAGTAGCTACTTCAATCGCGGGAGTAAAACCAAAATTTATGGATCCCGCGCCAACATTCCTCATACCACATTGGTTACCCGCCACCGCGCCATATGAGCAAAAACCATCTGTGTTTCTGACCACAGAAGCCTGAATATTTTCCAAAACCAAATCATGAGTTGGAGGTTTACTCACTCCCTGAGGAATAACCACAAAATCATCATACTTAAAATCCACCAAATTATCACTGTTTTCATCATAGCCGTTCATGGAGCTTGTCGGCGCTAAGGATTTAACATATGCCGTGTAAGTACCAGTTAGTTGATCGTAAGAACCAAAATCCGCCAAGCTAAGCGGCTTGCTAACCGCACAATTTCCCCCCTGCGCCGCCGCGCCACAATTCTGTGCTGTTACTTCAGTTTGATCCATAGAAACACTATCACGCCACGTTGGAACAAAACGCACGGTATAATCATTGATATTAATTGGCGTAACACCATCAATTTTTGTCAGCTTCAAATCCATTTTGTAAAAATCATTATTATCAGCGACCGGAGCATTATGCTTGTTGACCATCAAAGGATCGGGAGTTATTTTCAATGAAACAAGTACAGGCGCGTTAATTATCTGGAACCAAGGGAAACGCACTCCTGTTAAATCAAGCCAACCCACATTATCACTCCAAGCATGACTAACTATGGCGCCAGTCGGAAAACAGCCTGTCTTATTAACATAACCAAGACACGCCGAATTCGGATTCCACGGGTCCGTCGTCACATCCGGCTGAACATAATAAGGAGCGCTCTGGCATGTTCCCGTCTCCTCACAATTAAAACTTATATACCCAACATTGTCACCCCAAGCAAACCCATGAAGTCGCCCCTTATTTTGCCCCGCGTAACCCTCCATCCATACCCCATACGCAAAGTCTCCGCAAGGAATGCCAAGGTTTGTATAAGGAGTGGCACTATCATTATCCTCATCACCGCAATACATACTGATCCAACCAAGATTAGTATCCCATAACCAACCTTTCCCATAAATCACATTAAGAGCGTCATTATCGGGAGCCCACATGCACGCCTCATAATCTCGAGCAGGCAACCCTCCCGTCGGATCAAACTGCATTATGCCGGAATTAGGCACGCCATCTTTCAACACCGCTTTACCATTATAGAGTATATCCCAGCAAGGATTCAGAGGATTCCCAGAGCTCGGCACTACTGGCGGCGCAGAAGCAAGACTAAAAGTTGCGCTAACAGTCTTATTCCCAGTCATTGACAATACGCAATCAGCGGTTCCCGCGCAATCTCCTCCCCAGCCATTAAAAATATAGCCAGCATCAGGCAAAGCCATCAGAGTAACAGTATCGCCCGCGGATTTTGTTACCGAACAAGTTGACCCACAAGACAAATTTGAACCCGATCCGCCACTGCTAACTATTGTTCCATTAGTAGGCAAGGGCGAACTAACCGCGAGCGAATAACTAGTTGCTGATGCGACTTGAAATTCAGCCGTAACTGTCTTGTTTGCATCCATATTTAACGAACAGTATCCAGTACCGCTACATGCCCCTGACCAACCACTGAATGAGTAACCAAAATCAGGTACCGCTTGTAAAGTAATACTAGATCCGCTGGGCAAATTAGCCCCGCAAGTCGCGCCACAGTTGATTACTCCACCATTAACCGTGCCATTCCCCGTCTTACTAACATTCAGTAAATACTGCAAAGAGGCATTTTGAGTAAAAGTGGCCGTAACCGATTTGGCTGAATTCATTAATAGCGAACATGCTCCAGTACCGGTACACGCGCCAGACCACCCAGAAAAGGAATATCCTGGCGATGGCGTAGCAGTCAAAGTAACCGTGGTCCCACTTATATAAGCGGATGAACAAACCGCGCCACAATTGATCCCGGAACCAGTAACAGTCCCGTTTCCACTATTATTAACCGTTAAAGCATAACCAAAAATCGCGTTTACCGATTTATCCGCGTCCATCGTTAGATTGCAAATTCCCGTTCCCGCGCAATCTCCTCCCCAGCCGACAAAAGCATACCCAGGATTTGGCGTTGCTGTTAAAGCAACCGACGCGTTATATGTCTCCGTGGTAGAACAATTAGTCGCCGGACAATCAATACCGCCGCCGCTTATTTTCCCGGAACCGTTCATCGTTGTTGTTAAAACAGGCAGTAACTTAAAAATCGCCCAAACAGTGTTCCCTGGGCCCAAAAATTGAATTGTACAAGTTGGATTCAACCCCTGTGGAGCACAAGTGCCATTCCAACCAGCAAAATAATAACCGGGAGCAGGTATCGCCGTAATTGTGACACGATCAGTATGCATGAAGTTGACATTGCAGACCGGACCGTCACCAACTCCGCAATCAAAATTGCCAAAAGTACCACCCGTACTAAAAATCCCGCCTATTCCTGTTTTTTGCGCGGAAGTTGAATACAAATTATAATTAAAATTAGCTGTTACCACGGCGGTGACATCTGTCAAAGTACAAACATGAGTTCCAGAACACCCGCCGCCACTCCAACCAGTAAAAGTACTGCCCGGACCAGCTAAAGCGGTTAAATCATAACTTCCAAATAAATAATTTTCAGAACAATCCGAGCCGCAATTGATTCCCGCAGGCACACTGGTAACAGTTCCAATACCGCCCGCTGTACCACTTTTAGTAACAATAATCTGATACGCCATTGCCGCCTGCGCAAATACTAAACTCGCGCATCCAACCAGAATCGTCAGCAAAAACATTTTTATGGTATTTTTCATCTTTTTTATTTTTAAATCTCAATATTTTACCACTTTTTTAGACATTAGTAAAATCAACTCGCCTCAGAGTTGTCATTAAGCTTCTTAGACAATTGTAACTTGCTCAGCCCTCTTTACCGCATTTTGCGCAGACCTCCTTGCCCTTTCTCATTACCATCAGCCCGCCGCATTTTTTACAGAGGTTGCCTGTCGGCTTGTCCCAAACAGCATACTTACACTTGGGAAAACGGTTGCATCCGTAAAAGACCTTGCCGGTCTTCCTGGCGCGGCGCTCAATCATCTGTCCTTCCTTGCATTCCGGGCATTTGACCCCCGTCGGCTTAACAATAGACTGGATGTTCTTGCACTTTGGATAAGCACTGCATCCCAAAAAGTCGCCGAATCGCCCGTGCTTAACCTCCATCGGACTACCGCATTTGTCGCATTTCTTGCCCGCCAGCTTGCGCTCCAATTCCTTTTCCTCGGCGGTCTTTTCCACGACCTGTCCTCCCGTCATCGGCTTGGCGTTTTTGCACTTTGGATAATTTGAACACGATAAAAACTTGCCGAACCTGCCAAGTTTAACAACCATATCACTTCCGCATTTTTCGCACTTTTCAGTGGTCGTCTCCAGGTTGACGATGTCTTCTTTCTTGATTGATTCTGATTTTTCCATGATAGTCTTGTGAAACGGAGTATAAAATTCCGCCACCACCGGTACCCATTTTTTCTTGCCTTCCGCGATCGCGTCCAGCGATTCTTCCATCTGCGCGGTAAAAGCGTAATCAACAATACTCGGAAAATGCTTTACCAGCATATCTATTACCACTTCCGCCAAATCGGTTGGTTTTAACTGTTTAGCCTCTTTCTCCACATAACCCCGCGCCATGATCGTGCTAATAGTTGGCGCGTAAGTTGATGGCCTGCCAATACCTTCAGATTCAAGTTTCTTGACCAAACTTGCTTCAGTATATCTAGCCGGCGGTTTGGTAAAATGCTGATTCGGAGTTATTTTTTCCAGCTTCAGCTTATCCTGCTCCCGCAAAAATGGGAGCAGTTTTTCTTGCTGATTAAGCTCGTCTTCGGGGTTATCAGCCCCTTCCACGTAAGCTCTTATAAACCCAGGAAACTCAATTGTCTGACCAGTTGCGCGAAAAACATAATCAGGCGCGGAAGACGGCGTAATATCAACACTTAAAGCTTTCAAAGACGCCTCTTTCATCTGACAGGCCAAAGTTCGCTTCCAGATCAATTCGTACAACTTAAACTGATCCTTATCAAGATAACGCTTAACATCCTCCGGTTTAAGCGCAAGGTCCACCGGACGGATGGCTTCGTGGGCTTCCTGCGCGCCCTTCTTTGCCCGATAAAAACGCGGGGCATCAAGGCAATAGTCTTTGCCAAACTCCTTCCTAATTACCTCCTGCGCCTGTTTCAGGGCAATCTGGCTCAAATTCACTGAGTCAGTACGCATGTATGTGATAAGACCTGTAATTCCCTTGCCGTGTTCAACGCCTTCATATAACTGCTGAGCAACTTTCATCGTTCTCTTCACGGAAAAACCAAGTTTTCTAGAAGCTTCTTGCTGTAAAGTTGAAGTAGTAAAAGGAGGCGATGGATAGCGCTTAACCTCTTTTTCTTCCACGCGCGTCACGGAATAATCAGAACCTTTGAATTTATTGAGGATTTTTTCAGCTTCTTTGCCTGAACTGATCTTCAGCTCTTTGCCCTTATATTTAAGCAAAACAGCTTCAAAACTTTGCTTAGCTTTGACGAAAACAGCACTGATTGACCAGTACTCTTCTGGCTTAAAAGCGCGAATTTGTCTTTCCCTTTCCACTATTAACCGCACCGCCACGCTTTGCACGCGCCCAGCGGAAAGACCATAACGAACCTTCTGCCAAAGCAAAGGAGAGAGTTCATAACCAACTAGCCTATCCAAAACCCTGCGTGCCTGTTGAGCATCCACTAAATCTTGATCAATCTCGCGAGGATGCTCCAGCGCCGCCATTATTGCCGGCTCCGTAATCTCATGAAACACAATCCTCGCCACTTTTATCTTCTTTGGATTTACTTCCAAAGCCTGCAGAAGATGCCAGCCAATCGCTTCTCCTTCACGATCCTCATCAGTCGCTATATATAGTTCCGTTCCTTTCTTAAGATAACCCTTCAACTCTTTAACCACCTTCTTCTTGTCCATCGGCACCATGTAACTAGGCGCGAAATCGTGTTTAACATCAATGCCGATCTTTGATTTTGGCAAGTCGCGCACATGACCCATAGAAGCTTTTACGACATATTGCTTGCCAAGAATAGTAGCAATTGTTTTAGCCTTAGTGGGAGACTCCACAATCACCAATTTTTCCGCCATCTCAAATTCAAAAAAATACAACAAGTGATATTATAGCACACATTTTATATTTTTTTGCAACTGTTTTAGAGCAAAACATACATAACATCCATACCGAACGGTATGGATGTTAAATAATCCCAATTTTTACCCATAAAAAGGCATTGACAGCTAAAAGGCATAATTTCCTTATATTAAAGCCGATAATCGCGTTTTAATACAATTTTTCCAAAAGACAAGATTGGTTTTTTGGCTTAATAAAGCCTTTTATTGCGTCAACCACACACTTGTCAAGAACCACGATAGCCCATTTATCCCTTACTGCTCAAAAAAATCTTGCATTTACCTTTAAGGACACTATAATGCCGTTGGTTTAATCATATCCCTAACCAAAAAACCATGACCAAACAGGATCTGGTAAACGCCGCCGCTCAAAAGGCAGGTGTTACAAAAAAAGCCGCATCCGAGGTGCTTGACGCATGCCTAGATGCAATCACGCGCTCCCTCAAAAAGGGCGAAAACGTAACAGTAACGGGCTTCGGCACGTTCCGCGTATCAAAGAGGGCCGCTCGCACGGGTGTCAATCCTCGCAACCCTGAAGAAAAAATCAAGATTCCAGCCATGAAACTTCCTGCTTTCAAGGCCGGCAAATCTCTTAAAGATGCCGTTAGATAAGACCAAGCAAGCGTCTTGCCACAAAAAAGTTATCTAAAATAAGACTGATAGCAAAGCAAGCGCTAAAAACCTAGTCTGTTAAAAGCCCTCCCAGAAACGGTAGGGCTTTTATTAATCCACCTGTCAAAAAATTCTTCAATTTCAATACAGAAATACAATTGTCAAGTTACATTGTAATGATTTCTAATGAAAAAAATTAATTAATCTGTATAATAAATTGCAATTCTCTTTAAACCTTAACCAGAACACGCATGCGAAGCCTCAAAAAAATCATTACGCCACTGATAACACTCCTGATTTTTACCACAACCGCGCAAGCCGCCACCTTTTCAGACATCGCAACCCACCGCTACAAAAACGCAATAGAATCTTTGGCAAATCTTGGCATTATCAAGGGCTATAACGACAGCACATTTAAACCTGATCAACAAATCAACCGCGCTGAATTTCTAAAAATAGTGATTGGAGCTTCATCGCAAAATATAGGCACCAGTAAAAACTGTTTCAAAGACGTCACAAACGAATGGTTCGCGCCATTCATTTGTTTTGCCAAAAAAATTGGAGTCGTGCAAGGGTATTCAAACGGATTCTTCCGTCCAGCGCAAACCGTTAATTACGCTGAAGCGCTCAAAATGCTCTATTTAGCCAACGCTGATAAAGGCACGCCAACGACAAACCAAGCATGGTACGCGGCATATTACGAAAACGCCCGCAAAAACAACATCACTCTTAGCAATATAACAGAGCTACATCACCTGCTAACACGAGGAGAAGCAGCTCAACTAATCTGGAATTACAGGCTCAAGAAAAAATCCGGTTCTGGCACCTCTTCATCCGGTTCTGGCACCTCTTCATCCGGTTCTGGCACCTCTTCATCCGGTTCTGGCACCTCTTCATCCGGTTCCGGCACTTCCTCATCCGGTTCCGGCACTTCCTCATCCGGTTCCGGCACTTCCTCATCCGGTTCCGGCACTTCCTCATCCGGTTCCGGCACTTCCTCATCCGGTTCCGGCACTTCCTCATCCGGTTCCGGGACCTCTTCATCCGGTTCTGGCACCTCTTCATCTGGTTCTGGCACTTCTTCATCTGGTTCTGGCACTTCTTCATCTGGTTCTGGCACTTCTTCATCCGGCTCTGGCACCTCTTCATCGGGTTCTGGCACTTCTTCATCGGGCTCTGGCACTTCTTCATCGGGCTCTGGCACTTCCTCATCCGGTTCTGGCACCTCTTCATCCGGCTCCGCGGGAATTTCCACTTGCAACGAACCAATTTCTGGTCACGCTCTTTATGTTTCACTTACGGGTAACGACTCTACCGGCGACGGCACATTGTCAAACCCATACCGAACCATCGCCAAAGCATTGGCACAATCCGCACCGGGCGACACCATCGCCATCAAAAACGGCACATACCAAGAAACCAATACAGTCCGTGTCCGCAATCCAAACATTACAATCCGCTCAGTGCCAGGAGAATGGGCTATCATAGACCGTAGCGCTTATCCTGACGACATCGCTGTTTATTTTGACGTTGATTCCAGCGGGAGCAAACTCCAATGCGTGGAAGTTATCGGCGGATTATACGCCTTTTCCACTGAAACACGCTGGGATTGGGGAGGAACAGACCGTAGCGGAGCATCTAACTTAATCGTTGAAGATTCAAAACTGCATGACAGTTACCGAGACGTCATCAAAATTAAACCGGGCAGTGATAACATTACAATCAGAAGAAACGAAATCTACAATTCCGGCAAAGGCCTAGCTCGCGGAGACTGCAATGCTGAAGGAATAGACAATGTCAACGGCGACAACCTGCTAGTGCAAAACAACTACATCCACGACATCTGCTCCAACGGCATCTATTGCAAAGGCGGAGCGCAAAATTGCGTCATAGAAAACAACCGCGTCATCAATACTGGATCAGCCGGCATCTTAGTCGGATTTGACACCAGCCCCGAATATTTTGACCTAACGGTTAACCCACATTATTACGAAAACATTAACGGCATCGTCAGAAACAATTTGGTAATGGACACCCAAGGAGCAGGCATCGGCCTTTTCGCTTCAAAAGACGCCCAAGTTTACAACAACACCATCATCAACACCGCCAGCCAATATCATAGCCCTATTTACTTTGGCATCTCGTTTCAGGACTGGGACGACAGCGCCGAAAGACCAGCCAACATCAATCCAACCATTAAAAATAATGTGATTGTCCAAAAAACAGGCCATAACACTTCCACGATTGACATCCGCTACAGCAATGAACTTGGCGGATTAAGCGCTTTAAGCGGCTCCCCAAATATGTCCGGCAACTGTTATTACCATGAAGGATCCGCGGCTTCATTCAACGACAACCGTCCCGGCAACATTCTGACAAACGGCACGCTCGCGCAATGGCAAAACCACATCAATGCGGATACAGACTCAATTGAAGCCAACCCCGCTCTTGACAGCCAATACAAAGCCACCGGAGCATGCGCCGGCAAAGGATTTATGCCATAAAGAGAGCAAGCGCCGGCATTATACACACCATAAAAATAAAAAGGGCAAGCGCCCGCATAAGGTTCTTGCCCTCGTTCTTGCCCTCAAAGATCGTGATTTGCCAAACCGATCTAAAAATTGTAGATTATAAAGCGTATATCAATGATGACCCATGCAAACCAAAATACAGGAACTTGAACGAAACGGACTCGCGGAAATAGCCGCGGCCAAAGACCTAACCACCTTACAAGAAATAGAGGTCAAATATCTGGGACGCAAAAGCGATCTTTCGGAGATCATGCGCAAGCTGAAAGATCTTGCCCCTGAAGAAAAAAAAATTATCGGCCCGCTTTCAAACGCCGCAAAATCAGCCATCACCGAAGCAATAGCAAAAAAAAGATCAACTCTTGAAGCGGAAATAATCCGCCGCCAGCTCGCCACTGAATTTTTTGACCTTACCTTCCCGGGAAAATCAAGAACAATCGGCCATATCCACCCATTAAGCCAAGTGCAACAAGAAGTTGAAAACATCTTTTCCGACATGGGCTTTGCGATCATGGATGGCCCGGAAGTAGAAAGTGAATACTACAATTTTGAAGGACTAAACATCCCCGCCGACCACCCCGCGCGGGACATGCAAGACACTTTCTTTCTTAAAGATAAGTCTGAAAAAAAACACGGCCGCCTTGTTTTACGCACTCACACCTCTCCGGTACAAGTGCGAACCATGGAAAAATACGGCGCTCCTCTGCGCGTAATCATCCCGGGACGCGTTTTCCGCTACGAAGCGACCGACGCGTCTCATGACACCACCTTTTATCAGGTTGAAGGACTGCTAATAGATCAACATATTTCGCTTGCCCACTTAAAAGGAGTAATGGCTGAATTCTTGAGCCGTCTCTTTGGAAAAGAAGTCAAAGTACGCTTTCGCCCAGGCTATTTTCCGTTCGTTGAACCGGGGCTTGAACTGGATTTTTCCTGTCTGCTATGCAACGAAAAAGGTTGCAGTGTTTGCAAACACACCGGCTGGCTGGAATTCATGGGGGCTGGAATGGTCCACCCTAACGTCCTTAAAGCGGGAGGCATCAACCCTAAGCAATACCAAGGCTGGGCTTTTGGATTTGGGCTGACGCGTCTTGTTATGATGCGCTACAACATTGACGATATTCGCCTCCTCCAATCAGGCGACTTAAGATTTTTAAGACAATTTTAATGGAGGGAACGCGCTTGCAAATTATTGGAATAGTGGGAAACATTCTGATGGTTCTGGGATATTTTCCGCAGATCTTTAAAACTATTAAAACCCATGAAGCGGAAGACATTAGCCTAATCTCGTGGTTAAGCTATCTGCTTGGAGATTTGTGCCTGCTAATTTACGCCATCCTAACCAATGATGGGGTTTTTGTTTCCTTATTCACGCTTTTCACGGTCGGAAACTTCACCATTGTTGCCCTAACAATCAAATATGGCAAAATACGCCTTGGCATTCCAAAATCAGCTAGAACAAAAATTCCACCCGCGTCAGCTTCTCTATCGTCTAAAAATGCTCTCAACAAACAATCATAAGCTAATCTCCGCCGCAATTATTTTTTAATCCTTGACCAATCATGAGGATTTCACTGAACTGGCTCCGCGACTTCGTCAATATCCCGCCTGACACCAATCCAGAAGAACTTGCCCATCTTTTCACCATCCGCACCGCGGAAGTTGAAAGCGTGGAAAACCAAGCAGCGTCTTTTGAAAAAATCGTGGTGGGACAAATTTTAGAAATACATCCCCATCCCAACGCCGACAAACTGAAAATAACAAAAACAAGCGTCGGCATTGAAGATAAGCAAAAACTGCAAATCATCTGCGGAGCATCAAACATTTATGAAGGAATGTACGTGGCGGTAGCTCTGCCCGGAAGCAAAGTCCGCTGGCACGGCGAAGGCGAACCAGTAACGCTTGAACCAGCCAAGATCAGAGGGGTGGAAAGCTACGGGATGATCTGCGCCGGAGACGAAATCGGCCTTGAAGAAAAATCAAGCGGTGTACTAGATCTTTCGGCAATGAAGCCACGAGTCGGCATGCCATTGGCCGAACTTTTGGAAAAAGACGACATCATCTTTCACATAGACAACAAATCGCTAACCCACCGCCCTGACCTTTGGGGACACTACGGCATCGCGCGGGAAATTTCGGCCATCACCGGTAAACCCTTAAAACCGCTTATCACAAGCATAAACTATCCCTCCACCACCAGCACGCTCAAGGTGGAAGTAAAAGAAAAAAAATTGTGCCCGCGCTACATTGGAGTACTAGTTGACAACGTCAAGATTGAACCATCTCCGGAATGGATGCGCAAAAGACTGCGCGCGATTGGATACCGCCCCATCAACAACATTGTTGACGCCACCAACTACGTCATGGCCGATATCGGACAACCTTTACACGCGTTTGACGCCGATAAAATAACTGGCGGTATCATTGTCCGCGCTTCGCTCAATAACGAGGAAATCAAAACCCTTGACGGCAATCAACGCAAACTCCCGCCAAACACGCTCGTGATCGCCGACACGGAAAAAGCCGTCGCCATTGCCGGCGTTATGGGAGGAGCAAATTCCGAAGTTACATCAGAAACAACGCGCCTAATCCTTGAATCAGCAAATTTTCAGCCGTCTTCCATCAGAAAAACATCCGTGAAACTTGGACTGCGCACGGAAGCAGTGATGCGTTTTGAAAAAAGCCTTGATCCAAACCTCGCCGATGAAGCCATGGACAGATTATGCCGGCTAATCCTTGAAATCTGTCCCAGCGCGCGCCTTTTAAGCGCCAAAATTGATGTAAAAAACTTCAAAGCAAAACCCACGGTCATCAGCCTTAACCTTAAAAAAGTTTTCTCCAAAATCGGCAAAAATATCCCGCTTGAAGAAGTTAAAACGATTCTAACCAGACTTGGCTTCAAAATCCTAAATAGCTCTTCCACAAAACTTAAAGTAGAAGCCCCTTCTTGCCGCCCAGTCAAAGACATAGCAATAGAAGATGATCTAGTAGAAGAGATCGCTCGCCTCCATGGCTATGAAAACATCCCCCCAATTTTACCAGAACTGCCGATCAAGCTCCCAATTGAAAACAAAGAGCGCAAATTAAAACACCGCGTCAGAGAAATAATGTCTTGGGGACTTGGATTTAATGAAGTCTACAATTACTCCTTTTACAGCCGCGCCGACATCACCAAGACACTTCTGCCCGAAGAATTACACGAAAAATTGGAAAATTATTTGAGTGAGGACCAAACACACCTGCGCATAAGTCTCGTTCCCAACATGCTGAAAAACATCGCCCATAACCTTAAATTTTTTGATTCTTTCAAGATTTACGAGATCGGCCGCACCTACGAAGACCTGCAGGAATACTTTCCCAAAGAAGAGAAAAAAATCTGCGCGATGATCGTCAGGAGCGACGCGACAAAAAACAAAGTAGCCAGCTCCAAAGCCGGCGCACCAGCGGACGAACGCGAAAACGATATCTTCTATGAAGCCAAAGGAGCGCTGGAAAAACTTCTCCAACAAACGCGCGCGCCGGCCTATGAAATGCGCAAAGGGGAATCACTTTGCCCTTACGCCCATCCCGCCAAATACGCGGGATACTTCCTCAAAAGCACCGGACAGGAAATCGCGAAATTATTCTCCTTACACCCGCTAGTTCTAAAAAACTACGATCTGGAAAAAGCTTCAATAGCCGCTTTTGAACTCAATTTTTCTTTACTCTCATCTTTAGAACCTCAAACCGTAAAATACCAACCACTGCCCAAATTCCCGGGCATAGAAATAGATGTTTCTGTGCTGATAAACAAAAACAGCGAAGTTGGCAAACTGCTAGAAACAATCACTCAAGCTGACCGTAAGCTAGTACGTGAAGTTCATCTTTTTGACACTTATGAAGGCTCTAACCTGCCCGAAGGCAAAAAATCATTCACCTTCAAAATCACGCTCCGCTCAGATGAACGCACCCTCACCGACATGGAAATGAAAGTTATCCAGCAAAAGATTTTTGAACAACTAGCAAAAATCGGCGGAACAATCCGCGGCCTCTAACCGGTGACCAGCTTTTGCTAATTTAACAAAACTAAATTCTAAAGCCCTTCTTAACCCTACTAACTCTAATAAATCCACCGCAAGGTACTATTTCCGTGCCTTTTTTCTCGGCTTCATCAAGCAACAAATTATAACCAAGACTATCCGACGCCATGTGGCCAAATATCAGCACGTTAAGATGGTGTTTTTCCGCCAATTTCCTGTGCTCTTCCGGAATATGCATGCCAAAAACCGTTCCAACTCCCGCCGCGGACATCTTTTCATAAATATCTTTTGGACCAGACGTGCCCCCCGTAAAACCAGAGAACGACATCTTGCCTAATTTGGCATTTTTATCTCCAACAAAAATTTTGGGCGGGACTCCCATTGCCGCCGCCTTCTGATATTCAGGCAACTCCATCAAGATATCAATTACCTCACCCACGTATTTTGGCTTTTTCTTTTCAATATAACCTTTTAGAAACCAGTGACATAGATTATCGGGGATAGTATGGAAACAAGCCATTGTTATGCCAAGCAACGACGCCGCATCGGTCACCGCGTAATGATTAGCCGCATGCAACGACCTGTCTATTTCATTCATCCTCACCCGCAACATTTTTTCCGCCACATTAACCGCGACACCTTCTGAAACAGCTATATCTTCCTGCACCGGCATCACCCTTGTTAAATCAACTAAAGCCCTGCCCTCAGGATGATGAGCCAGCACTACGTCAATTTTCTTGCCGCTTCTATTCAACTCTTTTGCCAGCAACAATTCACCGATTGTAATATCAATGCCAACCATCACTCTTTTCATCACAGTCCGTGGATCACCAACCAAAATTCTGCTATCCAGATAAGGATTTTTTAACGATTCCATGTCAAAATACTTCTTTTCTTTCTCATCCAGCTTTTCAAAATCTTTTTTCCTCTCTTTCAGCAATTGCTCCACTTCCTTCTTCGGACGCGGATCGTGCTTAATTGCTAACTCAAGACCCTTATTAAAAAACTGTTGCAAGGTAATCATGTGTGGATAAATAAAAAAATAAAACGCGCAACTAATTATAACCTTTGACATTATAACAAAAGTTTTTACAATTACGAGTTTTAAATTGCGTTAATTTGTAAGAGATCGCGATAAAACAAGTTTTAAGGCCATGGTCACCAATCAACCAATAAACCAAAAAACATATAACTATATTATAAAACAAAAACAGGATATAATCTCACCGCGTCAATAAATGCCATGCTAAAAAGAATCCTGGAATACATAGACAATAAGAAAATCCTGCTACGCACGGGACGAATTAACTGGCGCCAAATTGTTATCTGGCTCGCGCTAGGAATTTTGGCTCTACTCGCCACAAGTATAATTGTTTTAATTATCTTAATCGCGTTAATTTCAATCGGCCTGCCAGACGTCCACGATTTGGACAAATTGAACGTCGCGCAATCCACGACCATTTATGACCGAGAAGGCAACATCCTTTACGTAAAACACGGTGGAGAAAATCGCGAATACATCACCTTTGAAAACATTTCCAAAAACATAATCAATGCCACAATCGCGATTGAAGACGACCAATTCTGGAATCATTCGGGTTTTGATCCAGTCGGCATCCTTCGCGCCGCGATAACAGACATCACGCACATGGGCGCGCGACAAGGCGGCTCCACTATCACGCAACAATACATCAAAAACACATTCTTAAGTTCGGAAAAATCTTACATTAGAAAACTTAAAGAACTAATATTAGCCGTTCAACTAGAACGCGCCTATAGCAAAGAAAAAATCCTTGAGCTTTACCTTAACAAAATTCCCTATGGCAACAACGCCTACGGTATTGAAAAAGCGGCGCAAATCTACTTCAACAAACATGCCAAAGATCTAGATCTGGCCGAAAGTTCTATTTTGGCGTCTTTGCCAAAAGCGCCCGGTTACTATAACCCTTACGGCGAACACCTATATTCCACACTAACTCTTGCCGCCGACTCTCCTCGCCGCAAAGTCATCAATACTGAAAGCGACCTTAAAGACAATGAATTCCTGCGCGGCCTCATCGGCAAAAACATTCCTCTTGGAGAAAATAAATTCATTTACGTGCAGGGACGCACGGATATTGTGCTCAAAACAATGGAAAAGCTTGGCTACATCACCGATGAACAAAAAAAAGACGCCTTAGCTAAACTTCAAACAATTCAATTCAACAAATATCATGAACAAATTGCCCATCCCCATTTCGTTTTCCGTGTGATATCTGAACTAGAAGAAAAATACGGGCATGAACTGGTTGAACAAGGAGGACTGAAAGTCTATACGACCCTTGACCCAAACCTGCAATCAGCCGCGGAAAAAGCGGTCAGCGAAGGAGCCAAACGCAATGAAAGCAAATACAACGCCAAAAACGCCGCGCTAGTGGCAATTGACCCTCGGACAGGAGAATTACTGGCAATGGTAGGTTCACGAGATTATTTTGACACAGCAATAGATGGAGCGGTCAATGTCGCGGATCAGTACCGTCAACCCGGATCAGCCTTTAAACCTTTCGTGTACGCGCAGGCGTTTTACAACCGTTACGCTCCTGCCTCTGTCGTATTTGACACAGAAACCAGACTCGGAAACAGCGCCTTTCCTAAAAACTTTGACGGTAAATTCTGGGGGCCGATGCCCATGCGCAAAGCGCTCGGACAATCCCGCAACATACCAGCCATTAAAACCTACTTCTTAGCGGGAGAACAAGAACCCATCAAAGAACTCGCGGAAAGAATGGGTATCGTCTTTATGGACCGCAACCGAGATTACGGCTGGCCGCTTGCTCTTGGAGCGGCCGAAGTCCGGCTAACAGACCTAGTTGGAGCATACGGCGTCTTTGCCAACAATGGCGTTAAACTCAAAACCATAGACATACTTAAAGTAGAAAATGCCTCCGGCGAAGTGCTTGAAGAACACAAACCGGAAAATGACAAAGGTCAGGAAGTGCTAGACCCGCAGATTGCTTATCTAATCAACAGCATCTTATCGGACACCAGCGTGCGCCTAAGTGAAAACATGACCGTCCCGGGACAAATTAACGCGGCTAAATCAGGAACAAGCAACCGCAAGAACGGCAATCAATATTATCCTCACGACCTCTGGTGCATTGGCTATACCACAAGACTCGCCGCGGGAGTTTGGACCGGCAACAATCGCGACGATGAAGGCAACATCTCCATCTACGCCGATGGCGTCAATGTCGCAGCCCCGATCTGGAAACAATTCATGACAGAAGCCCTCAAAAACACGCCATCAGAACCATTCCCCACTCCAGAGGGCATCAGACAGGTCACAATCTCCACGGCAACCGGAAAACTTCCCGGACCAAACACCCCCTCAAACCAACAAAAAACAGAGATTTTTGCCAGCTTTTCTGTTCCAACAGAAATAGATGACAGCTGGTCACAAGCCCAAGTTGACACTCGCAACAACAAACTTGCCAACCAATACTGCCCGCCTGCTTTTGTCGCGACCAGATCCTTCCTCAACCTTCATGACATCGCTCCAATACCAGAATGGGAAGCCGGCGCGCAAGCATGGATCAAAGACCATCAAGAACAATTTGCCCATCCCCCAAACACCGAGGGAAATAACCCTAATAACCCTTCTGAAACCGGCAACATAGGCTCAACAAACATCATCTACGGACCGCCACCAACCGAAGAATCGGAACTCTGCAACGCGCAAAGCTTTAACAGCAAACCGGAAATAACCATCATCTCTCCAAAATCATCTGACATCATCACCACCGGCAGTTCCGTCCGCATTCAAGTCAAAGTAAATGCCCCAAACGGAATGGACAAAGTGGAATTCTATCTTGACAACCGCATGACGTACTACGCTGACCAATTCCCGTTTGACGGGACAGTCAGACTGCCAAAAGTAGAAATCGGCTCAAGAAGACACATCATAACCGCCAAAGCAATTGACAAATTAGGTTACGAAAACTCGGCTCAAATTGAGATCACTACCGCGGACTCACCATCAACCACCTCAATCCCATCATCCGGGAGCTCTAACAACAAACCCAACGACGCTACAACACCGCCGCCAGATAGCTCTTCGACCTAAATCACGCCTGCTTCTCTAATCTTAGCCAAGAAAACCCCAATTCAACCAGCTTGGACAATCTCCTCCCGCCCTCTCCAATCCAAACCGCTATCACTAGATAAACCGGCATCACAAGCCAAAACACAGTTTCATTTTTGATGCCAGCGGTAAGCAAAAAGGGCAAAAGAAAATAGTTCAAAAAATAATGATGCAATAGATAAATCTCATAAGACGCACCGCTAACCTTACTTAAAAGTTTTGCCGCCAAACCTACCGGCCTAATTAAGTTCACTATTCCCAAAAAAAGAAAGAAAAGACCAGCCGCCACAGCAAGATCGGAAAAAATCCATCCCCATCTGTAAGAATTAAGCAGACCCCCAGAAAACGCTAAAACAAACCCTACCAAAACGCGCCAATTGCGCCCCGCTCGTTCAATGAAATTTCCCAATTTAACCTGCCACCAAGCCAAAGCCATCCCCAATCCAAATTCAAAAAGCCGCGGCAAGAAAAAACTAAACAGCCTATAACTGTTGGCCGTTGGAAATATCACCCCCATTGGCACGGTATCAAGATAATACGCGGCCACCAACCGATACAAAACCGTCAAAACAAAAACACCCGCCAAAAACCTCTCCGGCCCCCATTTATTAAGCGCGATAAATAACAGCGGGAACAGCAAATAAAGCTGCAAAATAAGCGGAATAAACCAGTAATCGCCATTAAACCTCTGCAAGAATTGAATATCGTAAAACGCAAACGGGAAAAACATGATCTTTAACCCATCCAGCCAATTATAAATCGGCGGAGCGGCAATAGCCGGAAATACCAAGTTCCGCAAAAATAAAAAGCCTACACCTAACAACACAGAAACATAAAAAGGGACAAAAATTCTCTTGATCCTCTTCAACAAAAAAACAAGCCAATTCACTTCACTCTGCTTGGACAATAACCCGTAAGACAATACAAAGCCGCTCAAAAGCAGAAAAAGATTCACCGAAGTAAATCCGTAAACGAATAGAAAACTGAAAAGGTTTTTTATCAAACCAATCACTCCTCCATCATTAAACAACTGCAATCTTGCTAGATTAGGAACTATACCCTCCGGCACTATCAAAAAACTGCCATGATACCACTCCATGTAATAGTGATACAGGACGATATTCATGATCGCCAATGCCCGCATAAAATCCAACGCGCCAATGTGTTTTTTTTTCTCCTCGCCTGCCGTAATAGACCCTTTTTCATTAAACTTACTCAATTGACTCATCATCTCTTCGGGATATACTGACACGGCCAGCCTACCAGCGCAAAAAAATTATCGCAAGCCTTAGCCAATCATAAGCTTAAAACCAATGACACCAGAACTACTCATGCCAGCCGGCGACCTAGAAAAGATGAAGTTTGCTTTCCAGTACGGCGCGGATGCCGTTTACGCTGGCGTACCGATGTTTTCTCTGCGCGCGCGTGAAAATCGCTTTAACATAGAGACCGTGCGCGAAGGCGTTCAGTACGCAAAAAAACTCGGCAAGAAAATCTACCTAACCATCAACATTGCGCCGCACAATTACAAAATACCAGCGTTAATCAAAGCACTTAAACCGATGGCTGAACTAAAACCCGACGCTCTGATCGTTTCCGATCCGGGCGTAATAATGTTATGCAAAGAAACAATTCCAGAAATTCCACTTCATCTGTCCGTGCAAGCCAACACTGTCAACTGGGCCTCAGCCAAATATTGGCATCGTCAAGGTATCACGAGAATCATCCTTTCCCGCGAACTGCCTTTGGAAGAAGTACGCGAAATTCACGAGAAAAATCCGGGACTAGAACTGGAATACTTCGTCCACGGCTCAATTTGCATGGCCTATTCAGGACGATGCCTGCTTTCAAGCTATCTCGCCTACCGTGACGCCAACCAAGGCACTTGCGCACATGTCTGCCGCTGGAAATATAAAACCTACCTTGAAGACATCGCCAACCCCGGCAAGTTCATGGAACTGGACGACGACGAACACGGCTCATATATCATGAATTCAAAAGACATCTGCCTGATTGAGCACCTGAGAGCGTTAAAAGACGCGGGCGTCCGCAGTTTCAAAATTGAAGGACGCAACAAAACAATTTTCTATGTAGCCACCGTCGCGCGCGCCTACCGCCGCGCCATTGACGAAATGGAGGCTAACAAACCCTTCAATTCAAAACACATCCGCGAACTTGCTAAAGCCTCTAACCGCGGATTCTTTCCGGGATTTCTGCTCGGCAACCCGCTAGAAAAAGCTCAAGAATACGAAAAAAACCATACCCATCAAACTCACGAATTCATTGGAGTTATTAGAGCAAAACATAAAAAGCACCCTCTGATCAAGAACGCAAGCGGCCACTCCCTCTATGAAATAGAAGTTAAAGGTCGCTTTGACACTCCCAACACCTGCGAAATCATGACCCCCTCCGCAGATTTTATTCAAAAGATAAATAGATTTTTCGCCCCCAACGGCAAAGAAATCACAACCATTCATCCAGGCCAAAAAGACCTCGCCATCTTTGAATCTCCGCACGATCTTCAAATAGGAGCAATTTTAAGCAAAGAACGCCGCCAGCTAAATCTTTAAGCGCTTCTTGACATTTCTTTTGGCAACGAATACAATATCAACGCAAATTGATATAATCTTAATTGATTAACCATGACCATTAAAGTATTGGGATCAGGGTGTCCAACCTGTAAAAGACTCCACAACAATGTGGAAGCAATCGTTAAAAAAATGGGGCTTAATATTAAAGTTGAATACTCCGACGATCTTGAGGAAATGATGAAGCTCGGCGCGATGAGCAGTCCGGTTTTGGCGATCAACGGCCAGATAAAGGCGATGGGCAGAGTCCCCTCGGACAAAGAAATTGAGGAGATAATCAAGAATTCATAATGGACATCTTTTACCCCGTGCAATTACTGGCCGACTGGCTGACCTATGTCATTTTTGGCATTCCAAAAGCAACCTTGTTCGCCAGCGCGCTGAATTTTTTCATCTATGACACGATCAAGATATTCATCCTCCTGTCGGTGATAATCTTCATCGTCTCCACCATCCGCTCGTTCCTTCCGCCCGAAAAGATCCGATATATACTTTCAAGGAAAAATAAATACTCCGGAAATGTCATCGCCTCTTTACTGGGCATCATCACGCCTTTTTGTTCGTGTTCGGCCATTCCGTTGTTTTTAGGGTTCGTTCAGGCCGGAGTCCCTTTGGGCGTAACCTTTTCCTTTCTTGTGGCTTCCCCGATGATCAATGAAGTGGCTCTGGTCATGCTGTTCGGTCTCTTTGGATGGAAAATCGCGGCCATTTACATCGCCAGCGGCCTGATCATAGCCATATTATCGGGCATACTGATCGGCAAATTGAATGTGGAAAACCTGTTGGAGGATTTTGTCCTTAAAAACTCCATCAGCGCGCGAGACGAATTCCATAAGATGAAGTGGTCAAAAAGGCTATCTTACGCAAAAAATTACACCTGGGACATTCTGAAAAAAGTATGGCTTTATATACTTATCGGCGTAGGGTTGGGCGCGTGGATACACGGATACGTTCCAACTGATTTCCTGTCATCATACGCGGGCGCAGATAAATGGTACGCGGTACCGCTTGCCGTCTTGATGGGCATCCCCCTTTATTCCAATGCCGCGGGAATCATCCCCCTCATAAGCGCATTGACGGAAAAAGGCGTGGCTATGGGAACAACACTGGCGTTCATGATGGCGGTAACGGCCTTGTCCCTGCCGGAATTCATGATCCTCAAAAAAGTGATGAAGACAAAGCTGATCCTGATCTTTGCCGGCATTGTCGGCGCGGGAATCATATTTACGGGATATTTGTTTAACCTGATTTTAAAATAAATGTCCGAACACAATCACCCCGCGACTTCAAGAAATCTTATCATAGCAATCAGTATCAATACGCTCATCGTCATTGCCGAGGTTATTTTTGGAATTATTGCCGGCAGTATGGCTTTGATTTCGGAAGCTTTGCACAATTTTACCGACATCGGTTCAATGACTTTGAGCTTATGGGGAGAAAGGCTCTCAGATAGGCCACAGACTGAAAAAAAGACGTATGGTTACAAACGGGCGGAAGTCATCATCGCTTTTGTGAACAGCGGAGTTCTTCTTGGAGTAAGCGGCTGGGTGTTGGTTGAATCGGTAATGAGAATATTCCATCCTGAAGCAGTTAGCGGATTTACCATGCTGATCGTGGCAATCGTTTCACTGATAGGCAACGGCTTTGCCTCCTATTTATTGCAAGCCGGGTCTGATAAGAATTTGAACTTGAAAAGCGCGTGGATTCACTCCATGCAGGACGCTTTATTCTCATTGGGCGTTGTCATTGCCGCTATTATTATTTACTACAGCGGCTGGAACTGGGTTGATCCGACTGTATCAATCGCGGTTTCCATATTTTTACTCAAGGAAGTATACGAAATATTGTCCGAATCGGTAAATATGCTTCTGGATTCCGTACCGGAAGGTTTGGATTTTGAAGAAATCAAAAAAACCTTGGCTGATTTTGCCGGAATTAAAAGCGTAAACGATTTACATATCTGGCAAACCGGTTCAAATAACCGTTTTTTAAGCGCGCATCTGGTGGTTGATAAAATAAATCAAAAGGAAAGAACTGAAATTTTGGCTAAAATCATTGCCCTGTTAAAAAAAAGATTTGATATTCATCATCCCACGATCCAAATGGTTTCAAAACAGGAGATTGAAGCCATGAAGCTGGAATGCGAGCACTGCAATTAAATCAAAACCATGACACCAATATTCTCATTCCTTATTATCGCTTTCATCGTCGGCATTGTGACAGCCGGATTGAATATCAAGTTTGACCGGTTTTTTGCAATTATTCTTTTGGCACAGCTCGCTAAATTTTCGGTCTGGGAATCGATCAATATATTCCTCTGGATATTGCTATTCGGCGCCGGGTTTATTCTGCTTAAAAATAAAGACAAACTTAAAAACATACCAGCCAAAAACAAAAAAAATTTCCTGACACTCGTGCCACTCCTCGCTCTTTTGGGCGCCTGGGCAGGCACCGTTATTTTTGCGAATGTATCCGAAAAAACACTTCTCATCACGATAGGCGTATTAGCCCTGCTTTATGGGTTGCGTCTTGTTTTTCTCCATTTCAAGCCACATGAACTTGATTATAAGAACGAAAAACCGCTTTACCAAAAAATATGCGGTTTTTTCGGGCCCGTGATTAGCGGATTTTTCGCCGGGTTCGTGGGCACGACCTTAAAACCTCTCAAAATTCCTTTCGCTGTAAAGTTAGGAAAGATGACCTTAAGCCAGGTATATCTGGGCAATACTATTACAGCTTTTTACGCCTCTCTTTTCGCCATCATTTTGCATTGTTTTTACGCGACACCCGGCACGGCGATGACGGAAAACGATATTTTATCGGGAATCTCTTTATGGATCGGCATCCACATCATGTTTGGATTGACCATGATGGTCTTCAAAGACAGATGGAGAAAGCCTTTCCAGATCATCATTGGGCTTATCCTGATGATCGTTGCCTTTAAATTCTTTTGATTTTTATGAAAAAACCTACCCTTTTTGATCTGTGCGTGACAACTCTCTATATCGGCACCATAGGTTATGGCGGTCCAGCGATCCTAGCCCTGATGAAAAAGACTTTCGTGCACAGGAAAGAATGGATTTCAGAAAAGGAATTCATGAATGCCCTGAGCTTGGCCCAAATCCTGCCGGGCGCGACCGGGGTTTCCGTCATGGGCTATATCGGTTTTAAGCTCAACAAGTTTTGGGGCGGGATACTGGCGCCGATTTTCTATATTTTGCCCGCCACCATAACCATGCTCGCTTTGGCATGGGCATATTTCACTTATGGCAACCTTCCATTCGTTCAGGCGTTATTCGCGGGGCTGGGAGCTTTAGTTGTGGCACTTTTGGTCAACGCCACGCTGATTTTAGGAAAATCGGTATTCAAAAAAATAACCATTCAGGACTGGAAGGGATTTGTTATTAGTCTGGCGACTTTTGCCGGCATCTTTTTTCTCAAAATAAATATCATCTGGCTCATTCTTATGTCGGGCGCTCTTGGTTTTATCTTCTTTTATTTTACTCATGAGTTTGAAAATGAAAAAGCAAGAAAAGGAGAAGTATTGCTAACAGAGCCGGATGTCCTGAAACGCGAAATGCTAAGATTAAAAGACTGGACACCGGTTATTGTAGTTGCGGTGATCTTCACTATCAGCCTGCTGATTCCCTACACGCGCGACCTGATCACGACCTTTTTGGGAATTGGCGCACTCGCTTTTGGCGGAGGTTTTACCACGATTCCACTTATTCAGCACCAGGTTGTTGACGCGCATAGTTGGCTTACCGTCAAAGAATTTGTGGACGGCATCGCGCTGGGGCAGATCACCCCTGGGCCGGTATTCATAACTGCCACCTTCATCGGCTACCGTGTCGCCGCCATCCTTGGCGCGCTCATGGCGACCTTGGCTATTTTTACGCCATCTCTAACCGCTATGATTTTGCTAGCGGACATTCACGGACGGATCCAAAATTTGAAAATTGTAAAAGTTGTCATTAAGGGATTTTTGTCCGGTTTCATCGGACTTTTGGTTGCCGTCACTTTGCAGTTCGCCTTTAAATCGCTTATCAGCTGGCAGGCTTGGCTGATTTTTGTTCTGGCGATTATTTGGCTGATGATTTTGAAGAAAAATTCCGTATGGGCGATTTTGGGGACAGTTGCCTTATCGTTATTGATATTTTAAAAATAAAAAATAATTATTAATTAATCAAATAAAATATATGAATAATAATAAACAATTTAATGCGGACGAAATGTTACAAATGATGGCGCAAAAAATGGGCGGATTGGAAAATGTGCCGGATGCGATAAAATTTGCCAAGGATGTGGCGCCGGAACTTATGATGCAGGTAATGATGTCATCAAAAGACAGTGTAGAAGATGAAAAATCTCCATTAGATCCCAAGACCAGGCAGTTTATTTATTTTGCCGTGGCCTTGGCGACTTTTGACAATGAATGTGTCAAGGCAACGACTCATTCATTATTGGCCATGGGAGCGACCAAGGAAGAGATAATTTCCGTGATAAAAATAGTCAGACACGCGGCCAATAACGGCATTTTGGGCGCTGCCACACCGATGCTGAAGGAATTAAAATCATAAAGGTCGAGCAAACTTTTGAGGTCGACAAAAGTTTGGGAAAAAGAAATAACAAATTAATTAAAATAATAAACATATGCCACAATTTAGATTTGGTTGGGCTTATTCCAAAGAAGATGAAAAGGCCATGTTAAAAACCAAGATTGAAATGATGGAAGCAAAATTAAGAATGCTGAAAGATTTGGCAAAGGAAGATCCACAGATCGCTTCGGTTTTGAAAGCGAAAGAAGCTGTCGTGAAAGAAAATATTGATTTGTTCAAGAAAGAGTTAGCTGATCTGAAATAATTAAAAGAAGAACATGTTCAAATGGCCGCCAGTATTGCTTAAATCAATACTGGCGGCTGGCCCATAAGTTTTTCGAGAATAAAAATATTATCATGAACTGATAAAAAATATGATGTACATTATTTATCTCGTTTATCTTATTACCGGTCTTTTGGCCGGAGTTATCGGCGGACTTTTGGGTACTGGATGATGCGCATTAATGATGCCGGTGATTCGTTTTGGTTTTCATTTTGATCCAGCTATTGCGGTTGATACAACCTTAACAGCGGTTGTTTTTACGGCCGCTTCCGGCGCTTATCAACATATTAAAATGAAAAATGTTGATAAAAACACCGCATTTTAGATTATGAAAAATGACAAAAATATGACTGGATTAACAACAGAGGAGGCGAACAAGCGGCTTCTGGAATATGGCAAAAATGTCATCAGTGAAGTTCAGCCATCTGCCGTGGCGCTTTTATTGCGCAGATTGTGGGGAGTAATCCCCTGGATGCTTGAGGCGTCTATTTTAATCAATTTAATTATCGGCAAATATGCTGACGCTGTTTTAATTACGCTGATTTTAATTTTTCAGGCGGCGCTTGGCTTTTATCAGGAAAAAAACGCCAAACAGGCCATTTCTCTATTGAAAAAGAAGCTTTCAATTTTAGTTCGCGTCCAAAGAGACGGCAAATGGCAAACCCTGCCTTCTTCCGAAATAGTGCCCGGCGATTATGTCAGTTTGCAGGCGGGAGATATCGTTCCGGCTGATCTAAAAATCACTCAAGGTTTTGTTCTTGCTGACCAGTCCCAGCTTACCGGAGAATCAATGCCCGCAGAAATTAATAGCGGAAAAGTCATGTATGCCGGGTCTTTGATTACTCAAGGTGAAGCTTATGGCATTGTTTCCGCAACCGGTGAAAAAACATATTTTGGCAAGACAGCCAGTCTGGTTCGGCTGGCGGAACGGCCTCCACTTTTACAGCATTTAGCTCTCCAAATCTCCAAATACCTTTTGATTCTTGATATTGTTTTGGCAGTTGCCGCGTTTATTGTAATGAGTATTTCCGGCGCTTCAATTTTTTCTCTCCTGACTTTTATTTTAATGCTTTTGGTTTTGTCAGTACCGGTTGCTCTGCCGGCCATGTCGACCCTTTCGGCCACTCTGGGAACGGGACAACTCGCCAAAATGGGAGTTCTCACTACTCGGCTGTCGGCGATTGAAGACGCGGCGGCCATGGACATTTTATGCCTTGATAAAACAGGTACGCTAACGGAAAACCGTCCCAAGGTTGAAAAAATAATCACTTTTTCCGACTATTCAGAAGACGAAATTTTACATTTAGTCGGGCACACAGTTACTCTGTCCAGCCCTGATCCGCTTAATCTAGCCTTATTAAATTCAGCCAAAGAAAAAAAATTGATAAAAGATGGCGAGCAAATCGCCCAAATCGCTTTTGAACCGTTTGATCCCAAAACAAAATCATCCGGCGCTTGGTTTTTGGAGCGCGGCCAAAAATTTCATATCATCAAAGGCGAACCGTTATCAGTTGCGAAACTGACTCATACGCCTTGGAAAAAAATTGAAAATCAAGTATCGGTTTTGTCGCAATCAGGCGACCGAGTCATTGCCGTTGCGATTGGCAATGATTCAATGTTGAAATTTGCCGGACTTATTTCTTTGACTGATCCGATAAGATCTGATTCCTCTGAATTGATCGCCCTTTGAAAAAACAAAGGCGTCAAAGTGGTTCTGCTGACCGGAGACAGCAAAAATACGGCTAAAGCAGTGGCGTCAAAGGTTGGCATTGAAGGCGAAGTTGCCCCCGAAGGCTTAGATTATGAAAAAATTTCTTCCAAGACAGCGGAAAAATACAGCATTTTACCCCGAGTCTTGCCGCAGGATAAATATTTCATTGTTCAGGCTTTGCAAAAAGCCGGCCATGTTGTCGGCATGACTGGTGATGGTGTCAATGATTCCCCTGCGCTCCGTCAGGCAAGCGTTGGCATTGCCACGGCCAACGCTCTTGATATTGCCAAATCTGCCGCCGGCCTTGTTTTGACACAGCCTGGTTTAATCAATATTCCGGTAATGATTAATGTCAGCCGAAGCATTCACCAGCGCATCAAAACTTGGATTTTAGCCATGATTACCAGAAAATTAGCATTGCCGGCTTTTATTGCCTTGGGCCTGTTAATTTTTAAAGAGCCGGTAATATCGCCTTTTCTGGCTTTTATTTTTATGCTCTTTGGCGATGTGGTAACTTTTAGCCTTTCCAAGGATAATGTCGTGCCATCAGCCAAACCTGATCGCTGGGATATACGCAAGTTAGTAGCTTATGGCTCATTTTATGGATTGATTATGTTGTTGATGAGTTTAGCCATTTTTTGGATTGCCAGAATCATTTTAGCATTGCCGCTTGTCCAGGTTCAGACCATAATATTTATCTGGCTGGTCTTAGTGGCCGGCCAGGCAGCTTTGTATTTGGCGCGCGCGAGAAAAGTCTTTTGGGCCAAGCCTTATCCAGGACGCTTTTTCGCGGCAACAACAATTTTAACTCTTTTACTGGCATTCATTATGTCAACCTTTGGCCTGTTTATGTCATCAATTTCTATTGATTGGTTTGGGATATTGCTAATTGCGGCTTTTTGTTATGTATTAATTGGCAACGGAATTCTATTATTATTTAATAAACATAAACTAAATCTATGAATGAAGAACAAAAAAAGGATCCGAAGTTCGCTAAATTTCACGGCATTGACCGCGACAAGATCGACTGGTATCCGAAGATAGACGAATCCAAATGCGTAGGTTGCGGGCTCTGCGCCACCACATGCGGACGCGGCGTATATAAATTCGACTATGAAAAAAAGAAATCCAAGGTTGCCAACCCGTACAATTGCATGGTCGCCTGCCAGACCTGCGCCAATCTATGCCCGATGAAAGCGATCAGTTTCGCCGAAGACGACAAAACGCGCGAAAAAGCGCAAGAGATCGTAAAAGCAACCGGAGTGATGGCAAACGTCAAAACCGAACTTGAACAAAGGAAAAACGAGCTTGCAATCTCCGCGAACGGGAATATCGGATAAAGGAGTTATGTAAGCGCTCGCGGCCCCCGTCATCATCGGAGACCTCCCGACAATTTTACCGCCGCCGACTCGCCCGCAAGCCTCCCCGTAGCCCACGCCGCCTGCAGGTTAAATCCTCCCGTAAACCCGTCCACATCCAGGATCTCCCCCGCAAAATATAGTCCCGGGCAAATCTTTGATTCCATCGTCGCTGAATCAATCTCTTCCAGCTTGACTCCTCCCGCCGTCACGAACTCCTCGCCGCCGCTCGTCCCCGTAACGTGCAATAAAAACCCCTTCAATGCGCCTGTCAATTTTTCGCGCTGGACTTTTGAAAGGTTGCCGCAGACCTTGCTTTCCGCGATTCCGCAGACCCGCAATACCGACCCGCACAACGACTTCGGCAGGAACATGTCCAGCAGGTTCCTGGCGTTCTTCTTACCGTTCTGTTCAATAGTCTTTTGCAGACGCGCCTTCAGCGCATCACGATTTTCGTTCGGGAAAAAATCAATCACCAACTCCAATGGATTTTCACGCGAGTATTTTTCAAACGCCGCCATGCTCTGCAAAGCGAAGACCGCCGGCCCACTCACCCCGTTATGAGTGAATACGAAAGGCCCGGTCCGCCTGTAAACAGACTTCCCTTTCGGGTTTTCAACATCACCGCGCAGTTCTAGCAAAGCTTTTGTGACGGAAACACCAGCCAGATCCTTCACGTATTCCTCCGCGACGGTAAGCGCCCCCAAAGCAGGCGCCAACTTTGTTATGGTGTGCCCCAGCGTCTTGGCGAACTCATAGCCGTCGCCAGCCGAACCCGTCTGCGCGTAAGCGCTTCCGCCAGTAGTGATTATCAACTCATCCGCCGCAAACCTCTCAAACTCGCCATTTCCGCCTGCACGGTTTTTCATTTCCAACACGAAACTGCCCACAATCCCGCTACTCGCCGCACCATCGCCCACGGCACCCCCTTCGCCTTTCCGCCTTGGCACAAATTTTACCGAAGTTACCGTAGCACCATATCTAATCCGCGCCCCAAGCTTTCGCAGATATTTTTCCACCGCGCTCACAACCTCATCACCTTTGCCAGAAGCAGGGAAAACGCGTAAATCATCTTCCACAACAAGCTTAACACCCCGATCCGCAAACCAATCCATCACCTTCCGCGGAGGAAACCTGAACATCGCCGACATCAGGAACTTCGCTCCCCTCGGATAATTCTCCAGTACCTTCCTCACGTCCGGGATACCCGTCGTCACGTTGCACCTTCCTCCGCCACTTATTGAGACCTTTCTTCCCAAACAGCCATTTTTCTCAAACATCACAACCTCAATACCATTAACCCGTTCGCTTAAACCTGCCCCAGCCTCCAAAATAGCCGCAGCCGCCATCATTCCCGCCGCTCCTCCCCCTATAATCGCGATTTTTTTCATTTACTTAACTCTCAAAAGAAAATCTTACCCGCCTTTACCCCACTTTTTTACAATAAATCTGCGGCCGCCTACGCTCTGGTCCTCAAAAGAAAATCTTATCTCCCTTTTTACAATTACCACTAGCATATTGAGGATACATTAACTCAAATTTTCTACATTTATTTGAACACTCTAACATAAAGCCAACCAATACAGTTTGCTGCATCTCGTCTTCAGCAGCGATCAAAATTTGCTCTCGCGCCTTTTCGCGCTCAAAATCTGATGTAATAGTATCATCAAATTTATCACCTTCAAACTTTACACCATAAGACCAATTAACAGATTGTTGTCTTTTTTGTTCTTCTGCCAAATTTTCCCGCAACCCTAAAAACAACCAATGACGTTTGACCTTGTTATATAAATAAGGATGTTGATCAAAGCACCTTTGAAGATGCTCATTAAAAAGAGCTTCAAGGACTTTTTCCTCTTCAAGATCATCATCGCTTAAAACACCCCAAGATTTCCACCGATTTTGTATTGTCGCGTACAATCCGGGAGATTGCCTCATCATCTTAATTAAGCGAGATTTCAGTAGCAGAGCGCATCTGTCTCTTTCCCCTTCAATAACCTTGTCCAAACCAGCCTGCCCCAAAACATTAACTACTTCTCTGTATAAAATCGCGTGCGCGTTCACTGCTTCACTGAACCATTTTTTTGCCGCATCAACAACTTCATCCGACACTTCCGCTTCCCCCTTTTTTAAAAAACCCACTTCCTCCATATGCTCACGAACTCGCGTAAATATACCCAAATCCGCGTCAATCCCGATTGTTCGCGCCAACTCTTTTAAAAAAGCTCTTTTCAACTCAGGATCGCCCATTTCATGATCACTAATCTCAAAAAAATCTTCCCTTTCAAATCTACAAATCCTGCCAAGTTCAAAAAAAGCCTTAACCGCTTCATCAAATTTTTTTGACCTAATCAAATCAGCAACAATTTCTCCAGCTTTGAGCTTGACAATATCATAAACCACCCCCTTGGCCGACTCATCTTTCATAGAAGCTAAAGTCGCCAAGACATAATTAGCCCCCTCACAATACCCTGACGACTTGATGCGCAACTCAAATTTTTGCGTCACGTATTTAGCATATTCCTCGTTTTTTAAAGTAACTTCATCTTTATTCAGATTATAGCCTTCCTCCAATACCAGTAAGACATCGGCCGGATAATCACCTTGGAAACTAAAAGCGGCCCGAGCAACTTTTCTTTCCACAATCTTGCTATGCTCGTCGTAAACTTGTTGCGCGGTCATAGGTGGCAGAATGGGAACATTACAAATCTTCGCTACCAATGGTATTTTTTCATACCATTTCCGCAAAGAATTGCGAATTTCCATGCGCACTCTAAAAATATCCGCTTCCTTCAACAGACGCTCCACCTCTTGTTCTTGTCCACTTAACTTCTTTTCAACGCTGTCCGCTTGCCTTAAAGATATCACCCCCGAGCGATCACAACACAGATCTTCTCCAATACCGCCTTCTTGATTGTCACCATTATCCATTTAAAAATCCAAAAAATAGGTAACATAGCTTATTATATTTAGCCATCTACGTCAAGATAGATTTGAAATAAGCCTATTTGCCGTTGCCCTAACAATACCAAAGCCAACGCCGCCTAACATTCCACCTAGGTTTGCCATTGTCCTAACAATACACAAATACCAAAGAGCAAAATTTTACAAAATAAAGCTTTAGTAAAAAGAACAAGCGCCGCGAAGATTAAATTGCCATGATAGCAAGACGATGAAGAAACCGCTTCCTCATTATTAAACCCCAAAGTATCTACCCAGTAAAAGGCTTCAGCTAAACATTAAACAATTAAAGCTTTTTTGCCAGCACGCAAAAATTAAGCCGCCGCCAATCAAATATTAATCATGCCGCGCTCATTCCGAAGTCACGCCATCAAAATGCTCATCGTCCATCTCGGCCTGTTCTTTGGTAGCATGCGAAACACCATCACGGTGATGAGGAGGAGCATAAATCGTATACATTTTGAGAGATTCAGTGGAAGAAGTATTGATAACATTATGGCGAGCCCCCCGCGGCACTACAATCGCGTCACCATCTTCTACGGCGTACTCGTTGCCATCAATAATCACCTTTCCCTGACCCTTTTCAAACCTAAAAAACTGATCGTTTTCCTCGTGCACTTCCATTCCTATCTCTTCATTCGGCTTTAAAGACATCAGCACCAACTGACTATTATGGCCAGTGTAAAGAACCCGCCTAAAATCATTATTCGCCAGCGTAAGCTTTTCAATATTGCCTTTATATCCTTTCATGATTAATTGGATTAATAAAATAATAGCAGATACGTTAACATGACAATTATACACCTCAATATCCCAAAAATAAAAAACCACTAGTTTGACAGCACGAAACAAGCAGACTATATATTTACCGTCAAAGAACTGATAAAATGCGATGTCAAGTCAACAAAAAGGCCAGTGATAATTTCTCACAGACAGTTGAGTTTTTAAAAATAATCAGTGAAGAAAAAAGACTTAAAATCCTATGTCTTTTAAGCAAGGGGGAAAAATGCGTTTGTGCTATCTGGCAACAGCTTAATTTAAGCCAGAACCTTACCTCCCATCATTTAAAAGTTTTAAAAGATTTTAAGCTAGTCTCATCAAGACAACAAGGATTGCAAGTCATTTATTCAATTAACAAAAAATCCATCAAGAAATATTCAAAACTATTGAGCGCTTACCTTAATTCTTACACAAACTAAAGAACTATTAAAATCCTTTCCTAAACTCAACTGCTTAATGTTGTCGCCAATTGCTTTTAGTAATAAATAAGACGCCTTACTGAATTAGCAATTCTTAACAAGGCGCGAACTTTTTTAAAACAATAATTGTTAACCAAATAGCAGTTTTATCTGGTCGCTACTACTGGACGAAGTGCGACCAAGTTAAACTTTTTTCAAAATCAGGATTATTTTGTTGATCGCAAAATGCGCAATGTTTAAGTTGGTCGGGGTGAGAGGACTTGAACCTCCGACCTCAGCGACCCGAACGCTGCGCGCTAGCCAACTGCGCTACACCCCGACAACCTTCAAAACGCCACCAGTTTACTCTAAGACTCCTTTAAAAACAAAAAGGATTTTTCGCGCCAACCAAAAGCCAGCAAAAACGGCTTGCGCGCAACGCGCGCGCGGCTTAATGTGTCCAAGCCATGAAGCTTAAAATGCCCATTTTCTTTATATTTGCGTCCATCCTCTTATGCGCTTACGGATGCTCCCAAGAAAAGCGCGCGGTCATACCTAAAAATGCGAACATTTTTGAAAACGCCGCCACTCTAACCCTTAACATTCCTGAACAAGAATGGAAAGAGGCGAGCCCCGGCATCTCGTACAGGTATTTTCATATCGCGACTGACAATGAAAATAATTCAAAAGACTTCTTTGTCGTACGAGTAAACCCCAAAAAATACGTTTTTGAAATCTATCAGAATCATAACCAAAAATCCGCCCTAACCATCAAAGAAATCCACCAATCCACCAATTCCCTCCTCACTTTCAACGGAGGATTTTTTACCGAAGAATTCAAGCCCACCGGACTACTAATCAGCAATGGCCAAATTATCCGCACCTCCTCAACAGCTTCACTCCTAAATGGTATCTTTGCCATAAGCGCAACCGGTACTCCGCATCTTTTCACTAACAAAACAACCATCAACGAACACCTCTATCCTTTCGCCATCCAGAACGGTCCCGTCTTGATTGACGGACAAGGAAAAATCTCCATCACCAAAGACACCGGCAATTCGGCCAGCCGCACCGCCATTGGCATAGACAAAAACAATAATGTTGTCCTCATCATTCTTAAGCAAAGCTTGCTTGATCCAACTAATAGCATCACTCTGTATAATTTCGCTCATATACTTAAAGAAGCCAGCGCCTTTAAGGATTTGAATCTGCGCGGCGTTCTCAATTTGGACGGCGGAGCATCCACAGGCTTGATGGTGGAAGATAAATACTTTCCGGAACTAGACAGGGTTCAAAATGCCATTATAGTTAAAGCGCGCCAACAGTAAACAATCAAAAGCCATTAACCAACAAGCCGTCATGAAAGAAAAAACCATCATCATAAGCGACATAGAGATGGGTCGCGGCGACATCATGGACGACTTTACTTCCGACACCGAATTGGCGGGTTTCATGAATAAAATCGTCAAAGACAACCCGGATGCCTCCCTTACCCTTGTGCTAAACGGAGACATCTTTGATTTTTTAAAGATGGCTTATAAAGGAGCTTATCCACGCCACATCACCGCAGAAATTTCCCTCTGGAAATTAAACGAAGTCATGCGGTGTCACCCCACGGTCTTTACGGCCTTAAAAAAGTTTCTTGAAAAAGGCAACAACAAAATCCACTTTGTGATCGGGAACCATGACGCCGACCTAGTTTGGCCAGCCTTGCAGGAAACAATCAAAAAGAGCCTCGGTAACAACAAAAATATTTGCTTTGATTTCTGGTACAGACAGAACGGCGTGCATGTTGAGCATGGACATCTTCACGATCCTTTCTTCCAGATCAGAACCACCAGCCCTTTGAGCCGCTACCGAGGTAAAATAATCCTCAACACACCTTTTGGAGCAAATATCTGCTCATCATATCTTGTAGACCTAAAACGCAAATTCCCTCATGAGGAAAAAATCTTCCCCAAACACCTTATCTTTAAAACAAATCCAGACATCAAAAAATTTAAAAAGCAGATCACCAAAAAAATCATCGTCCGCGACCTGCTCATCAATCCGTTTTTAAAATTTTACGACCCAACCCGCCATGTACCTTACAAGAGCCTGATCGGGCATGTTTTACGCTACGGCACCGAAGTTCTGGACGACCAAAAACTCCTGCCGCGATTACTCAGAAACATGGTCAAGAAACACCCTCAAAACAACGTCTACGTGATTGGGCACGCCCATCTTTTTGGCAAACACAACTACAAAAACCGCCTAATCTTCTGCACCGACACCTGGCGCGATGAATATGACGCCGCGAATAACATGCAAAGAAAACCTAAATCATACGCAGAAATAACCTGGCACAACGGAAAAATGACAAGCGCGGAACTAAAAACCCTTTAGCAACCTGGCGCATTCAACCGCGCCTTGATCACGAACAATCAGTAAAAACGCCTTGCTTAAACCATCATCGCCGCGCCATAAAAACTAGTCAGCCAAATTCAAGCCATCCTTAAAACCAAATCGTTCACGCAAAGCAATAACAGCGCATACCGACTTCAGCAACTCATAGAAAAGATCCATATTGTGAGACTTATAAGCGCCGCGCAGAGATCTGCCCGTCATATCCGCGCAAAGTTTTTCCAACAGCAACGCCGCGGGCACAAATTTTTCATTATATAAACACCCATCAATCTTCCCTCGCCGCGTGATACCATCAAACTCATTAAAACCTTCCAAAAGATCAATTTCATCAAGATCAAAGCCATGTTCTTGCGTAAAATTGTTTAACACTTCGTATTCTTGCGCGGAAATATTGTCCTTGATAGCAATATCCTTCACGCCGCCAACAAGGTCATCAACATGACCATTCTCATGACTTACAATCTTCATCGCGTCTGGACTATCCAAAAAGGATTCCACAATATGAGGCTTGGCATTAGCCACCGTGACAAATCCAGCCACCCCTTTTTTCACATCGTCGTCACTGACAACAGCAAATTTCCTGCCCGTAACTTCCCTAGCCTTTCTCAGTGTTTCCGCCCTTAAAACAGTCAATCGCAAATCTTCCTTTGTCGCTACATCCAGATTATCTTTTAAATCGCGCAGGGTCTTTTCCGCTGCGCGTCCCAATTGCACATAATTGTTATACTCTATTACTTGCACGCGCCTTGATTGTTTAGGCTTATTGTTAACGCGGATTATATGCTATAACAAGGCTCACAATTGTCAATACGCGCTTAACTTTGAATTTCTTTTATATTGCGGTAAACTGCCGCTGTTAACAGTCAAAATCAAAGCGCGCGAGGCTCTCAACACTTAGAGAGCAAAATAAAGGCGCCTTTAAAAACACTGCTATTAACTAAAATCAGACAAACAACATCAATGCCGGGGTGTGGCGCAGTTGGCTAGCGCGCATGCATGGGGTGCATGAGGTCGTGGGTTCAAGTCCCGCCACCCCGACCATAATTGACTTTCAGGCTTTTGCTGGCAACAATTTCTACCGTTCACGACAACTCCATGGCTATCAGTACCAACAAATAAATCAGCAACTGCGTCGTTTTCAAAAGCTTTTAAAAGCACAGGGCAGAAAAACAGTTCTTTCTGACACGCCTTGGCCGCTTAGAAAAACAAAAGCACTTTAAAAAACCGCGGGGTTTTACGCGCTAACACGGGCTTCGCGCACTTAGCAAACTTCACGGCCTTACACGAACGACGCGCATTTATGATAAAATAGGACCATGCCCAGCGCCAAAAAATCTTTGCCCGAAAACCGCTTCGCCAAGCCTTCGCCAACCAAAAAACGCGCTGATTCAGCTATCTTAGACTTTTTCATTGCTTTTTTCGTACCATATTTCGTCTACCTCCTGACGACTTATCCAACTGTCGGCACAGAAGATTCTGGCGAACTGATAACTTCTGCGGCCACGCTAGACATCGCCCACCCTTCCGGTTATCCGCTCCATACCCTACTCGGCCATCTTTTCACGCGCATCATTCCTTTCGGAAACATTGGATGGCGCGTGAACATCATGTCAGCGTTCTTTGGGGCAATAACAATCGCCATCCTATTCCTTATCTTGAAAAAACTTACCAGCTCAAGCCGCATTTCGCTTTTCTTCAGTCTTTTTTTTGCCTTTTCCAACATATTCTGGTCTCAATCCATCCGCACGGAAGTCTATACCCTAGACATCTTTTTGCTAACTTCAATCATCTACCTGCTCCTCCATTGGGATGAAACGGAAAAAGCCAAGTATATTTACCTAACCGCTCTCTGTTTTGGCCTTGGAGTTTCAAATCACCACATGATCCTGCTCGCCGCACCGCCAGCTTTCATTTTTATCCTTATCCGCAACTACAAAATCTTCATTCAACCAAAAATCATCGGCATTTCCGCGCTAATGCTTGCGCTGGGGCTTTCTTTTTACCTTTACCTACCTATCCGCACCGCGCTTGGCCCTTACAACAATCCCGCCTACATCCAACATGAAAAACTTTACATTTGGGAAAACTTCTTCAACTTCGTTAATCGAAGCATTTATGGTGGCACCATCAGCTTATCGCAGAGCAACACTCAAAATTCACAGGACCAACCAAGCTTGCCAGAAAAAATTGGCACAACCATTATAAAATACGCTGACCAATTCATAACCAACAACCTCAATGGATTCACGCTAATGCTAAAAAACACTTTCAAAGACTTGCTAATGCTTCCGTTAATCCTAGTCATCCCCGGCATTTGGTTTCTTGTTAAAAAAAGGGGGCGCTTCACGATCTTTCTCTTTTTGCTGTTTCTTTTTTACACCTCTGTCCAACTAATCTTCATCAAAGTCACAAATAACATGCACCCGCTCACAGCATTCAGCAACCGCCCCTTTTACCTTTCGGCAATACTGATACTGGCTGTGTTTTGTGGAACAGGCCTGCGCTTTCTGATCAATTCACTCAACAACCGCGCGGTTAAAGCGACTCTAACGGCACTCATAACTTTTCTTCCCCTGACCACGCTTGCCGCCAACTTTTACAACAACAACGAAAGCCATAATTACATTGCCCGCGACTTCAGCTTTAACCTTCTTCAGAGTATTCCAAAGAATGGATACCTGCTTTCCACAGGCAAAGACAACTTAACTTTTCCCCTTTATTATCTGCGCCAAGTGGAAAAAATCCGCCCCGACATCAATCTAGAAATTTACTATGGCAGAGACTGCCCAAACCGCCTAACACTTGAAGAAAAACTCTCATCCAAAAAACTAAAGCACATGTTTATAGATCTGCTCCCATGCGGTTTCAATGACCTAGATCTTACCCCATACAATTTCGTGTACGCGTACGGAGACACATCTTCTCTTCCTCCATCTTCGCAAAAATATTTCAGGCTCCGAGGGATGCGCAAAAAAATGGATTACCCAAACAACAAACTGAAAGGTCTTTACCTACTTAAAATGGCCATCCTTAACGAAAAAGATCCACCAACCGCGGAATATTATTTCAACAAAGTAAAAAAAGAAATAGACAATGTGCCTCAATTGCAGGAATTCATGTGGGACTTACGCGCCGGCCTTGATAAAACTGGCATGTTTTAACCACGACAAAACATTACAATAAAATCTTAGGCAAAGTTATAAATAGTAGCGCCCTATTCACTTGACTCATCCTTTTTTTTGGACGACTTTCCAAGACAATAAATTGCGCCTCCAATAATCGCGAAAATCGCGATCAACATGAGCCAAAACCGTACTCCGCCGCTTCCCGCTGCTTGCGACACGCCGCCCAAAAACCCTCTAAGCAAAGAAGGCATACCCGCGGGATTTTGCTCCTCCGCCGCTGGCTTAAGTACCTCACTTGGTATCTCTGGCAACCCTGGGCCAATTTCAAACAAAATTCTAACCGTGTCACTTTGGGCATTATCTTTTTTTCGCACAGCTTGAACATAAACTTCATGCTCACCTACTTCCAGCGTAGTCGGAGCCGCAATGCTAAACTCACCGCCAACGGCATCAGCAATTAACGCCGAAGTCGTAACCAAGCTTTTCCAAGTCGCGATTACTTTATTGCCAAATTCCGTCTGTCCAAAAAGCACCGGCCGATTGTCATGTATCTCCAAACGCACATTCTTAAGAATCACATCCTCAGTAATTTCAGCGTCAGATAGTTTAGATGGCTTTGGCGGATTAACATTTAACTTTGAATCTATCCTGATCGTCACGGGCAAAGACTCAACTATTCTCATTTCCGACGCTTGCAGAGATTTAGCCACAAGCATGTACCTGCCATCCCTAATCGGCTTGTCAACCTGGAAGATGAAAACTCCGTTTTCATCAGATTTAGTGTCACCCAAAACCTTTTCGCTTCCAAATTCATTCCGCAACACAATCCTGACCTTGTAACCATAAGGCGCTACACCCTTGATCAAAGGAGTGTTATCCGCAATTAACTGATTTTCCTCAAAATTGGTAATTCTAATAAAATCTTTTGAAAGCTTGCCGGGATCATTGGGATCATTGGGATCAGTCTTCAACAACATAACTTCATCAGCATCGCTGAACCCATCATAATCACTATCAACCAAGGTCGGATCGGTACCGTATTCATATTCAAGCCTATCGGATAAACCGTCCTTATCAGTGTCCTGAACGCCATTAGCCACTTGCAGGCGATATTGATTTTCCCAACTATCTGCCACTTGGTTAGTGTTTTTATCCTCTGGAAAAGATTCCGGATCCAACGGATCAGTTCCGCCGCGTATTTCATCTCCATCATTAAAGCCATCACCATCCGTGTCAGTTCGCGTTGGATTAGTTTTATACACTTTTGCTTCACGATAATCGTCAATTCCATCACCATCACTATCTTTTAAGAACGGATTGGTCATGTAAACCCTTACCTCCTCATCATCACGCAACCCGTCGCCATCAGTATCAGCTTTATACGGATCCGTGAAATAAACCGTTTCTTCAAGATAAGTTTTTAGGTTATCGCCATCAGGATCACCAGTCTGGTCAATCTGGCGTTGCGCGCTTTTCAGATACTTATCTGTATTAATAACCATATCCTTTATTTCGTCATCTGAAATATAAGCGTCCGGTCTGAACTTAGTTCCGGACTTACAATCCATGACGCCAATCTGACAAGCCTTATTTACGTAACGGGGATACCACCACTGAGACCGCTGAGAAGGTTTAACATCGGTAAAAGGAGTTGTTTGCGCAATAACAGCGGAAGGTCCACCCAAAGTAGCTTCCAATTCATCATAATACAGCCATTTAACCTCATCCACCACGCCAAGAATCACTTTTAAAGCTTCAATCCTAGTTATCGGCTGGTTAGGTTTAAAAGGGCTGTTTTTTTCTTGATAATATCCATGAACATCACCCAACATCGTATAAAGATTAATCGCGTGGGCTGACGGCAAAGATGGAGGCACATCGGGATACAACTGCATCCTGCCAAAATCAAACAACCTTGACGCTTTACCAGTCTTAAGTATTCCTGATAAAGGTTGATCAGAATTAAACAAATCAGCCTGCAACATTTTAGCAACATGATTGTCGTTCATTGCCAGAATTGCCCCCTCATAGTTGCTGACACTTAAAAATATAGACAAACATTCTTCAAGATTATTTAAGCATGAACCGATCAATTCCTGCTTTTTTTCTTCAGTTGAGAAATCGTCAAGCATCTCATTCATAATATCTCCGCGCGAAACACTTAATTCTGGAGGCAAAAGCACCGGATCAATCTCTTTATAAATCAGATTATTTAAAGACGCCCCACTTTCACCGCCAGTAAGAGCTTCCCCGGTTGTTGAACCTGTCGTTTCACCACCACTTGTTGTCTGCCCACCGCCGGGGACCTCACCGGGTAATATTTCTCCCGATGATGAAGGCAACAAGCCTTCCGGACCCGGTGGAGCTAACTGCTCTTCCCCCGGAGCAGGAGGACCGGGCAAAAGTGAAGGCGGAGACTCCGTTTCTTGGGTAGATTGGGTTTCTTGGGTAGATTGGGTTTCTTGGGTAGATTGGGTTTCTTGGGTAGATTGGGTTTCTTGGGTAGATTGAGTTTCTTGGGTAGATTGGGTCTCTTGAGTAGATTGGGTCTCTTGGGTAGATTGAGTTTCTTGGGTAGATTGAGTTTCTTGGGTAGATTGGGTCTCTTGAGTAGATTGGGTCTCTTGAGTAGATTGGGTCTCTTGAGTAGATTGGGTCTCTTGAGTAGATTGGGTTTGTTGAGTCTGAGGAGGGGGATTATAGCTCCCTCCACCACCTCCAGAACTCGTCACCGTAACACTTACTGATCCTTCAACCCCTAAATAAGCTGCTTTCAATAAAGCGGTTCCATAAGCTACGCCAGTCGCCACACCAGTTGAATTAACCGTGAAAAAAGCCGGATTATCCGACGTCCAAGAAGTCAGCGGGTTGTTTGTTACATCCAAATCCTCACGAGGAGTACAAGGCTCGGGAGCGCATGAATATTTAGCTACCGCCTTGAATTGCTTTGAATAAGACACATATAACAGCGCGGGTGGATTAAGAGGAGTAACCTCTATGCTAGCAGGAACTTCTTGCATCACCGTCACATCGGCAGAAGCCGTGGTAGAGGAAGAATCTTCACCGCCATATTGCACGCGCACGCTTGTAGAGCCAACTGCCACTCCATGCGCCAAACCGCCGCTCGCGCCGCTATCACCAATGGTCAGAACAGCAGGATCATTTGAAACCCATCGCGTATAAACACTGTGAGTAATATCTATAGGCTCATGCGAAGAATAATAAGCCGTCGCGGTAAATTGAAAATCAGTTCCCAAATAGACTGCCTTGGGATTTGGCGTGATGACAATATGATCAGGCCTTTCAAGCAAAGTAACACCTACCGTAAGCGCCCTCACAAAAGACAAATTGCCAAATATCAATACCAATAAGGCCAGCGATAAAAATATTTTTTTGCGTGCGATCTTCATAATATTTATTTTTGTTTTCCGTCAATCCTCGCGTGTTGCCGCGCCCAACATGCCCAACATCTTTTAGAACACAATCTTACGCGCACTTTTTTTTTAAAATCACAAAATCATCTGCAAATTATACAACACTTTCGCTTCTCAGTAAATATTTTAAATAGTTTTTAAAAAATGCCGCAATAAACATTTTTTTGCCAGCAAAGTTTGACCAAAAAACAAAATTAAAGTATAATTTCATGAAATTCTTGTTTTCAAACAAACAGACAGAAAAAAACAAAAAATGCAAAAAAGATCAACCACGGCAATCAAGATTATTCAAGCAATCTTGACGGCGACAATATGCTATCTGGTAAGTTCTTCAACCGCGCTGGCCGCCGCCCAAGTTACCCTGACCGTCAAAAATCCAGATCCATACACGGGCAATCAAAGCTGGTTTGTCTATACCAAAAATCCCGGAGAAACAATTGAAGATATCGCCTCAATCAAAAACTTCGGTGACGAATCAGCCAATGTGCTTATTTATCCAGTTGATGCCACCACCAGCGACGCCGGCAGTTTTATCTTAAAATTTGAGCATGAAAATCAAAACGGTATCGGAGAGTGGACAACGGTGTCAAAATCGCCCATCGCGATCAAACCAAACGAAAGAATTGACATACCTTTCAGCATACATATTCCAAAAGATATCTCGCCCGGACAATACATCGGCGGCATTGTCCTTGAATACGGCCCATCTGCCAAAAGTCCGCAACAAAGCGATGTTTGCGTTGCGTCTGGCAACTGCGGGCAAGGGCTTGTTTCAGTCAAAACCAGAATTGGGTCAAGAATTTACCTGACCATACCAGGCAAAGCTTATGAAACTTTTGATCTGACGGACTTCCATTATTATACAAGTCTTTCAGGACAACCTCGTTTTAAGTTCACTATTGTAAACAACGGCAATGTCACATATCAACCGCAAGCAGAAATAACCATCCGCGACAGCGCGGGCAGAATTTATGATTCATTCACTAAACCTCTTGGCAACAGCATGCCGGGCACGACCATTGAACCGGTGATTAGCTGGGATACAAATAAACCGCTATTCGGAGCTTTCACAGCAACTGCAAAAGTTAACTTTGCAAAACGATTTGCCTTGGCCGGTGAACCATTACACGGCGCCGCCATCACAAAAACAGTCAATTTTTGGATCATCCCTTGGGACTACATCTTATATGCTAGCGTTTTCATAATCATCACCGCGATGATTTACTACCTACGCAAAATCAGTGCGATCAAAGCAATTAACAACAGTGAAAGCTATGTTGTGCAATCCGAAGACGATCTGATGAATTTGGCGGAAAGACTTGGCGTCAGCTGGAGATCAATAGCGCGACTCAATAAACTAAAAGCTCCCTATATTTTGCGTAAAGGCACAACCATCCGAATACCTAAACGAAAGCAATAAAATGAGCGGTCAAAGAAACAAATCAGCACTTTTAATCTTATTGACGATTGCCAGTATCATCTCGGCAAACATTATCCTAAACTCCAATTATCTTACCGCTAAAATAGCGGAAGCCGAGATCAGAACAGGAGAAGAAACGACCGTCAATTTTTCCACTGGCGATGATCTTGCCACGCCGGCCATCGCGAGCACGCCAGCGGGAGATTTTGTCGCCGTCTGGAGCAGTGAAGGGAAAAATGGCGGCGAATCGGGAATCTACCTGCAAAGATTTAACCGCTTGGGGCAACCAATGGAAAATGAAGATATCCGCGTAAACGACACCGCGACTGGCCAGCAGAGCAATCCAGCCATAGCCATGGATTCAAACGGCAATTTTGTCATAGCTTGGCAAAAAACGAATACGGGACACGACACTGATGGAATTTACATTAAAGCCTATAATTCCAACGGGCAACCAATAACAAGCGAAACACGCCTCAACGCAACCAATCAAAATGACGCCGTTCCAAAAATCGCCATTGATTATGATAACGCTCCGGAAAACGGTTTTTTTGTAATCACATGGGAAAACCATGACACAACCTCTAATACCTACAATGTTTACGCGCAAAGATTCAAAATAAACTTTAACGCGCCATCATCCGCCTTCAACCAAGTTGGCAACCAAATCAACATCAAAGATGACCCGGCTCTGCTTTCTGCCCAATCGCCAACCGTAGCCATGAATACCCATGGTGATTTCATCATAGCTTGGAGCGGAACTTCTGCCGATTGGCCGACTAACAGCCAAGCATGGTTTCAAGCCTACAACGCCAACGGGCAAAAAATCGGCCCATTTACCAAAATTAACAGTAGCGCCGTGATTGAACTTGCCGCGTCAAAACTTGCCATCTCGGTAGACAAAAAATCCCGCGCGTCTGCTGGAGGCAATTTTGTTGTTGCTTACAGCGGCCGCACAGCGGAATTTCCAAACGGCGGCATCTTCGCAAGACAAATCCAATGTTCAGGGACAGACTGCACGCTAAACCCCGTGGAACTGAAAGTTTTCACCAACAATCGCGGCATCCAAGAAGAAAATCCCGCCTTGGATTCGGATTATCTCGGCAATTTTACGATCGCGTGGCAAGGCTACACATCCGCGACTGACTATGACATCTACGCGCAAAGCTTTAAATGGAACGATGGACATCCTTTACATCAAATTACCCGCTTCGGCACAGAATTCCGAGTCAATTCAATTACGGACGGGCCGCAACAAACCCCATGCTTGACCATGACCGCCGACGGCCAATACACAATTATCTGGGCAAATGGCGCTTCGCCGCGCAACATCAAATTTCAAATGTTTGTTTCCGATCTTTTTAAAGATCAGGGAGAGACTCTCGCTAACCCTGTTTCCCAAACCAACCAGTACAACGCGGACACGGCCGTCGCTCCGGACGGAAGACATGCCGTAGTTTGGGTAAACTTATCAGCGCCGCGTGGAATCTTTTTCACTCTTTGGGACGAGAACAACAACATCATTGCCCAAAACGTCAGGGTTGACAGTGACGATCCCGCCAACATTGACGATAAACCCTCCATTGCTTTTTTCCAAGACACCAATGGTTCAGGGCAAGGAAGATTCATCATCGCTTGGGAAGGCGTTGCTCCTCCATGCGCGGGACCGGCCAACGGAACAGATATACTCTATCGTGAAATAACAGCATCAGGGAACCCATTACGGGCCTGCGAATCCATCGCCAACCTATTGAATCTCGCGGGCAATCAAGGACACCCAGATATATCAGCCGGATACTATAACAATAATGGGGGTGAACCAGAAAACAACTTCGCGATCTCTTATTTAGACATGGGACATATTGACTCGGACGAACCATACAAAGTTATTGCCGCTTTCCACGCCAAAGACGATTTCGCGTACAATATCTTGGAACCCGCTTGTGATCGTTCAAACTGCAAAAAAACCAGTGTCGCCATCAATCCTGAAAACAATAAGATCATTTACGCTTGGGAAAACGCGGATGATCACAATTCGGGAATTTTTATAAGACAAGCAGTTGGAAATATCCTAAAAGGCTCATCTAACCTACAAGTCAACGATCCGGGAATAACAATGGAAGATTATCCCGACGCCGCTTTCCTGCCGAACGACCAATTTATAATTGCTTTCAGAAAAGAAAGCGACAACACTAGCTCCATTTACGCCAAACGCTACCTCTTCAACGAGACTAGCAATCCTTCCATTATTGGCGAACAATTCCAATGTTGTCAGATGTCAACGCAAATTCAGCAAAAGCAGTACTATCCAAGAATTGCCTCAAACCGTTCAACTGGAGATTTTATCGTCGTCTGGTCAAACGAAATCGGATCAAATCAAATCTATGGGCAATTATATAAATACATCAGCCCGGACACGGGAGGCTTAACCACGTTCGGAACACCATTCAAGATTTCTTCCACTAGAGACGGCGCGACTACCCTGCCCGCGGTTGGTATGAACAATTACGGCAAAATATCCGTGAGCTGGGAAGGCAACTTTGAACAAAATACCACGCGCGACCAAAACGGAATTGCGATACAGCGCCTGACTGACCCACTGTTTACGCCTCCAATTTCCGCCCTGCATCCCTTCGCCGAACAAGTCATCACCGGCGGCGGAAGAACTCTACTGATCCCAAGTTCAATCTCTTATCCAACTTCAAACGTGAACACCACGAACACTTCAACTATTCAGACATCCATTAGAAACGATACCTGTGGCGGATCAGACCTAAAATACATTGAAGTAACGGATCTTGACGGAGCTCCTTTCACCATCACGGCCACTATCCCAAATGACTTTTATCTAACTCCTCCCGGCAATACTTCATATATCCCCAAATCGGGAGCATTTATCCGCAACTGGGATCAAAACATAGCGGATACCGATCCTGACTGTTCAATTAAATCACCGTTATCATGCGTTCTCACGCTTAACTCATCCATGTCAAAAACCTCCTTCCAACTCGCGACCGAAAGTGAAGGTTTTGTTTCTTTAGAAAACCAACAGGCTTTAGCGACTAAAACCAGCAACAGTGAAATTGGCAAGTGGAGATTCTACCCCGAATTTAAACTAGAAATCCCAGCACGTACGCCGCCAGGCAACCACACCTCTGAAATAATCTTTTCCCTAACCTAATGAAAAAGACTCTGTCCACAATCAGCTTTACCAGTCTAACCACAATGATTTGCGGCATAGGACTATGCGCTAATGTCGCCATGGCTGATTTTGGAGGAGATTTTACCATATATCCCGCCCACACCCACTTCGGCAACCGCAACTGGATCATCATTAACGCCGCTCCCGGGACTAGCACTAACGAAAAGCTGGTTCTGGAAAACCTCTCCAAAAAGCAACAAGAAATCAATTTACTTGTGCGCGGAGCAAAAGTGGAAAACGGCAAATTCATAGCCGAAGACCTAATTCCAACAGACGGCGCCGGCACTTGGATCAAACCAGAAAGAGCAAACTACAATCTCAATCCTTTACAAAAAATCACGATCCCGGTTCAAATCACAATCCCTCGCGACGCCGAAGAAAAACAATATACCGCGGTCATTTTTGCCGCGAAAAAAGACCCGGCCGGCCCATCCCTTAACATCGTGACGCGAATAGGAGTCAGAATTTACCTTAATGTCACAACCAACGCCGCCCTCTACACCAACATCTTTACCGCGCCAGAATACAAAAGCGCGTTTTTCCTTGCCATATCGTCGCTTGGGCTTATTGGAAGCGTGCTTCATTATCTTATCAATCGCAAAGAAACCCTAGCAAAAGAAACCATATCAAATTATGAAAAACCGACCGCTTAAAACATGGCTCATCCTTATAACCCTCGCCCTATTTGGGTTAAATTTCACGCCCGTGCTCGCGCAGGTATTGGAAGTTGAAGTGATCGGAGGGGGATACCGTCTAGTCGGCCCAGAGACAATCTCTTTTCCAAAAGTCATGGCTTCTTTAGAAGCCCAGTCAAGCATACAGGATATCCGCGACCTTAATGAACAAGACGAGCAAAATCCTCAATCCACAACCGCTTCCGACTATATTCTGATTGAAGATCGCAACGGAGGAAACGCGTTTAACGTGACCGTGAAGGCAGACGATTTCACTGACCAACAAACCGGCCAAACCATCTCAAATTCAAATTTTTTCATCAAAAACAAAAACGGCAAAGGACAAGATATCAGCGCCAATAACTCCGCCACAAGCCTGTCTGGAGTAGCGCTACACACCGACACAAACAGTTTTGCCAGTCTTAACATTGAAAGAACTCTTTTCACCGGAGACGGCGCTAAACCCGGCTCATGGAGAATCTATCCCGTCTTCAAGATCACCGTTCCAGCCAACACCGTGCCGGGCACATACAGATCAACATTAACCTTTACCATCATCTGAACAAGTGAAAACCGACTTTAAAAAACTGATCCAAACATCTCTGGCCATACTGGCTTTATGCCTCTGCCTAACCTCAAGCGCGCGCGCCAGTTTCATTGATTTGGGGACTCTGGACATAGCTCCAGTCAGCACGGCGACCATAAAACCACCCGCTTCCGCCAGCGCCGCTCCAAACAACAATCCTTTTGGCGGAAACATAACCCACGGCGACGCAAGCTCAGATCCAAATTGGTTCATTGAATATTTGCGCCCCGGCGAAAAAAAACAAGAACAAATTCGGATTTCCAACTTTGGACCAACTGCCAAAAACCTTGAAATCTACGTCAGCGACGCCATAAGCGCGGTCAGCGAATCCAAAACCAATCCGCCGGCAACAACAGCTATTTCCAACACAAACAAAATTACTAGTAGCGGTTACGAGCCGTCTTTCTACGCCAAGCCGCGGTCAGAAAAATCTGATGATATCGCCGAATGGATACATTTGCCCGCAAAAAAAATCACGCTGGAAGCAGGCGAAAGCAAAATCCTTAGTGTTAACATAATAACACCAAAAAACGCCGGCGTTGGCTTACATACCGCCGCCATTATAGTTAAAGAAACCGCCGAGACCGCCTATGGCAAAATAGCCATAGAAAAAGGCATCCGCGTTTACATGAATATATTAGGCGAGATCATCAACGACGCGCGCCCAATCGCCGCCGCGCTTTTCCAAGAACCAAGCGCCATCACCCTACGCGTCACCACCGCCAACAACGGCACCGTGGACAACCTTGCCCAATACAAACTCTCAGCTTACGAGCTTTTCGGCAACAATACGATTTCCGCGGAAAATGTCACCAGAATTAAACCAGGCACCGTGGGGACAAACGAAATCACCATTACCAAACCAACATTCGGCATCTATTCCATCTACGCCTCCAACGGACAAAACACTTCTTACCTTGGCACTACCTTGTTCATCCCGCCGTGGACTTTATTAGCTTTCTTGGCTTTGGTACTGCTGGCAACGCGCCATATAGCCCAAATCAAACCAAGTTTGCGAACCATTAACGCCCCGCGACCTAAAAAACAATTTTTCGCCCAACCTACCAAAAATGTTTACAACCAAGCCATACAGCTTGACTTTAACAGTGTCGTCAAGAAAATTTTTACCTTCAACCAACACGCCTATCAAACCGCCCTCGTCTATTTTGGTATTTTCGCGATCTTAGTCTCTTCAACCCTTTATTTTTCCATTACAAGCCGCGCGCCAGCCATCGCGCAAATCATCAACACAACGGGCGCTCATACCTACCGCCTAACTATTAAATGGGGCAACTTTCGCGGCCTCACAGTACCAAACTCTTACAGAAAAAATTGGGAAGGAAAAATAGACTTCACTAACGCCACTGTCAATATCGCTGAATATCTGGATTTTGAACAAACCGACAAAGCCGAAGTCACTTCCTCCAACTCATCCATCTTATACAAAACCGTAACTGGACCGGACAACGACGGCATTGTTGTCAACCTTGAATCAACATCGGACGATATCCCAATAGTGAACTTAACCGACAAGCTCACTGGCGAAAGCTATGCTTTTGCCATTACCGATTATCTTAACATGGCGGCAGTGTACCCATCCGGCCTATTCGCGACATATTTTAAGACCGACACCGTCACAGCCCAAGCGTCGCCAAAAACGCTGGAAGAGCTAGCGGCCACGCCTGAACTTTTCGCAACTTCCTCCGCTACTCTTGGCAACGCCGCGCCCAAATTTTCCAATCTCTTCTTGCAAGACCTTCCCGCAACACCTGAAGCTCTTGCCGATTTTATCCTGCATTCAAGCTACGTGGACGACATCTCAATTGAAAAGAAAACCAAGAAGATCAAAACTGACCCCTTGCTCATTCAGGCGCTTGCCGCCACGCCGGAAGTATTAGCCGAAGTCTCCGCTTCGCCAGAGCTCAATTTTATCTTTATCCCAAACAATCCCGTCAAATTCCCGCCGCAGGAATTCTCATTTAACGAATCAAAAGTCACATTTCAAAATCTTGGCCCTATCATCTTCGTCCAAAACAAACCTGTAAACTGGAATTCTTACCTCAGCGCGACCGATTTTGCTTCCTTGCGCGACAACCAAATCATCCCAGCTTACAATCTCACCGTCATCCCGGGAGAACCTCTCATCATCTCCAAAGATAACGGCGCGAAAATTCAAACGGGCAAACCACGCGCCTTCAAAGACAGCTCGGACAAAACAATGCTCTTAAGCGTAGAACCGGGCAATTCAAGTCAACAGATTTTTATTTTAAACCCTCAACTTAAGTTCACCATCCCCGCGGGAACACTTCCGGGACGCTACCGCGGCGTTCTAACCCTCACCAGCCTTTAATTTAAACCAAGCGCCATATACAAAAAAACACTCCCGTGAGAAAATATACGAGCCCCAAGTTTATTTATGGCCAAAAAACAAATACAGACAGCCTTCATCGCGCTTCCCACCTACAATGAAGCGGAAAATATCCGCCCTTTAATTGAAGAACTGCAAAGAGTTTTTGCCACAATCAAAGGCTGGAACTTCAAAATCCTTGTCATTGACGACAATTCTCCTGACGGCACCGCGTCAATCGTCAAAAACATCATCGCGAAAGGCAAACGCGACCTTTACCTGATTAGTAACAAAAAAAAGGGACTTGGCGCCGCCTACACCCGCGGGTTCAAACACATCCTGCGCCATTTTAAACCAGATTTTATCTTTGAGATGGATGCCGATTTCCAGCACGACCCCAAGGACATCCCGCGTTTTCTTAAAAAAACCGCGGAAGGCTATCAATTCATTATCGGTTCACGCTACATCGCCGGAGGAGACTGCCCCAACTGGAGCTTCAAGCGCAAACTATATTCTTGGGGAGCCAATCTTATTGCCCGATTCATCGCGGGGATTTATAATGTGGAAGACTGTACATCAGGCTTCCGTTGCGTATCAGCACAATTTTTAAGAAGTCTAGACCTTGACGATCTTCAAAGCAACGGCTACGCCTTTCAAATGAGCTTACTGCATGCCGCGCAAAAAAAACGCATTCCCATCGTACAAATACCAATTTTGTTTTCGGCCCGTCAAAAAGGCAAATCAAAACTTGGACATAATGACATCGGGGAATTCTTTTTAAACGCATTTAAGCTAAGATTCAAACGATACAAATGGAAAGACTAAAGCATAAAACCCACTTCTTACTTAAAGCCGCAACGGTTATCCTTGGCCTTAATTTAGTTTTATCCGCGCTTTACCAGCCTGCCCTTGCTTTATTGCGGCCAGCATTGTCAGCGTTTACCCTGCCGCGCGCGCTAGCGCAAAACCCCACAGCCACAGTAGTCCAGCTTAATCCGGGCATCCTAAGCATCGTCTATTCTCCAGCTGACTTTGTCATGTCACCCGTCAACATTTCTTCCCCAATTGAACAATACTATAGCTACTATAATAACCCGCGCGTTCTAGACCCGGATCAAAATCCCGCCACCCGCGACGGCACCGGCATTCGCGTGCAGGACGGCCGTTTTAAAGGAGGATTTGAACTGCAAGCGCAAGTAGATTCAGATTACGCAAGCGGAAACAACAAAATCCCCCGCTCCAACCTTGGCATACGCACTGGCGTGGGCGCCCCAAGCGAAATCAACGAAACTGTCACAAACAACACTCCGGCAACTTCCGCGCCGCTAGACAAAACCACTTCCTATACTAACTTTCAGCAACCGCTTGTCCTGCTTGACGGCGGTACCGCCAATTGTAATGAAGGCCGCGTGGGCATCTATACGGTTTATCCAAGTTTCCGACTTTTAGTTCCAAACGACACCGCCGCCGGCACTTACACCACTTCCATTACCTATACCTTGCTTGAAAACCCAGCTTGCTAAATGAACTAATGCAAGTCCTTGACATTTCGTTTTAAAAGAGTTACAATTAACTGAAACATCTAAATTAGATCGTTTTCATATTTATCCTTAACCCACACAAAATATGAAAAAACACAACGCGGTTGCAGTGGTCGGCACCCTGGCCCTCCTTGCCAACCTTTTAGTTCCAGGACTAGCATTTGGTCAAAATCAGACAGGCACAGCTCAACTAAACTGTTCAGAGACATTGCCTTCATTTACTGAATTTACTCCTGCCACCGCATTTAACTTTACCGCGGATGGTGCGTCTCTTGGTACTACAAACAAGCTTTACGCTAAGTCAACGGATCAATGGGCTTTTAACAATGAGAATGGCGGTTCATCAATTAGCACAGATCCGGGCAATGACTACATTGAAGTCAATGATCCCCGTGACCCGTCAGACCCATCATGTAACCTAGGTTTAAGACTGAATTTAACAGCCTTGGATAACGATAATAACGGCGCGTACTTTGAACGCACAACTTTGGACGGCGTTACAATCCCGCTTAACCAAGTTTACATGGTAACATCAAATGCCACTGGCTCCTGTCCTAGCGGTTACAACGCCATCGGCCAAGTGTGCTACGCTCCTGACGCTCTTTGCGGCACAACAAAAGGAGGCCAAGCAGGCACTTGCAACGCCGATGACGGTACAGTTGCACCCAACTTAAATTACACCGGCTCTAACTTTGCCACAGACTCAACCTATTCCGCCAATGGCACAGACAAGGCCATCGGTTCAGACAACAATACTCCTAAGACAAATTTTGACATACTCACTTTTGTTCAAACAAATCAGATTACGCATGGTCTTTACGGCAAAGCTGGTCTTGTCGTCAGCTATGGAGTTCATATCCCCGCCAAGCAACAGGCAGGTATCTATACCTTGAACCTCCAATATACACTGTACTCAGATAGTGGTGGTCAGTGATCTGATCAGCGCTTAAAAGTTGAACTTAAAGACGCCCATGGTTATACATGGGCGTCTTTTTTTGCTATCCACAGACAGTCCCCTATTTTTTTTCTTAAAAGTATGTTAAAATAAAATAGATAAACAAACATCATTTACACCCCCCTCACCATGAAAAAATACCTGCTTTTCACCCTATTTATAAGCCTGCTCCTGCCGTGCGCGGCTTTAGCGCAAGTAACATTTTTCAGAGACTCATCCCTAGGCCCGCTTTCATACACCCTAGCGCCGGGCAATACCTCTGCCGGCTCAATCACCATTATCAATGTAGGCGACAACGACTCGGAAGTAGAATTATACGCCACAGATGGCACCATAACCTCAACTGGCAGTTACGCAGTGCTGGACAGATCACATAAACAAGTCAACATTGGCCAATGGATTGCTTTTGACGCTGAACCAGTTCTCGTTAAAGCCAAAGAAAAAAAAGAGGTTAATTTTACAATCAATATTCCAGCGGACGCTACCCCGGGAACTTACATGGGAGGAATATCAGTAACGCCGCATCTAAAAAATCAACCAAAATTAAACGCCACTGGAGTCATAACCACTACCAGAGTCGTATTTCCAATGTATATTAAGATTAGCGGCGAAAAAGTAACTAAATTTGACTGGACTGATTTTACGCATAATTACGATGCTAGACACATCTTCACTTTCACGCTTTCAAACAAAGGCAACACCCACCTAAAAACCTCTGGAGAAATCACTATCACCAATATAACAGGTGAAAAATACACCTTGCCTCTTCCGAGCATGACGCTCATGCAAAAAAAGGATGAAATCATCTCTATCCCTTGGGAAGAGACACCGCTGTTTGGCTTTTTTACAGCCACGGCCAACATCAAGTTTTTAGAACTTGACCTTCAGACAAACACTTTTACCGAAGTCGGGAACATATCAAAAACTATCAACTTTACCGTGATCCCATGGATCCACATCATCGTCGTTTTGGTTCTGATTACTTTGCTCATCGCCGCCATCATCATCACCAAAATATATTCAGCAAAATACCTCAAACGCTGTGTCGCCTATAAAGTGGCTCCGGGCGACACTTTAACGGGCATCGCCAAGAAGAACAATGTTAACTGGCAAAAATTAGCAAAAATAAACAAGCTCAAAGCTCCATACGATTTAAGCCCGGGTCAGCAGATTTTACTACCGCCAAAAAAATAAACACATGGACAGAAGGATCATTGCTTTAGCGGTTACAACCGGTTTGCTAGCGCTCAACATCAAAGCCGTGTCGGCCCAATCACCCAATCAGGTAGGCACCTTGGAATTATTACCAACACTGACCATGGTTGAACCAGTCGCGATTCAATTCCCAATTAACTTTATACCAACCACTGGAACCTCTGCGATCTATGCTATCCTGGACCCACGCAACAATGCCGAAACGCTTACAGTCAATGATTTTGACAATACCCAGAGCTTCAGCGTCACCGCGACCATGACAAACCTAACCTCATCCATGGGCAACACCATAAGTTACAGCGACATCGGCCTAGTCACGCTTTCCCAATCAAGCGATGGCGTTGACTTAGGAACATTCAATATTCCGCCCAATGCCGCGCATGTTATAACGCCACAATATTGTAAATGGGATTTTAATCAATCCACTTTTGGCAACCAATGCGAAACCAAAATGTCAGTTTTCACAACAAACGGAAGCCCAACCGTAAGCGGTCCAATTACAATCATAGAAAACTCAAGCGCCTCAGACATCGGATCATATTCGCTAGGCTTCGGCATTCGCCTGAATATTAACCCTTTAACACCGCCAGATTCTTATCAAGGCGTACTTACTTTTTCACTTAACCTATAAAACCAATGAAGCAAAAATTTCTTTTAATCATTGCCATGTTGATGCTTGCGCCAACATTTTGTTACGCTCAAGCTTCCTCCAACCAAAACCAACAACCTGCTCCTCCGCCGGCAGTAGCTAAAAAATTAGGCGCATACACAATCGCTCCAGCCAACCCCAATACCATCATTCCCGGCCAAATCATGGTTGAACTCAAACCCGGTGACACTTATTCGGACGCGTTCATCGTGGAAAACAAGTCCGACAGCGTGAAAAAAATTACGCTTTATCCGGCGGACAGCGTGACCGTTAATGGAGAAATAAACATTAAAAATAACACCGACAAACAAGAAAACATCGGCAAATGGACAAAATTTGAAACAAACGAGATCACTTTACAGCCAAGAGAAAAAAAGCAAGTGGGCTTTACCATAACCATCCCCGCGAATGCGGCATTTGGTAATTTTAAAGGCGGCTTCAACGCGGTTGAATCACCCGAGATCCCAAAGAACCAAAGCGGCATCTTTTATTCCACAAGGATAGTCCTGATGGTTAAAGTCAAAATAACAGACAATCCACAACACATCCCCCTGAGAAGCGAAATCAACCTCTTTACTAGCGTGCTCTCCAGCGCGACACCATATTTTTGGACTTCACTTGGACTATTTACCCTCGGCATAATTTACTTCATTTACGGCATATTGCGCGAAAAAAAGAATAAACAAAAACCGCAAGACATCAATGTTCAGTAAAAACCTCGCACAATTCACCTACGCGCTCACGGTTGCCGTCTCGCTTTCTGCCTTGATTTTAAGCGCTTTGGCAAACGCGCAGACTGTTGGTTCCACCGGCTCAAGCATCGTTATAACACGCACTCCCTACCTGTCAATTTCCTCCGTGCCAGCTTCATTCAGTTTTCCTCCTGTTGCCACGCGCGCAACCTCGCGCGACATCTTCTCTAACGCCGACGGCGTTTTGCCCGAAGACAAAACCATTAGTGTGACCGACTCGCGCAAAGCCGGAGGATTTATCCTGCAAGCGCAGGCATCTGATTTCACTTCCAATGGCAACATCATTCCCGCTTCAGCACTTCGCGTTGTCTCAACCTCATCTTTTAACCGTCAAACAGAAAAATTTCGGAACGGTTCTGAAAATAACGGCGTATTTTATGCTGAGCCATTCACTGGACCAAAAACTCTAACAGCGCCGGTCAACGCGTCCAACACCAATTTCGGACAAATCAGCGTTTTTAATGACGCGCGGGCCATCAACGACAACTCGCTGGCGCATCCAGTAGATCTGCTCAAAGGCTGTCTGCCGGCAAATGAGGGGCGCGTTGGCACCGTGTCCTTGGGATTAGCGTTTGCGCTCAACATTCCTGCTTATACCATTCCGGGAGAATACCACGCGACCATTACCTATACCGTAGTTGACTCTACCTCGGACAATTGCCCTTAATCATTTCATCACTTTTTTGAGATGACCAATAAAGCCGCCAAAACCAGAACAATCTTCGCTCTACTCCTGCAAACCTTCACCCTGCTATCATTGACATTAACCTCACAGCCAGTTTCAGCGGGAGGATTTAGCGTTACGCCTGCCGATCACTCACAACGATTTTTTAACTTTCAAATCACACCCGGAGAAAAACAGTCCAGCGCGATTGACATAGAAAACGTCTCCGACAACCCAATCACATTATCCGTGTACGGCGCCGACGGCACTCAAAGCAATCAAGGAACCTTCGCGCTTACGACTAAAACCGCGGAACAAAAACACATCGGCCTTTGGACTAGCGTGGCAAAAGACACTATCACGGTAAAACCCCATGCGCACGCGCAAGTTGAATTTACCGTTAAAGTGCCGACCAACGCCACGCCCGGCACATACAGCGGCGGGATAGCGGTTGAAGAAAGCAGCAGTGAAAAAACCGCGGACAAGCAAGCAAATAGCGGCAACAGTATCAGCATTTCCGCCCGCTTTGTGGTAAAACTTTTTGTTACCGTGCCCGGTGAAAAAATTAACGCCTATGAATGGACCAACTTTGCTTTTTCACCCGCCTCCGACAACAAACCAGCAACTTTCACTTTATCATACAAAAACACTGGCAACACTATTATCACGGCCAATCAGGAAATAACCATCAAAGGCTTCCCCGCAAAAGAACAATCTTTCAAACTGCCAACCGCAACACTTTTACAAAACAGCGCCGTCAATATCCCAATCAAATGGGAAAAAGAACCATTTTTTGGCTTTTACACGGCTACCGCCAAAGTCGTCTTTTCGGAATACGACATTGCCAGCAACAACAGTGTTAACGGAAAAACGGAAACAAAAAATATTTCTATCTACATCCCGTTGAAATTTGAGACCACCGAAGGAAAAATTACCATGGCCATCGCTGGACTGATCGCAATTATTTTTCTCTTGTTCATCATCTCTCTCGCGCTAAAGATATCATTTCGCCAAAAATGCGCCCTTTATAATGTGCTTGAAGGCGAAACCATCACTTCAATCGCTGAAAAATGCAATGTTGACTGGAAAAAATTAGCAAAAGTGAATAAACTAAAGCCACCCTATACTTTAAAGGCGGGACAAAAAATCCTCGCTCCGCCACCTCCTTCCCAAAGCAAATGAAAAAAAAGCTAAAAATCATCATTGGCGTAATAATGATCGCGGCAACTATCTCAACAACCGCTTTAACTTTGTCAGCGCAAGCCGCTCCTGCCACCCTCCAAAACGCCGCTCCAAAAGACACCGAAGTTGCTCGCGGTGGTTTTACTATCAGTCCGGCAAACCTAACAACTGACACGCATAATTTTTCGTTCAGTTTAAAGGCGGGCGAATCAGTTAATAGCACGGCTTTCATCAAAAACTTCAGTCCAAACACTGAACATTTCTACCTTTACGGCGCTGATCCAACAATCTCCAACACCGGCAGTCTCGCTTACAAAACACGCGATCAAAGCACGACGGGACCGGGCTCTTGGATTAAATTTGATTCACCTGAATTGGACCTTGCCCCTAACGCAGAAAAGATCGTCAACTTTAAAATTACAATCCCAGCTGACACCAAAGCTGGCAACTACAACGCTGGCATCACCATGGAAAAAACAAGCCCCGCCACGAACGCGCCCGGCATCACCATCGCGACCCGCGTCGTCAACCACGCCAAAATCACCGTACTTGACCCTAACGCGCCTGTTACCACTTCCTCCCAAACAGCGGAAAAAACAAAACCAATCTCAAACTGGCAATCCTACTATTTTTGGATTTCATTAGGCTTATTCCTGATCAGCCTTGCTCTGCTGATCTGGTCAATCTTTTACGACAATAAGCCCAAGGCCCACCATGATCAGCGCCATGTCCAAGGGCACAAGCAAAATCACGGCAAGAAAAAATGAGGTCGGCGCAAACTCCACCTCGCGCAATAAACCAGCCAACATCTGGTCATTGAAACAGCAAAAAAATAAAAACCATCCGGAAATTAGCATCATTATACCATCAGCGCCGGAACGTTCTTTTAGCGCGATCGTGAAAAACCTGCGCGATATCAAACCTCGTGATCTTGACCTTCAAATCTTGATCGTCAAGGGCACTCATCCGCCCACCCAACGCAATCTCGCCTTAAAAAAAGCCCACGGCGAAATCATTTTTCTTTTTGACGATGATATTGAAATTCCCGCTGGCGTAATTGAAAAAGTGCTCCAAAAATTCAGCCTTTACCCCAAAATAAGCGTCATCGGCGGCCCAAATCTAACCCACAAACAAAACGGATTCTTGCAACATTGCTTTGGATTGGCGCATGGATCTCTTTTTACTGCCGGCAAAACCGCCCCGCGATATTGCCCCGCAAAAGAAACGCTCACGGCAAACGAAGATAGCCTAATCAGCTGTAATTTAGCTTTCCGCGCCACAGCGCTGCAAGAAACGCCCTTTGACCCAAGAATCTTTCCAAACGAAGAAAACGACCTGCTTGCCCGCATGTCAAAAAAGGGCTACAAAATGATGTACACGCCTGATTTTTTTGTCTACCATCACCGCCGCCGCGACCTGCCATCCTACCTTAAACAAATCTTCAATTGGGGCACCGGCAGAATGAAACGCACTATCGCGCTACCATCAGCTTTTTCAGCAATGTTCTTTATTCCATTGATTTTTCTGGCCTATCTGCTAAGCCTGTTTATTTTCCACCCGCCATGGTATCTATTACCCCTCGCGCTTTATTTTATTTTAGACATCATCTTTGCGGCAGAAACCGCGCTTAAAGAAAAAAATCCGGCATATTTTTTTGCCATGCCCTTCATTTTTTTACTTACGCACATCGCTTATGGGCTAGGACTTGCTTGGGGGATCCCCGCGTCAATCATGGCAGGAGCGTTAATCAAAAAGCCGGAAAACGGCCGCAAACAAGAAGAAAACATGCCCATAATAGAAATAACCATGTCCTAAAAACGCATTCCTGCTATTATCAGCGCAGCAGCCTTTTTATGCCAAGCTTTTAAAATGTTCGGCAAATCCATTAACCAAATTAAAAGGAACTTCATTTTCTTGCTAGCCTCGGAAGCTTTTATTCGCGCCCTGACGCTCATCTTAACAATCTTGCTAGCCCGCCTGTACGGCACGCGGCAATTCGGCATTAACGCGCTAGCGCTTTCGGCAGGCAACCTTTTTGAGATCATTTTTAATATGGGTCTTGCCACTGTCTTCATGCAAAAAGTCGCGGGAACAAACGCCGCAAAAGATAAAATGCGCGAAAATCTGCGGGTCTTTCTCCCCTTGCGCGTCATTTTAAGCTTTGCCGGGTTCATTTCCATGGTTGTTTTCGCAACACTGTTGCGCAAAGACACCGCGACATTTTTTTCACTAGTATTATCCGGCCTTTATTTCAGCCTTTTTTCAATTGAGACTTTCCTTTCATCCTGCTTTGATTCACGGCAAAAAATGCATTTCACCGCCGCCGCCAAACTACTCCAATTTACGATCATTTTTGGCTTGGGAATTTTTTTGGCTATCAAACGCGCCCCAATTTACGCCATTATGTGGGCCTACATTGCCGGAGTCACCGGCGCGATCATCTTAACACTCATCCTAATTTCAAAATATTTTACCAGTATCAGCTGGAAAACAGATTTAAAAGCTTGGAAACAAATCATCAGCGAAGGCTGGCCTATAACCCTTTCCGGAACCTTCATCTTTATCTACAACTCGCTAGACACCATCATCATCTCTTTGCTCAAAGGTGAACACGAAGTCGGACTCTATCAAATCAGTTATAAAATCACCGGCACCATCTTCATTCTGGCCACACTAATCAACCAAGCATACCTTCCTTCACTCATCCACGCTATCCGCAAAAATGACGGTTCGCTGGAAAAAATTTTTGGCAAAGCGCTCAAAAGTATCTTCTTTTGGAGCGCGCCCATCACGGCTGGAGGAATAATACTGGGGGAAAAAATTATCCAATATGTCTTCGGTGACGCCTACCTTGAAGGAGTCCCTGCGTTTCGCGTCCTGATCGTGAACTGCGTCATCTACTTTTTAAGCTCAGCGATGACAAACCTGCTCTACGCCTCACGCCAACAAAAAAAACCAATCAAAATCTTTTTTTTCGGCGCTTTGGCAAACACTATCGCCAACCTCTTCATGATCCCTCTTTACAGTATCATCGGCGCCGCTTTAACAACCGTGCTAGCCGAACTTGTCGTGCTAATTGGCCAATACTCCATCGCCCGCAAAATCGTCAAAATCAGATTGTTAACAAACATCTGGCAAACTATAGTCGCGGCAAGCGTTATGTCGGCCGTCTTGCCCTTCATCTCAAACAACAATCTTTTTTTAGCGCTTATTGCCGGAACGGTAGTTTACCTTGGCATTTATCAGCTTTGCCAAATAATCTTTAACCGCCTTCATCGCTTTTCCCCTGTGGCTGATAGCATTTTTAGCCTCCGTGGCAAGCGCGGCATAGACCTTGCTGAAACCAACTGGCCTGAAACATGAACTCAAAGGAATGCCCGGAATAATTGGCGCTTCAAGATCTTTTGTAATGACGCCTTCGGTTTCCCCGCGAAATAAATGGACTTCAATTAAATTTTCAGCGATGTTTTCTTTAGCATTTGCGCTCTCCATTAAACATCCTTCGCCCAAACCAGCGCCTTGATCATACTTCCGCCGCATGCCTACTTGGCCGCTTTGCCGCGCCTGCCCAACCGCGACGGCGGCGCAACAAACAAATCTAGCCGTGCGCTTATTAGAAGGCACTTTTTCCATCACCTTCATAAAATACTTGATCCATTCTTCATCAGTCGCATTAGTGCCAGCCCCCCACCGCCGCGTCTTTACGCCCAATTCGCCCGCCAACGCATCAACCACAATCCCCGAATCTTCCGCCAATGTCAAAAAGCCGCATTGCCGATAAAAATGACGCGCTTTAATTGAGGCGTTTTCTTCATAAGTTAGTCCATTTTCCTCAACATCGCCTTTTAAACCAAGCTCAAAGGGCAAAAAAAATCTAAACGGCAAATCACCAAGTATTTCAATAATTTCGCCGTATTTACCAGAATTACTTGTGCCAATCATCAACTTCAAACCTGAACCTTGGCCAGCGTCATCTGATATTTTTTGGGATTTTGACAACATAAAGGTAAAATAATAACTATAGCCGCTTAACCTACCGTAAATTGGCCGATCAGTCAAAATACAGTTTTTTCAGACGCGTCTTCAATTTCAAACGCTTTCATTGGACGAATCGCCACGCCTTTATCCGCGGGACATTCTCATCAAACGAAACACTTCATGCTCTTTTGATAGAACTTCTTTTCTGGATTCCAGCCTTAGCGATTTCGCTGATAACCGCTTGGAAAATCGCGACCAACTCCGAAGAAGCCTTAATTTGGGGTGGTACCGTGATCCTAACCATCCTGATGGCACGCCATGAAAGCTTTGCCATATACCTTTTTCTTCTCATGCCAACAGCCGGCGAACTAGCTCGCCAATCCATTGGCCCTGAAAACGGTCTGCTCCCTACCGACATTTTAATACCATTATTCATCTGCGTTTGGCTGGCAAAAAAATTTTTAATCAGACCAATAACTCAACCCTATAACTCACCTGAGTCCTCTATATTTAGCCAAGCAAAATCACCGCTTCAACGCAAAAAAAACAACCCATTAAAACCATTACTATTCTTTGGCTTTTTCGCCATCCTGTCTTTAATACAAGCCTTTGCTTTCCTTAAACCAGCCGAAGTTCTTACCAGCTCTTTTTATCTGATCCGATTTATTAGCTATGCGCTTTTATATTTAGTTGTAAGCGAATTTCTTCTTGAGGACGCCTCTCAAAAACAGACCCGCCGACTTTTCAATATCGCGATCGCGGCCGGAGTAATCATTACCGTCGCGGGCTTTATTCAGCTTATGATCTATCCCGACCTAGGCAATCTTGAAACATACGGTTGGGATCCTCACATAAACCGGCTTGTTTCCACCTGGCTTGACCCCAATTTCGTCGGTGGTTATTTGGCTTTTATCATTTGCGTAATCCTCGGAGTCGCGACATACGCTAGCAAAGCGTCTCACAAAATCTATTTCTACGCCGTCGTCACGCTAATGAGCGTCGCTCTTTTTCTAACTTACTCCCGCTCTGCTTACCTTGCCGCCGCCGCAGGCATCACAATCTACGGCATTCTCAAATCGCGCCGCCTGCTCATTGTTTTCCTAATCATTTTCCTCTTGGCAATCGGCCTTTCACCCCGTGCCGAACAACGCGTTACCGACCTTAAATACAGCATCTCCGCCTTTATATTCAACACTTCTTCAACCCCCGACCCAACCGCCAAACTGCGAATCCAGTCATGGGAACAAACTCTTGAACTCATCGCCAAACGCCCCCTTTTAGGATCAGGATTTAACACCCTGCGCTACGTTAAATACAACGAAGGATATATCTCCAACACAAAAATACATTCAGCCAGCGGCTCCGACTCCAGCCTGCTAACAGTACTAGCCACAACCGGCATCGCCGGCTTCATGCCATTCATCTGGTTTTATTTTGAAATTGCCGCTTTGACATTTAAAAACTGGCGCAACAAAAAAATTCCTGCTTTCGGCCGCGGCATTTCACTTGGTCTTTTCGCAGGACTAGCCGCCCTGTTTTGTCACTCATTTTTTGTCAACAGCCTCTTCTTCCCCCCAATCCTAATACCCGTAACGGTAATCATAGGTATCGTGGACTCTTTCTCCCGACGGCAAATACGCTGACCCAGCGGGAAAATAACCTGAATCAGATGGTGGATAAAACGGCTGTGTATAATAAAAAGATGGCGGCGCTAGATTCAATCTTTCGTATTGTAAACTATTGTCATAATAATATTTTCGCACATAAAAGACTTGATCCCAAAGACGCGTACGATTATTAAATTTATACATCTTTTTTGTTATTGATTTCCCATCAGCGAGACTTAATTCCACGGTTACTATCCCATCTTCACCTTCAGAAACAGCGGCAAAAACATATCCGCCCGCCGTAAGCAAATTCTTGAGTACTTTATTCTCAAAATCCGCCTTATCGCCACTAAAAGAAAAATCGTAATAAATTTTTTCCGATAAATCCGGCGCCACAACAATGTTTTGCTCGGGTTTAACAATTTTAGGCGGTTCAAGTTCCATAACCTTTGGCGCGGCGACAGCGGGTGATTCAACTGCCTTCGGCATCTCGCTAGCGGGTGTTACTGTTACCTTTTGCCCAGCAATGGCTGGTATTTCAACCGCATTTGGCACAACAACAGCTGATGAGCCAACAACCTTTGGCGCGGTGACAGCGGGTGGTTCTACTGGCATCGCAACAGCGGGTGGTTCTATGACTTTTTGGTCAGCAACAGATAGAGAATCCTCCATCGCTTCTTGATCGGTCAAAAAAGCCCCGTCTCTCCCCGAAACACCACTCGCTCTTTCCGTTGATGAATTAACCGCGTCGCTTACTTTACTAATTTGTGACGATTCATCAGCCAAAAACAAAGACTGCGCGCCTTGAACCTGTTGCGCGAGTTCGGGAGGAACATCGCCCGCCGCAATCCCGGGTTTCTTTATAGAAACTAAATTCAAAACTGGCGCGCTCGCGCTAGACAAAGAAGCCTGATCTAGCGCCTGCTCCTGACCAGATTTTTCCACGCGACTCACTCGCGCCGGCGCTGACTCTACACCAACTGCCTGCTCTGCCGTATTTCCGTTTGGGTTTACTATAGTCGGCATCGCAAGCGATGGCATCGCACGCGCGCCTTGTGCCTCCTCAACTCGCGCGCCGCCTACTAAATTATTCCCGCTTACAACATCCACCGCCTCACCACCTCCGCTAACAAAACTTTTTTCCAATTTCACGCCCGTGCTCGCAACTTCTTTTACAGTCTGACTTTCAAACTTTACCGACATCATCAACGACTGAACCGCGACCAAAGCCAATACAAAAGCAACCGGCACAAGCGCTAACTGATATTTCCACTTGCCCAAAAAAGCATGAACCGCCGCAAACATCCCACGCCCCTCAACTGACTCACCAGTCGCGCCTTCCCGCTTAAAAATTTTGTCGCCTCCAGCGTGCGCCGCCACTTTTTGGTTTAAAGCGGCGCGCTTCATCAATTCAACACGCAAGCTAGCCTTAAAACCCTCATCAATCAAGATATTTTCCGCTTTCTTTATTTCCATGATCTTCCTAATCACCGGAACAAAATATCTGCTTGTCGGTCTTGCCATATCTTTATAAAGTGTGACTTAATAATTGTTTGACTTTCTTTAGCGCCCTAAAGACTTTTACGCCAATATGGTTAGCACTTAACCCCATAATCTCCGCGATCTCTATGTTTGAAACCTCCTCAAAAAACTTCAGCCTAATAATTTCCCTTTCTTCCGGCTCCAACTTGTTTAAAATCTCCTGAATTTCAGTTCTGCTCTCGTTATCAATGGCCGCTTGGACTGTATTAACACGCGCGTCAGCCATTTTAGCGCCCTCTTCCAGATCAACGGCTTTGATCCTGCTCTGCTCGCGATACCATTTAAGGACATTATTGTGAGCTATCTTATATAACCAACATGAGAACGAATAACCGCGCCATTCATAATCCTTCAAATGCGCCAAGGCATCGTAGAAAGTCTGACTAACAAGATCATGCGCTGTATCCTTGTCATTACATCTGCGCCAGACATACTTATATATTCTGTCAAAGTACATATCATAAAGGGCCGAAAACTCACGCGGATCGCTTTTGGCCGCTTCTACTAATTTTCTTTCCTGTTCAAGCACAATATCACCTAAGAAAGTGTATGGGGATTATTATGCCTAAATTTATTAAATTGTCAACACGCTTGCCCTATTCTATTAAATACCTTAAAAAGGTTAATATTACATACTTTAGGCCAAAGTAGACTAAAAAAAAGCTTTTTGGTAACATTCACAAGGTAAAATTAGGATTAATACACCTATTTTATGATTAAAAAACCCCAAATCCGCCCTTTTGCAATTTTTTTTGGGATAATTCTAATGATCCACCTTGCGGGATGCGTTATCATAATTAACAAGCCTTCACCACAAGAACAAGAACTTCTAGCAATACAACAAACAGTTCAACAGACAGTTTCCACAATCAGCCAAAAAGTAAGCGCGGGAAACTCCTCCGCCCCCGAAATAGAAGATTACATTGCCCAGGCCGAAAACACCGTCAATCAAGCTCTTCAACGGATCAGCGAACTTAACATACCCAACAAAACCAAAAAATTCGCCGAAGACACCATCAAATACTTGCGAAACGCCAAAGCGATCTTCCAGCAAATTAGAGAGCTTCTTGCCAACATTGAAAACCTTAAGCAAAAAAGCGGCGACCTTACCAATCAGGCCGCGTCCACTTTGAAAGAACAAATTGATAATCTAAACACCAATATTCAGGTCTTTTCTGGACAACTCAGCCGAGTAGCCAAACAAATTGAATCCGCCCGCAAGAAGATCATGGAGCTATACCAGCAAAACAAATAATACCAGTAACAAAAAACAGTTACCTCCGTACATAAATAATGCATCTTAATATGAAAATAATGTTAAACCCAAAAACAATCAGCGCAAAACCAATAAGCTTAACCGCTTTGGCCAACAACCCACGATTTATCTTTTCATTAGTATTAACTTTTACCGCTCTGCTTGCCATGTTTGGCAAGATACCTCAAGCGGGTGCCGCCGTCCCATTCCCATCTGAGCCAATTGATTTACCTCCGGGCGCAATCAGCGGCACCAACGAACCTGCAAGCTCTGGACTGCCTTACGATCCCAATATCGTGGCCGCCGTAATAGGTGTTGCCGGCCTACTCGCGGGTAGCATCATCACTATCCTCGCCACTTATTTCATGCGCTGGATGGATGTGCGAAGAGAGGACCGGCGCGAACAATTTCAAGAAGCCAAATCGCGCCGAGACAAAGAATACACTATGAAACACGAAACCTATCGTCTTTTCTTGGCCGATCTTGCCGAACTAGAATCCACGCAACCAAAAAATTATGAAAACTTAAAAAAGGGCTGGGCGCGAGCTGAAATAAACCTTGACCTTGCCGCCTCAGACAATGTCCGCTTAGCTAAGGACACATTCAAAAAAAACCTGCTATCGGCCATAGAAAAAGCTAACAAGTCCGGCATGCTTGTCTTTGACGACTCCTACGCCAAAAGCCGGGACGAGCTAATTTCAGCAATCCGCGCCGATATTGCTAATCTTAAAAACGAATGAAAAGACTCACAAGCTTATTAACGGCGTCAGTATCATTTATTATCTTTTTTTCAATTACCTCGGCATACGCGCAAACACTGCCAAACAAAACAGAAACAACTTCAACACTAACCTCAACCACAAACCCGATCAGGGCTGTTTCTCTTACAACGACCGCGCCCGCTTCATCCACGGACACCGGCGCGCTCCAGCCACTCACACCCGAAGCGCCACCAGTCACCACGCAAGAACCAGTCACCACGCAAGAACCAGCCGCCCCATCAACAAACACTTCCCCTACCAAAACAACGCAACAGAATCCCCCTCGCGCAACAACAAGCCAAGCAACCAATCATCCCAGCCTGCCCGAACCAGTACTCCCAATACTTGATATCAACGCCTCGACAGAAACGCCAAGTAATAAACCCGTGCCGGAAACACCTCAACCATGCCTAAATCAAAATGAAACTAAAGCCAAAATCATAGCTCCAGTCGTCAGCAACCAAATTAAAGTGGCATTAATAACATTACTAAGCGCTCTTATGGGATCCTTGCTATGGATTGCCGGTAGCGCTCTCATCATATCAACCCGCGCTCGTCGGGATTTGCTTCACTTAAAAAACCTATCACATCAGCAACGCAAAGACGCGATAACAAAATCCCTGCAAAAAACCAAAGAGACTCTCTCTGCCACTTTAGATCCCATCCTAGCAATAAATGGTAACAAACAGACGCTTGACCAAAAACAATTATCAACTTATCTCAAATCCGCCGCCGATCTGGAAATTTTTGGCTCGCGGGCAACACTGCAAGCGCACAAAAACCTTGTCCGCTTATTGTCAAATCAACCCACTCCCTCACTCGCGGACATCGCCGCCGCAAAATCAACACTAATAAATTCATTACAAAACGACATCATGGGAGAGTCGCCAGCCGCTTAAAGATCGTTCTTTTTTCCTAGTTTAACCAACAGCCCTTCAACGGATCACTTGTCTGCTTTCCTTAATTGCACCGCGCCGTTTTTTTATCTCAATCATTTTTGCTTTTGCCTTCCTTGAGCGACGCATTTTTTGCTTTCGCAATTTAAATACCCTTTTTGCCAGTTCCGACTCTTCTCCCTTAACCTTTTCCTCAATCTTAAGGATCAAAAGCTTGTACGCCGCCAGCCGATTTTTGCTTTGCTCACGGTATTTCTGACATCTAACCTCTATGCCAGTTGGCAAATGCCTCAACAAAACGGTGGATGAAGTTTTATTGATTTTTTGCCCTCCTTTGCCACTGCCGCGCACAAAATATTCAGCGATATCATCCGCTCTCACCCCCAGCGAAACTGCTTTAGCCAACACTGCCGGCGATAACCCAACTGGAAACTCCATAAAATGATGCCTTTATAAATAACATCATACCATAATCAATCATTTACATTTAAGACTAATTATGTTAAAATATAATAATTCCTCGCGCGTCATACCATTAACCACCTAAAAAATGCGAAAACAACAAAAACAACCAGAAAAAACATCCTTGAAGCCAAAAAATAAGTTAAATCCTAAATATGTTATTATCGCGAGCATCGCCCTAATCGCGATCACATCCATTCTTTTGTGGACTCAACAGCAGAATTTTAAAAAACAAGCTATTTTACATAACGCGGCGCAAATATCCACCAATCAACACGCCGCGCCTATCACTCCAACAACAGAAATCAAGCCTCAACCAGCCCCTATTGGAGACATTCTTTTAGCTTTGAAAATGCAAAAACTGACTGTCTCCAACCCTGAAGCACGCATCACCCACACACCAGCAAACAAAAAAACCTATTTATCACTCTCATTCACCCTCCCGGCAGACACCGACGTCACAACCGCTACCTTAAAAATCACAGATAACACAGGATCAAGCGTCAACCTCATCACCGACGCAAAAATAGAAGATTTAAGAAAAAACAACAACTCCGCAAGCGGCCCCGCTGGCAATTTAAATCTTGGCAAATTGTCAATCACCGCCTCAGATAACCCCGCGACCGTCTCAATGCAATACAGCACCCTTGACGACATCTCGCCAATCTCCTTCTCAAAATTGACTAACCCAATCTACGGGACCTTAAAACTCTGCAACTCCGAAAATTTATGCAAAGAAAATAGCTTTGCGATGCAAGTCCTGTTTGATTAACTAAAACTCAATAATAGAGATACTTAAAAGCCGGCTTTCCCCGGCTTTTAAATCAACATTTTACGTCGCTCCCCACAAAACACAAAAAACAACATCATTTAGAATGATGATTTGATAAAATATTCTAAACTTTGCACGCCAATTTCCTTAAACGACACTGCCGCTCGTCCATACCGCCAGCAACAGTTTGCAACAGCATGTCTCGCGGAAAATTTTGCCTTAGTTTTGATTTTGGGCGAGGCAATGCTTTCTTAAAAAAAGCAAAACTCGCGATTGGTGGAGATGCCGGGAATTGAACCCGGGTCCAAAAATGTCAAACAAAAACTTCTACAATCATAGTCCATCTTAAAATTTAGGCCTTGCGAATAAAAGGTGGACAGAAAACTCGCAAAGCTTAGCCTTTATAATTTTCGTCTCTCGCGCAAGGCTTGCAAGAGCTTATCCGGCTGAATGACGCCTACTCCTTCTAGCAGGAGTCAAAGGGTAAGCGACTTTCTCCAATCAGGGAGAAAGATTTACGCGCTAAGCCAAAACAGGCCGCGCAAAGAGCGCGCGCAGTTTCGCGACTGTGGCGTTCTCGCCAATGTTGTCATTAGCATTTATTTTGCGCTGACGGATCTAAGGGGAGACAGCGCGATCCCCTGATTGCGATTTTTGAAAGAACATTTTTGTCGAAAGCCTTACATCCCCTAGAAACAATTGCTAGTGAGCGCGACCGCGGCGAGCAACCCGCGCATCAGCAACCAGTGTTATTATATACTATCCAACAGTACTCTCTACATCCATTTTTCTTTGTCAAGGATTGACCGTAAACTGATAACCAGCCATCTCCGCGCCATTGGAACCATGAGATGTCTTGACTCCACCTGTATTTATGACCAGTTTAGCGTAACCGCCGGCATCACCCTTGATATCTCCTCCGGCACAAACCTTAGTTAACGCGCCTTCCGGCAAAGCGGCGTCAATGCTAGGAAACACTATTCTGTTTTTACCCGCGCCAACATTGACTGGCTTAATTCCTTGCTGCGTCACTTGATCATTTACCCATAACTTCCCCTGAGCAATAATTCCATCGCTGGGGCTTGTCATAAACTTTTCATCCACACTCACCTCATTAAGGACAGCGCCGCAAGCAGCCTGAATCGTAAAACAAAGCATCTTCACATCCTGCTCACCCTTATCAACATACTCTCCGCCAACCGATACCTGTTCAAACTGAACTGCGCACGACTGCTCATGATCCGTGCTTGCGTCTGGCTCAACAACTTCAGCCTCATTATTAATGGCATCCATTGAAGACTCATGGTCAGCGACTCCTCCACTATCTCTGACCTCGGCGGCCTCAGCGCCAGCATCTTTTTCTTCTAACGGCCTCAAAGTAAAATCACTTCCGCCGCAATTAGCCATTCCGCAATTCGCCACAACCGACGCTCCCGCCACAATAAAACCTTTTTTTACAGATCCGTAATATTTTTTAATAGATTCCATACAAAAAAAATTAATTGCTAAGGATGGCAATTATATCAAGAAATTAAACTTTGTCAATCTTAGAATTTGCCTTACTTGGCAACCCTTTCCACATACTCACCGGTCTCGGTATTCACGCGAATCACATCGCCTTCTTTAATAAAAAGCGGAGCATTGACCATCGCGCCAGTTTCAATCTTAACCGGCTTTGTGCCGCCAGTCGCCGTATCGCCTTTTACCCCAGGAGGCGCGTCAATCACCTTAAAATCCATCTTTGGCGGCAACTGCAGACCAACCGGCGCATTATCCACAAAAACCACCACCACTTCTCCACCATCCATCATATACTGGCCTTGATCACCAATTAAATCAGCCGGCATCTCAAACTGTTCGTAAGTATTGCTATCCATAAAATTATAGGTCTTTCCATCGTTATACATATACTGACACCTCTTGTACTCCATATTCGCTTCTTCAATTTGCTCTCCCGACTTAAAAGTAACCTCAATCACCTTAAGAGTTTTGACATTTTTAATCTTTGCCCTTGTAAAAGCGGATCCTTTGCCGGGATTCACAAACTGATAGTTCACAAGGATATATGTATCGCCGTTATGGCGGATAGCAAGCCCTTTTCTAAAATCAGAGGTGGTCATAAACTAATATATTAAGATTATCTTGTTTGATTTATTTCAGATCCCTAAGCGGAAAATACATTATATTACTTATATCCGCCGTGTTGGTTAACGCCATCACCAATCTGTCAATTCCTAGCGCGTTACCCCCCGCAGGAGGCATTCCAAATCTTAACGCGCCAATGAAGCTTTGGTCAACCGGATAGACATCCTTGCCAATTTTCTGCCGCGTCCGCCTTTCTTCTTCTAGTCGCCGCATTTGTTCAACCGGATCATTGAGTTCGGTAAAAGCATTGCATAACTCCATCCCGCCAACATATAACTCAAACCTTTCCACAAAACGCGGATCTTCCTCGCTTTTCTTAGCCAAAGCCCCCATTTGCGCCGGATAATCAAACACAATTACGGGCTTTATGGCGCCAAGATGAAATTCTATTTCATTTAGAAAAATAGCGTAAAAAATATCTTCATAAGAAGCATTGTCGCTTATTTTATAACCCTTTGCGGCAGCCGCCTTGCCAAGAGCGTCCTTGTCAGTCAAAACTTCCGCGCTAATACCCACGTACTCTTCAAAAAGATCGCTTACTCTTTTCCTTTCAAAAGGAAGAGAGGTATCAATCCTGAAATTGCCGAATATTATTTTTTCACTACCGCAAAATTGTCTAGCCAAACTGTTAACCAGCTGTTCGGTGTCCTCCATAATGGCGCGATAATCACTAAAGGCCCTGTACCACTCCAACATCGTGAATTCAGGGTTGTGCAAGCGGCCGCCCGTCTCGCCATTGCGAAAACTTTTTGTTATCTGAAAAATCTTCTCCCACCCGCCCGCCAGCAGCTTTTTCATCGCGTACTCGGGAGATGTTATCAGATAAGCGTCCGTTTCACGGGTAGCAAACCCATCAGAATCCCGCGTCATCAGCCTAGTCTTGAACGGATCAAGATTAGGTTCCATGCCGGGTAATAACACCATTTCGGGAGTATCTACCTCTGTAAACCCCTTGGCGATAAAAAAATCCCGCGTCGCGGCCACAATCAAAGAGCGCGTTTTCAATTTCTCCTTAACACTTAAATCCACTACCGCCCTTTTCCAATTAGGATCGCCGGAACGAATGAAATATTCTTCCGCGCACTCAGCAAGCACTTTAACTTGCAACGCCGCAAAAATCTTAAAAGCGCGCCCATCCTCCCCTACCTTCTCTTCAACACCAATTTGCACCTCAACAATATCGCCAACATTAACCGCGTCATTGGGCGAAATATTCATTCTGCCGCTTTCGTCTTGCAAAACAAAACCCCCATCCAAAATCCCGATAACTCTACCTGCCACAAAAACACCGTTTACTTCTTCCAGATTAAGGCCATTCCCACTCAAATCTTGCGCTCCAACAACACTTTTGCCACTCAAGTTTTTTGCTCCAACCGCGCCTCGCTCGCCGCACGCCCCGAGACTTGCTTTAACTTGTCGCCTAAACTTCAAAGTTCGCCCCCCGTTTTGTTCAAAACTCACCCCATGTTCAAAGCCCTTTATCACCTCGGCAATAAAAGCATTTCTCCTTGTCCGCGCTGGCCACCGTGTCTTCTTATTCAACATTTTTTCAACCTCCTCAACATGTTTTGCACAAATTTTAACATATTTATTGTTTCACGCTATTCGCGTTTTTAACAGCCTTAATACTGCCAGACAGCCTCTCCACGGACTCCCTCAACTCATCAAACCAATGCAAGCCCAAATCTTCAAGCCGAATCTTCAACCTTGTTCCACTTATCTCCCATTTTGAATTATATTCAAGCAAATTCATAATGTTTTCCGGCTTAACCAGTCCAGACATATGCAAAACAATCTGCTTGTTCTTTTTGGCGAAATCGCCTTCAACTTTAATACTAACAAGTTTGGCCTTCTTAGCCAAAATTTTTAACTCCAAAATCCGCACAAGATTGATTACCTCTGTCGGCATCTTTCCATACTCTTCAATTAATTCTTCCTTGATCTCGGTCAAATACTCCATATTATCGCACGCGGCCATTTTTTGATACGCGTTGATTTTTTCTTTGGAACTAACAATATAATCATCTGGAATATAAGCGGTCAACGGCAACTCTATCGCCACTTCTTCAGGCTCCTCCGCTCTCGTAACCTTCCCAGCCTTCAAGTCGTCAACAGCCTTGTTAAGCATCCTGATAAAATGACTAACACCCACCACGTTAATAACCCCATGCTGTTTAGCGCCAAGTATGTCACCAGCTCCGCGTATTTCAAGATCCTTCATTGCTATCTGAAACCCACTGCCAAGTTCAGTTGCCTCAACAATGGCCTTCAAGCGCTTTTTCGCGTCCAATTTCAGCCTCTGTCCATGATACAAAAAGTAAGCGTAAGCCTGCGTCCTGCCCCGTCCCACTCGCCCTCTTAACTGATACAACTGCGCCAACCCAAGCCGCTCCGCGTTGTTAACAATCAAAGTGTTGGCGTTCGCCAAATCAATCCCATTTTCAATAATTGTTGAACTAACCAACACATCGTATTTATGGTCCTTAAAAGCCAAAATTCTCTCTTCAAGATCGCCGCTTCCCAGCTTGCCATGAGCAACCCCAAAACGGGCTTCCGGAACCAATGCGCGCAATTTATCAGCCATACTATCAATCGTCTGCACGCGGTTATGCAAAAAATAAACCTGCCCCCCGCGGCTTATTTCCCGCAAAATCGCTTCCCTTATTAATCCCTGCGAAAATCTTCGCACCTCTGTGATCACGGGCAGTCTGCCCGGGGGAGGTGTGTTAATTGTGGATATATCGCGCAATTTATTCAAAGCTATGTTAAGAGTTCTTGGAATCGGCGTAGCTGTCAAAGTCAGCACATCCACTTCCGTCTTCAATCGCTTCAAAGCTTCTTTCTGTTTAACCCCGAACCTTTGTTCCTCATCTACAATCACTAAACCCAAATCTTTAAACTTGACATCGCTCTGCAATAACCTATGTGTTCCTATCACTATATCAACCTCACCTCTTTCCATTCTCCTTAATGTCTCTTTTTGCTGAGCTGGAGTCCTAAAACGACTCATCAAAGCCAACCTAACATTAAATCCCTCCATCCTCTTGCTAAAAGACCTATAATGCTGATCAGCCAAAATTGTGATTGGAGAAATAAACGCTACCTGTTTACCGCTTTGCACAGCCTTAAAAGCCGCCCTCATCGCAATTTCCGTCTTTCCAAAGCCAACATCACCGCAAACGAGCCTATCCATCGGCGTATTCTTTTCCATATCACGCTTGGTGTCTAAAATCGCCTTCATCTGGCCGGGAGTCTCCTCATACGGGAAAGTAGCTTCAAATCGTTCCTGCTCATTATTATCTGGCTTAAAAGCAAAGCCCTTGGCTTGCCGTCTTTGAGCGTAAAGAGCCAAAAGCTCTTTTGCTATCACTTCCGTTTCTTTTTGCACCTTTCTGGTAATGGTATCCCATTCGGCTGAACCAAGTCGCGTCAATCGCGGAGGAGCATCCTCCGCTCCTATGTACTTATTGACTTTATCCGCCTGATCAATCGGCACATATAGCTTGTCATTTTCGGCATAGCCGATCTTCATGTATTCGCGAGTGACATCATCCACCGTCTTTTTTTCTAAGCCCAAAAACCTCCCAATCCCATGATTAGCGTGAACCACATAATCGTTTGTCTTTAAGCTCGTCAAAAAATCAAGATAAACTTTTTGATAAAACACCTTTTTCTTCTCTTCGCGCATGGAAGAAAACTCTTTGTCAGATATAAGCGCAAGCCTCAATTCCGGATTTTGGAATGCCTGCGGCAGAATATCTTCTTTGTCCACGTCAAAGATATAAATACCCGGTTTGCCAATATTAAAACCGTCCTTATTAAGCAAATAAGGCACATTATGCTGATCAAGAATTCCTCTAATCTCGCCCGATTCCTTTGTAAAAATCAAAACCACCCAATCATCGCGCTGCTTCTCGCGCAGATCATTTACCAGATCATAAGATCCACGATACTTCAGAACTGAAATATAATGCAGGTGTTGATGATTTTCGTCATCATCATTAAATGCCACGAAAGCGATTGACTTAATTTTGCCATAAACATCGTCAAACATGGCGTTCCAAGCGTCATAATACTCATCAATCACATCAACCTCATCCTCAATCACCAAAGTTTTGTCGTCAAAATAATTCACCACGCAAGCATCATTGTTATTGAAACTGAGCGGCGCTATTTTCACTTCTTTTACATTTTCTCTCTCAATCTTTTCCGTCTGATCGTAGATGCTTATTTTTTCTATCTTATCAAAACCTACTTCAAGCCTCACTGGATAATCCATGTTAACTGGAAAAATCATTATTATCTCGCCAATTCTAATATAACTCCCTTTTCTAATAATCTTATCTTCAGCAACCTCATACCCCCTCTCAATCAAATCCTCAAAAAACCGCGTCGCGTCCAGATGTTGCCCAACCGAAAGAGTCATTGAAGATCTTTTTATCTCATCAACGCGAGGCAAATTGCCCATCAGATTTAAATATGGAGTTACGATGATTTTGGGCTTTTCGTCTATTAATCTGCTGGCAAATTCCAAAGTTTTAATTCTGTTTTCATGTTCAATCTGCTTCATTCTTGCCGCATCGGAAGGAATCAAGCTGTATCCATAAACATTAAGATGACTCCAAAGCCGTAATGACCTAATCACGCTTTCTTGTTCAGTATAATCATTCACCACCCACACAATTGAGCGAAAATCATTTCGTTTTTTTTTCAAGATCTCAGCGATCATGAAAGCCTTTGAAGAAGAATTGCCCGCCCCAGAAAAACTAACGCTTTTTCTTTTCTCAAAAAGATCCAAAACGCGCCAATTCTGGATAGTCGTAAAAAAGCAAATAAGATTTTCCAAACTTTTCATAACATGCCTGCGAAACAGGCTTTTTCTTTTTAATTTGCGTGCCTTTAGCTTTTCGGCGCCGCGGACTATACCTTAAGCGGCATTATTATGTAAATATAATCTTTATCCTTAACTGGCTTAACCACCGCTGGAGAAAGTTTATCATCAATCTCTAATGAAATACTTTCACTTTCTATAAAATTTAACACATCTAGGAGATATTGCGCGTTTAAAGCGATTTTATTATTTTCTCCGCTTATTTTCACATTAAGCTCAGCTTTCTCTTCTCCTACCCTAGTCTCATCCGTGGAAACAGTCAATTTACCATCATTGGTAGCGGAAATTTTGATGCTGTTATTATTTTCTCTAGCAAAAAGACTGACCCTTCTCACCACATTTGCCAGATCTTCGGCCAATACCTCTAGTTTAGTTTTTGTGTCCTTTGGAATAATTTTGTCATATGGAGGAAATTTTCCTTCAATCAGCCTTGACATCAAAACAACGTCTCCAATATTAAAAGAGACCTGATTTTTCGCGAAATTTATTTCAACCTCTTTTTCTTCTGATTTAACTAAAACCTTTCCAAGCTCCATCACGGTTCTTGCCGGCACTATACACTGAATTTGTATATTCCCCTTTTCCTTTATTTTAATTGTTTTTTCAGCAAGACGATAACTATCCGTGGCAACCACTTTCACAATATCTTTATTCACATCAAATAAAACACCAGCCAAAACCGGCCTAGAAGTGTTTGTTGAAGCCGCGAAAACAGTTTGATTTACCGCTTTCTCCAGATCACGAGTATCAACTTTAATAGTGTTTTCCTTTTCAACCTTGGGAATCACAGGAAACTCGCTCGCGTTAATACCTTTAATTTTTGTTTGTGATGTTGCGGACTTAATTTGAATCGTTTCCCTCTCCATCAAATAAATCTCAACCTTTTCATCTTTTAAAAGACTAACATAAGAAGTTAGTAACTTTGCTGGTACCGTTATCGCTCCCTCGTTTTTAACTTCCGCCGGAATGAAACACTGGATTGCTACTTCAAGATTAGTAGCGGAAAAATGAAGTTTCTGTCCCTCCGCTTTTAACAATATATTATTAAGAACTGGCAATGTGGTGTTTGGAGTAATTGCCTTATTTACGATATTAAGAGCCTTATCCAAATCGGACTGCGCGCAAATAAGCTTCATGTTAATTAATTAGTTAGCAAAAACCTGACTTATTATAATTATCTTTAATTTGAAAACAACCAAAAAAACCTACAAACATATGAAATAAAATAAATTTAATATAGTCTTAATAGAACTATCTTGACCATATTTAAATATTGTTATTAATTATGTTAATTAAAAAAATTTTGTTTTGGCTTAGTGATAATAAATAAAAAAGATTATCATCTTGGTTCAAAACAAAAAAAATGTGTAAAAACTGTGTAAAAAGGGAATAAATCTTTAAAAAAACGGCTCTACTAAAAGATTTCTCTAATCACAATGTCTTCAAATAAAGATAAATTGATGGTATAATTGCTCAATACAAAATAAAAATTGTTCATAAGTTTATTTTTATGAGTAAAAAATTTGAAACACCAGAATCAACTGAAAATTTCTCAATTCAAAAGAATGAAATTTTAAGCATGACCCCAAAACCTGAGACTGTTTTTGACAGGAGAGTAAGTATAAATAAACAGCGCGATATAAAACAGAAAGAAAAAGTGGTTAATTTTTGTTCTAATTTGGACAATCTTAATAATGAATTCTCTGGCTACGAAGTTAATTTAAAAGGAGCAACTTACATTTTAAATTTAAAGCACCTTGAATATAAGGGCAAAGAAATCCATGAACAAGACTATTCAAAGCTTAAAAAAACAATTGAAAAAAATCCGTCCGAGATTGATTATGTCACTGGAGTCTTTTCAATGGAAAGAAAAAACGGGGGAATTAAAATACAATATATTTTACCAGCCAGCCTGTTAGCTAACCCTGATAGCATTAAGGATAGATTAATTAATGATTTTAGCGGAGGAACAGCTGAATACTACAACAAAAAAAACAACGCCTCCATTTCGCAAAGAGAACGGAGCGACGCAAATAAAGGGGCTGAAACAGAACAAGAGAAAAGCAAAAATGAAAAAGTTAAAGAAGCTTCAAGCGCGGCTAAAATGGCTGGAGCCGAAGTTACCATTTTGGCGGGGGAAGGACTCACGTCCATGTTTGTGGTTTTTCCGCAGGGAAAACAGTTAAGAATCTCTTCAACCACCGGCGCTATTTGGGAATGTGAAGAAATAGATAATGGAAAACGGGTAAATAAAAACAATAGAAGCGCGCCTATTGAGTTTATCTTGCCTAACGAAAAAGACCCTGGCTTATAAAACGAGTTCAAACAATAATCATGCCTAAGGCAGATATTCCATATAATTAGACGCGCTCACGCAAAACCGCGCCATTAGCACGCGACCAATCCTTTTTACCAGCCAGAACAACAAAGAGTTAGGCTGAGACGGTTTAAGTGATGTCCTTAGAAGATGGCATTAGCAATCACTCCGCTATTTTGTACAGCGCGCGGATCAGGGTGGCAAGCGCGCTTTGGAGGCAAATATTGCCAAAAAGTTATAAGTAAACGCGGGTTTGATGTGTTTGTTGTAATATGATAACCTTAATGTACATTTATTGTGTTACTTATGGATTTATGGATGCGTCAACATTAATAACTGGAATGGTGGTTTTAGGGTTGGGAGTGGTTTTTGGTTATTTATTGTCGCGATCTTCTAGCGCCAATAAATACTCTGACTATGAAAAAATGGCCGCAAGCATCATAAATAAAAGCGAAGAAGACGCAAATAAAATAAGAATTGCGGCAAAAGAAAGAATTTCCTCTATTAGAGAAAAAAATTCACTGAATGAAGCAAAAGTTAAAGAAAGATTGAATAGGGTAGAGGCTTTTCTTGCTGTTAAGGAAGAAAGCCTAAAAAAAAGAGCCGATAAAATTGAAAAAATAAAGCAAGCTATTGAAAAAGAGTCAGCGCAAATAGAATTATTAAAAAAGGAAAAATCTGATATTGAAAAAAAATTTGTTATAGAGCTGGCAGAAAAAAGTGGCCAAAACATTGGCCAAGTTAAGGCGGAATTGTTGGACGCGCTTGAGAGGGACTTGGCTTTAGAACGAGAAGATAAAATCAGAAAGTACGAAGACGCGCTTAACGAAGAAAAAGAAAGAATAGCAAAAAATATTTTGACCGGAGTGATTCAGCGTTATTCAAGTCCAACATCAGTTGAAAAGAAAGCTACTTCCATCACTGTGCCGCGAGATGAAATTAAAGGAAGGTTGCTTGGCAAAAACGCTGAAAACATTAAGCTGTTTGAGGAATTAACCGGGGTGGATGTTGTCTTTAATGACGCGCCAAACACCATTATCATTTCAAGCTTTGAATTGGTCAAGAAACATGTGGCTAGAGAGGCGATGATGAAACTAATGAAAGAACGAGTCATCACCACTGAAAAAGTAAGGCTTAAGATCAAAGAAGCAGAGCAAGAGACTGAACGCAATTTAATTAAAGTTGGCAATGAAGTAATTAAAAAGTTAGAACTGGAAAAACGTAAATTCCCAGCTGAATTCGTGAAAATTTTAGGCAAACTGCAATTCAGAACAAGTTATGGCCAAAATATTCTTAAACATTCCATGGAAGTGGGTAATTTTACGATGATGCTTGGCAGTGAACTTGGTTTAAACACGGAGACCTGTAAAATTGGCGGATTTTTCCATGACTTGGGTAAAGCTATAGATCAAGAAGTGGGCGGCTCTCATGATGTTCTCACCAAAGAATTAATGGAGAAATATGGCTTTTCCGATGAAGAAATCCATGCTGCGTGGACTCATCACGACAGTATTCCGCAAAAAACAGCCGAATCGTTGTTGGTAAAGGCCGGTGACGCCATTTCCGCTACTAGGCCGGGAGCGCGACAGGAATCAATTGAAAAATACCTTGAAAGGATTAAAGCATTAGAAGCAATCTCTTCTTCTTACGAAGGTGTGAATAAAGCTTTCGCGATCTCGGCTGGGCGTGAAGTGCGCGTAATTGTAGAGCCAACTCAACTTAAGGATGGCGACCTTCCTCATTTGGCAAAGAATATTGCCACCGAGATACAAGAAAACGTCGCTTTTCCGGGCAAGATAAAAGTGAATGTGATCCGCAGAACGCAAAATTCTGATTATGCGAATAAAATCCCTGGGCCAACTAAAAAACAACTAAAAAAATAACCATCTTTTTATGTTTGGATTAGGCAAAAAAAAACAACAAACCACGCGTGAAGCGGAAGTCGCCCCAAAAAAAACAAAAATTGATAAACTGGTTATGGGAGCAATTATTGGCGTTGCTGTTGGCTCGGTTGTGGGCATGGCGATTGCTCCGCAAAAAGGCAGTGAAACGCGCAAGATGATCGCGGACAAAGGCATGGAAGCTATCAATAAAAGCAGAGAGTTTAAAACTCGCGTCATGGACGGCGGCAGTGAAGTCAAAAAAGGTTTGTTTGGTCGGTTGATTGGCTGGCTGTTTGAAAGAAAAAAAGGGGAAATTAACAACTTAAAAAAAATTCCTACCGAACAACCAGCGCGAAAACAATAATATTTTGTAATTGATTTGCGTATTTTCTGATATAATCGCGTCCCTACAAGTTTTGATTTAGTAAAGAGGGCGATGGCCAGAGCATCAAAAAAAAACAGCAAGGCTTCAGAAAAAGGAAAAGAAGCCAAAAAAAAGAATATTCATTACGTCGCGGGCATTGACGCCTTTAAAAAAGCTCTCGCCGAAGCCGTAAATGATTTCAAGAACGATCTTGATCCAAAAAAGTTGGCGGCGCTCAAGCGAGAGGCAATTATTGTCTTAAAAAAAATTACGGCAGGGGCCGCGTTAGTCTTGTTGATTTCCGCCCTGTTGATTGCTGTGGAGATTTATTACGATGGTAAGGTCGCGCCTCGCACGAACATAGCGGGATTATCACTTGGAAGCGTTGAACTTGCTAAAGCAAAAAACGATCTTGTTATTGAGATTAATCGGTTCATGAAGACCCCAATAATCTTTATTTACGGTGACCACAAAATCGCCATGACACCTGAGGAACTTGGAGTTAAACCGGATTTGGACAAAACCATGGCTTCAATTCCAATGGATAACTTTACCAAAACAAGCCCGCTTGTTTTAGCGGCGAGCCTTTTAACCACGCGCGATCTGCCTTTGGCCTACACGCTGGATTATGAATCTGCCGCCGCTAAAGTCGGGGAAAAACTTGGACTTAATCAATATAGAGCGAAAAATGCCAGATTGGCGCGCGCGGACAGTGGTTTTATGGTGGAGGCGGAAAAAGCAGGGTATGTCATTGACAAAAACAAATTCATTGCTTTGGTAAGATCAAATGTCTCTTCACTCAAATCAAATCCAATCATTATCAATACCAACCCGGAGATTCCTCGTGTTACCGCGGAAGATCTGGAAAAAGAAAAGCCGCGATTAGAAGCTCTTTTAAAGAACAATGTTCTCCTTAAAAGCGACAAAAATAAACAGGTGTTTAAGCCTTTGGAACATTTAGACGCAATTGAATATCAGGAAAAAACAACACTAGAGATTAAAAACCTTGGACTAACATTGCCAGTTGAAATGGGCAATGAAGAGGGACAAATAACGCCTGAGAGTGGAGTTAAACTGGTTTCAAAAATTGAAGTTAAAATCAACCCAAACAAGGCGCTCCCTTATCTTCGTGAAAAAATGCTCAACGGGTTAGAAACGCCAGTGTCAAGCGTAACCATTACACGCCAAGCAGACGGCAAGATTAATCTTGAAGGCAAAGGGGAAGATGGCAAAAGGGTTGATGAGATAAGACTAATTGCGGCCATGGAGCAATCTATCAATCACGGCATTGGAGCAGTGCGGGTTCCGGTCATCAACGAAAAAGCTCCGGTCATTATCTCGGACGAATTACGGAATCTTGGCATAAAAGAGCTACTTGCCACGGGTCATTCTTCTTTTTACGGATCCCACGCCAATCGCATTCACAACATTAATGTTGGCATTGCCAAATATAATGGAGTTTTGATCAAGCCTGGCGAAGAATTTTCATTCAATCAAATTTTAGGAGAGGTTGACGCGGCCCATGGATATCTTCCCGAAAAAGTCATCAAACAAAACAAAGTGGAAACCGAATATGGAGGAGGAATTTGTCAGGTTTCAAGCACTCTTTATCGTGCCGCGCTTTTTGCCGGGTTGCCCATTACGGAACGCAAGCCTCATTCTTGGTTAGTTCCATATTACGGGCAGGTGTTGGGACCGGGTTTGGATGCCACAATTTACCTTGGCGTCAGCGATCTTAAATTCATCAACGATACCCCAGCTAACATCCTGATCCAGAGTTATACTGATGGGATGCATGCCTATTTTAAATTTTACGGAACCAGCGATGGGCGGTCAGTCAAACTGGATGGTCCTTACGGCGGTGGCCTGCATTACAAATGGCTCAGGACTGTCGCTAAAAATGGCCAAACTACCACTGAAACAATTGTAAGCAACTATAAACCAATCCCCGCGCCAAATGATCCTCCTGCGCCGGAGCATGCTCCCTAAAAAATAGACAAAAGCTAAACCTAGCCGGCGCGGGCGGAAAGACAAAGCCAAAAAACTAAAAAGGTGGAATAATTCACTTAGGCGACAATGCTCCCCTCTCTTAAACCAAGAGGGCAGAATGGATTTCTTTTACAAACAATTTTAATTATTAAAAGACTCCAAATTTTGCGACAAACGAAAAATTTTATAAAACATATAACACTGCTTGCGTCGCGGAGGAGCCATTTAGAATCGCGCGCTTTTAGTTTCCTTAAAAACGGAATTTGCCGCATCAACTTGGACAAATTTTTTATATTCAAAGCGCCGTCTTTTCCAAATTCTTGAGCAACGTTTGCGCGTCTTGGTTTTCCGGCACAATCAAAAGTATTTGGCCTAAAAGTTGTTTTGCTTCAGAGGGCATCTTTTTTTCAAAATAGAATTCCGCCAAAGCGAGCATGAAATCCGTATTGCGAGGCTCCATTTCCAAAGCTTTATTAAAATGCTTGATCGCTTCATCACTTTCACCAAGCTCACTTAAAATCTGCGCCAAGCTAAAAAACCTGCCAGCCCTGCTGTCATCCAATTCAATGGCCCTCTTATAGTTGGCCTTTGCTTCTTCTAGCTTGCCCTGACTGTATAAGGCTAGCCCCAAATTACTGAAAAAAACCGGTTCGTTCAGAACCGCCACGACTAATTTTTTGTAAATGTTTTCGGCCTTGTTAAACTGCTGTTCGTGGAGATAGATTAAGCCAAGCTTTTGGTAGGCGTCAATCGCGCTGGGATCAAGAGAAAGCGCTTGGATCAAAAGTTTTTCCGCAGCTCGCGTTTCATCTTTTGCAAGTTGGGCCTCGGCTCGTTTAATTAAAATATCGGCTTTGGCTACATTTTTCGGGTCAATCTTGTCTCGCGGTGGAATCATCTCATCAATCGTTACTTCGGTTGTTTCTGGTTCTTTTTCAATACTCACGGCAATCTTTTTCCTGAAAAATAAAGTCCTCAAAGAGATGCCTTTTTCCAAAATAAGATAGCGTCTTAAAAAAATTGCCCCAAGAACAGCCAGCGCCAATAACTCAATCCAAAATGTAATCATAAGCGCAAAAAAAGGTTTTCCAATAAAAGTCTTGTATTAACGTTGTTTTTTGCTAGATCATAGGCCATTCGCACCTCTCTCATCAATTTTACTGCTTTCAAACGCTCCGACCCTTCTGCTTCCAGCATTTTTGCCCGCCCGACTGCGGTCAAAGTATCCAAAAAATCGCGCAAAGGCATGTCGCTTTCACGTTCCTTAACAAGATTAGCTACGCGCTCGGCATAAGCAAATTCAGCGAGCCGATCGGGGTTTTTTACGAAAGCGCTAACGTCATTATACAGTTTCTTTGCTTCTTCAAAAAGCTCCGGTTCTTGTATAAACTTAACCGCCCGCCCAGGCCTTCCCAAAGCAAAAGAGGCTATTTGAGCTAAAAGATCAGGATCCATCAAAGGATATAAAGACCGCAGTAAATCCAAAATCAACTTGTCAGGCAGGCGCTGAAAAGAGTAAAGCCTCACGCGTGAAATAATCGTGGGCAGAATTGCTTTTTCACGACTTGTGGTCAATAGAAACAGCACTCCGTCCGGAGGGTCTTCAAGCATCTTCAGCATCGCGTTAGCGGCTTCAATTGTCATTCTTTCCAAGTTCTTAATCAGCAGGATTTTGCGTTTGGACGAACGACTTAGATTAAGTTTTGCGAGCATCTCTCGCGCGTCTTCTATTTTGATTGATTCTTCATTGTTATTGGCCTCAATAGTGTCGGCATGATAACCTTTTTCTATCTCTTTACAGGTTGCGCATTCATGGCAGTAGTCGTTAGGACACTGTATTATCGCGGCCATTGTTTTAGCCACGGTATATTTGCCTATTTGTTCGGGACCAGCAAAAAGATAAGCATGGGCAAGACGCTGCTCCAAAATTTCTTTTTCCAAATCGGCTATTCTCACTTTGTGTCCAGTTATTTTCCAGTCGTATTTAAGTTGCATATACTAACAGTGACTATCTTTTTTCCCATTCGCGCTCTTGACGCGCCAGCAGTCGCGCTGCCTGCCAGGGCTCTTTCATAAGCGCTTTGACCAATTTTTCCAGGCGGGCGTTGTTCTGCGAGCCTTTGATCAGCAGGACGTCTCCCTTTAAGATCTTTTTTTTCAAGACATCAGCGGCCGCGGCGGCATCCAAGAAACTCAGCACGTCTTTTTGCGGAAAACCATTGCTGATCGCTTCATCAGCGATCCACTTCGCGTTTTCTCCGATAGTAATCAAAAGATCAGCCCTGCCGCGCGCGTATTTGCCGACCGCGCGGTGCAGCTGTTCGGAATATTCGCCTAACTCATTCATGTTGCCAAGCACGGCGATCCTCCTGCCGCTAAAATCTTTTAACGTATCCAGCGCGACTTTAACGCTCTCTGGCGAAGCATTATAAGAGCTATCTATAATTAACGATTCGTTTATTCCCGCGATAGGGTTCATGCGGCCGGGTGGCAGTTTGAATTTAGCCAGCGCCGCCACGGCATCTTGCAGGGTAAAACCTTGTGTTAACGCCACGGCGATCGCGGCAAGCAACACATGGATATGAAAGATGCCAAGAACCCGCGCGCGCCCTATTGCAACCTGATCTTTGTAAACAACGGTAAAAGCCAATCCTTCCGAGGTATTTTTAACATCTAAGGCGCGCAAATCAGCCCATTCCGCGAAACCATAAAATATCGTCTTGCAAGTGAGTTTACCTCGCAGACTGTTTATAAACGGATCGTCAGCGTTTAGCACGGCGAAGGCTTTTTCTGGAAGCGCCTCAACCAGTTTCTTCTTCTCGTTAAAAATATCATCCATATCTTTGAACTGCCCTTTGTCAAGGTGAACAGGCTTAATGGAAGTCATTACACCAACCTGCGGAGTTACGATTTTGAGCAAGTCTGTCATATCGCCCGGTTTGTCCGTACCCATCTCTAAAATCAATATCCGTATTTTTCCTCTGGCAAAAAAGGTTTTCCAAAAAGCTCCCAACATCACCTTAATCCACTTAAATGGCGACGAAAAGCCGCTTTTTTGTTCCAGAATCGCTAAAGGCATCCCAAACTCGGTATTGTAATTTTTGTTACTGCGGTAAACGTTATATCTGGCGCTCAAAATCGTGTATATCGCCTCTTTGGCGCTAGTCTTCCCGACTGAACCTGTTACGCCGATTACAAACGGATTCAGGCGCTTTAACCTGACCCGCGCCATAAAGCTCAACATGGCCAGTACAAGTTTTTTCAAAAAACTTTTCATGAATTTTCCTTTATTTTGGCAAGGCTAAAAAGTTGCTGGGTGGCTTAAAAAATAGCAAAATTGCTTTTGAAGCGCAAGCCGCCCGCGCAATCCATTTCTTGCGGCGAGCGGCTCGCCCGCAAATGTACCGCGCCAGCCAAAATTTATCATCTATCTCAAATTTTATGAATAAAAAAATGTTGCCACAATCAGCCGCGATCAAGCTTTCAGCGCTTGTGTTAACTTTAGCGGCGCTTTTAACCGCGAGCGGGTGCTCGCCTCAATCAAACACGGCCGCTAATAGCCAAACTCCTCCCGCAAACACCGCCAAACAAATAGCTTCCGGAAACAATCCGCAACTTGCCGCGCCGGCCGTTGGGGACACTGTCGCGATACTGGACACGGATTTAGGAACAATCAAATTTAAGCTCTTTACTGAACAGGTGCCAGAAATGACAAAGAACTTCATTGAACTGGCGAAAGCTGGCAAGTACGACGGAGTCCCTTTTCACAGGGTTATCAAGGATTTTATGATTCAAACAGGCGATTTCACTAATAAGAATGGACGTGGCGGATACAGCTATAAAGGTCCCGGAACTGAACTGCCGGACGAAATCGTTCCGACACTTAAACACCTTTATGGCACAGTTTCAATGGCCAACAGGGGGCCAAACACTAATGGAAGTCAATTTTTTATAGTGACCGCCCGCGACGGAGTGCCAATGCTTGACGGCGGATACACTATTTTTGGACAGGTTTATGAGGGCATGGAAGTGGCTGAACAGATCGCGGATCTTTATTTACCTCAATCCGGCCAAGCTGGAACACCAAGCAAGATCGTCAACATCAAAAAAACTACGGTCATGCCTTACAAACCATAGCGGTTTTAGCCGCTTAGGCGCAATCTAACAAAAGCCTAACTCTATGACGGCTTATTTATTCGCAAGCTCTTGCTTAGCGATTTCAACGTACTGCTTAAAAATATCAGGATTATTAACCGCTAAATCCGCCAAAATTTTTCTATCTACTTTTACCTTGGCCTTGAGTAACCCGTGGGTAAGCAGACTATAATTCAAGCCATTCGCGCGGCAAGCCGCGTTCATGCGCGTTATCCATAATGCGCGCAAATCACGTTTACGCTGTTTACGCCCAACGTAACTATTTTGTCCAGCCTTGGCTTTTGCATTTTTGGCCCATTTTATATTGCGGCTGTTCAAGCCTTTGAAGCCCTTGGTGGCTTTCAATAGGCGGTTATGGCGTTTTCTGGTAGTCGTTCCTCTCTTTACTCTCGTCATATGATAATGTTGAAATGTTAAAGATATGGTAATTGCCTGCGGAGATTCTTCTCGTTTTTAGCCGTCGTCGGCTTTCCGCCTTTATAAAGTTTTTTTTGCCTTTTTGATTTTTGCGCTAGCAAATGCTGTTTTGCGGATTTCTGGAGACGGATCTTGCCCGAACCTGTTGTCTTGACCCTTTTTTTTGCGGAACTGCGTGATTTCAGCTTCATATTTTGTTACTTTAATGGAACAATTATCATTATCATCTGATTGCCTTGTTTCTTGGGAGGATCTTCAAGCTGACCAATATCCTCTAACGCTTTGGCGAAGAAATCAAGTTTCTCTCTGGCCAAATTTGTATGGGCGGCTTCGCGCCCCCTGAATACCATCTGTACCTTAACGCTATTGCGATCTTCAAGAAACTGTCGTGCCTTGCTGATCTTTGTTTCAAGATCATGTTTGTCAATACGCAGTGACAGGCGTATTCCTTTCATTTCAGCCTGTTTTTGCATCTTTTTATGTTTCTGTTCCAGCTTATTCTGACGATACAGGTACTTGCCGTAATCCATAAGCTTGCAGACCGGAGGATTGGCTTTTGGAGCTACCTCTACCAGATCCATTTCGCGCTCACGCGCCAGCCTTAAGGCATCTTCCAATGTGTGGATGCCAAGCTGACCGTCTTCTTCGTCAATCAAACGGACGGAAGGTACCCTAATCTGGTTGTTTACGCGTAAATTCTTACTGATGACAGGAAAAGATAAAAAATGCTACAGGATGATATTGTAAATCGCATAGACCTGTCAAGTTATGAGGGTATAATGAAGTCGGCAATATTTACTATTTATACGGCGGGCATCTCAAGTGTCCGCTTCAAGCAACGGCAATATGGCAAAAAACATTGCCATTATTGGTTCCACGGGATCAATCGGCGTTCAAACTTTGGATGTCATAGAATCTCAACCCACCCATTACAAAATTGTGGCTTTAGCTTGCGACAGTAATATTAAACTTTTAAAAGAACAGATCAACAAGTTTCATCCAGTAATAGCGGTTGTTTACTCGCCAATCGCCGCTTGCCAGCTACAAGCAGATCTTAACAAAAAGCAGGGCAGCAAAAAAACTGAGCTGGGCGTCACCAAGATCCTGTGCGGCCCGCGAGGGCTAAAAAAGTTGGCCACTCTTGCCTCCGCGGACCAAATTGTTTTTGCGGCAAACGGCACCAAAAGTCTTTCCGCGCTTTACGCGGCCATCAACGCGAACAAACAGATTGCGATCGCCAATAAGGAACTATTGGTCACGGCTGGAGATAAAATTATGGCGGCGGCGCGGAGAAATGGGGTGGAAATAATCCCGATTGATTCTGAACATTCAGCTATTTTTCAGTGTTTGCGTGGGGAGCGCGCCGCCGAGGTGGAAAAAGTAATCCTTACCTGTTCGGGCGGACCATTCCACGGCAAAACCAATTTAGACTTCAAAAAAATCACCGCTCGCGAAGCGTTGAATCATCCAGTTTGGAAAATGGGCGCTGATATTTCTTTGGACAGCGCCACTTTGATGAACAAGTGTTTTGAAATCATAGAAGCGGCTTATCTGTTCAATCTTAAACCAGAGCAAATTGAAGTCGTAATTCATCCTGAAGGCGTTGTGCATTCAATGGCGCGGTTCAGGGACGGCACCATCAAAGCCCAGCTTTCGGCTCCCGATATGCGACATCACATTGCTTTCGCGCTGTCTCACCCTAAAAGACATGCCTTGTCTTTGCCGCGACTTAATCTGCTTGAACTTAAGAAGCTCACTTTTTTCGCGCCGGATTTCCAACGGTTTGAAGGGCCTCTTTTTGCTTATGATTTACTGAATCGGCTTTCCAACGCTCGCTTCAGCGGTGGGGTTAAAAAAGAAGCCAAGCAAAAAAGTATTGTTTCTCCTCAAAATTTTACGAATTTTAAGGGCGCCGATCTGATCAGAGCTAACTCCAAAGCAAAAAAGCTTTTTCTTGCAGGAAAAATAAGTTTTGCGGACATATATCCGACCATAAAAAAAATTTTGCACATTACCTAGCAATAAAATAAGCTTTTGCCGGTTGTCCATTCGCGAAAGCTCCCTTAATTGCGCTGAAATATGAGGATTTGTAAAAAGGGTAAAGCATGTTATAATTTAAAGAAACTTAAATTAAAACAAAAAAGCAAACCAATGAAGCAAAAACTCGCAAAAACGTTGAAAATACTGGAATTTATAATAACGTTATTTTTTGCGCTGGGAGTAAATAGTCAATTAACACTCTCTGCTCCTCCGCCGGGCGTGACCACCGCGCCTTACACTCTTTCATACAGCGGAAAGCTTACTGACTCTGGCGGGGCGCCCATTACAACGCCGCAAAGCATTCGTTTTAGCATTTGGAGCGACGCCGATTCTGATAACGCGGATTATCTTGGGACGGGAGCTATTAATCCCGCGGCTGGCGGATTCACTGGCTGGCAGGAAACTCATATCGTGACGCCTGATTCCAATGGGCTTTTCCATGTTAGACTTGGTTCAGTAAGTACACTTCCAAATTTTACGGCATCCGCGCATGTATATCTTGAGGTTGATGTTAAGCCATCGGCCGCTCCCGACACTTCCTATGAAGTGCTTGATCCTGATGGCAACACGTCCAACCTAAGTGACAGATTTTACCTTGATTCAAACGCTTTTGCCATTAACTCTGATACTTTGGACAACAGAGACGCGGGTTCAGGCGCGGGCGATATTCCGATTCTGGACGGCGCGGGCAAGCTCCCTGTTATCAATATGCCGGGCGCCACCAACGCGGACACTTTTATTCTAGACTTTGATAATACCGTCAGCGGCCCGACCGGATCCGTGATACTTCAATTTGGCAATACTTTGGCTAAATTTCTTGAATATGATACTGCCGCTAGCTGGTTTAATTTCAATGATGATGTCAATATTACTGGCAATCTAACCACGACAGGCACCATCAATGGAGTCATCGTAAATGGAAGCACGGTTGGACCATACAATCAAAGCATGGTTTTTGAACCACATTACAGCCAAGCGGTCATCCAACCGGACGGTACCAACAACAAAGGAACTTTGCGAACTGAATTCTCTGATACTGATGGAGCTCCGGGCAACGCCAACTATAATTATTATAAATGGACGACCAACCAGCCAACTCTTCAAGATAACGATTTAGTTTTGAGAATCAAACTGCCAGAAGGTTTTAGCGGTTTCCAAGCCGTACCGCTTGAATTTACTTACAAAACTCAAAACGGAAGCGTAAGCGACAATAAACTTGATTTATTCGTGGAAGACACAACCGGAACGCCGGTTACTCTTACTGGAGCGGCTGGCCTAGTTAATACCGCGTTCACTACCGCCTCTATCACCTTTATTGGCGCTCCGACTTTTGTCGCCGGCCAGACCATCACTGTAAAAATCAAGCTATCTGCCCTAAACACTGGAGCGGCATACGCTTCAACACTTAAACTAAATTATATTGGAAGATAAAAATGAAAAAAGTCAATTAAATAAATTAAAAAATCCATACAATAAATAGACTGGTAGTCAACACGGTGTTAAAATAAACAGATGAAAATAAATATTAATCTTTAACAATTAAATAAATATAAAAACCATGAAAAACAAAATCTTCTACGCGCTATCATTGATAGCCGTATCATCATTATTATTCAGCTTTGCTGGGACAGCTTCGGCGGCTATTCTTTTTCAGGATGACACTTTTGCTACGGTTGAATCGGACGCGATCCAAATCGGTTCCAACGATAATGGTTCGGTAAACACCGCGATTCAGTTTGGCGCCGATGCCACGATGTCCGAAAACGGTGTTTTGCAATGGAACATCGGCACCAACACATTCTCTTTTGATCACACGGTAGATATTAATGGAGGATTAAGCGCTACTGGTACAGTTGATTTCTCTTCGGCCGCGCATGTTAATTTGCGCAAGAACGCAGATCCAAATACCAACTCTGCTTGTAGCAACCTTGGTGAAGTGATCGTTAACACGACATCAAATCTTTTGATGATCTGTACGGCTGTGGGCAATCCGGGAACATGGGTCGCGGCGTCCGCTTCTAACGCGGACACGCTTGACGGGCTGGATTCCACGCAGTTTTTGCGCAGTGACACTTCCACTGCATATACCAGTGGAACCCTTACCACCAACGCGGGCACAACTGTTGATATCAATGGTGTGCTAGACGCGAGCGGAGCCACGCGCTTTGCCTTACCCGCGGGTAGTTCCAATCCCGCGACATGCTCGGTGGGCGACATCTTCTATAATACAACCAATAATGTCTTAAATGTTTGCACGGCTGCCAACACATGGTCGGCCGCGGGGCCTCAGGATTTTGAATCCATTTACGCTACTGACGCGGACAAGACACTTACGACCGGAGGCACCTCTTTTACCGTAAACTCCGGCGGGGGCAACATCAGCAATAACACTGGTACTGGAACATTCAATGTAACTAGCTCTAACACGACAGCTGCCGCCATCAATCTAAATGCCTCCACCGGCGCCGGCGGAATCACCGCCACGGCCGGTAGCGGGGGGCTCAATTTTTCATCCGCCACGGGCGCTTTCAATCTGAGCGGTGCCGCCGACTCATCTCTTACAACCACAGGAGTATCCGATATCACAATTTCCGCCGGTGACGATATTTTCTTTGACGACGCCAAGCTGACATCCGCGATCAAACTTACTGATACTGCCACAGGCATAGCCGCGACTTACGGCACGAACGGCATTATTGACGCCTTAAATTCACTGACTCTTACGACCGCGGGCAATGGCGCGAGCAATGTTGGCATTGAAGCCGGTTCTTTGACTAATGTCACGCCCGCCTCTAACGACGTGCAAGCCGCGCTTATCGCTTTGGACGCCAAAGTTGGATCAGGCGCTCCAAATGTAGATACGCTCGTATTTAATCCAGAATATCCCGACGCGGTCATCTTTAGGGACGGCAGTAACAATCAAGGCACGTTATCTTCAGATTACGACAACACCAATAATTATCATTACTACAACTGGACTACCAACCAACCTACCCTGCAGGACATTGACCTGCGCTTCCGCTTCCCTTTGCCAACTGATTTTGTAAGCACAGGCAATTTTACCGGCCTTTATAGAACGGGAACAGTTAATACTAGCAACAATAAAGTTGATTTCTCGGTGACCAATGCCACAGATCTGACTGGGGGCGCGCCAACCACTTGCGCCTCAAGCACCGCCAACGCTAGCGCCAACGCATGGGCAACAGCCACGTTGACCGCGGCCGCTATTAACACTGGTTGCACAGGATCCACCGCGCTTAACGCTGGAGATATAGTCCAAATCATCGTCAAGCTTTACGATGTTGCCGGCGCTTCCACATTCGCTCAGGCTGGAACACTTGGCCTTGCTTACAATAACTGAGGGTTAATCTAAATCAACAAAAGCTCCTCTAATCAAGGGGCTTTTGTTGTATAAGGCTTGGGGAAATCAGTTTTTTATGCTAAAATATTAAAATAATAAAAAATAAAAAAATGATTAATGACAACAGGTAAAACCCAAAAAAACGCTATCACAATCGCATCAATTTCTGGATTTTTTTGGAAAACGGCTTTCACGCTGGCTCTTTTGTGCGTTTACGCTGGTACAGTCAAGGCCGCCATCCTATTTCAAAATGACAGCTTCACGACAATTCCTTCTGATGGCATCATCTTAAATAGCGACGACGAAGCAAGCGGCGATATGGTCTTGCAATTTGGTCAAACTCTTGGCGAATCCTTGCGCTGGAGCGCGGCCAACGCGCGCTTTGAATTTAGCAATAACGTTGATCTAACCAATCATCAGCTCTCAACGGCTAGAATTGAAAATGTCACAGCGTTGCCGGGTGGAGCGAGCGGACTGGGAGCAAGTGGAACGGGGCGACTTGTTGAGCTAACCGCCACGGATTCAACCGCTCCCGGTTGCACAGGTCCTAGTTGCGCTCCTGGCACATATTCATGGAATGGATCAATTTGGAGGCCTCTTACAGGCAATATTACCACATCCAACGCTACTAAAATCATTACAGTCGGACCGACCGGACGCGATTATACCAATATTGCCGACGCGGCCGCTTACTGTAACACGATTTCGGGTTGCGAAATCTGGATTGACCCAGGAACTTACCCGGTGACCACTTCGGTGGACCTTGAAAACACAAAACTGATCGGCGCCGACGGTAACGGCATCACTCAAATCTCCATCTCCGGAGGGGGACGGTTACAGGTTAAAGACACTTTCTTTTATGAACTGGATATAAATGTTGGGGCGATCTCAGGCGCTATCGGCCTAGATGTAAAATACAACCCCTCTTCATATAGCTCGGTGCTTTTCAGCAAAGTCAATTTTTCCACGACCGCGGGTAAATATATTCTTGGGAGCACTGCTTCCACGCCCCCCGTCACGATCATTAATTTCATGAATTGCGCCGAAGCCGCCAACGATCCCGGCGCGTTCATCAATACACAAGCTCTTTCCGGACTTAATAGTTCATCGGCAATCAGTGTTATTAACCTCCTAAGCAAAAATCCGCTGAAGCTTTCCGACTGGCCGGTGACGATCGTGGGAGGAAGTAACGTGGTTACATCTGGCAACATAATTTCAGTGCCCGATCGCACGATTTACATTTCCCCGGGCATGAACATTCAGGGCGCCATTACAAGTCTTGGAGCAAAAGGCGGCGTTATCAAACTTGGCGTGGGCGTGCATGATGTGACGGATGAACTTGTGATAAAGGAAAGTAACATACAGATTGAGGGAGAAGGACCGGGAACAATCCTCAGGGCGCAAACCGCCACTTGGCCGGGAGGCAAACTTACCGCGGATAACGCCGTGATTCAAGTCGGAGGCGCTGACGGCAATGCGCCGGTCAACAATGTGATCATCAGAAATTTTGTGCTTCAAGTTGGGCCCAATATCCACGGCATAGCAATCAACGGAGGATCCGAAAACAAGGTCATGGACATGGTTGTGCAATCCATTGGCCCAAAATCAACCCCGGGCCCCCGCGCCGGCATCGTTTTTACCGATGGCGCGACAACGGCCGGTCGCAGATTCACCGCCACGCGCAACATCATCAACAGCGACATCCCGGCCAACCGCTGGATTGACGGCATCCACATTGACGGAGGCACGGAAGCCTCTTTAAGCGGCCAGCTTTTTGGATACAACAATGGTATCTATGACAGTATTATTTCTGAAAACATCGTTGCCGAAGCAAGGCAGACCTCTTACGCTTTCACCAATATTTATTCCTCAGGAATTTTCTCTAACCGCGCCCGTGATCTAGGCTGGGATAGCGGAGCTTTTGGTCTATTTGTGAATAACGCGCGGGATGTAAACGTTATCAACAATACCATGGACGGCAACCATAACACTTCCAACACGGGCATCATTCTTTACTCTGATGTGGTAAATTCAATCGTGGTAGGAAACTCCATCAGGGGCAATGTCGGTATCTGCAGTCCTCCGGGCTTAACGGATTGTCTAATTAACATCGGCATCAACATTTCCGGCGCGGTCGGCGGCAACACGGGCAACATCGTCACCGACAATCAAATCAGCAACGCGACCACCATCATTCAAGATAATGGCGCCAACAGCAAACTGGAATCCAATTATCACCGCGCCACGGTTAATCCGACCGCGACGGATGACATCAGCAAGGGTTATGGAATCGGCACAATCTGGATCAACACTTCCACCGGGGGGGTGTTCATTAGCGTGAATAGCACAGCCGGAGCGGCTGTTTGGGCATCAATTATAAGCAACCTGGGGCATGCGCAAAACACCGACACCGGCACAAATTCTAACACCTTCACGCTTGATAACGATAATACCGGCGGAAATGTGGATTTAATCTTTGGAGCCGCCAATAACAAAATTCTCCGGTGGGACAATGCCGCGGGGGAACTAACCACGGTCAATGCTGGAACCAATATCGGGACATATTTAAAAATCAGTGGAGGAACTGCCATCACCGGGCACGTTTCCGCCACGCAGGCCAATCTTACAACTAATTCCATTGCAGCCAGAACCTGCGGAAATTATGGGACCATCACGGTCACGGGAGCGTCGGTTGGGGATACGGCGATCGCCACGCCTACAGCCGATAGCGGCGGCATTGAAACCACCAACCTTGCTTGGTCAGCGCTGGTTACAGCGGCAAACACAGTCACCATTCGTGCCTGCAATCCAACTGGCGCCGCCATCAACACGGCCGATACTCAAACTTGGCGCGCGGATGTCTGGAAACACTAATAAAAAAACATCATTATCTCATCTTTACCGCAGTATCAATTCTTGCCATATTCGCGGTGCTGGCCATACTTTCCAGTCTTTTGTCCTTACCAGGCCGGTTGCCCGCAATGAGGAATCTAAAAATGGCTTAAAGACACTTTTCTTAAATTCGCGGGGCCATACTACGCTAGCGAAGCGGTCAACGGCGCTTAAATCATCGTCCAAGCGCAACAATTGTCGCATAAGTAACGCGGTAAAACGCCATAACTTTATCTGGCGTCCCCACAGGCAAAGAGACGCAAACACAAATGGATTGAATGATTCATTAAACTCACCAACAGCAACCTTATATTCTTCAGCGCTTAACACATCCAGCGGAACTGTTGCGGGCAAAGTATAAGTTCAAGATACGGTTAACGCTTTGCACCAAGAAGGAGATTAAGATTAGCTTGCCCGGCTTACATGGATAACATTGTTTTTATAAGCCTGATTTACTATAATAAAAGTTGACACCAAATAAATATATCTCAACCCCATGAGGAAATTTATCATCATTGCGCTACTGGCGGGGCTTATCGTGCCCTCAACCGTTTTGGCCGAAGCAAAGACTTTTTCGGACGTGCCGATTTCACATCCAAACCGTGTGGCGATTTCATATTTAAGTGATCAGGGCATTATTAATGGTTACGATGACGGCACCTTCAAGCCCGGCCAGCTTGTCAACCGCGCTGAAGCTTTAAAGATCATCCTTGAAGGCGTCAAAGCTGAAATTCCTGCTACTATCATCGCTACGGATTTTTCTGATGTCGCGCCTTCAGATTGGTTTGCTAAATATGTCGCGGCGGGCAAAAAACTTGGCATTATTAGCGGCAATCCCGATGGTACCTACGCCCCGGGACGCAGTGTCGCCAAGGCGGAATTTTTAAAAATTCTTTTGAATGCTCACGGGTTCAATCCCACAAAATGGCAGGACAAAAAAATTTTTAACGATGTTGCCGCGGACGCTTGGTTTACTCCTTTCATGAATTACGCGGGGCAAGCTGGCCTTATCACGCCTGACGCCAACAACAATCTAGAACCGTCCAAGCCCCTGACCCGCGCGGAAGTTGCCGAAATTTATTATCTGATGACGGTCATCAAGAAGGGCGGCGACTCACAATTTCTTTTAAATCAAGCGGAAGCCGAAATGGCGCAGATAGAAATTTATATTACCGCGAAAGACCCGATATCGGCCAAAAGATCGGCTGAATTAGCTGTTGACATGACTCAACAAGCCTACAAAAATTTACCTGATAACAAGGTTGTGTTGGGGGCAGCTAAACTGGCTAGAGCTTACGATTTTTTAGTGAACTCATACATCCTTGCCCTAAAAAAAGATCGGACTGGTGCTACTGACTGGGCAAATCAAGCTATCACCAAAGCAACGGAGGCCTGGGAGTCAAATAACGATCTCCAACCAATTTGCAGGCATATTAAGGACCGTGCCAGCGAAGTTATTGCGCAAGTCACTGCCTAAAGGCTTGATCTATTATGCAGTACAAACGATTTAGGGTTTCACAAAACTCCTTGTTTATTTTAGCTATCAGCGAATATCTTATAGGTTACAGCCTTGTCCGCTTTATATTTACGGTTAAGCAAATGAAAATTTAGTTACGGTTTAAGAAAGTAAAGAAGCGGGATTTTCTAAGATTTCTTGGGTATGCAAAACCCCATATTTGTGTTATAATTTAAAGAATGAATTATGACTTGAATAAAGCAAAAAACAAAAACAAATGCCGCGCGGAAAACCAAACAACAAAGTGCTCGCAAAAATCATGTCGCTTGCCGGAGCGGGAATAATCCTCTCTAGCTTGGCTGGATTTACCGCTGACGCGGAGATGGGGATAAGTTCCGATTATAAACTGCAAATTGCTGACCTGACCAATTCTGGATCGGCATCCTCTTCTACTGGATACGCCATCACCGCGGGGATTGTCGGCGACCATGGCGATGGCAAAGGCGCCAGTGCCAGTTACCATTTATGCGCTGGTTTTGTGGAAGAAGCTTTGGGCTCTTGCAATGAATCCTCACCACCACCTCCTCCACCACCGCCCCCACCACCTCCATCGGGCGGAGGTGGGTCAAGCGGGGGTAGCGGCGGTATTTATATTCCCCCTTGGACTCCCAATCAAACCGAGATAATCACGCAGGAAACGCAACCAACGCAAGAAACGCCGCCGATACCAGTAACCCAGCCGACGCAGGAAACGCAGATGGAAAAAATCACGCAACCGAATACACAACCTGCCAAACCTATAAAAAGAAATATCGCTATCTTTACGCCAAGTCCGCATCCTCCCTATGACGCGGACTGGATCAATGTGGTTCCAGATTTACTCTCCAACGTTTGGTGTGAAAGAAGCTCTTGCTCGGGTACGCCAACGCGCTTTTTACATAGAGCCGCCAGTACCTATGCCAATAATGTCTCTGGCGGTAGGTTAATCTGGTGGATACCATGGGTCGTGCTGATCGCGGTTATCTTAACCGTTATTATTACCGGGCTTTTCGCGAGAGCTTATTCAATAAATTCGCTAAATCCAGTTTCATCTAGCCGGCGCCGGAAGCATCAAGCCGCGCAAACATCGTCTTATGCGCAAAACACACCTCGCGTCAACCGGGCGCACGGCGCAACGCGCCGTCATAAAGTCGCTCGCGGCGGAATACAATTGCCGCGGGGCAACGCCAAATTACAAAACACAAAAAGAACCAAACAAAATTAGGTAGCAGAAGCCATTACCACTAGGCAACGCAAAATCAGGTAAGCAATAAATCAACACCAGCTTCAAGGCTGGACTTATTCAGCCCTCTGACGCATATTGTGGCCGTGATCACAGCTATTATTCTCGCGGGAGGCAAATCTTCCCGTTTTAGCAAGTCGGTGCCTAATAAAAAGCCGGGCGCAAGCAGGTGCGGCATTCAAAACCACGCTAAGGCGACACACAAACTGCTTATGCCAGTGCTCGGCAAGCCTTTGATCTATTACGCGATTATGGCCTTTAATGATTACCCGCGAATTGGTCGGCTGGTGGTGGCGGTTTCACGCCGACTTATGCCAAAAATTCGCGGAATTGTTAAAAAATATCATTTCAACAAAGTGCAAATGATTGTTGAAGGAGGCAAGGAACGTCAGGATTCTTTGCTGAACGGACTAAGCGCGCTTGAAAAAACCTTTGGCAAAAACACAATCAAGCACGATCTTGTGATTGTGCATAATGCCGCCAATCCGCTGGTGAGCGCGGAAGAAATTACAAAAGTTATTGGCGCGGCGCAAAAACACGGCGCGGCCGCCGTGGGGAGCAAAATTTATGACACAATCAAGGAACTCAAAAAAGGTGGACGCGCCGCTTTTTACGACCGCGAAAAGTTGATAGCTTTGCAAACTCCGCAGGCGGCCAAGTATAACTTGCTTGCGCGCGCCTTTAAAAAAGCGACCGCAAATCATCATGTTTTTACCGATGAATCGTCTCTTTTGGAATATTACGGCGCGCGCGTCGCTCACGTGCCAGCTTCCGCGGCAAATTTTAAGGTTACGACTTGGCATGATTACGAGCGCGTGAAAATGTTGATGGGCGACCTGCCTCAAAATTGGCTGGTGGGAATCGGACAAGATAGCCACGCCTTTTCGGCTACTCAAAAAGGCCTTTTTCTTGGAGGGATTTTAATCAAAAATCAACCTAAACTGGAAGCCGACTCCGACGGCGACGTGGTACTGCATGCTCTTTATAATGCCATTGCTCAGGCTTTTGGCGCGGGTTCTTTGGGGCGAATCGCCACGCCAATGCTAAAAGAAAAAGGCATCACCGATAGCGGCAAATACCTTGAATCTTTGCTGGCCATGGTCGCTAAAAAAGGCTGTTCGCTAAACAACATCGGCTTAATGCTGGAAGCAAAAGTGCCCGCGATTGATCCGCTTGTCCCAAAAATAAAAAAATCTATCTCCACTCTTACCGGCTTGCCCGTTAACAGGATAGGCGTAACCGCCACCAGCGGTGATGGGCTTACCTCATTTGGCCGCGGAGAAGGAATACAGTGCTTTGCGATCGTTTCACTAAAAAAAAATGAACATTAAAGCCTACGCCAAAATCAACCTTTGCCTGGATGTGTTGAAAAAGAGCAAAAAATACCACTATCTTCGCACTGTTTTTCAGCAGATCGGCTTGCATGACATCATCACGATTCGCGAAACTCCATCCGCCGACATTACAATCAAATGCGATAATCCGCTCGTGCCGCTTGATGATCGCAACACTGTTTTCAAAGCCGCGGAAACCATGAAAAAACTGGCGGGTTACGACAAAGGCTTGCTCATCAGCGTAAAAAAAAATATTCCAGTCGCGTCGGGGCTTGGCGGGGCGAGCAGTGACGCCGCCGCGGTCATGAATGCGCTAAACAAAATCTGGCGGCTTAAACTCACTCTCGCCCGTTTGCGCGCGCTCGCCGCGAAAGTCGGCATGGATACGCCATTTTTCATTGAAGGCGGCACGGCGTTGGGTATTCATTTTGGAGAAAAAATCATTTCTCTTCCGCGGCTGGACCTCCCGCCTCTCCTAATCGTCGTTCCGACGCGCAAAAAATCCACCGCGGATATGTACCGTTTGCTTGACTTGGGGAAAATAGGCAAGCAAAAGAATCTGACTGATTATTTTGTTAAAAACATCAACAATGTTTCGCGCGGACACTTTAACCTCACGGCCTCGCGCGATTATTTACATAACGATTTTGAAACGCTTTTAAGCTCGGGCAAAATGACTAGAACAAAACAAATAATGACAAAGTTGTTACGTTTGGGAGCGAAAGTCGTACATATATGTGGTTCCGGACCAGCCATCTATTCTTTTTACGACAACAAAGCAGTGCTTGATCAGACTTACAAAAACCTGATTGGCCAAGCGCAATTCTTGTGGAAAAGCTAAAGCATCGTATGCAAGAAAAAATTGTTAGGATGACCTTAATCGCGAAAGGTTGTGCTAAAAGTCAACAAACCACAATTTAATATCTTTAACCCAATGCAACTATGAAATACAAAATTCGTAACATGCTCGCGACGGGAGCCGCAATCACCACCTTAGCCTTGACCCTTGGACAAACTACTTGGGCGCAGGATAATGGCAATTTGAACGCCGCGACGACGACTCCTAACCCAGCCGCGACAGCGACTCCTGCGCTTAATGCGCTTAATAAGTGTGGCAAATTGGCTAACAATTCCAAAGAATGCCGTTTACTGCGAGACCAATTAACTTTTGAACAACTGCAAGCCAAGATGCTTGAAAAGCTTACGCAAGCTCAATCACGTCTAAACGCAAAACTTGCCAAAGTGGATACGCTCAAAGTAAGCGACGAAGTCAAAGCTAAGATGAAAGATCATATCAATGCGCGACTGCAAGATGTGAATAAAAGAATCAGTCTAGTCAAAGCGGCGAGCACAAAAGAAGAACTGCTTAAGATCAGAAATCAGCAAAGTCAAGGTAGTGCCCGCCATCTAAAAGCAAAAATGCGCGGCCTGAAAAAGGGGTTTATTCACGGGCAAAAATAAAACAAGCTTAAAGAGGGCTTAAAACAAGTACATGATGCCCTATCGGACAACAAGAAGTTCAATTAAAGCGCAAAAAAGTCCCCGATCTTGCTTGGTTAACACTATAAGCCGGGGATTTTTTGCGGCAGACAAGCGCTTTTAGGATTAAGCTCGCTCAAAATACATATTGCTATCAACGGTTAAAGCAAGCATTCATTAGTATTCTTTTGCTCTTAAATCAGGGCACGTCGCTCTTTTAAGCTTGAAGAAGCCAACGCGCTTGTGCAGGCCTTTTGCTCTTGAATCAGGGCACGTCGCTCTTTTAAGTCCAACGTTTTTAGAATTGAATCATTTGTATTCCATTCTGCCTTGAATCGCTTTAGACAGAGTCAAAGCGTCGGCGTAATCAATATCGCCGCCAATCGGCAGTCCTCGCGCTATGCGGGTAATTTTAATGTTAAAGGGTTTTAAAAGCCGCATCAGATACATTGCGGTAGTTTCTCCTTCAAGCCCCGGATTGGTCGCCAATATCACTTCGGTGCCCGATGTTGACGAATAGCGCGTCATCAGTTCTTGTACTCTTGATACTAGCGCGTCTATCTTCAACTGTTCTGGGCCAATGCCATCCACGGGCGACAAAGCTCCGTGCAATACATGATAAACGCCTTTGTAATCCATTGTTTTTTCTATTGCTACCACATCCAAAATTTCTTCCACGACGCAAATCTGGCGGGCGTCGCGTATCCCCGCCTCGGCGTCAGCGCATAGTCCGCATGTTGCTCCCTCCGCGATGTTCCAGCAAATAGAGCAGAATTGCAGGCCTTTTTTAAGGCCACTCACGGCATCAGCGAGCTCTTTTGCGCGGCTTTCCGGACTATGCAAGAGATACATCGCCAGTCGTTGCGCGGACTTTGGTCCTATTCCGGGCAAACGCCCGAATTCCTCTATCAGTCTCTGAATTGATTTTGGAAGAAAAGATGACACGCGCAGATTATAAATCAGCATCTTAAATAAAAGCCAGCCGCAATCCAACGGGGAATCAATGCTTTTATTCTTTAATTAAACGCTACTTACCGATCAGCTTTAGAAATTCATTTCGCGTATTCATGTCTCGCTTGAAAAGACCGGTCAAAGCAGAAGTTGTCACCTTGCTCCCTTGCTTTTCCACGCCGCGCGCCATCATGCAAAAATGTTTTGCCTCAATTATCACGCCCACGCCTTTGGGTTTCAAAACTTCCTGCAGCGCTCCAGCGATCTGGCTAGTCAATCTTTCCTGGTTTTGTAGCCTTCGCGCGTAAATCTCAACCAGACGGGGCAGTTTTGAAAGACCTATAATCTTGCCATCTGGAATATATCCTATATGCGCGCGGCCATAAAAAGGCAGAAGATGATGCTCGCAAAAACTATACACTTCAATGTCTTTTACCGTAATCATCTCATCATAGTTTTCGCCGTTAAAAGTTTTCAACACATCAGCTGGTTTCTTGCCGTAACCAGAAAACAACTTTGCCCAAGACTTAACTACGCGCGCCGGGGTATCACGCAAGCCTTCACGAGCAGGATCTTCGCCGATGCATTTTATTAGCTCCTTAACCAGTTTTTCGGGATTTAACGCGGCCATCGCAAAGTTTTAAGACACATCCCCGCGAAAATATACACCAGTTCAGAGTCAAATTCCCAGCCGTCCTTGTCCATTGGGATCACGGGACAAGCATTTTCGGCCAGTGATTGCTCCAAAACCCTTGACGCTCTCCAACCGTTTCTGCTCTCCGGATCAAGGCGGGGATCCTCTAGTCTAAAAGTATTTTTTCTCAGCCATCGCGCCAGTCCCTTCACAAAGCGGGGGTCGGTTTCCTTTAAACGTCTAAAAGTACTGTAAAATTCCACGCGGTCAGTGCTCGCCGTGATCAGATCAGTTAGCCCCATGCGCAAATAAGGCGGAGCCAAGCTCACATTGTAATGTAAGGTCGTCATGGGATTATCAGCCTGCCGCGAATAAGGCGGAGCGGCGTTCGCAAGGTAATTCACAACCTTGTCTCCGTCACGAATCCGGCGCGCTTCAGCCGCGATATCATCACTGATTTTACCAATAGGGCTTGCATCAGACCTTTCACCATTTTTCTCAATTGTGCTGAAAGGGTCATCTATCAAGGCAACTTCTTGCGACAAAGCGTTTTTTGCGCAAGTTGGTTTTTTCAAGATTTCAGCGTAAGGACCCGGTCTAGAAGACAGCGACCTCAATAATCCTTTGTCCACTGGAACCACTGGGGTTTTTACATTCAGGTCATCGTTAGTGCATGCCAAGGTTATGGGGGTATCGTCCAGCAAATCTTCTGTCTTACTTTTACTCATGCCGTTATTTTAGGTTATACGGAAGAATATTGCGCAAAGGGAGCTTCTTGATTGTTCCGACCTTGTACAGATTTTGATCTCCTGAAGATTTTAGAATATGCAATGACACATCACTTCTGGTATTGGGATTAAACACATCTTCAAGACTGTCTTCCACGCACCAGCCTTCATCAACAGCTTCATTGGCAGTTATTCTTGCTTTTACTTTTCGCTTTTCAAGCAGCATTGATACCTGCGCCAAGAAAAAAGGATTGCTTTCACAAAACAGGCGAAATTGCTGTTCAAATTCAAAAGCATTATCAGCAAAATCGCACAATCTAACTATGTCTCTTCTTACCGTGGGATGCAAGGCGCTGAATGCTTCTTGAATCGGCACAGACTTGATCGCGGTCAATTGACTGCTAAAACGCCTCACCGATGAAACGATGCCGCTTATTGGAGCGTCATCCGGCAAGCTTGTCGGATGATCAGCGCTGGCAGACCAGACTTGATCTGCTGGACTCGGCGCGTCGCGCTCCAGCGGGGCGATGCGCCTGTTAAGTTCATTAGATGAAGCTGAAAACGGCCTGTCTCGGCCAAGATACTCTTTCATGGGAAACGATGATTTTTTAGTATATATCCACGCTATATTAAACTGCGCTTTTCAATATATATTATCCAAGGCCAAGCCTTATATTACAAAAATGTTCCGCAATAATTAATTTTCGTTGCTAATTAAAATATTCTCCCCACTCCTTGATTTTAAGATCGCCAAGCTTATAAAGCTGGAGCGCTTGCACCGTTACTTCGGCCACTTGCAGATTCGTGACCAGCGGGATATTGAAATCAATCGCTTTTCTGCGTATCAAATAGCCGTCCGTGACCTCCTCACGGCTGTAATTTTTGGGGATGTTGATCACAAGATCAATTTTCTTTTCACTCAACGCGCTCAGAATATTAGGCGTGACGCCGCTGCGAATTTTGTGCAAGGGCGTTGCCGGTATGCCATTTTCGCGCAAGAAAGCGTATGTCCCTTCAGTGGCAAAAAGCGCGTAGCCGTTGTTTATGAGCCTTCGCGCTGACGGCAAAAAACTTGCTTTATCTTCAATCTTTCCGATGCTGACCAGCACGTTTTTTTTAGGAATCGTGAACCCAACGGAGATCATCGCTTTTAAAAAGGCCTCGTACATGTCGTCGCCAAAACACGCCACTTCGCCGGTAGAAGTCATTTCCACGCCGCTTACCGGATCAGCTCCTTTAAGACGGGCAAAAGAAAATTGCGGGGCCTTCACGCCGACATGATCAAGATCAAGCGTCTTATAATTCTGCTTCTTAAAATATGAAAGATTTTTAATGCCCAACATGGCCTGCGTGGCGATCTCTATGAAATTATAACCAGTAACTTTTGAAGAAAAAGGAAAAGAACGACTGGCGCGCAGGTTGCACTCAATCACTTTGACCTGATTATTTTTTGCCAAAAACTGGATATTAAAAGGACCGGTGATCTTAAGTTCAGCAGCGATTTTCTTAGCGATGCTCTTAATTCTGCGGATTGTCTCTATGTAAAGTTTCTGGGGAGGAAGAACGATCGTGGCGTCGCCCGAATGGACACCCGCGTTCTCTATATGCTCGGCAATCGCGTAAATCAGGATATTGCCGCGCAAGGCAACCGCGTCAATCTCAATTTCTTTCGCGCCAGTCTCAAACTTGCTTACCACCACCGGCGCTTCGCGGGAAATGCGCGTGGCTTTGTTCAAAAAAATATTCAGAGCGTCCTCATTGTGAGCGACGCTCATCGCGGCGCCGGATAACACATATGAAGGGCGCACCAGCACTGGAAAGCCGACATCGTTGGCAAATTTAATAATATCATCCGTATTCATTAATTTTTTCCATTTTGGCTGGTCTATGCCTAGTTTATCGCAGAGCGCGGAGAACTTCTGCCTGTCTTCAGCGCGGTCAATGTTAAAGGCATCCGTGCCAAAGATTTTTACGCCGGCCTTATCCAGCTTCAGGGCGATGTTATTTGGGACTTGTCCGCCCATTGATACAATAACGCCAGTTGGACGTTCTTTATCAATAATATCCAGTACCCGCTCCAGCGAAAGCTCGTCAAAATACAGTTTGTCAGACATGTCATAATCGGTAGAGACGGTTTCCGGATTGTAATTGATCACAATTGTCTCATACCCGGATTTTTTGCAGGTATTAAGGGCGTTAATGCAACACCAGTCAAACTCCACCGAGGTGCCGATAGCGTACGGGCCTGATCCTAAAACAATAATTTTTTTCTTTTTTTTAGCGGCATTATTGGTTTTTATGGCCGCCTTTAGCGAAAAATCAAGGTCATCCTCTTCGCCGTGATAAGTAAGATAAAGATAATTTGTTTTAGCTGGATATTCAGCCGCCATTGTGTCAATTTGTTTCACTTTTGGCACAATGCCAAGTTTCTTGCGCATTGCACGTATTGCCATCTCGGACTTGCCAGTGAGTTCGCTTAATTGCTTGTCAGAAAAACCTTTCATTTTGGCTTCTTTAAGTAGATCCGCTGGCAAAGATTGCGTTGCCGCGATCTTTTTTTCCAAATCCACTAAATTTTTCAGTTTGCCTAAAAACCACTCATCAATGCCAGAAAGTTTATTGATCTTTTTTAAATCCCATCCTCTGCGCATGGCTTCCGCGATTGCTAAGATTCTGCGCGGAGTTGGCACCTGTATTTCTTTTGCCAGATCGGCGCTTTGAGCGTCACCGTCGCGTCCCGGTTTGATACCAAGCTTTTCGTTCGCGACAAAACCGTAAAGACCAATCTGTAGCATCCGCAAACCCTTTTGCATCACTTCCTCAAAACTGCGCCCAAGCGCCATGATCTCTCCAACCGACTTCATCTCCGAAGTGATAACATGAGAAACCATTCTAAACTTATCCAGATCCCAGCGCGGAATTTTCAAAGCCACATAATCCAGCGCTGGTTCAAAGCAGGCAGTGGTAGTTCTTGTCACGGCGTTTTTAAGTTCAGGCAGTGAATATCCAAGCGCCAGTTTTGCCGCGACATGAGCAAGCGGATAACCAGTTGCCTTGCTGGCCAGAGCTGAACTGCGGCTTAATCTAGCGTTTACTTCAATTATTCTGTAATCGTCGCTTAAAGGATCCAGCGCGTACTGAATGTTGCACTCACCTATTATTCCCAAATGTCTAATCACTTTGATCGCTATTTGGCGCAAACGGTGATATTCAACATTGTTAAGGGTTTGCGATGGCGCGATCACAATACTTTCTCCCGTATGAATACCCAGTGGATCAAAATTTTCCATATTGCAGACAGTAATGCAGTTGTCATAACTGTCCCTTACCACCTCGTATTCCACTTCTTTCCATCCCTTCAAGTTCTCTTCAACCAATACCTGAGGGCTGTACGCAAACGCCGTATCCAACAGTTCACTCAATTCATCTTCGCCGTAAGCAAATCCTGATCCTTTGCCGCCCAAAGCAAAAGCCGCGCGCACGATCACGGGATAACCAATCTGCTTTGCCGCGGACATCCCTTCGGCCTTGCTGTTACAAGCAATGCTACGCGGTACTTTCATGCCTATTTTCGCCATCTCGTTGTTAAAAAGCTCCCGATCTTCAGTTTTTTGAATGGCCGCGATTGGAGTTCCAAGCACTTGAACGCCATATTTTTCCAAAATACCCTCTTCGTGCAAGGCGACGCCGCAGTTAAGGGCGGTCTGCCCGCCAAAGGATAGCAGTAAGCCATCCGGTCGCTCTTTCTCAATCACCTTTTCCACAAAATAAGGATTAACGGGCAAAAAATAAACTTTATCCGCAACTCCTTTGCTGGTTTGGTTAGTGGCGATATTCGGATTGATCAGCACGGTGAGAACGCGCTCATCCTTAAGCGCCTTGATTGCCTGCGAACCACTGTAATCAAATTCTCCCGCTTGTCCAATCTGCAACGCCCCCGACCCAAGGATTAAAACCTTTCTAATCTTTTTCATCTTGGATTTGGGGGGATTTGCCATGATATATGCCTCACTGACGAGGATTGTTGCTTATACGCTGCCCGTTTCCGCCCGCGCGTCGCGTTGAGTATAACCGATGAAAAAACAAGCCGCAAGCGTTGGCGGCTCCAAGTTTTAAGTTCCCTGCGGGCTCAAAACAAGTGTTTTTAAAACAAACTAAACTTTACAAAACGCCTTTGAACACTATTTGCCGTTCTTGGGAGTTTGAAAATTGTATTCGTAGCCTTTTTTAAACCATGTTTCTTCCGCGTCGTTAAAAGCATCTTCAGTGGGCTGTCTTGCGCCGCGCTCCGTCTCGCTTGTTGTTGGTTTGTCCGTGGGGTTTGTTGTTTCAGTTCGCTCTGTCAAAGTTTTTTGGATGAGATCGGGTGAAGGAACATTGACAATGGTTGGGCGCGTAAAAAAATCCGGATCTTCTTTTTCCTCTGTTCGCGCGTCCTTTGAATTGGCTGGCGTTTCTGCTTGTTGTTCTTGCAGATCTGCTACTTTCATGAAATCCTGCGGCGTTTGTCCGGCGTCTTCATAAGATAATGTGGGCATTTGGGATCGGGAGAAGCTATTATGTGATAAATCCGTCTGTGATGCCGTAATTTCAATATTTGACGGAACAGCTCTAGTAACTGCGCCAGCTGGCCTAGGCATGGTTGACAAACCGCCGGTGGCAAGCGGCATCTCTTCTCTCAGCGCCTCGGGCGGCTTGGGCGGCGCCAAAGTGGGGGAATTATGAATAATTTCCTCTAATTCTGCTTCCGTGAGCGTTGGTGTGTCTTGTTTTGTGGCGCGATCATTAGCTAATGAAGCGATCCGTTTTCTCACTTCATCGCTAGCGCTGGCAACCAGATCATCTTTAGGGGCATCGCCAGCCTTTGGCATTGACTCAGTCGCGCCAGACGGCAAAAAAAGTCCGTCAAACAAGGCTTGTAGTTTAAAAGACACGTGAGGATAAGAAATCCGGACAAAATCTAACAACATTTCTAGGAGCAAGCGCGCGTTGTCGCATTTCTGCGCCATCCTGCGGAATTCCATGTGAATAATCGCGTAGGTGCTTGGCATAACTTCTGGGCGGATGCTTTTTTGGAGATAGCGCTCCAGCTCAGCGACCGACATTGTCTCTGACAAATCGCTTGCTTTAAATTGGTCATTCATTGGTGCTTATTTTACGCGGTAATTCTTTTATGAACAGCTCCCTGACAACGGTATTCCGCAGGCCTTTTTTTTCCAGCAAAACTCTAATTTGATAAACTTCATCCAAAAAATACAGGTCTTCGTCTTTTCCTTTGTCCATATCCTTAAAAATTTCCACGCCGCCCTCATTGAACAAGGTTTCCCAGCTGATCTTTTTGGGCTTTGCCCAATCAATCGTGTCCCCAAAGATCAATTCGCAGATACTGCTGAAATGGCAAAAAGAAAATTTCATCCCCCTGCCAAAAAAAATCATTTTTTTCGCAAGCAGATCTAACAATTTCAGCGCTTCTTTTTTTTGTTCTTCAGCAAGCTCAAACTGTCGGGAGCTTTCACTTGTTGCCCCGATATTAATTACTCTACTCACTTTTACGGCTTTCTCAGGGCGGTATGGCTTTATCTGGTTTTGGGCGGATTCAGCGACTTTGGACATTACGCCCCTAATACTGGCCGACTCATCGTATTGCTTTAAAAATGTTGGTTTGTGCAGGTGTAGAGACAAGTTTGGTCTGGCCATTTGGCTAACTGAATTTCTATCCGCCACCCTAGTTAAAAATAACGACTTGGCTTTAAAAATGGCCGCGGTGATTTTTTCGTCAACTATTGCCCGCAAGCTTTCTATAAATCGTGCTTCGTGCTTCTTTGGTTTAAAGGACGATAACCAGTCCCTAAAATTATCACCAGTGACCCCCTCCTTTATTCCCAGCAGTCCATTGATAATTGTTCTTGTCTTCCCTTCACGAAAAGCCGCTTTGTATGCTTCGGACAAGAGTTCTTCCGAAAGTTCGCACGGAATCGCGTCAAGAAAAGCGCCTAGCTTAACCTGATTAACATGAGGCTTTGAATCTTTGCTAAATGCGAGCGCGAAAGCTTTGATAAATTCATAAACATGAGGATACTGGCTAGGTCTTTCCGCTGATGCGTGCAAATATTTGAGCATCGCGCGCGTCGCGCTAATGCCTTCTTTAAGGGGCACGATTGATGCTTGGGCATTTTTGTCGTACGCCAAAATTTTTAAGGAGAATTTGCCATCCCAAATAACCGGAACGGGTATTGGCGCTGGCGAGGCCGAATTTTGCGGTCCAATCTCAAAAACGCCCCGATCACAATCGCTAAGCATCTTGGTAAACACATCCGCGTCCACAGGAGGATCAATAACTTCAGCCGGAATCAATCCATTAAAACCGCCGCTTTGTTTGGCGATCGCGATATGATCCATAAATCTGCCAAAATCCTGCCCAAACACTTCGCACTCTTGTCGCGCGACGGCGGATCTAGTTATGTATTCGTTTAATGCTCCTTCAATCCCTTCTTTTTCTCCTAACATTACAGATATTTATCAAATTTTGCTGGTTGTTGATGATGATGATAGGTTGTTAAGTCTAACACGATCAACGGTTACGTCAAGACATTTTAAGCAATCTATCACGACATAATTTTAAGTAAATATAAAGATTTTATTTTTGCGCCAATTTGATTATTATACAGTTCCCTAATATCTATTCATGAAAATTGCGAATATAAAAAGCATGAAAACTTTAGCGCTAATTTTGGTTGTTTCACTTTTAGCGCTCTCAGCGTGCGGTGAGGTTAAGGATGGCAAATATGCCGCCATTGCCAAATGCCTTACATCCAAAGGTGTAAAATTCTATGGCGCTTACTGGTGTCCGCATTGCGCCGAGCAAAAGAAGATATTTGGCAGCGACATGCGCTATATCAATTACATTGAATGCGATCAAAATGGCCCCAACTCTAAACGCGACGAATGCATATCCGCGGGAGTGCAGGCATACCCAAGTTGGTTTTTCCCGGGACAGGATCTTTCCGTGGGTGTTCAAGATCCGGTTGAGCTAGCCCATAAGGCAAACTGTGAAGTTGGTTCGGTTACCCCCATAGATCAGGGAGGCGCTAACGGCAACAAGCAAACTTCCTCGCCGAATGCTACCACCGGGTCAAATTCTTCATCGGGCGTGCCCCTTGAGAAAAATTCATCTCTCCCCGTGACCGCGGAAGTCCAGCCAAAATAATAATCTCTAATAAAACAAGATGAAAAAAACTTTTTTTGCCGCGACCTCTATTCTGCTCTTAATAATAGCTTTATCAGCGTGTCAGTCCAAAACTGAAGTCCCGCGCAAAAGGCTTCCCAAAGACGTTGTCAGTACTTCGCCTCAGCCATACACCGGAGAGCCCGGTCAGCAAGGAAGCGCCGAACTTAAAAAAGGAAGTCCCGAACTTAAAGTCTATTCGTTAAATGAGGACGGCACTTCGCAGGAGGTGTCAAACTTCAAGTTTGACTCTTCAACATCAGCCTCGGAAAACGCTAAAACCAAATCTCCAACTGAATTAACAAGTTCTGCGGAACCAGATTCTTCTGCGGCCGCGACAACGCGATGACTATTATTAAATCTGCTACTGGCAAAGACATCTTTGCTGAAAAGATTAAATCTTTTGCCCTTTCGGTTGGCGCCGACTTGGTAGGGATCGCGCCGGCGGAACATGACCGCGTAGATGAAAAGCGACTTCGCGATTTCGTTGAAAGCGCGCGCCACGCGGACATGGATTGGCTTACCAATATCACTCTTCGCACTGACCCGCTAATGCTATTGCCCGACGCGAAAAGCGCCATTGTGATTGCCGTCAACTACTACACTCCCAATCCGCCGCTTCCTTCAGGATATGGACGCGTTGCCCGCTATGCTCGCGGCCGCGACTACCACAAGGTCATCAAAAACATTCTCAAAAAAATTGCCGCGTTCATTAAAGCAAATAGGCCGGAGGCACGGAGCAAGATTTGTGTGGATTCAAGCCCTCTACTTGAAAAAAGCTATGCCGTGAAAGCTGGGCTGGGATTCATTGGAAAAAACACCACGCTAATCACGCCTCAATTTGGTTCGTTTGTTCTCCTTGGCGTTTTGATCACCACTCTTAAACTCTCCCCCGATCAAGCGTCTTCTGGCACTTGCGGCACTTGCGCGCGCTGTCTTAACTCCTGCCCTACTAAAGCCCTGATTGCCGCCGGCACAATGGATGCGCGCCGTTGCGTTGCCTATCTGACAATAGAAAACAAAGGAGAAATTCCGGCCGAATTTACAGGAAAAATCGCTCCGTACATTTTTGGTTGCGACACCTGTCAAGAAGTCTGTCCCTACAACTTGACGCGCGCCAAACCAGCCAAAAATCGCGATCTATTAAAGCAAATTGCCGGACCAGCAATCTCACTCGCGGAAATTTTAAAGATGCGGAACGATCAGCAATATTTGCGTCGTTTTGCCGGTTCGCCGCTGATGCGCGCAAAACGCAAAGGTCTTCAACGCAACGCGCGTTTTATTCAAAAAAAAATTTTTCCTCTTTAGCATTTGCTAAGTGGTTCTCCAGCCTTGCCATCACAAACAGCAAATCGGAAAGGCGGTTCAAATACGCTATGATTTGAGGATTTATTTTTTCGCGGGGCTCTTTGTCTTGCGCGCCCATCTTGCGATTGCCTCTATTATTTGCCGCGAGCGCCACTACCGCTCTTTCGGCTCTTCTGCAAACAGTTCGCGCGAAATGCAACAGGCATGCTCCTTCGTTGCCCGCGGGCAGGATAAAATTTTTTAGTGGCGGCAGTGAAGCCTCAATTGTATCTATATCTTTTTCCAATCTTCGCACTAACACCTTGTTAACTCGCCGCAGTTTTGATTTTAATTCACTTGATTTTGCGCTTAAATTCGCGTCAAATTTTGCTTCAGACCTTGCCGATTGTTTGTTGAACTCTCCTGTTTCTGGCGCCGCCAAATCGGCGCCAAGCACAAACAGTTCTCGTTGCAATCGCTTTAAAATCTCGCCAAGTTGATCGCGAGTTATTTTGGTTCTGCACAAGCCTAAGACCGTGTTCAGTTCATCAACATTGCCATAGGCTTGAACGCGCGCGTTGTCCTTGGCAACCCGCTTGCCGCCAATTAGTCCGGTCATTCCCATATCTCCGGTTTTTGTGTAAATTTTCATGCCGGAATAAATAGCTGGAAAATACAAATTGTTATTACCAGATTGTCACGCTTAACTCTTAATTGACACAATCTATCAAGCCAACAGCGAACTGACGATTTTGTTAACGACCGCGCCATCCGCTTTGCCCTTAACTTTAGGCATTAATACGCCCATGACTTTGCCGATTTCGCCTTTTTTTGAAGCTCCGGTGCGCGCGATCGCCTCTTTTGCCAATTGCAGTATCTCGTCTTCACCAAGTTGAGGAGGCATGTAAGCCTTCAAGACCTCAATTTCCTTTTCCTCTTTATCCGCGAGCTCAATTCTGCCCCCTTTACGGAACTGCTCGGCGGAGTCTTGCCGCGATTTAATCTCCTTTAAAATTAGACCAAGAATATCCTCATCGGTTGCTTCCCGTTTTTCCGCGCCGGCAACTTCAAATTTAAGAATGGCCGCTTTCAGCATACGCAAAGCGCCTAATTTTATGTCATCTTTACTTTTCATTGCCGCAAGCATGTCTTGCTGAATTTGGTTTTTTAACGCCATAATTTATTAATTAATGATAAATGACGGATTGTTCACTGCTTCCTTTTTCAAGAACCAACGTCATTCCAAGTCGCGCTCTGGGTTTGCTCAATTTGCGCCTGCTTTCTTTCTTCCGGACCCGGGCTGTAAAACCAATAGACGCAAAAAGTCATCACATAAAAGATCAGCGCAAAAAGAATCACAATGCCCCAGGGTGTCCGGAAAAAATCTCTAATTTTACTTGTTGCTACTTTCATTTAAGATGATCTTAGGCAAACAACAGTTTAGCACATTTATACAGAGTCATAAAACCGCAGTCGCTGATGTTAAAATTTGGCACAATCAGAAAAATTGCCCATTCAAGGTCGTTTAATGGCTTTAAATGCTTGAAGTTTCGCAGAAAATCTCAAGCGCCTTTGCGCGTCAAGACTGAAAAAACTGCTTTTATCTCCGGCCGCGAAATACATTACACCCTGACCATAAGCGGATTGGCTCGTGTGGCGCGACTAAAAATCACTCCAAAGGCGGGATTGGAAGTGGTCATTCCTCGCCGCTACCGTTTGAGCGCCGTTCCCGAGTTATTGCGCGAAAAAGAAGATTGGATAATCAGGCATCTTGACACAATGGCAATCAAGAAAAAATCTGCTTTAATCCATTTTCATGATGGCGGGATCATTCGGCTTTTTGGTGAACCTTATGTGGTGCGATTTTTGCCTACGATCCAAAAACAAGCGTCAGTAAAAGAAAGACGCGTCCTTAAATTCAACGCCGATCACGCGGAAGAGAGTGGCGGAGAAATCTTGGTTTATAGCAGGTCGTTGAGTAATGCCAATGTGCCAATCTCTAATCAGGCGGGCGCATCAAAATCTGTTTCCGAAACTGCCGGAGCGAAAAATCTTCACGCTCAACCGCGCCGGGAAGAAGCGGCGCTAGAATCGGCAAAGTACGCGTTTGAAAACTTCTGCCGTCAAAAAGCGCGTCAATATTTTGCCCGCCGCGTTCCTGAAATTGCTCAAATCATGGGAGTTAACTTTGGCCGCATCACCGTGCGAGGACAGCAATCCCGCTGGGGCTCTTGTTCGCGAGAAAACAACTTAAACTTCAATTGGCGGCTGGCTTTTTATGAAAAAGAAGTAGCTGATTACGTAATTTACCACGAGCTGTCTCACACCGTCCATCATAATCACTCAAGCCAATTTTATGCGTTTTTACAACATTTTTGTCCCAATTACAAACTTTTGCGCAAAAAACTGCGTGAAGGAACGACGCCTTTTTGAGCAGAATCTTTGCGAGCGGCGTCTTGGCAAATGGCGTCTTTAATGGTGGGCTCTTTAATGTTGGCCGTGGCCTTATCCCTTTAAATAAATCTTCCTTGGATCCACTTTTTCCCGCAAGATTTTAAGTTCTTCTTTTGTAGGTGGTTTTGTTTGCGGGATTTTCCATGGCACGATCGGCCGCCAACGCATATTCTTTAATACCATTTTTTTCGTTACCCCCGGGTGCAACGATTTTATGCGCGCTTTTTTGCTCCGCGGATCAAAATCAAAAACGCACAGATCGGTAATGATATACTTTGGGCCGTTGCCTCTAAGTCCAGCTTTTTGGCGGGAATTGCCGCCTTTTAGATGCCCCGGTGAAGTTATGTAGTCGCACTTCACGAACTTTCGCTTTTCCAATTTGGAAATTATAAAGGTATTTTTTGCCAGGGATGCGATGTCGTTTGCTCCTCCGCTCCCGGGAAGACGGATCTTGGGGCGGCGGTACTTGCCAATTACCGTGGAATTCACGTTGCCGTAATGATCAATTTGTGCCCCGCCAATAAAGCCGATGTCCACATAACCGCCCTGCAAAATCTCACCTAGCGTCGCGCGTATGTCAAGGGCCGCCGCGCAATTCAACATCAGCCGAGGGTCACTTACCGAGATCGGCAGATCTTTATTTTTGGCATCAATATTTCCGCCCTCATAGACAATTTTTGCGTTAGGCGCGCGCGTATGTTGAGCCAGCATGGAGACGATCACGGGTAGCCCCGTTCCCGCAAAAACAACTGCTCCGTCCCATATTAAACGCGCGCCGCAGATCACCATCAATTCCTGATTTGTATATTTTTTTGCCATATTTTTAACACTCAATGTGGGTATTAGTTAATAACCAAGCCCCTTTCGCGCTTTCAGCGTTTTCATCTTTTGCGCGATTTTTTCCATTAAAGCCTCTTCCCCGATGTCCACCCACTCACGCTTATATTGCTCCCAGCCTTCCTCTGTTTCGCATTTATTTGCGTAGTACTTAATGTGCTCGTGGTCATAATCGTAACAATTATACATCGCGGTCGGCCAAGCCCCCCACGGCGCATGCACAATGTAATCCACCATCAAACCTGGCACTGCCGTTTTCTTTGGATCACGCCTGATCACCGCAGGTGAGACTATCTCCTCCGCCAGAACGATCTTAACGTCGCTAGCCTTCAGTCCGTCAACATCGGACGCAGGCGCGTCATCAATCTGCACATTGCCTTCCGTATCCACCCGTTGCGCTTGTATCACGCCAAAATCAGGATTTATGGAAGGCACAAGACAAACCAGCTCGCGCGTAAACGGGCATTCCACCAGCGCCAGTTTTTCCTTGGCCGAGCGGAAAGTCGTCTTGGTCTCAAGATCTGAACCCAAGATGCTTTTTATTGGCATAAAAGGAACGCCCAGCGCGCCTCCGTACAGTCGCATTGCCATGGCCAGATTGGTGTAGTCCTCAATCAATAGGCGCCCCTCTTCAACCCGCCTGCGTATGTTTGGCGCGGATCCGACTGTCTCAATCCCGGCATAGGCGATCTCCATTCTGCTGATCACTTTGGCGCCCGCCAACAGATCCGTGTGCAAAGTAGGGCCGGAAGACACAAAATGCAGGTCATGCTTTTCCTGTCGGATCAATTCTCTGCTGAAAGCCATGCAAGCACGGGCATGCGCGAACCCGCCGATGAAGACACTGCTCCAGCTTGGGATAAGATTAACCGCCTCTTTTAGAGTTATTTGTTGTGGCACGTTCAGATTATAGCACAGCCCAGCCGCGGCATGCCTTTTGCTTCGCCAAACGCAATTTTACAATTAAATAGGCGCTCATCACTGAACTTATTGGTATCAGTGCCACGATTGAGGCGTTATATAGATATAGACAGACTTACTAGAAGCCATCACTGAACTTATTGGTATCAGTGCCACGATTGAGGCCGCGCCAATGAAAATCCTCGCAAGCTCAAGTGAGATGATGTCGTAATTTAAGAACTCAGCAAGGTTACCAAACCTTGACAGGGTCAGCAGGATAAGAAAAGGCAGAGATGTGGCCATGTAGGCGATCAAGAGCGTGTTGACCATACTCCCCAAAATGTCCTTACCCACGTTCATGCCCGCCTCGTACGCCCTCTTAAACGAAAGGGCTGGATGATCCCGCATTGTCTCAAAGATCGCCGAAGAGATCGTTACCGCGACATCAATAAGCGCGCCGACTGTTCCCAAAAACATTGACACCAACAGAATGTTCCAAATGTCAACTTCCGGGAATTGTGTCACCAGTGTTTTGAACTCTTCGGTGGGAGTTGCTCCTGTGTGTATTATCTCTGTGAATAAGATGGTTAAGCCAAAACCTATTACATAACCAGCGTTTACGGCAACGATTGCGCTCAAGCTCTTGCCGTTAAACCCATGAATCAGCGGTATCGTCAGCACGGTAATCAGTGCGATATAAATAATTCCCGCTATCAGCATCGGAAAACCGAACTTGACCGACTGCAGTATGATCGCGTAAAAAAATAGCAGAGAAATCAATACGCTCAAAATTGACGCCAAACCTTTTTTCTTTGCTATCAGGATGGTTAATCCCGCAAAAATCAAAAAAACCAGCATCAGTCCGTCAAGATGATAATAGTCGGTGATGTTATATTCCTTTTCACCCGTCGTCAGAGTGTTCCGGTAGACGGTCACAGGGTCTCCTGCCTTGTAGGCGTTGTTCATGAAATTAGGATCCAGTTTAGTGGCGATTGGGGCGAGCCTTTCGGCGGGTATTCTGACGGAAATATCGTTGCCAGCAACCTTCAGCACTAAGCCTTTCAAAAACACGCTGGAATTGTTTGGCAGGTCGGTCGCTACCGGCGCTGAAGAACCGGCGGCAATAAACAGATAAGCTATAAACAAAGCGGCAATCCAGACAATTATGTAAGCTATCTTGATTTTTTTCATGGGGTTTTTAACGAGTATCATTGCTGGCAATTGATCCTTTTCTTGCGCGCGACTGGTTGCTAAGCTATGCCGCGTCTGCACTTGGTCTCTCTTTTTCAGGCAATTGATCCTTTTCTTGCGCGCGACTGGTTTCTTAGCCGGTGGTATCTAATGGTAGCGCCAGCTTCTTTGCCAATTGTAAGCGTACGCCAAAACCTATGGTTTTATGGCAGTAGGATTACAAAGCCTTTTTGCGTTGGTGAACTGCCTTTTACCCTTGGCGCCAGCCTGCTCACGGTCCACAGGATTTCTTTTGATCAATTTGATTGCCATCCCTCCAATCAGCGCTTTAGCAATCTTTCGGTTAGCACTGGCAAGGATGCGCTGGAATGTGCTTTGCGAAATTTTCATCTCCTCGGCGCCTTTGAGCTGGTCGCACCCGAGGTCATATCTCAACCTTAACGCTTCAAGCTCATCGGGAAGCACTTCTATGCTTCCAAGTTGTTTCATTGGAATCCCGATGGGCTTGAAATAAGTTGCTAAGGGGTCAAAGCGGATGTGGCGGTGCTTTTTGGGTCTCATCTGGCTTGCCGTGGAAACATTATGCAGACCCCAGTATAGCCGATACCGCGTCCGCTACAAGATTCAATCTTGGGATGGAGCCTTATTCCATTGACCTTGACCGTATCCCTGTCCTCTTCCCATCCCGCTCCCTGCTCCTCCTCCGCAACATCTACCTCTCCCGCAACCTCTGCCCCTGCCCATTCCTCGTCCCAGCCCGGCGTTTTTTGGGGCATCAGGATTGCATGGTCCCTGTTGTCTGCCGGTCATCGGGCCTTTGCCCTCTGGGCCGGTCTTGTCTAGATTTGGCATATTATGTTAGTTCAAAAATATAAGCCATAATGAATATATATTCATAATAACCGAAAGTCAAGCTGATCTACATATTAACTTTTTTTTGCGTCTTAGTGCTAAATCGCTAAAGATTAAATCCACCTGCGTCGCGTCAATATTTTTGACCGCGATTACAAGCAAAGGTTTTTTTGGTGGCGATAAAATAATTTCCAGCTTGAATAAGCGAATATTCAAGCGGCTTTTGGACGCGTAAGCAAAATCATCGCACGGCAACCGCAAGCTTTTAAAAATGCTTGTTGATGAGGTTCAGCTACCACTAATGATCCGACCCTCTAAGGATTAAACGCCACTCTGGGGCAAAAACCCTTAACTTGATCGCTGGATTAGCGGGTTTAGCCAAATCTACTGATTAAATACCAATCTCGCGCCAAGACTTTTAACCGCTAAGGTAATAATAAACCAAGAAAACCAAAACCCCGCTTATTAAGCGGGGTTTTGGAATCTGTTCTTAATTCGCTTCCGTTTATTTGGCGGGAGCGGGAGCTGGTTGCTTCACTGCGGTTGGGGCGTTCTTGGATTGCTCCGGTTCAGGCATAGCTTGCGTGTTCTGACCGGGATTAGTCACTTGGTCGTTTTGGGCGCCATTGGTAGCTGTTTGCTGTTGTTGCGCTTCATTAGAACTAGGAATTTCACTTGATGGCAGTGTGCCAAAATACACGATTCTCCATTCGCCGTTTTCCTTGACCAAATCCATGCTTACCTTTGATACCTGACCGTCCGCGGCGGTAATCGTCCCGTTTATTGTCGCTAAATTATCATTTTGTATGCTGAATTCATTGAAAGAAACGGTCTTGGTGTGAGCAAATACAGGATACGCCTGCAAGAAGGCGTCAAGTTTTTCACGCGATATGTTTTGCTGAAATTGTTTAGATGTGGCTTGATACGCTTGATCCACCTGCCCGGCCGCGATCTGCTTCAAAAATGTTTCTCCCGCTTTCATCACCGGAGCGCCCATTGAAAACACACAGCCAACTATAAGTCCTACAAACACAACAAAAAGCCCTATCGCGATTAAGACTATTTTCAGCCAAATTCTTTTTTTAGGAGTAGTAACTCCTGGTATTTCCATTGACATGTTAAATTAATAATAAAAATAAAACTTGTCGCCATTATAACAATAAAGCGGCATTTATTCAAAAATGATTTGCTATTTAAAAGTGGTGACTTCTTGATTAAGCTCGTCTCTTTGCGGCGCGCGTTTGTTCGCTTAAATTTAAAACTGTTGACTCCTTAATTAAGCTTGTCCGCGCATTTGCCCCAAAGTCCCCTCTTGTTTGCCTCGGCGAATTTTTGAGCCGCTCTAAATTCCTTCTGGTATTTGTACGGGAGATCATAGGTGTATTCATAGGCATATCCACGCGCCACCAGCAATTCGTTAACATTAGTGCCGTCCTCAAGAAACACATACCGTAACAGTCGGCCGTATTTATCTCGGTCCATCTGCGAAGGATCCGCTTCCAGCCTGACCTTTTTGCCGCTTAATAGGTTCTTGGCGGCGGCTGAAGCTTCTTTGCCAAAGCACTCAACACGCTTCCTTGGGTCAACTGTTTCTGGCGAGTTGATGCCAATAAGCCTAACCTTTATTTTCTCTCCGTTGATGTCAACCGCGATCGTGTCGCCATCCACCACTTCTACCACGCCATAAAACTGTTCTGGATTTGTCACTCCATCCCGCGAATCTTCGCTTGCTTCAGAAGGCGTGACCTCGCCGCTTACTTTGATCGCGTTAACAGCAACAGGCTTTCCGGTGGCATTGTTATCTTCGTTTGGACTTTTAGCAGGTTCATCCTGCAAAGCGTATTGCAGGATCAGCATTGCCAGAAAAACCAGTAAAGCCTTTACAATCTTGTTCATAAGCAAAACATTTTTGGTAAATTACCTTAGCTCGTTCCAGTCGCGTTGTGAATATTTGTTTTCGGCAAGTTCCTGCGCTCGGGCTAATTCCGCCAAAGTCCACTCGCCCCACTCTACTTTTTTACCACGTCTAAATTCATTCACAAGGGCATGATACAAATCCCTTAGCTGGAGTTCGGGTCGCAACTCGCGCAGGGAAATCAATTGTTCCCTGGCCCCATCTTTTTTTCGCTCTATCATCTGTTCAGAAATTTCTGCTTGGCCTGTTTTTAAAAGCGAAACCATTTTTTTAGTGTCAACCTGATACAGGATTGTGCCGTGCTGGAGAAATATGCCGTTTCTTCTTGTTTGCGCGTGCGAAGATATGATTTGACCTGCTGTTGTTTTACCTTGAGCGTCCTTTGTCCCCGCCGCCAGCGCGATATCATTGATAGGTCTAAATTCGGCGTTGATGTTTAAGCTTTGCAGGGCGCTAATTATCCAATTGCATATTATCTGATAAGAATCGGTTATGCCTCTAGGCAACCACTGTGCCGGCGCGATGACGCTATACGCGATTTCGCCCGCGCAGGCATGATAGAGCGCCCCGCCGCCCGTTCTTCTTCTTACTACGTCTACTTTTTCCTCCGCGCACTTAACAATATTCACCTCGTCTTCAATGCCTTGGAAATATCCGATTGAAACCGCGTCTGGATTCCAAAGATAAAAGCGCATTGTGGGTGGAACATCGCGGCGAACAATTGCTTCAGCGCATGCTTCGTCAAGAGCCATGTTCATGAAAGCGTCATGTTCTTCTATCTCAATAAGTCTCCAATCAGCCATAAAAAATCGTTATTTGGTCAGCGGGAGAATAAGTAAAATACCTATTTTGAGCGCGGCAAGATTTTCTTTGGCTGGCAAGATTGCATCCCGCTATGCTTAGAAAATCTTGCCGCGCGAACACAGTCCGCGAAAATTTAGCAATCTCTCCCCCAAACGCTATCCATAGTTTATACTGCAGGCATGCTTTGTCAGGCAACTGTTAAAATATCCGGCAAAAAGTCCTTGAAGGTCAAAGTCGCGGCCGATTTAACCATCAACGCGATCCGTATCAACGGCGATTATTTTCTTTATCCAGAAGAGACAATTTTTGAGATAGAAAAAAGCCTGATTGGGCAAACTGTTAAAGCCCCTCTCGCCGACCAGACAGAGGCCGATTCCATGGCAGCGCGCTATGCGTCCCTGATACATAAAGTCCTTGTCCGGGAAAAAGCGGCGTTTATCGGCGTTACCCCGGAAGATATCGCCAACGCGATAGTAACAGCGCTTAAAAAAAACAACACGCGACCGCCAAGCCCATCACAAGCTGCCGCCGCCAAGCCCTGCCCTGATCTCAAATAATCTTTTCCACACCAAAAATCGCCTTTACTTTAACAATATTTCAAAAAAAAATTTAATTTATCTTTTTTTTTGCGATGCCTTCTTAGTTGCCTTAGCCGCTTTCTTAACAGCTCTCCGGACTGCCTTTACTTTTCTGGCAACCCGCATTTTCTTAACAACGGTGGCGGTCTTTTTCGCGCCGGCGGTCACAAAAGTCATCAGCAATTTTTGCACTTGCGCCCAGTCCATCTTGAAGATTTCCGATAGCTTTTCTTCCATTGCCGGAGTCAAAAGTTCCGACTTCCTGGCTCTGCTGACAACATCCCGCACAATCTTTTCATACTGCTCTTTCAGCATTTTGCCGTGTTTTTGCAGATTTTCTTTTTCCAACTGCTTCAGCACCTGCGCCCTTAGGTCCATGTAAGAAGCCACGGCTTCGTTACTGACTTCTCCCCATACCTCGGCTACTTTTTTTTCTACCACGGCGCGTTTTTCCTTAAACAGCTTCGCGAAGCGGTCAATCTTCTTTTTGGCTTCTTGGTCAATTTCTTCCTTGTGAGTAAAGTAATATCCCGCTCCCGCGGCTAATGCGGCGCCAAACGCCAACTTTAATAAAGGCATCCCTTTCTTCTTTTGGGATTGAGTGTGTGGATTTTTCATTTTGCGCGACTAAAAAATACTTATAGCTTAATTATACAACAAAACTAGGTTTAATCATAGACTACTTATTTTTGCTCCAACTGTAACTTCGCGATAAGTTTAGCCCTGATCAGGTTAAGCAATGTCGCGCTGTCAAAAGGTTTATGTAAAAAAGACACCTCTTTATCCCACTGCTCATTATTGCGCATCCCGCCAGAGATCGCGATCACGTTCGGCCTTAATTGTTCGGATATTTTCATCAGTTGCACGTACAGCTTGGGTCCATCCATAATTGGCATTTGAGTATCCAAGATAAACAGATCGGGCGCTTCGCGCAGAGTTCCGTCATTAGCGAAAAGCGCCGGCAAAACTTCCGCGCCGTCGTTGAAATACTTGATGTTATTAAAGCCTTTTCTGCCTAAAATTCTACCTAGAAGCCTTAAAATAGACTCCTCATCATCCACTACATAGATTAAAGCTTGTTTCAGACGCTCTTCGCCATCTTCCGACAGTTCGCTTATTTTAGCAACCGGCGGACTCCCCGCTTCAGCCGCTTTGCCAATTGAGCGGCGAATTAACTCCGCAACCGCTGTTACTTGTGGAGAAGATCGCGTGATCTCATTAGCCTCACTCATTTGTTTCTCGCCTGCTTGTGCTTGGCTGACATCCTGCGACAAGTCCTTTGTCGCGCGTGTTTCATCATTATCAATCTTGAACATTACAACATTTTAAATTAAGAATTTTTGAAAAAACTATAGACATTTTTAAAAAAAACACAAGAAAATACGCGACTACTCATCACTTAACAAGCCCGCGAATGTGTTGTTTTGCTATATTTAGCTTCTTATGCGTCAACTGTCGCGAAGCTTGTATATTGTGTGACGCGTCTAATTGTTATGCTTCGCTTATTATGCCATCAACCGTCGCGGCCAATTTTTTTCTGACCTCAAATCGGGCATCCATGGGATTAAGATTTCCCGCGTCAATACTCTCCATCGTTTCCAGCCAGCCCGCGTCCACTTCTTCCATGGACAATTCAATTTCCGGGGCATCGGCAGGGTTTTCTGGAGTATAGACGGCGTGATTCACGATGGCCTTCGCCGCTTCTTCAAGCTTCAAAGCGTTCTTAATTTGGGCCAGTTTTGCCGGCGAGAGTTTCGCGTAGGTGCCAATGACAGCGCCGTTCTTGTCTTCAACAACTTCATATTCAATCATTTCGCTGAACTTGATGTTTTTTACAAACGCTTCCACTTGATTCATCTGTTCAACGTTTGCGCAAAGCTTTGTAAAGCCGTATTCATAGGCCATCTTAACGCTCCCATCCATGCTGTCACTTAGCAATGGGACAAAAACCTCTCCCCTTTCCAGCAAGGCTTTTTCGCGGTCAGTCTTGATAGCGGCAATCTTTTCTTCAAGCGTCAGGGGCGCTGGCTTTTCGGGAGCCGCGACTGATTCGGCGCTTTGTTCCGGCATGAACCAGCCGCTTTCAATCGCCGCCAATTCATTTTCCATTGTTTGACTTAAAGAAGGCGATTGCGCGTTAAAGTGAGCGTTAACGGTTGAAGCATTTATTGGCTTAGGCGCGGGCGCTTCTTCTTCCATATCGCTCAAATCAACTTCTACTTCCTCGCCAAATGTGATCTCAGGGTCTTCTGGATCGCTCCATGTCACCACTATTTCATGGTCTTCGTCAATTTCCTCATAACCAGTGACTTCAATCACAGGGTCATGGGTATTGTTGAGTATGGCAGTCGTACCAGACTTTGAATCGCTTCCTCCTTTATCCGGCGCGCCGCTATTGTCCGTGCCCGCGTCTTTGTTAGCAGGCTCAATTGTTGGCGAGGGGTCGGCAAAATTTGACTTGTTAACAGCGGGATGGCTTGTTTGAGGATTGTCTAACAAAGTATCCGCGTCCAGATCTATTCCCACGGTTGGTTCGTGAGCCAAAACGATCTCCGCGTAAGCTTTGAAAATTGGCAACCAAATCCCTTCCTCGTTGCGGACCAGCCTTATATCACCATCGCGCGCGCCCCAGTGAATATTGTTGTGGGCGCGCTGGTCATACCTAAATTGCGGATTGGGCGTAAAGTTAAGCATCGCGCCCTCATAATTCTTTTCAAAATAGTCTTTTGCTTCGCGTGCCGCGGGCATTTTTGTCAAAGGTTCATATCTATCTCTCCATGTTTCCCAGTTGCCCATGCCGGCCTTTTCTATGTCCCGGTCCAAATAAGCAAACAAGGTATCCTTTGCTGGATTGGCGCGTTTATAATAAACTTGACCGTAGGTCAAGTGCTTGTATTTTTCATAGTAAGAAAGAGCGGCGCCGGTATTAATCTTTTTTTGCAGCGCGTCAAGTTCTTTGGTCATTTCTCTCGCTCGTTCAACGGTAATCATGCCAGCTTTAAGTCTATAGTTGATTTCGGCGTCAAAAAGCGCGCGGAACTGCTGTCCATACCCCAAACCGTTGCCTTTAATTGTGATTTTGCCTGATTCCATGACCTTCTTCAATTCAGGATTTTGAATTTCAGCGATCATTTCCTGCGTAATTGGCTTTTCATTATCATTAAAATTGGGAGAAGCCTTATTTAAGTCAGGCTGGGGGTTGGTTGGCTTGGCGATTTTAGCGCTCTTGGCGGTTTCCGCGGCCTTTTTCGTGCCGGCCTTAGGTCCGCTTGAATTAAGAGCGGTTGCTATCAATGGCGCTTCGCCGGTTTGATCTGATGACTTAACGGAATATATGCCTAGCGCGCCTGCTGTTACGCTGGCGGCCAAAGCAAGACCGCCTGCCAGTTTGGCCCAGTGTCTTTTATACCACGGCTCTTGCGCTTTGGCGGGCGATTTGACGGCCTCCGTGTCTGATTGGCGCGATAAACTCTCAGCGCCGGATTGTTCGCGCGGATCCTCTGTAAAAGTTGATGCCGTGCTCACATCGGCAGGCGCTTTTTCATTGAACATCTTCTGATGAGGGCTTTCAACGGGTGTTAACGGTGGCGTTTCCAAGTCACCATGGTTGTCTTCCGGCGGAATTGATTTTAGGGGCATTTTCAGTCTAGATGAAGCCACTCCCACAAGCTGCTCAAATTCACGAATCAAAGCGGCTTGATCCGCGCCCGGTATTTTAAGTTGCACGATCTCTGACTCCGCGCTCAAGATTTGAGGTGGAGTAAGATCAGAGGCGTTGTCGTCAATGCCATCGTCGTAATCCAGATTCAACTGTTCAGGTTCGCTTGGCGTGCCAGCGGCCGGACGCAAATCTGAATATTCAATTTTGCCATTAAGATAATAAAGCACGCCCGCTAGGGTCATCTCCACTGTCCAGTTTCCGCATTTAACTTTGCCTCTTAATTCAAGTTCCCTCCATGTTTCGGAATCAAGCTCAGGTTTTGGCGGTTTGTCCTCTTTTACCGCGACAGAATAAATTACATCACTCGCGATTTGCGGGGCCAGCATCACTGAGGTTGTTTGTTGGTAACTTGCCTTGGGGATACTTTCTTGGGCGGGGGCTGTTGTTATTGGAGTGTCGGCGCAATTAACCGTTTTTTGTTGTTGCGGCAGGATGCTTTCTTGGGCGGGGGCTGTTGTTATTGAAGCATCAGCGTCGTTGACACTTCGCTGTTTGTCCTTTGACGAGGGTTCTTCTGCGGATGGCGGGGGGGCTTCAAACCCGTGGGCTGAATCTGTGCTTAAAGCTTGAGTAGGCAGGATTGGTTGTTCAAGTGACGGACGGGAGGAATCGCTGGTTATTGCGTCCAAGTTACCATCTCCAGCTTCGGCAGTCTCAATCAATTCAGATAGATCAACCCTTTCTTTAGTCGCGTATTGCGGAGTTTGATTGTAAACGCCAGCCTCTATTCTAAGCGTGATGACAAAGGTTTCCACTGTTTCATGGATATAACTGTACAATACCTGTAGCATCTCGTCAGCCTGTTCCATCTTGACCTCTCCCAGTGTTTTCTGCCCTTGGAAAAAATAAAGCAACCATGACCTTTCGCCTTTTTCTTTCGGCAGAGCTTTAAAAAGCCAATTTAGAATTGATGTGCTTATAATCTGGCAGATTAAATCCATGTCAGATTCGGCGGCATCAATAACTGTTTGCTTGTTGGTGTATAATTCCAGCGCGCTATCAAGAACCAAGTCAAGGCGCGACATCGCATCAAGCGCCTTTTGTCGGGCAATGTTTAGCGCTAACTGTCTCAAGGTCATGCGCCTGCTCTTTTTCATTTGTCCCGACTTGACATGTTTTGGTCGCCCCGAGGGATAATATAATTTAAAATTTTCAAATTCTTCCTTAGATGACTTCATCTTTCTATCCACCGCTTTCGCGAGCGCGTCAACCAGAGGCAGGAACAAGGGTGTTTTTAAGCCTTGTCCTTGGTCAAGCGGAAATTTTTCTTCATATGCCGCAACAAACTCGTCTTTGAATTCTTCATGCGCCGCGCTTTTTAGCTGATGCAGTTCTGATACGACTTTTGCCGCCATTTCGGCCAGCGCTTTATCCAAGTCTTCGCGCTCTAGCTTATCCATAAAGCAAGTCCTGAACGCGGACAGTTTAGCTGGTTTAACAAAGCCCGCTTTTTTAGCGCTAGCGCGTTCCTTATTGGCCGCTTCAAGCACCGCGTTGATTGCTTCGCTGACTACTTCTTGATCTATGGAGCCATTAATACCTTTATAAATTGCTCTAATGCGGTATTCATGAATAAAGCGTTGCTTAAATTCATTTTCCGCAGCGTTTGCCAGTGTCAGAAGCTCATTTTTGTCTCCATGATACAGTTCTCTGATGTCTGAAATGGGAGGAGGTGGAGGAATGACCGAATTTAAGCTTCTTGGGGATCTGCTGCGCCATTGATCACTTTCTGGCCACTGAGAGTTAGGTGATGTTGGCAATTGAACAGGCAAGTTCGCCGGGAAATCGGTTAGGGTAGTTAGTTTTGGATTAACGCGTTCAGTTGATATTGCTGATGCCAACGGCATCTGGCTTCTTCTAGCGGTTTGATTGCCGCTTGTTACCCCCATCGGTTGGGTAATTTTTCTTGCAGATGGCATGGCGGGCTTCGCGACGCCTCGTTGACTTGGATCAGTCCAGTTCAAAGTTTGGCGGCGATTGCCGACGCCCCTTACTGCGGGCGCCTGATCAGCGTGTCCATGACCCTCATCTTCGGTCTTAATTCCAAATGACAATGTGTCGCGTTTTTTTGGCTGATGCCGCTCACGGTTATGTTTTTCATCCGTTGACAGAACATCCATTGGGCGAGTATCGCGTCTGGCCGGCAGATGCGCGTTTACCGTTGTCGTCACTAGTGCGCTATAAGCCTCTATGCCTATGTGTTCTTTGAATCTTTCGGCAAGATAAAACTTCGCCGCAATCTCAGTGAATATTTTTTGATATTCTTTAGTCAGCGTGTCTTTTGTGTAAATGGGATTTCTACGAAAAAACTCCACAAAAGAAGGTGAACTTAGAATTTCAATCACCCTTTTATACGCGCGTTTTAATGTTGAAAGGAGTTTGTCCGGATTGATTGCTCCGTTTTCATCCGCGCAAGTTTTTAACAAGTTTGCTCCGTTAGCGCCACCCAATTCATCATCCAAAACCTGATCAATGTATTGTACCGGATTAAAAAAGACCGCCGCGTACGGCAAAACGCGGGCTTCGCGCAACAGTTCGCTCTGATTTAAACTTTCAGTGACTATAAGCGCAATCTCCGGCGCGCGCGACGCCTCGCTTGATTGCGCGCTTTCCGAACCAGCATCCTTGCAAATCTCTGTTTCGCTTTTTCTTGTCATGATTATATTGTTGCTAACTTATAAATTTTTATCAGCCCAAGTCATTACATTTTTTTCGAGAATGTAAATTAACAGCAAAGCGGAAATTTGTCAAGCTAAAAACTGGGGGATAGCTTTGAACTTGCTAATGCAACTTATTTGCATTAAACTGGCGGCATGGATTTGGATTTAATTGCTAAATTAAGAAAAGAAGGATATCGCTTTACTGGAATACGCAAAGGAATCATGGCTATTTTTAAAGACTGCGATTGTCCGCTTACGGTCGCGGATCTGGCGAAGCGTCTTCAATCAAGAAGCGTCAAGGCTGACAAAGCCACCATTTATAGGGCAATCAACTTTTTTAAAGCAAAAGGGCTGATTGTGGAGATTGAGTTTGGTGACGGGAAAAAGCATTATGAACGCGCGTCCGGCAAGCATCATCATCACCTTGTCTGCGTTAAATGCGGGAAGATAGAAGACGTGACCCTTCTTCATGACCTTGAGGATGAAGAATCGGTGATATCTGCGCGAAAAAAGTTCAGAGTTTTGCGGCATTCGCTAGAATTTTTTGGGATTTGCGCGAAGTGCCTTGGATCTAATACGCTTAAAAAATTAACCGTTTAACCTCACTTAAAATGAAAAAATGGCTTTTCAGTACAGGATTAAAGATCTTCCTCATCGCGATCGGCGCATTAGTTTTTTTGGGGGGATGCTCAAGCCAGCCAACCGCGCAAATGTCCCGCGACATTAAGGCTGATGGCAAACTAAAAGTTGTCGCCACCTTTTATCCGCTGGCGGAATTTGCCAGACAGGTTGGAGGAGCGAAAGTAGAGGTTGTTACCATCATACCGGCAGGCTCAGAGCCTCACGATTTTGAACCGACTCCGCGCGACATCGCTGGCATCAATTCTGCTTCGGTCTTCATCTATAACGGCTCTCCTCTTGATCCGTGGGCGGAAAAGGTCGCGGCGGATCTGCCGCCGTCAACTCTATCCATAGGCATGGCAAAAGCCTTGGGTATTGATTCCTCCGACCCGCATTTTTGGTTGGATCCAGTTCTGGCCGCGAAAGAAGTGGAGGCGATTCGGGATGCTTTTTCCGCCGCTGATCCAGCGCGTTCCGGTGATTACGCGGCTAATGCCAACTTGTATCTATCTAAACTCAAAACATTGGATGCCGATTTCGCGGCAGGCCTTTCTTCATGCGCGCAACATGAGATTTTTACCTCGCACGAGGCTTTTGCGTACCTCGCGCGACGGTATGGTTTGAGTCAAGTGCCGATCACGGGAATCTCACCCGACGCTGAACCTTCGGCGCGCGCGCTGGCCGATCTTGCCACGCTGGCTAGAGCAAAGGGTATCAAGTACATCTTTTTTGAAACCTTGGCCAGCCCAAAGTTGGCTCAAACGCTTGCTTCTGAAATCGGCGCGCAAACCCTTGTCTTAAATCCCTTGGAGGGGCTCACGGCGGAAGAAACAAAATCCGGCATGGACTATATCTCGGTCATGAGACAGAATTTAGCTAATTTAAAAATCGCTCTGCAATGTCCTTAACTCATCATCACGGCAAGAAAAAGACGCTTTGCCTTGTGGACGTGCCGCCAAGTTGTCCAGCAATTGAAGTAAAAGGTTTAAATTACTCAATCAATGGCATGCCAGTGCTTAAAAATATCACTTTTTCCGTCAACTCCGGTGAATATTTTGGTATTATCGGTCCGAACGGGGGGGGTAAGACTACGCTGATCAAAATAATGCTTGGCCTAATTAAACCAGACTCCGGCAGTATCAGTTATTTTGGCCATAATGTGGATTGTTACAGGGGTAAACATCTGATCGGATATGTTCCCCAAAAAGCCTCGCAAGGTGAAAGATTCTTTCCGGCAACGGTTGAAGAGGTGGTGAGAAGCGGCAGAACGGCAAGGATTGGACTTTTTCGGCGTTTCTCCGCCGCGGATGATGAGGCCGTAAAAAAAGCCATGGCAATCGCGGACATCACAAAGCTTGCGCTTAAGCCCATTGCCAGGATTTCCGGCGGCGAACTTCAGCGGGTCATGATTGCTCGCGCGCTTGCCTGCGAGCCAAAGATTTTGTTTATGGATGAACCTACGGTGGCCATAGATATCGCTTCACAGGAAAAGTTCTACGACTTCGTGGATACTCTCAATCAAAAGATGAGATTGACGGTCATAATCATTTCCCATGATATTGCGGCGGTCGCCAAGAAAGTTAACACAATCCTCTGTTTAAATCAGGAAATGGTTTGTCATGGTAAGCCCGCGCAGTTGCTAAAAGAAGAATATATGGAAAAACTTTACGGCAAGAAAGTTAATCTTATAGTTCATGGAGGGATTTGAATTTTGTAAAAAGCTACTCCGCTCCTGTCCAAAGGCTGGTCTCTGTAAAACACAACATAACCAAAAATTAATAATCGCGCATGCTTGAAATCTTCCAATATGACTTCATGGTTCGGGCCTTCATCGCCGGATTCATGGTCGCGGTGGTCGCACCCTTAATTGGCATCTTCCTTGTAATTCGCGGGTACTCGCTCATGGCGGACACGCTGGCTCATGTCTCACTGGTGGGAGTCGCCATCAGCATGCTTGCACACGGCGACCCAATTCTCATCGCCGCCGCCACTTCCGTGATTGCGGCGTTCGGAATTGAAAAGATCCGCGCGCGGGGTAAAATCTTTGGCGAGTCGGTGCTGGCGCTTTTTTTATCGGGCAGTCTCGCTATCGCGTCAATATTCATCAGCATGGCTCGCGGACAAAACCTCAATGTTTTGAGTTACCTTTTTGGCAGTATCACGACTGTGGGCAAGTCCGACCTTTACTACATAGCGGTTTTGGGAGTGATAATTTTGGCAACCTTCCTGCTCATCTACCGCGAACTTTTTTACATCTCTTTTGACGAAAATCTTGCCGCCGCTAACGGCATCAACACCAAGGTCTACAACATGATCCTGATCGTGCTTGCCGCTTTAACCATCACCCTTTCCATGCGGATCGTTGGCATTTTGCTTATTGGCGCTCTTATGGTGATTCCGGTCATTGCCGCGATGCAATTTGGGCTGAGTTTCAAAAAAACCATTGGGTTAGCCATCGGTTTTTCACTGTTTTCCGTAGTTTCGGGACTTTACATCTCATACTGGCTGGACCTTGCCAGCGGAGGCGTCATCGTCGTTATGGCGCTCGCGATCTTTCTCGGCGGCATGCTTTTCAACCGCGGCAGATCGTGACGCCCAAAGATCCGTGCTTGCCATTGCCATTATCATCTTTTCACTTTTCGCTGGAGTTTATAAGGTGTAACCAGCTCTCAAAATGCTCAAAATCTGGTTCATTGGGATAAGGGGGCGTTGGAGAAAAATCATACGTTACGATAATTTCGTCACCGTTAGGAATCGGGGTCAGGTTGATTGTAAAATGACTCGGTTCAGTGTCAGGTATAGGCGGGGTAATGCAGATGGTTGGCTCATCAGCACCGCTGGCATAATGCCACTCTTTTAAATCAACGATCTCTGGCAAATCATCCCATGCCCTGTCCAGTTCATTCATATACATGACGGGTCTTGTTTTTTCGGCGCCGCCAAGTCCTTCAAACTGAATGTCTATTTTCGCCAACCATTCATCGTAAAGATCCCTTACATATTCAGTCAGCATGTACGCGCCCTCCGGATATCTTTCCCGTGCCTCCTTCAATGCGTTGCGCACCGATATGATCATTTGAGGTTCAATACCTCTTGATACAAGCTTTTCTCGCATTTTTTGGATTATCAAATTGAATAGATCTTTAAATTAAGCATCTTAATATACCTGAGAAAATTTTGATAATCAATGGACTTCTTCCTTTACATTATGTAAATTAATCGCGCCAAAAATTAAATTTACAATGGAAGATAATAACTTTAGAGAGCCAATTCCAACCATTCCCGACCCGCCCGTGCAAAGGCCTTCGGAGAGCAGGAATATCACACCAGATTCAACGTTAATTCCAGCGCAGATTAAGTTGCTGGTGCAAAAAGTGCTTGGATGGCGCGGTGATGTTTTCGTTAGAAAGATTGCCACGGAACCCTTCTCCGTCAGTGATTATTATAATTTTGTTCCCGGAGGAACCCTTCCCATTGTCTCGGTTTCACGCTTGATATTCACTGATGGCGCGGTGTCATCATCTGAAGTGATCTTGGAAGAACCGCAAATTTTAGCAAATAAAAGCGTAACTTACCTGCCCAAAAAAAGGCGCATCTCCACCCACGCGGTATCTCAAAGCATTTCTAACCAGATTTCTGGAGCCAATTACATAGCCATTATCAATCACAGTCCGGATTTTGACGAGCCTGCCATTAGTTATGAAACCATGCTTGAGATCTATGCCCGCGAACCGCGAAGAGTCATTGATTTTGTAAGAGCTTTGCGTCGCAAAAGCTCTCCTGATTTAGAACAGTTTGAGCTTTTTAAAGATTCAACAGAGCGTTAATCCTTGGCAAATCAAATCCCACCACGACCTCATTATTTATCCAGAGCTGTGGTACGCCCATCTGGCCGGATTTCATGATCATTTGCATTGCCTGCTGTTCATCCGTTGAAACGTCCACTTCTTTGAATGCTATACCCTTTGAGCGCAGATAGTTTTTTGCCATCGTGCAGTAAGGGCAAGTTTGAGTCGTGAAGACGGTTACGTCATTTTGAGTTGGCATAATGTTTTTTATAGTTAGTGATAAGTTTATTGATTATTGCTACTTCTTGTTCCAATTCATCAATCCATGTCTTTAACAGTTTTTCACCTTTGGAGGTTATGGAATAGACTACTCTGTCGGGTCCTCCCACGCCTGCCGTTTTCTTCTTTTTTACACACCCGCTCTTTTCCAGTCTTCCCAAGCACTTATACAGGTTGCCAAGGTTGACATTGCATCCGCATCTCTGATGAAGGTTATTTTTAAGTTCGTACCCATAGCTAGGCGCTGTGATCAAGAGAAATAGCATGCACGGTTCAAAGAAGTTCTCTATGACCACTCTAGAGCAATATTTCCTCATCAGCCCGCTCAATTTAACATCTACTATATGTAAGTATAGTATAGTACGCGACAAAAATGCAAGAGAAAATGCGCGGCATTTTCCGGGGCCAACTTTTATAACCGCATGACGAGCACGGAAAAGGCTTCCTTGCTAGACCGCGAGATTGTCTAGCTGGGCGATTATCGTGCCCGTTCTTTTCTCCAGCCCGCTAAACCGCGAGATTGTCTATCCATACAAACAGCACGACTACAAGGTTAAATTCGGAGCCAACAATTCCTTGATCTCTTACATCCCGTTGATATTCGTGATTAAACAAGGGTTTAAAACCGCTAAGTTATTGTAGACCTATGACCCCATCCCGTTGATCTTGGGTGGAAAAGAACAGGCATGGCGGCGTTTTTTGGTTAAAATCCGAACTTTGTTCACAAAAATCCGGACCGGCATTTTGATTGCTCCGCCAGAGGCGGACGGCAGAGTAGAAAAGAACAGACATGGCGGAACGGACGGGACTCGAACCCGCGACCTCCACAGTGACAGTGTGGCGTTCTAACCAGCTGAACTACCGCTCCACGTCGCCGCCAAAGCCCCCTGTGCGCAATATTCACGCTTAAAGGGCGTAAAATGGAAATTTGCCTGCCAATCATAATAAAAGGGCTTACTTTTGGCAAGGGCGATTTGTGGTATTTGGAACAAAGTTGTATAAAGTTGAAAGCAATAATGCTTAATCATGCGCGTAGGAATTGACTGTAGGATGTACTCATCGTCTTTTACCGGCATTGGCCGTTATGTTTTTGAACTAACGGAGAATCTTTTTAAGATAGATCATGATAACGAATATGTTCTGTTTTTTAACTCGGCCGAATACAGGAAATTCTGCCTTTCTGAACATACGAAAAACGCTCCAAACGCGCCTAAGGTTGAAAAAGTTCTTGTCAATGCGCCCCATTACTCTTTCAAAGAACAGACGCGCTTCTTAAGCGCCCTTAATAAAGCCAAACTGGATCTAATGCACTTTACGCATTTTAACGCGCCGATATTTTACAACAAACCATTTGTAGTCACCATTCACGATCTAACACTTAATTATTTCCCCGGCAAAAAAATGAACAATCCGTTGCGCCGCGCCGCTTACAAGATTACCCTAAAACACGCTGTAAAAAAGGCTTGCGCTATCATCACCGTCTCACGGAACACCAAAACGGATTTGCGGCTTCTTCTTAAGACCCCATCTGACAAGATAAAAGTCATTTATGAAGGGGTACATGAAAAATTTAAACCGCTAAATAATCGGCAAGCGGTTCGTGCCATCAAAAACAAATACAATCTTGATAAACCATATCTTCTTTACACGGGCGTCTGGCGCGGTCACAAGAATTTGCCTGCTCTATTACAAGCTTTCTATATTCTAAAAACAAAATACGGCTTTGATGGTTATCTGGTTATAACAGGGAGAAAGGACCCTTTGTACGCGCCTGACATCATGAAGGCAATCACCCTGCTCCAACTTAAAAAAGACGTGATTTTTACGGGGCTGGTCAAGGAAGATGAGCTTGTCCCCTTGTACAACGGCGCTTTGACTTATGTATTTCCGTCTTTGTACGAAGGGTTTGGGTTGCCGCCTTTGGAGGCGATGCGCTGTGGAGTGCCAGTGGTTGCCTCATCTAGTTCTTGTATCCCGGAAGTCTGCGGCAAGGGTAACGCCATTTATTTTGACCCTTACAGCCCGGATGACATGGCGGAAAAAATTTTTAGTGTCATCAGCCAAAAGTCATTGCGGGAAAAACTTATTGCGCGCGGCCTCAAACATGTGAAAAAATATTCATGGGAGCGCATGGCGCGCCAGACCTTAGCGGTTTACTCCGGTGCCCGATGTTGACAAGGTTGCTGAAGATATTTCTATGCAAATAATTAAACCGAGGCGACCATCGTGATTCATAAAAAACTCTCTCGGTAACATCAAAACCTATGTGGAACTCGCTCAAAGACATTCTACCAAGTGTTGCGGCCAAATTCAGGATGCGCGGGGCGTTAGATGCCATGGAAATTTGCCATGAATATCGCAGTATCGCGCCGCGTCTTTTGCCAAAGGACGCGCTTAAACATACCGCGGCTAAATCATACAAAAATTGCGTCCTGACCATCACCGCGCGAAGTCCGATCTGGGCGCAAGAAGTTCATATGCGCCGTCATCTTCTAAAAGATCAAATCAATCACAAATTCGGTCAGGATACTGTTAAAAAAGTCCGCATTGTTATCGCGGAAGATGCGCCAAGCGAGGGCTCTTTAAGCGCGGAAGCGCCAAGCAAGTAGTTGCCATGCGACAATGCTCCAAGCAAAGAGACGCTCAACAAATGGGCGCCAATTGGCAATGTCCGGAGCGAGCAGCCGCCAATAGCAAGGGCAAGAGCGGGCGCCAAGAGATTGGCGCAGTTGCGACGAGAAAGCGGGCACCAAGAGCAGATGCTAAGAGCAGGCGCCAAGCAAAGATGCCCCAAACTTTATCCGCAAACAAACCGCGTCCTATCTGCCCCGCAATTGATTACTTTGTATTCACAACAATCAATTAAGCTTGCTTTCAAGCCAAAAAACTGCTCTTCGCGATTTATTGTTTTTGAGCCAAGTGAAGAGACTCCTAGCTTCATCCGCGCACTTTTTAGATCTATGCCCTAACCAAAGAATAAAATACAGGCGCAAAAGCATTGCTCAAGCTTAATATTGCCCAAGCTAATGAAATCGCGAAGCGCTCATTCATTGCCAAAATGGTCTTTCCTTGGCAAGAGCGGCAATTAAGTTCTTGACAACAAAAACAAGAGGGTTATACACTAACTCCGCTTATTATCAGCCTTAACTACCCTAATTACCGTGCTTAGAATAAGATTATCCAGAACCGGAAAAACTCAGCAAGAAAGCTTTCGCGTTGTTGTCGCGCCTCACACTAATGCCGTAAAAGGAAAATATTTGGAACTCTTGGGACACTATGTCCCCGCCTCAAAAGAAAAGACTTTTGATGTTAAAAAAGATCGGGTGGAGTATTGGATTTCAAAAGGCGCGAAACCATCTCCAACGGTTGCCGCGCTCTTCAAGAAGCATGGTTTTGCTAACATGGACCAATTTATACCCGTCCGTGTTAAGACCCAGCGCCCCAAGAAAAAAGAAGCAAGTAAAGCGGCTCCAGCGGAGGCAAAATCTGCTGACGCCAAAGCTTAAATCTAACTTAAAGCCGCCAAGCATCAATGAAAAAGCTCAGTAACATTAAGCTACAATCCAAAAACCTAATCTCTAATTTATAAGTTATGGATGCAACCAAAGACGTATCTCAAGGTCCTGACCGCGACTTTGTAGAATACATAGTCAAACATATTGTAGAACACCCGGACGATGTTGTCGTCACCAGAAGCGTGGATGAAATGGGTGTGTTAATTACTTTAAAAGTGCATAAAGACGATATGGGAAAAATCATTGGCAAGAGCGGACAGACGGCAAAATCACTGCGCGTACTGCTTCGCGTTATCGGCTCAAAAAACAATGCCCGGGTTAATTTAAAGATTGTGGAACCAGAAGGTGGCGAGGTACAATTACAAGAGCCTCAGATCTAGCGCGATGGCGTTTAGGCAAGGGGATTGTTTTGGGCTTCCGCCCTTGGACAAGATTGCGCCAATGCCATCTTGCTTATCGGCATTTAGGTCCAGCGCCAAAGGCAATTAGGCGTTTGAGAGGCGATTGAGGAAGTTTTTATTCATTTACCCGCTCAATACCACATGAAAAAGACAGTGTCACTCATCGCGGCTATTAGCACCTTGGCGATCCCTGCTGGATTTGCCTTGGCTGAACCCAATAACACCATTATCGGCGCCGCCCAGAATTACGATATCGTACAGATTATCAATAAAGGACTGGCGTATGCCATCATCATCGCCGGTCTGCTTTCAGTGGTTTTTATTTTCATAGGCGGTATTTCTTTCATTCTTTCCGGAGGTGAAGAAGGCAAGATTAAACAAGCCGTTAGCACGATTCGTTACGCTATCATCGGTTTGATTATTACAATCTTATCTGTAGTTATAGTTGGGACTGTTGGTCGCGCGCTTGGGCTTGATATCATCAAGTACATCAATTTTAGCGATATTGTTTCCAATATCCAAGGACTTTCCAATAGCGGCGGAAACAGCAGTAATTCACTTGACTAATAATAGTCTTGATCCGGAGATTGTGCTGGCTTAAGCGGTCTTACAAACAAAAAGGCCAATCTTAGATAAGCGCCATGCTAAAACTAAACAAGACTCACGTACTCGCGACTAAAACAGGCTAACCTTAAAGTAATGCTCATGCTCGCCTGTTAGCAACCTGAAACAGTCACTTCGCAATACGCGCGAGGCTTGTCTTAATCTTTTGACGCTTAAATTTTAGTTTTGACGATCCCGCGAATAATATTTTGCCAATCATAAGAAAAGCGGAAAGTTTCAAGCGCGCGCACAATCGCCATGAAGATGTCCCACGGGTTTAATGTGGCATAGGTAAAAGCATTGCCGGTTTCGTCATTTGGATGGTAATTTTGCAGGGAAGGCGATTTTTCATGGCCAATGACCACGGTTCCTTTTGCCATGATTTCAGCAATTGTTTTGATGTGCTCTTCAAAAACAACAGCCATATCGGCTGCCGTGAGATATTCATCCTCTTTTAATTTTTGCTTTTCATTTTCAAAATTAACCCAAGTCATCTTGCCAGCGGGATGGTTTATAAAATCCGGCGGTTCGGTTTTGCCGACGATGATAAAATTCGCGTTTAGCACTAAGCATCCCTCAAGCAAACGAAAAAGTATCTCCGGACCGTTCTTAGGCTCAAAAAGAATCACTAACGGTTTTGAACTTTTGTCTTGCGGCCAACACTGCCTGTATAGGTTGTTTTTGGCCATTTGCTTCATTTCCAGAATTCTTTTAAGTTCACTTTTACCCATACATGGAGTAATTTTAATACCGCATTCGCTTCATTATATCACAAAGAAGCCACATCGCCAACCTTGCCGCCGCTGGCCGCTGTTGGCAGGCTCGCTAAAACTGTATGAAAAAGCTCATTCTTATTGATGGAAACGCTATTTTGCATCGCGCGTATCATTCACTGCCGCCTTTTAAGACGACCAAAGGCGAAGTTACAAACGCTATTTATGGTTTTTTACGCATGTTGCTTGAAATCTACGCGAAAGAAAAGCCGGATTACCTTGGCATTGCTTGGGATCGCCAAGCTCCAACTTTCCGCCATCAGCAGTTTAAGGAATATAAAGCCACTCGTGCCGCGCCCCCCGATGATCTCTATCCGCAACTGCCGCGCTTGAAACAGGTGCTGGAGACATTCCATATCCCGATGCTGGAAATGGATGGATTTGAGGCTGACGATCTGCTGGGCACCGCCGCCCGGCTCGCTGAAAAAGAAAAGGACCTTCGCACCATCATTGTGACGGGTGATCAGGACTCTTTTCAGCTTGTCCGCGGCAATACACTAGTTATGGCTCCGGTAAAGGGTATTTCTAAAGTCATGATTTACGACGCTGACGCCGTGGAACGCAAATTTGGCGTGCGCCCTGAACAAATCATAGATTATAAGGCGCTCTGCGGAGATCCATCCGATAATATCCCGGGAGTGCCGGGCATTGGACCTAAGCAGGCCGCCGTTTTTTTAAGCAAATATGGCACGCTGGACAACCTTTACGCCCATTTAAACGATTTGTCGCCCGCGCAACGCCGCAAACTGGAAGATGGGAGAGCAAGTGCCTACATGAGCCAAAAAATTGCTACAATTGAGCTCAATGTGCCAATTAAATTCAATCTTGACGAATTTCGTGCCCATCGCGTTGATTATGAAAAAGCCAACGCGCTTTTTGATGAACTAGAATTTAGTTCGCTTAAGAAAAAACTTGACGAGCTTAAAAAACTTTTGGATCCGGATTCAGCGCTTGCGGCGGCGCCGCTAGGCGCCGCCGCCTCTGCCCACGCTCAAAAACAGCCTAAGTTTCCCGCGGCCGAAGATAACCAACAGCAGAGCCTTTTTTAAATGACCTTTTGACCGCCCCGCCATGCTTTCTCGCGGGGTTAAAGCGCGGAACGCTAACTTAAAAAGGCGCGATGCTAGCGCTAGGCGCGAGCTATCATTCGCCTTTCATAGCGGCTGGCAATAGATGACTTGACTTGCCGTTTTTCCCTTACGCCTGCCCATAAGCGCAAAAATCGTTTGTAAAAAAGGCTTTTCTGTACTATATTTTCTGTTGCCCTAATTTACTAATTTTTTTAAATGCCCAAAGCCCGAGTAATAGCAAGTCTTGATATTGGCAGTGCCAAAATAAGGACGGTTGTGGGTACTTTGGAAGAAAAATCGCAGGTTCCCAATATTATCGGAGTAGGGATCGCGCCTTCAACGGGTTTGCGCAAGGGCGCTGTTATTGATGTGGAAGAGACAATCAATAGTATCTCATCTTCGCTGGAAGACGCCGAGCGCATGGCCGGAGAACCAATCAATCATGTTTTTCTTGGTATTGGCGGAAATCACATAGAATCAATCAATTCCAAGGGAGTAATCGCTGTTTCTCACGCTGGTAACGAAATCACCGAAGACGATGTTGACCGTGTGCTTGAAGCGGCTCAGGCGGTTAGTATTCCAAGCAATCGCCGCATTTTGCGCATCATCCCCAAATCTTTTACGGTGGACGAACAAAAAGGAGTCAAATATCCAGTTGGCATGACCGGCATCCGGCTTGAAGTTGACGCGCACATTATCACTGGACTGGTGCCAAGCGTTAAAAACATAGAAAAATGCGTTCTGCAAGCCGGCGTTGACATTGATGACATTATTCCATCGTGTCTTGCCTCCGCGGAAGCGGTCCTTTCTAAACGCCAAAAGGAACTTGGCGTTGTTGTGGTGGATATTGGCTGTGGCGGCTCTTCCGTTAGTGTTTTTGAGGAAGGGACGACTCTGCATACGGCCGTGATACCAGTCGGCGGCGAAAATGTGACCAACGATATTGCCATTGGTTTGCGCACTTCAGTTGATACGGCCGAAAAGATCAAGATTGAATACGGCACCTGTAACCCTAGCGATGTTAACGATCGTGAAATTATTGATCTTTCTCTGGTCAGCAAGATTGACACGCAAAAAGTCTCTAAAAAACTAATGGCAGAAATTATCCAAGCGCGCTACCACGAGATTTTCTTGCTTGTAAAGGACGAACTGGCCAAGATCCATCGTGATGGAATGTTGCCCGCTGGAGTGGTTTTAACTGGCGCCGCGGTGAAGATGCCGGGAACTATTGATTTAGCTCGTGAAGCGCTGAATCTGCCAGTTCAAATTGGATTCCCGCAGAATTTTGACGGTGTGGTTGATAAAATTGACGATCCCGCCTACGCGACCGCGATTGGCCTTATTTTATGGGGATCAAGACTAGAAAACCGCAGTTATGGTTTTTCTTTGAAGGGATTAAATTTTAAGAAAACATTTGGCGGCATTAAAGACTGGATTAAGAACTTGTTCCCGTGAAAAAGCTGACTGAATGACTTGCTGATAAGGTAAATTAAGGCAAAGGACGGTAAAGAGAAAATCTTATTGACATATAATCAAATAATAGGTAAAAATTAGTCTCCGCAAAATCGTCCACACCAAATTAATATCAGTAATATCTACCTATGGCGACGAATCAACAAAAGGACTCCCTCAGAAATTTATTTTCAGGAGCGGCGCAATTAAACAAAAGGACTCAGGAAATCATGCCTGAAATAACGCCAATTGCTCTCATAAAGGTTATTGGCGTAGGTGGAGGCGGCTGCAACGCTCTCAATCGCATGATTAAGGCTAACTTGCGCGGAATTGAATTCATCGCTGTAAATACGGACGCGCAAGCTCTTTATCACAGTGAAGCCGGTACCAAGATTAACATCGGCAAGGCCACAACCCGTGGTCTTGGAGCTGGATCCAATCCGGACATTGGGCGTCAGTCAGCTGAAGAAAGTTCGGAAGAACTCCGCGCCGCGATTGAAGGATCTGATATGGTCTTTATCACCGCTGGCATGGGTGGAGGAACAGGTACGGGAGCGGCTCCAGTCATTGCCGAAATTGCCAAAGAACTAGGTATTTTGACGGTTGCTGTCGTTACCAAACCTTTCTCTTTTGAAGGTCATCGCCGCAAAACTCAAGCGGAAGAAGGACTGGAAAATCTCAAAAACAAGGTTGACACTCTCATCACCATTCCAAACGACAAGATCCTTTCCATCATTGACAAAAAAACTCCTATCACGGAAGCGTTCACGGTTGTTGACGATGTTCTAAGGCAGGGTGTTCAGGGCATCGCCGACCTTATCACTGTGCACGGAATGATTAACGTGGATTTTGCCGATGTGAAGACGGTCATGGAAAACGCTGGTTCCGCTCTGATGGGCATTGGGTACGGATCTGGTGAAAACCGCGCTGTGGAAGCCGCTAAAGCAGCCATAGAATCGCCCTTGCTGGAACTTTCAATTGATGGCGCCAAAGGCGTTCTATTTAACATCACGGGCGGTAACGACCTTAGCATGTATGAAGTAGATGAGGCCGCGCACATCATTACCGAGGCGGCTGACCCTGAAGCAAACATCATTTTTGGAGCCGTTATCAACGATTCTTACACAGGCGAAGTTAAAATTACAGTCGTCGCCACAGGATTTGACGATACTCCGCGCGAAAGGCCTTCAATCATCCGCCAGCATGTCTCGTTGGGTAGCCAAAACAATACTGCCGCGATTCCAAATGTAGTTGGCGGCAACGGCCATGCGATTCAGCCAAACAAGTTCGCGGAAAACGAGCTGGACATACCAGCTTTCATCCGGAAAAAAATGAATTAGGCCACAGTGCGGCGTCCACATTGCTAATTTGTAGCGGATTGTTTAGCCGCCAATAGCGCCTTACAGCGTTGCGTCGAGATTGTTCTGGCTACTAAGTGCGCAAAGATTATGCGCCAATAGCGCTTTACAGCGTTGCGTCCAGATTGTTATTAGTGGCAGATGGTTTAGCCGCGGTTTTCTGGCGATCTTTGTTTTGTTTACCCAGAAAATCACTAAGTTTGACATAGCGGGCAAGATTTTCTTCACTGGCGCCAATCAACTTGACGTTCATGCCATCTTTGCCCCTTGTGATGCTGAAGGTAAGGCCTTCATAAGTCACAGTCCAGCTGTCTCCTGCTTCCACTTCATCTAAATTGACCTGTTTTATTCTGTTAACCATCTCCGAAACTTTTCTTTCAAAATCGGCGGGATTTGATTCAATTGTTGACAAGTCACGGTCATGCGCGCGACCAATCGCGTGATAGAATGCTTTTTCATACAGTTTGTGTCTTTCATTTCTGGCCATGTCCATTTGCGGCTGAATTTTAGAAATCGCCTTTTCTAACTCGCTAATAATCGCGAGCGCGCTCTTGCTGTCTTTGACTTCATCAGAGTTTAAGGCGGGAAAACTATTGTTAAAATCGCTCATAATTTTTTCAAACAAAACTCTACTGCCAAAATAGGGCTTAAGACTGTTCAAGATAGCAATGTTAACTTCACGCAGGTAATTGTATCTTTTGACGAGTTGATCAGTTTTTTCTTTTTCACGGGCCTCAAACCACGCCGTCAAGATTTCATCACGCTCAATTGTACTGCTGGCAATTTCAGTTAGCTTTTCAATATTTTTTTGGACATCTTCTATTGTCAGGTTTCTTAATGCTCTTAAAACCGACGGATCAATGGTTTCGTTAAGCACCCGGTTCTCGTATTGAACGGCTCTGATTCGCGAATCCGGATCTTCATTTGTCTTATAATGATCTATCACTTTTAAAAGTTCTTCCCGGCGCCTTTCGTATTTTTTTAGCATCATATTCAGTTGTTCACGCTGTTTAGCCGCTTCTTTTGCCGTAACCGCGATTTTTACTTCAGGAATTTGGATCCTCTGCGGCGGGGTTTCTTCCGCTTCAGGTGTTGTGGCAGAAACCGTCATGGCGGGAATTTCTGGTCTGTTCTCAAAAGCCATGCGTGTCTCTAGCCATAAAAGCAAGCTTGGTTTTTCGTGTAATTTATTTTTCATTTGATGATCTTATTAACTTTTATTGCTTGGTATTGCTCTGCTTTGCTGAGCCATGATCTTGGAGCGATTATTTGTTGTTAGGTCGGTGTAGAAAGGAACCACGTTCTTATCCATAAAATCGTTCATGCCCGCGATCACGCGATCCACGCCCGCGGCATCTTTGAACATTGCTTTTTTAAGATCGCCAAACTGTGCTTTAAAGCTTTGGCTGTACTGTTGGAGCCTATCAGCGGCATTTTCATTGTTTGCCGTCATGATATTGCCTTGCTTGGCCTTTTCCAGCCAATTGTTGATCACGGCATAGTTAGCATTGTAGACCAGCTGGTATCTTTTAAACGCGTCCTCCAGTGTTTCAGGGTTTTCTGCGCTATCCGCGACTTTTGCGGACGACGGTTCACTGACCGCCTCGTTAAGCCACGCCCGCGCGTTGACTCCGCGCCCTTGTTCCACGGGCTCTTCTGCCTTGCTTTGGCCTGCTGAGCTGGCCTTGCTCACTTCTTGGCTGAATTGTGTGATGACGGCGGTGATTCGTCTGATGTTTTCCCGCTGGGCTTTAGGTTGCAAAACTTCAACTGTGCTGGGATCCAGAAGGCTCGCGCTTAAAATGTCTCTGTATTTTGTCGCGATGGCCGCGAAGCGCGGATTATTTGAATCAGCGTACTTATTAATCTGCTCCATTAAGGCGCGATAATTTGACTTATAGATGATAGCCGCCTCACTGACTTGGCGCGCGTCAGCGTTTTCTAAAGCTCTGTTATCAACTCCTTGGCCGTTTTCTGGCAACCGTGATCCCTCCGAATTGAAAAAGATCGCGCGTGCCGGCACAAACATTTTTTTGACGATACCCATGATAATTGTGGTTCTGATCATTGTATTTTGCTTGAGATTATTTTTATTGTTGAGAAATGTCATTAAGGATATTTTCAGCCGCCGCGTTGGATTTCTCGGTTTCCTCGCGCTCGTTTTCACGCAGGATGGCCATTTCAAATTCGTGCTTAATGGCGGCAACCTTAGCCATGTTATCTTTGATTGCCGCCAATTCCATTTCCGGCGTGATGCCGCGCGCGCGCTTGGCGGCGGCAATCTGTCTCTGTTCATCTTCAAGGGTAGCGATCATGGCCGCCTCGCCATCCGCGTTCAGGTTAGAAATCTGGGCAACCATTTTCTGCACTTCTTCATCTGGAAGGCTGTGGATGCTTTCAGACGCCATTACTAGCATGCGCAGGCGCTCGTTCTGAATTGTGTAGTAATAGGCCATGATTTTATCTGATTCATCTTGTTATTATAGCACGACTTTGTTTTGTCAGGAAGGGCTTGCATTGCGATTTGAGCTGAAAAATTGTTGCGCGTTTGTGTCATTTCTTATATCGTAAATGCGAATTGCCGCGATTATTTCAAGATTGGATTTATTGCCATTTCTGGGCTTATAACTCATATATTGCCTAAATGCCTCGGGAACATCCTTAATTACAAAAAGTTGCTGATGTTGAGCCGTGTTTGCTCTGACGATGTGCCCCATCTTAATTAACTCATCAACACTATATTGCTGGAACAAAGCTTTAAGCAGGGCGGGCTTATACTGCTGGACGATTTGTTCGTTATTTTGACCCAATACCATATCATAGATTTGTAACGCAGCGTGTCCTTGCGCAATCTTATCAAGTTGTATGGGCTGCCCAATTACTATGTTTGCTCGTGCGTTGTTGACCAGTTCATCAGCGTTCCAAGCATTAGTTACACCTATCGCCACATATGCCATACCTTTAATTTGATTCAATTTCATTGTTACCGGAAATGCACCCGTTTCACTTGATTCCACGGGTTTCGCCGGGGGCGTGGCAGTTGGCGCGGAAGCGGGTGATGTTGTGGGTTGCGCCGGCGCCGCCGGGGGCGTGGTGACTGACCCTGTCGCAGGCGCCGCTGGGGGTTGCGCGCCGGGCGCCCCGCCTAACCCTGTCGCAGGCGCCGCTGGGGGCTGTGCGGGCGCCCCGCCTGGCCCTGCTGCTAGCGCCGCTGGGGGTTGTTGCGCAGACGCCGCCGCGGGCGTTTGTTGGAGCGTAGCCGCATTTTCCGGCGGCAACGCCAGAGGATTAAGCAAGAAAGCTTGCCACCTCTCCGCGGACCATAATTGCATCGGTTTGTATGGCTCATTTTTCTTATTGGCCCTGTAAGCCGCGATAGCGTCAATCACCTGCCCGATGTTCGGCAGGGGCATCAAGTAGATGTGGTCTTCCTGGTACTTAATTTCCACGCTGATCATGCCGTTCGGCTCCAATTTCATCTTAAAGTAAGGGTTAACTTGCGGGTCGGTTGTCAGCCCGCCACCCCAATCCAAAGCTATGTCAGTGGTGTTGCCGTTGGGGTTTAGACCAAATAAAATCGGCCTGCCAATTCTGTCCTGATGGGCGTAAAAAATGCCCGGATCATTCATCTGCTGGTAATTTACTTCACGCGCTATCGCGGCCTGTTGTTCAGGCTGGGGTGCTTGGGCAAGGTTTTCATAATTTTCCGCCCATGTTTCAAGATGCTGTAACTGTCTGAAAAAATCATCCATGTTTGAGGCCATGCCTCGCCGCTCGTTCTCTCCGTACAGGCCTACCCCGTTGCGTTGCACAGTATAGATAATTCCACCGTAAGGCGTAGCCGTGGCGGTAACAATCGGGTTTCCGGTGATGTCGCTATATCCTTCCCAGTCAAGCCGGAATCGCACTGTCCAAGGGGCAATCTCCTCCGGTTGACCTTTCATGTCTATAACGCCATTTTTTTCATACGCTTTATAATAAGCGGGATTCTTTAGCGCTGACAATATCATCCTCTGCATGAAGACCCCGTTAGCTATCTCTTGCATCGCCGTAACGCGGTCCTTGTAAGGCTCTTTCAGCGTGTCTATGATTTGGTTAGTGCCCGGATTTACCATCTGGATCTTGTAAACACCGTTTGCTTCTTTAACATAGAAACAGTCCACATAGCTCTTACTCAAAAGTATTTTAAAATGGATTTTGTGCTTAATTTGTTCACCCTCTTTCGCGATTTCGCTGAGAACAGCCTTGTATTCCCCCGGTGCGCCCGCCACAATCGCGGCCAGTTCGCGGCTTCCAAGCTGTTGGGTCAATTGCTGTGGTTCAAGATTGGCTGCGGGTTGAGCCGGCGTCTTTTCCGGCGCGGCGGGTAGCACTGGGCCAGAACCGGGAGCAACGGGAGGCGCGGGGGAGGCTTTGGATTTGTCTTCTGTAGCCGCACTTTCAAGAACTTTCGTATCAATGCCAAGTAAATTGGTAACATAATTAATCTGATCTGCGCTTAGATTAAGTCTTTTAACATCGCCGTTTAATCTGGTATACGCGTTTTGCTGAGTTGGTTGTTTATTGGAAGACTGTATCTTATCATAATAATCTTGAAGGTCGTCTTGCAGTTTTGCCAGAATCAATGTTCTTAAAATGTTGGGCCCAATTCCGTATTGACTATTGTTCGAGGAGACTGCATCAGCATTGTTTTTAGCTTGATTGCAAAGATCTTGGAAATATGTTAATGCCAATTTATTTTGATTAGGAGATGGATCACCTCCCAATTTGTTTTTAAAATAATTATAAAGCTGATCAATGAAATGCTTTGTCTTATTAAGATCATTTCCCGCGTCAAGACGGACTGTATACTGAATTTCCGACATTTTTTCACCAATTTCGTCCCGCTTCTCTTTGAGCTTACTTGTTAAAGTGGACATTGTATTGGCGTTATTTAGCAAAGCAAGCTCTTGATCAAGTCCCTGCGTGAATCGTTGGATCGCGCTCTGGTCTTTGGCATAATCATCCAGTGAAACAGATTCTTTGCCGAATGTTTTAGGAAAGTTATCACCTAATACTTTATACAAATCAGCAACATAAAGTTGGTGGATAACAGTGTATTGATTAATGATATCTTGATTTATTCCTGCGGCTTGCCACATTGCGGGCAGTTCTTGATAAACTTTATTGGCGTTTTGAAGCAACGGCAATTTTTCCTCAACCTTTTTTCTGTTCCGCTCTATCTTTTGCGCAACAGGCTGGATTTTTTCATAATAATCAAGGATAACGCTGACCTTTTTGATTATCTCTGCTTTCCCAGTTTGGCTTAAGTAAGTTGGTTGTTTGATTCTATCAAGCTCCTCCTTGGCCTTTTGAGCCGCTTCTTTTTTTGCAGGGGAAGAACTTTGATTATTAAGAATCGTATTAATTTGTCTTTGTACTTCATTGATTTTATTTTGAAGTTGTTGATTGCTAGCTTCAGTATCTATTTCAAGACTGGTTTTTGGACTCTCAATAGTGTGCTCGCTTTCATGAGGAGTGTCTGCGGCCACTGTATTTGAATCAAACACCAGCTTTTTCTGCCCAAATCCAATTTTGCCAAAGATGAAACAGTTTTTTAGTGTGTTCATCGTCTTGACTTAAAAATAATTATAATTTTTTAAAAGCAGTATCACTGCCGCAAGCGCCAGCAATAAAAACAGCAACCTTAAAAACACGCGGCTATTTTTGCCTGACTTAACGGGCGCGTTTTCCTGCTTTAACTCTCTCAAGATGGTCTCACTTTGTTTGTTTGCTGCGGCGGCTTCAATTTGACGGTGATTTTTCAACATCAGCGCGCGCAGCGCGCGAGCCTCACTTTTAACTTTGAAATTTAAGTCGGATATTTTACTGTCAACCTGAGCAAGCTTGTTTTGCTCATCTTTAAGCTGTTCTATTGCCTTTTTAGCGGCCAGATCAGGCAACGAAAGCAGTTTTTTTATAAGCTCCGCGCGTTTAATCGTGTTGAGCGTTTTTAAACTTTCGGCATTTTCTAACAGCTCTTGCAGTTCTGTTTTCAAGTCCTCAGAAGCCATTTTGCTCATTTATATTATTTTATCAAGCGCTTTTGTTTTCAGTGGCGTATTTGCTCATGTCAATTGGCCCGGCATGGATCTCATATTGGGGCAGATTAGGGGTTGCGTCGGGGCTTACGTATTGGGGATTCTTTTTTAAAGGGTCGTAGATCGTCAGCTGGCCGTTAGCGTACACGGTCAAATAATTGATAATCCGGTCGCGATAACGCCATTTTTTAACGTTATAGCGAGTCAGCACTTCATTCAAGGCGCTCAATGTTGTCTGAAAATTTGGACTGTTTTCTCCGCCCAACGGCAATTGCCCTATCAATTGATACCCAAGCGCGTCCAGACTCCTTTTAATCTCGGCTTTACGGTCATTATTTGTGCCTTCGGAAACTATTGGCGCATTCTCGGAGACCATCGCCAGCGCTTTTTCTTTTGTATAGGCCTTGTCCGATTTTACTTCCTTCACCGTCCCAAGCGGCTGATTATTGTTGTCTATTGGCACTTCCAGCGTGGCAAAACGCAAACCGTCTGTGCCCTTGCGGACCGCGAACGATCGCATGAACCTTTCGTCTTTTCCTGTCTTGTCGTTTTTTCTGGTCTCGATTTTCGTGAAGAGGATGAGAGATGTCCCCAGCGGCGCCTCATCGGTTTCCAGCCAGTCAAGTTTGGCGGAAGTCGCTTGCTTGTTTTTTTCGATGGCGGAAGATATCGCCTCTTCGTCTGTTTGTAGCGCGAATTCAGGTTGTCCAGTCAAACCCTCTTCAAGAGGCAGGACACGAGTATATCTAGACGCGCCAGATTTTTCAGCCGCTCTGGATGTGACGCGGATCCACTTGTTATCTTTGGAGATTTCAATTTCATATTGATGTTCGGGCAGGTTGTCGTGAGCGGGAGCGGTAAAAAGGTAAAGTTCATTTGGTTTGAGGATTTTTCTGAACATTTTTGCTTCTTCTGCCGTCACATTATCGTTGCCATCCTCAAAACGCGCGCAAAATTCTCCGACCCTGCGCTCGTTGGCCTCATCCACGGTTTCTGTTTGATTAGGCTTGCGGTTTGCTTTGGCTTCTGGTTGTGTGTTAGGTTGTTTTTGCTGATTAGCCTGTTTTGGGAGCGGTTCATAAACAAATGGAGCCATAGGGTCGCCGGGTTGGGCTTCATTTTTTGCTTTGTTAGCGTAATCTTGCAGGTCATTAAAGATTTGTTGAAGAGTGTCCAGTGAAGTTCGCGCAATGTCGCGACGCTGTTGAATTGCTGAATTAAGATCGTTGATCGTTGTGGTCAGCGCTTTATAAAGATCCCTAATTTGATCGGGGGCGCTATTTGGCAATTCACCCCGCGAGTCAGGTCTGCCGTAATATCTTTCAATATTTGCTTGCTCATCTTTTGCCTCCTGCAGAGCTTTTTCAGCGTTTTTTTCGGAATCAGCCATAGAAAGAGCCGCTAGTGTTTCGCTCGGCTTTTCTGGCGCATAGGTTTCCGCGCTTCTTGCAGGACTGTCTTTAAAAATAAGTCTTGAAGTAGAAAAATATGGCATGGTCATTTTTGTGTGGTTAATGTTTTGTGGTTTTATTTATTTTTGTTTATTATTGAATTATAACATAATAACGCCATTTTTTCAACCAATCCGATACCGCATAAATCTAGCCCGGTGCCGGATGTTGACAGGTTGCCCTTCCCAAGTCATTGCAGTATGCTTGCATGGCAATGAAAATCATAGAAATCACTTCTGCCAACAAGGATGCTTACGATCATTTTGTGGTCGCGCACCCGCTCGGTTCAATTCATCAAATTTGGGATTGGGGAATCTTTCAAACAAAATCGCTTTTGCGCGATAAATTTTGGGTATTTGCCGTGGTAGCGGATCATCCAAAAAAAAATCTTGCGGATAACGAGGGTGAAAGCGGGGATAGCAATCTTAAAATTTTAGCGTCCGCCCTTGTTATGCGTCAGCGGCTTCCTTTTGGAAAATGCTGGTTGTATTGTCCGCGCGGCCCGATTGGCGATTATTTTAACGAAAGCGGCCTTTTAGCCCTGAAAAAAATCTTTGAAAAAATCAGTTGGCTGGCTCAAAAAGAAAATGCCATTTTTTTAAGATTTGATCCGCCGCTTAAAGATACAAATGCGCCAAACCTGCGCGCGTTTTTTTTAGAACTGCTCGCGCGGCTTGCTCACGCGCAATATCAGCCAGAGAGCACGTTAATCCTAAATCTTAAACAAGAACCGCGAGAATTATTGCAAAAAATGAAGCCAAAGGGTCGTTATAACATTAAAGTGGCGCAGAAACATGGTGTGACAGTGCGCGTATCCAGCTTGACAGGAGGGCCAAAGGTCGCGGATGATTTAAAAAGCGCGAGTGATGATAAAGCTGTTGGTGCGGATGCCGCTTTCACTAGCTCTAATTCAGGTATGGCCGACTTGCGAGGATTTTATGATCTGCTTTGTCAGACAACCGCGCGCGATGGTTTTTCGGGTCATCCGTTTTCATATTATAAAAACATGTTGGAAGTTTTGGGACCAGATCGGGCAAAGTTATATCTTGCTGAATATAAAGGTAAATTATTGGCGGGCATGATAGCGACTTATTTTGGCAAAACCGCGACATATTATTTTGGCGCTTCCGCGAATGAACATCGCAACACGATGGCGCCTTATTTATTGCATTGGCAAGCCATAAACGATGCGCGCGCCGCCGGATTTGAATATTATGATTTTTTTGGTATTTCGCCGGCAACCTCGGTGGGCGGTGTTGACATACGCTCTGACATACGCTCGCATTGCGACACAAAATTGGCCGCCCCGCAACATCGGATGTTGACAGACTGTTGCGACACAAAATTGGCCGCCCCGCAACATCGGATGTTGACAGACTGGCCGCTCCACTCTCAAGCACCCCACTCTCAAGCACCCCACTCTCAAGCACTAGCATTTGACAACGTTAGTGCCGTTTCCGCAACATCGGATGTTGGCAAGCTGACCCCCCCCCAACATCGGATGTTGACAAGACCGCACCCGTGGGACAAAGTAACCGCTTTTAAATTAAAATTTGGCGGTGAACGGGTGAATTACATAGCGGCGCAGGAGATTATCTACAAGCCTTTCTGGTATAGGCTTATTAGGCTCATCAAAGCGGGGCGCATGATTCTGCGGGGAAAATCTTTCTTGCGTGACCGTCTGCATTTTTTCATCAAAGCAAACGAAGCGAACAAAAGCGACGCTTGTCATGGGCAGGAGCAAGCAGGAGCAGGGGGCAAGCAGGAGCAGGGGGCAAGCAGGAGCAGGGGGCAAGCAGGAGCAGGGGCAAGCAGGGGCAGGGGCAAGCAGGGGCAGGGGCAAGCAGGGATAAATAGCATTTAACAACATCCGTGCCATTTTATCAACATCGGATGTTGGCAAAATGCGCCCCCGCAACATCGGATGTTGACAGGCGCGTTTTTAACAAGCGTATTCACCACTAGCGCTTAAATTCACGCCCCAGCGTTTAACCCGCCCCACCTACTTCCCAGCGTTTAAACACCCCTCCAGCGCTTAACCTGCCCCGCCTTCACGCCCCCCGCGTTTAAATTCACTCCGCAGCGCTTAAAGGCCCGCCTGCCTCCCATAAATAGCATTTAACAACATCCGTGCCATTTTATCAACATCCGATGTTGATAAAATGCGCCCCCGCAACGTCGGATGTTGACAGGCGCACTGCAAACCTTTTCTTATTTCTGCACCGCTTTTCTTATTTCTGCCAAATCGCGGAAAATTTCTGCCATGCTGACAACCCGTTTTTCAATCGGCAAAACGCCGCGAGCAGGACATGACACCGTGTAGCTTAAAGTCCCTGCTTCATTGACCCAAAGATTGACCCAGCCATTGTTTTGCCTATCCAAAGGTCCATTGCCGCCCCAATCCAAACCTAGCTGGACTACTTCCTGCCCATAGGTGGCGTTCGCCGCCTCGCTGTCTCGCCCCTTGATAACATCCGCGCGGCGCCCCAACGACGACATTCCAAAATAAATCGGCCTGCCTATCATCTGCTCGGCGGCGTAATAGTGCCTAGGATCGCTCAAAATTGAAAAATTATATTCTTTGGCGTAAGCAAGAGGACCTTTCTTAAAATCTTCTTCCTGCGCCCACCTGCGCATGTGTCCAAGTTGCTTCATTAAATCGCCAAAGTTAGCGGCAAATCCATCGCGCACTGACTCACCTTGTAAGCCGATGTCATCTCTAAAAACTCTATAACCAATGCCGCCATAGCTATAAACACGGGCCACGACAACCGGATTGCCTTTTGCCCTGCGCGTACCCAGCCAGTCTAGTTCAAACTGCACTTCGCCGGGAACGTTTGTCTCGCCAAGCCTGCTTTCTTTTAGCTTACCAGCCCAACTCTCATACATCTTGTAATAAGCTGGATTTCTTAAAGCCGAATAGGTCATGCCCGAGATCAAGTATCCATCATTTATGGCAACCATGGCTTCTTTAAGGCTTTTATAAGACCACGACCCTCCGTTCCAGTTAATCACATAATTGTCCGCGGCAACATGAGTTAGTCGGCACGGCACTCTTCTATTGTTAAACCAAATATCAAACATCGCGCCTTCTGGTTTTTCACCATCGCGCGCTATGCGCGCCAACGCCTCGCGCGATTCAGGGTGAATAACATACTCTTTAGCGAATTCAGCTAGCTCCGCTGGCACATCCACTGCTACCGGCATCGTCTCATTGCCGGTGCCGGGCGGAATTCTGCCATGCTTGCCCGCGTATTCCCAGATTTTTATAAAATTTTGCTCATAAGCGTCGCGCAGTTGAGTAAGATTTTTTGCTCCTCCCTCAAACGAAAATTGCGAAGCGTATCGCGCTTCTTGAAAAAGGTTATTCACTCGCGCCATCTCTTCCGCCGTCATCTTCTTGTCAACATATTGCTGTAAAAACAGACGATCTACCTCAGGATTGCCCGAACTTCTAACCTGCGATCCCGGAGCAAGAGGCACAGTTGTGGGATCGCCTAACTGATACCAGACTCGCCCGTTCACATTGATCGCTTTCAAGTTTTTGGCCGATAAAAATTCCCTTATTTCTGGGCTTTCAGAAGTAGTTTCCGGACCGCCGCCGGCGCCGCCAGGGGTCTCTCCGCCATCTCCGCCGCCCACATCCGGTTCCGCAAGTTGCAACATCCCTTCGTCCACCCAGACAACGAGAGATTGATCGGCGGGCTTGCCTTCCTGCTTGTACGCGACTTTAACAAAAACCACTTCGTCTATTTTTTTACCCTTGGACGGCAGGTCAATTAATTGCACTGGTTGGCCGCCGGGAATTGTTTCTATGATTACGCCTTGATCGTTTCTGGCCGGGATTGAATTTAGATTGGGGCTTACTCTTAAATTGCCCGTTTTAAATCTGCTGTAGACCGATTCGGCACTTGCCCAATTTTCCCGGTATTTATCGGCACCGCCCGGAATTTCTCCGCCGGCGCCTCCTGTGCGACCCGGCGTCTTGCCGCCGGTACCGCCCGGGATTTCTCCCCCACTTCCGCCCGCACCACCGCCGTCTCCCCGACCACCGCCGTCTCCCCGACCACCGCCGTCTCCACCACTTCCGCCCGCGCCACCGCCACCTCCGCCGTCTCCCCCATCTGCCCCCGTCTCCTTGTTCAAGTCCTTCTCCATCTCATCCAGCGCACTTTTCAAAGCCTCGTTTTCCGCCAAAATGCTCGCTAGTACCTCACTAATTGAAGCCAAATCATTTAACGGTTTGGTCTGGCTCAACTCAATTGCATCAAATGATGCTTTTGCTTCCCTTAGCCTTGTTTGTACATCCGCGATCTCTTGGTCGGGCACGATTTTCGCCGCCGAATTTTTTGCTTGAATTGCCTCAATCCTTGTTTGCAATTCTTGCGATTCAGATTTTATTTTATTGTAAGATTCGCTAATCTTCGCGAACGCTTCACGAGCGATTGCTTGCTTCGCGGCTTTGATCCCCGCCTCATCATTTGCGGTGATTTTAGCTGAGTCCGTAGCCAATAAAGTGCGTACGCCATTATCTTGGTAATTGAATTTCAAGCCCGTGCTGATCGCGAGCGCGTTCTGTTTCATCTCATCAAAATCTTTCCGCAAGTCCTCAATTTTTGAGTTTTCTTCGGTGATTTTTTTCAGCCATTCTTGCGGGTTCATCATTTCCATCATCACCGGCATCTGCGCCTGACTGCGGTTATAATCAATCATGTATTCCTTCTCGTCTTTCGGTTCGTATTTAAGCCGGCCTTTCCAAGCCCTAAGTTGATTAAACACATACTCATTATATTGTTCGCTTTGCGCTGGGTTTATACTCTCGGCCATTTTCAGGTATCCGCATAATAATCCCATGACTTCACTCCCAAGTTCATAGCCGTTTGCATGGGATTCGCGCTCCAGTGGCGCTATGTATTTCTGCAGGCCCATGTCTTCCTGCAGGTGTTTGTATTCAAATGCTTTTCCTATGTTCCAAAAACCTTCGTCAGATTTGTCGTAGATGTCCTTGGCGCGTTTGGCTTCCTCGTCGGCTTTTTTCTTGTCCACGATCCGCAGGGCCATCAGGTACCCCGAAAGCGTCCAACGCGTCTTGTTGTTGGCATTCTCGTCCTTCAGTCCGTCGCTTGAGACGCTCCAACCTTCGTAATCGGGGATGAAAGTGTCATTCGGAGCAGTTATTGTCTGTGCAGTCTGCCTTGCTTCCTCAAAATTTTGGCGGTGGTCTATCTGTCTCGGGGCGCTGATGCTTTCCAGCTCTTTCTTGGCCTGATTAAGGAACGACCGTGCTATCGCAATGCCATCGCTGTATTTCTTGTCGCGCATTTCGCGGGCGTCTTTGGCGTCCTCCCTCATCTTGTCCCTAGCGCTGTTCAGCTCTTCCGTCAGTCTTTTTTTGGCGGATTCATCGTACTTGCCATTCTTGATCTTCTCAAGCTCGCCATTATACCATTTTGTGAGGGTCTGTTCAAATTGTTCTTGCGGTTTTTGGACGATGTCCGTCTCAAGTTGTTCAAACGTGGGGGTTTCTTCTTCGGGCATGAGTATAGGTTATTCTTCTTAAATTAAGACTTCACGAAGCTACGATTACGAGTTATTACTTTGTTGAGACGAAGTGTGCGGGGCAGGTATTGTTTCAACCTGCACTGTGACATTGCCATCATCCTGCTTGGTTAGTGTCACCTTTTTATTGCTGACATCCAAGGTGATGGGTTGCCCCGCAGGAAGCTCATTGCGTAACGCGGCACCTTGCTTTGCCAAGTAAGCATCCCATGCAATCTTGTATGTCGCGTCTGATCCTTCACCGCTACTTAAATGTGGGTTAAGCTTTTTTTGGGCTGTATCCAGTAATGTTTGCAACGGTCTGATTGGATTTGCTCTTGTTGCCTCCTTCGTGCTTGTTGTAGGTGTGTCATTGCTAGACGACGAGTCGTTACTACTGTCGTCACTCGCAGCCCCTGGTGCCGTCGCCGCTGTTGGGGCAGTAGCAACTTGCGGCGTTGCAGGAGCAGCTGGCGCAGGGGGTTCAGTTGACGCAGGTGTTCTGGTTTCCGCTCCTTTAGATTCGGACGCAGGTGGTGCGGTCGTACTGGCCGCACTCGGTTCGCTGGGAGCTCCCGCTGTTGGCGTAGTCGCCAGAGTTGAAGGCACTTTTACGTCACTGTTACCCCTTTTTTTTTTGCGTCCCGGTGTCTGAACTGTCTGCCTGGGAGGTGGTATTGCATCGCTGGCCGACTTATTTTTTTGTTGATACTCCTCCCAAACTTTTTGTGGCGTGGGCAAACTGTGTTTTAAATAATCATATATCTGTTGTTGATAATAACTTTCAATTCTGGCGATTTCCGCTTTTTCTTGGTTAGATGTGGGGTTGTTATTTGCCACTTGTGTCAGCATCTCCTCGTAAAGGGCATCAATGTTGGATTGAATGACTTGATTTGTTTTCAGCATGTCTGTGACAATGCTCTTATATGTTTCTATAAAATCTCCAATGGATGTTTGATTTTTATCTGCGTCTATTATTGGAATTTTCTTATCTTTGAATTCCTGCTCTGCGCCAAAGATTAGGCCGCTGATGTACGCTTTGGCTGTGTCGTCAAGTTTGTCTGCGCTTTGGCCATATATTTCCCTGTCTTTCATAATCTCCGTCGGATTCGCTTGGTTGATCTTGTTCACATCCCAGTTTTCGCCTATCATCGTTTTCAGCGCTTCCCTTGCCAAACTGTCCCATTTTGTAGTGTCATTGGTCGCGGAAAGCACGCCAATCAGCATCGCGCGGACTTGGTCTCTCTTGGCGACCGCGGCTTCATGATTAACATCATTAGGGATTGTATATGCCTCAAGAATCTTATCCACGAATGCCTCCGGCTTGTCCGGTGTTACAAAAACTTCGGGTGCGTTATCTTTTGCCCATGCTGTTGGCGTCGGGAAGGGTTTTAAACCCCTTTCAACGGCATTCCGCACAGCCGCCTCATAGCGCTTCAATACGCTATTGTTGCCCTTGAATAGCTCTTTGGCCGCGCTTATGTTTCCAACCACCATGCCAAAAAGTTCCGCGCCGCGGTTGGGATCAAATTGCATGTCTTTTAATACATGATCTACTGCCCCGTCAAAGGCTTTGTTCCAAGAAGCCTGGTTCACCATACCGTGCGCTTCTTTTTCTTCGGTTTCGGTGGCTGCCAGAGTATCATTGACAAAAATTGCTGTGGCGAGTTGGGGATTAATATGCGAGCCCGCTATCAAGTCACTCATTGTGTTATCAATTGCGTTATCATTAGCTTCGGGCGAGGGATCCATGTCCACCTTGCCGTTCGCGCCTTGTTCTCTGGTTGCTTGCATAAGCTCATTGGCCTTCTTTTTCGCGGCTTCCGGTCCCTGTTCCATGTAGATCGCTTTAAGCATCTCGTATGTGGCAAGCCGTACTGAATCCTTATTCCACGGGGTTATGGGTTTATCATTAGCATCATTTTGCGCTTGCTCCAGCTGCCCACGTGTATTCTTGATGTAACGGGGCAGGGTTAAACCATCTTGAAACAAACTTGAATCCAAACCACTAGAATTCATCAAGTTGTTCACAGCGTTGCCCACTTCCTTTTGCCTTTCACTTCGCTGTGCATTCATCACCTCGCTGGCGATGGATTTCGCGAATTCATCCGCCGCATCCTTCCTTTTTTTCTCCGCATCATTATAGGCTTGGCGCAATGAATTCAATGCGGCCGTGGCGGCAGTATTTAATGCCGCTTCTGTCTGCTCAAGCTCGTCCGCCCTGCGTTTTTGGTTTGCGTCAAACTCTTTCTTCTTCTTGGCGTATTCCGCGTTGCCCTGGGGCGTATCTCGGTTGATGGCATTCAGATTGCTTTCTTCTTTTGTGGCGGCGGTCTCGTGGGCGGTATTTAAACTGTCAATTATTTGCTGCTTCCTTTGTTCAATCGCATTTTTCGCTTGTGCCTCTACTTGAGTGTAATCCACCAACTCGGTGTTATCCTTAGGCTTATATCGTTCAATTGCCTGATTTATTTGTTCTTCAAATCCCATAAATACAAAGCGTGTTTTAAATAAGAATTTTGGCAGGCAAGTTAGATTTTTCATTTTGTTTTGGTGTTAGCTTTTTATTGGATTTTATTTAAGATTTTTTCAGCTTCGGCCTTTTCTTGTTCTACCGCGGCGGCGCGTTGTCTTTTTAGAGGGCTTTCCATGTATCTTTTACGCAGATCAGTGGCTGTTACCATAAACCTTTCCATGATTTTATTGCGGGACTCATTGAAGTCACTCACAATTTGCTTGTTGGTTTCCTGTTCGCGCAGGAGGATTTGATAAAGTTTGTTTAAAATTGTCATGTCTTGCTGGGCAATTGCCTTGTCAATAGACATTTTTATCTCCACTGGCAAAAGTCCTGCCGCGTTGGAACGCCCGTATAATTCCAAGAATTTTTCTATAGTTAATCCCGTGTTTTTTTGTTCATTTGCCATGATTTGGTCTGCCATAAAATAAAATTTAGCTATTGAATAGATCTTATATATAAATCTCAATATTATAACACAAATAATTTTAATATGCAAATTAACCTCGGTGCCCGATGTTGACACTTGGGCGCGGGGATGACGATACTTAAAATTAGATTGGCAATGGCGACATCAAAGAACGCCAAAAGGAAAGTTGACAATAGAAAGAGTATTGATACTGGCCAGAAGCTTTCTGTTTGTGCGCCTAATAACTAATAATAAATATGCCGCGGCAAAAACGGCAAAAACGGCAAAAACGGCAAAAAACTAGGACTTGCTTGATTTTTTGTCCTCATTTGCCGCCTCGGCCAAAGTCGCGCCCTGTCTTTCTGCTTTTTTGAATTTGATTAATGCTTTGTAAACAGATTCATGCAGGTCGGCTACGCGTTTGGCGATTTCTGCCCGGGACAAATCCCTATTTTTAAAAGAATCTAGTGCTGTTTCGATCCTGTGGGCAAGCTCCTTTAGTTGTGTGACAGCTGGCCTTTCCTGAGATTCTCTGTTACTGCTTGCTGTGGGAACCATCGCAAAAGCTAAGTTTAAAACCGCAATTTGGTCATTATGCAGGACTAGCCGCATCTTGTCAATTTCAGTCTCATATAGGTCGTTAGCGGCCGTCCTGTACTGGTAAATGTCAATTATTTGATCAGCTTGTTGATTGACTTTCGGTAGCTCATTTTTTATTAACTTTTCATAGTTATTCTCAAGCGTGCTGAAAGTTATGGCCACATCTTCCACTGACTGTCCCAAAGCCCGAAACGCGTTCGCGTATAAAGTTTGCGCCGTAAGTTTTTCTTTAAGATAAAGCGCTATGACAGCGGCTTTTCTCACGCTAAAAGATTGAGTTAAGGCTTTAATCATTTTCGGCCAAGCTTTGTACTTTTCCGCAAGCTCATCATATACCTTTTTGAAGTCAGCCAGCTTTTTTTCACGTTCCCTATCTATCGCGGCTTGGATTTCTACCAGTCTGGCCGCCATCCGCTCACGGTTTGCCGTGATAATGCTAAGGCGGATATCCGAAAGGATTTTGTTTACCTGAGCGTCCGTCAGCTTTTTCATGCCTTTCTTGGCGGCTTCAAGCCTTGCTTGCGCCACGGCGACAATGTCCTTGTATTTGGGGTCGTTCTTCATTGCATTTATCTGGTTTTCAAGCCGC